>ERZ1026854.370-NODE-370-length-31669-cov-5.384482_pt1 | contig 31669 bp, 31 predicted proteins | sample MGYA00380157_ERZ1026854 | MGnify/ENA primary metagenome ERZ1026854 (study PRJEB33269, sample SAMEA4719793) | human gut metagenome | biome: human-associated habitat; feature: organic feature; material: feces | place: Cameroon | collected 2013-10 ... | reverse complement strand
ATATATAATAGTGCATATTATCGTTTATGCAATAAAAGACTATATCTATTTTAAAAAAAGGCATAGCCGGGGAAATCCGGTGACGCAAAACTATAGGGTCTAAGCGAATGTATGACAGCCAGTTGCAAGAGAGATACTTATAACTCTTTTATCTTATTAAGGAAAAAGTTGACGACCATCCGTGGTTTCAGGATGAATCGTCAACTTTTGTATGTCTATTTAAATATTAAAATTATGGATACTTTACCAGATATAAGAAAAAACAGATGCACCAATAACAGTGCAGAGACCACATACAACAATAGCCAGACTGCTCATAGCTCCTTCTACTTCACCAAGTTCCATTGCCCTTGCAGTTCCTACCGCATGAGATGCTGTACCGATTGCAAGTCCTCTGGAAATCGGACTCTTAATACGGAAAAGTTTACATATAAATTCTGCGGACATATTTCCAAGTACACCTGTAATGATGATCACAGCAACCGATATTGTTACATAGCCTCCCAGTTCTTCCGAAACCCCCATGCCAATTGCTGTTGTAATTGATTTTGGAAGCATCGTCACATATTCCTTGTGATCCAGCCCAAACAGCACAGACATGGCCAATACAGAACCAAGACTGGCTAATACACCGGAAAGTACACCTACCAGAATTGCTATAATATTTTTTTTCAGCAGATCAAGCTGCAAATACAACGGAATTGCCAGACATACAGTTGCCGGTGTCAGTAGATAACTTAAATATTTTGCACTCATGTTATAGCTTTCATAGTCTACATGAAACAGCACCAAAAATACAATCACCAGTACAATAGAGATCAGAAGTGGATTCAGAACTGCCAGCTTCCATTTACGCTGTGCTGCCAGGCCAATCTCATACGCCAAAAGACTTATCACAATGCCTACTGTTGCAGAACTTAATATCAGATTATCCATATCACTTCTTCTCTCCTCTTTTTGAAATTAAGAAATCTGTCACTTTTCCTGTCACAATCATGACTACAAAAGTAGACACTACTGTAATGACAAGAAGCGGCACCAGAAAAGACTGAAGCTGGTTCCATGAAGTAACCAGGCCAACCCCTGCCGGAATAAACATAAGTGGCATGATTTCTATCAAAAACTCTCCCGTTTCTTTTACGTGCTCTACTTTTATCACTCGCATAAGAAGAAGCAGGAACATCAGAATCAATCCATAAATACTGCCTGGTATCGGAAGTGGGATGAAATACTTCATGATTTCTCCCGCACATGTCACACCAAGAATGATTCCAAACTGTCTCAAATATTTCACGCTATTCGCCTCCCATATCAAAATCTGGCCATTGTCCTTTCATTTTCTCTGGCAACAGACCGAAATTTATTATAGCACACCCTATTTCAGCTCAACAAGTCAAATAAAGTACAAAAAACTGCCGTAAAAACGACAGTTTTTTATACAAATCTTTTATTAATGTCAATTTTTGACACGACAGTTCAAAAATGCCTCGTTATTCTCCCATATCACGGGCACATTGTTTCAGTTTTTCCCTGATAGGCAGATGATATGGACATCGAGGTTCACATTTCCCACATTCAATGCAGGCAGAAGCTTTTACAGCAAGTGTACTGTAGCGCTCTTTAGCCCACTCAGCCAGATCATATCTCTGCAGATATCCTGCAAACAGGAATACACTTGGAATATTGATGCCAACAGTACATGGGGCACAATAGTTACAGCGACGGCAGAAATCATTTCCCAGCTGTTCGCGAACCTTATTCATCTTATTGAGTTCTTCTTCTGTAAGCGGAGTTGTATCAGAACATGCTGCCATATTTTCATCCAATTCATGAATCTCAGCCATTCCTGGAATTACAACTGTTACATCCGGATTTGAACAGACATAACGCAATGCCAGTGTGCCATCTTCAATTGCACCACCGGCAAGAGGTTTCATATCAATAAATCCAATATTCTTCTCTGCACATTTATGGATCAGTTCTGCGCCCTGCTGCTCTACAATATTATAAGGAAACATAATTGTTTCAACCCAGTCCAGATTCAAAGCACGTTCAAATACAGCTGTGGAATGTGCAGTAAGTCCGATATGCCCAATTTTTCCTGCTTCCTTAGCCTCCATAAGTGCTTCCAGTGCACCACCTTCACCAATTACCTGATCCAGCTGTTCCATGCTCGGATTATGTACCTGATACAGATCAATATAATCTGTACGGAAATTTCCAAGACTTGTCTCAATGTCTGCAGCCATGGCTTCTTTTGTTCTTGCCATAGATTTAGTTGCAAGAATAAATTTATCACGGATTCCTTCCAATGCATATCCAATATACTTTTCACTGACGGTATATCCTCTTGCAGAATCAATATAATTAATTCCCTTTTCTGCCATCTCGTGAAAAAGCTTTCTCGTTCCCTCCTCATCGATTTTCTGAATCGGAATTCCGCCAAAACCCATACGTGAAATTTTCAGTCCTGTTTTTCCAAGTATTCTGTATTCCATTATTCTATCTCCTTTTAGTACAACCAAAACTACTCCACATTTTAAAAATAATATTCTGTTATACAAAAATACCACCGAATCTCTCCGGTGGTATCTCATCAGTTGCTGTTCTCTACTTAAACAACAACTATTTTTTTCTTATAAATTATACACGAGACAGATATTCGCCTGTTCTTGTATCGATTTTCAGTTTATCTCCCTGGTTTACAAACAGCGGAACCATAACCTGAGCACCTGTTTCAACAGTTGCAGGTTTTGTAGCACCCTGTGCTGTATTTCCGGCAAATCCTGGTTCTGTTTCGATAACTTCAAGTTCTACAAACAGAGGTGGCTCGATAGCATATACATTTCCATTCCAGGAGAAAACTTTAACAACTTCATTCTCTTTAACAAATTTAAGAGAATCTCCAACCTGCTCTTTTGTAAGTGCAACCTGATCATAAGTTTCAGTATTCATGAAGTTGTAAAGATCTCCATCATTGTACAGATAACTCATATCCACGCGATCAATACGAGCCTGTGGGAATTTCTCTGTAGGACGGAAAGATTTTTCCAGTACAGATCCTGTAATAATGTTTTTATATTTTGTTCTTACGAATGCAGCGCCCTTTCCAGGTTTTACATGCTGGAACTCAACGATCTGACATACGTTTCCTTCAATTTCAATTGTGACACCGTTTCTGAAATCACCTGCAGAAATCATTTTAATATCCTCCTTCTTTTGCGTTCACTATCAGTTATTCTATAATATACACGAAGTTTTTTCAACTACTTTTTTTCATAAGCAGACAATTTTTCTTCAATTTCTTTAATTAATTCCTCAAATGGTACTTCTCCTGTCGTAACCTGAATGTCTGCGAACTTCTGATATACAGGATCTCTCTGTTTCAGAAGCTTTTTAATTTTGTCATCTCTGTCTTCGCCATCAAGCATCGGATCTTTTCTTGATCCCTCCAGACGCTTTTTCAATGTAGCCAGCGATCCCTTCAGATAAACAACTGTTCCAAGCTCTCTGAGATACTTCTCATTCTGTTCCTGCAGCGGAAGACCCGCTCCAAGAGAAATTACTTTTCGTTCCTGATCCTGGATCAATTGTTTGAGCACCAGTGTTTCCAATGCACGATAATACGGTTCTCCGAATCTTTCAAAAATCTCTCTTGCTGAAAGATTCATCCTCTTTGTAATAATTTTCTCCAAATCAATAAATGGTAATCCTAGATCTTTGGAAAGCTGTTTTCCAACTCTCGTTTTTCCTGAGCCCATAAACCCGATGATCACCACGTGGTTCATGAAATCCCCTCCTCCTTTTTGTAAAAATGTAATACTATTTTTTCCAGATAACGTTTTAACACAATCTGGATTTCTTCTTTAGGATGGATTGGTTTCACCAGAATGTTACGGATCCCGCTCCTTTTAGCGCCATAAACATCGGTAAACAACTGATCCCCTATAAAAATGGTATTTCCTGTATTTGTCTCAAGAAGTTCCATCGCTTTCTTATAATTGCGCACAGATGGTTTATGTGCATTCTCAATAAACTGTGCATCAATTGCATCTGCGAATGAAGAAACTCGTTCAATCTGATTATTCGACAACAGACAATAGCTGAAGCCAAGTTCCCTCAAATGTCTGAAAAGTGCGATCGCACGCTCATCTGCCGGAGCCCCATGCGGCACAAGCGTGTTATCTATGTCATAGATCAGACCCCTGTATCCTTCACGATAAAGGCGGTCATAATCTATATCATACGCAGAATCCAGATACTCATCTGGAAAAAAACATCGAAACATTATGTTCTCCTCTGTCTGATTTTTCCCTCAACAGCATTCTTATCTTTCGCTGAGAGGAAGATATTCTGCCTCAGGCAGAACATTCTTATAAGCCGGACGAATGATCTTGTCAGTATTGATCAGTTCTTCCATACGGTGTGCACTCCATCCAACGATACGTGCAACCGCAAACATCGGTGTATAGAGTTCAAGTGGAAGATCCAGCATGCTGTAAACAAATCCACTGTAAAAGTCAACATTGGCACTGACACCTTTGTAAATACGGCGTTCTTCGGCAATAACCTGAGGAGCCATCCATTCAACCATAGAATAAAGACGATAATCTTTCATACGTCCTTTTTCTTTTGCAAGACTCTCAACAAATCCTTTAAGAACCTCCGCTCTCGGATCCGATACAGAATAAATTGCATGTCCCATACCATAAATAAGACCTCTTCTGTCAAAGGCTTCTTTATGAAGGAGTTTTTTAAGATACGAGCGTACTTCATCCTGATCTTCCCAGTCATGAACCTCTTTCTTCATATCCTGGAACATCTGGATAACTTTGATGTTTGCACCACCATGCTTCGGTCCCTTCAGAGAACCAAGTGCTGCGGCAATTGCAGAATATGTATCTGTTCCTGAAGAAGAGACAACATGTGTAGTAAATGTCGAGTTGTTACCACCGCCGTGTTCCATATGAAGAATCAGTGCAAGGTCAAGGATTTTTGCTTCCAGATCTGTATATTTCTTGTCCGGTCTCAATACACGAAGAATGTTTTCTGCTGTAGAAAGATCTTTCTTCGGATTATGGATATAAAGGCTCTTTCCTTTTACATAATGATTATACGCCTGATAACCATATACGGACAGAAGCGGAAATACACTGATCAGATTCAGGCATTGTCTCAGCACGTTTGGAAGTGAGATATCATCCGGATTGTTATCATATGAATATAAAGTAAGCACACTTCTGGAAAGAGCATTCATAATGTCGCGTCCCGGTGCTTTCATAATGACATCTCTCACAAAATTTCGCGGTAATGACCGCTGCTCTGCCAGCAAGGTCTTGAAATTGGCAAGTTCTTCTGCATTTGGGAGTTTGCCGAACAAAAGAAGGTAGGTCGTCTCTTCGAATCCAAAACGGTTATCATTCACAAAACCCGCTGTCAGATCCTTGATATTATATCCCCTGTAGTAAAGACTTCCTGCACACGGTACTTCTTTGCCATCAACCACTTTGACTGCCTGTACGTTAGAAATCTGCGTAAGACCGGCAAGAACACCTTTACCATTAATATCTCTAAGACCTCTTTTTACATCGTACTTTCCATAAAGTGACACATCCATACTGGAATGCTCTACGCATTTTTGTGTCAGATTTTCAATTTCCGGTGTTACTTTTGTATTAAATCCTGCCATGCATGATTCTCCTTTCAATTTCAATTTGTTTTCTTTTTCCCGCAGGCCCTCCTCAATTCAAACACTTATCTATTGAGATTAGTATAACATCTCTTATCAGTTGCGTCTAGTACATCGAAAATTAAGTTTCTGCTGTATTTGCGTATTTGCGTAGGATGCTTTCTTCATACTTAATATTCGATGTACTGGTTATCTCTGACGATAAGTACTTAAGAATTCTTTGAGTTTTTCCATGGATTTATCAAGCTGTCTTATATTTGGAAGATATACAATTCTGAAATGATCCGGATTCATCCAGTTAAAACCTTTACCAGGAACAATCAGTACCTGTTTTTCATGCAGAAAATCAAGTGCAAACTGCTCATCATCCATGATATTAAATTTCTCTGTATCAATTTTCGGGAAAATATAGAAGGCAGCATGTGGCTTTACTACAGAAATTCCCGGAATATCTTTCAATGCATTATAAATACATTCTCTCTGTTCGTAAACTCTTCCGCCCGGTTTGATATATTCTGTAACACTCTGATACCCTCCAAGTGCTGTCTGCACGATAGACTGTGCCGGCACATTAGAACAGAGTCTCATAGAAGAGAGCATCTTAATTCCTTCAATATAACCTTTTGCTCTGTCCTTAGCTCCACTCAGGATCATCCAGCCAATACGGAATCCTGCGATCATATGTGATTTGGAAAGTCCGGAGAATGTAACACAGAATACATCCGGTGCCAGAGATGCAATTGACGTATGTTTGTAATCATCCATGACCAGACGGTCATAAATCTCATCAGAAAAGATGATCAGTTCATTTTCCCTTGCGATCTGAACAATCTGCTCAAGTATTTCTTTCGGATACACAGCTCCTGTAGGGTTGTTCGGATTGATGATAACAATTGCTTTTGTCCTGTCAGTGATTTTGCTGCGAATATCTTCAATATCCGGATACCAGTCTGACTGCTCGTCACAGATATAGTGCACCACGTTACCGCCGGCAAGTGTTGCTGTTGCCGTCCACAGCGGATAATCCGGTGCCGGGATCAGGATCTCATCACCATTATCCAGAAGTGCCTGCATACAGAGATTGATCAGTTCACTTACGCCATTTCCTGTATAAATATCATTCATGGAAACATTCGGAATATTACGAAGCTGTGCATACTGCATGATAGCCTTACGTGCGGAAAAAATTCCTTTTGAATCAGAATATCCCTGCGATGTACGAATATTACTGAGCATATCCAGAATTACTTCCTGAGGAGCTGAAAACCCAAACGGATACGGATTTCCGATATTAAGTTTCAGAATCTCCTTGCCTTCCTCTTCCATTCTGGCCGCCTCATCAACCACCGGTCCTCTCACATCATACAGTACATTATCGAGCTTTGTTGATTTTTCAAATGTTCTCATTTTTTCACTCCTCTCCGTGAATTTTTGTTACTGTTCACTCAATTACTCACCATCTGCAAAGATGGGAGTCATCTCATCTGATATAATCTCATATTCAGTCCAATTTCGCAAGGTAAAATTCTCCGTGTCTCATATCATCAAAGTTTATCAGCATCTCCAAAAATAATTTTTTTAAAAAATTTTCATGATGCCCTTTTCAACTTTACCACTTTCGTGTATAATAGTTCTCGGACAAATGTCTTACACAGATAGACATGATTCAGAAAACAAATGAGGAGGAAATCAACATGTCTTACACAGAAGAAATTTATGAAAGAGTCGTTGCTCAGAACCCTGGTGAACCAGAATTCCACCAGGCAGTCAAAGAAGTTCTTGATTCTCTGAAGGTTGTTATTGAAAAAAACGAAGAAAAATATCGCAGTCTTTCCATTCTGGAACGTCTGGTAGAGCCGGAAAGAATCATCTCTTTCCGCGTTCCGTGGGTTGACGATAACGGTAAAGTACAGGTTAACAAAGGTTACCGTGTACAGTTCAACAGTGCTATCGGACCTTACAAGGGAGGCCTTCGTTTCCATCCGTCTGTAAACCAGAGTATTCTCAAATTCCTCGGTTTCGAACAGATTTTCAAAAATTCCCTTACAGGTCTTCCGATCGGTGGCGGCAAAGGTGGTTCCAACTTCGATCCTAAAGGAAAATCTGACAGAGAAGTTATGGCATTCTGCCAGAGCTTTATGACAGAGCTTTGTAAATATATCGGTGCTGACACTGACGTACCGGCTGGTGATATCGGTGTAGGCGGACGTGAGATCGGTTATCTGTTCGGACAGTACAAACGTGTTCGTGACCTCTATGAAGGCGTTCTGACTGGTAAAGGACTTACTTATGGTGGTTCTCTTGTCCGTACACAGGCTACTGGATATGGTCTGGTTTATATCCTTAATGAACTGCTCAATTCTCACAATGATTCTATTAAAGGAAAGACAATTGTTGTAACAGGTTCCGGTAACGTTGCAATCTATGCAGTAGAAAAAGCTACACAGCTTGGTGCAAAGGTTGTTGCAATGTGTGACTCCAATGGATACATCCATGATCCAAACGGAATCAACCTTGACATTGTCAAAGATATCAAAGAAGTTAAACGCGGACGTATCAAAGAGTATGCTGACCGTGTTGAAGGTGCTACTTACACAGAAGGTGTTGGAATCTGGAACATCAAATGTGATGTTTATCTCCCATGTGCTACTCAGAACGAGCTTGATGTCGATGGTGTAAAAACTCTTGTTGCAAACGGATGCAAATATATTGCAGAAGGTGCTAACATGCCTACTACAAGAGAAGCAACCGACTTCGCTATGGAAAATGGAATTCTCTTCCTGCCAGGTAAAGCAGCAAATGCCGGCGGTGTTGCTACTTCCGCACTGGAAATGAGCCAGAACTCTCAGAGACTTTCCTGGACATCAGAAGAAGTGGATGCTAAACTTCATCAGATTATGAAAGATATCTACAATAAGATCGATGATGCTTCTAAACGTTATGATCTCAAAGATAACTTCGTTGTTGGTGCAAACATTGCAGGTTTCGAAAAAGTTGTAGACGCTATGATGGCTCAGGGCATTGTCTGATTTCCTGAACACTACAGATATCATATATTAATAAAAAAAACGCTCCGGATACTGTCCGGAACGCTTTTTTTATGTAATAGGTCTGTAAACAAGCTTCTTTTTAAGGTTCCATAAATTTTTTTAGTTCATCCATAAATGTGCTCACATCTTTAAATTCCCGGTATACAGAAGCAAACCTGACATATGCTACGGCATCAAGATCTTTCAGATGTTCCATTACGATTTCACCAATACGCGTACTGGAGATTTCTTTATCTGCTGTATCAAAGATATCTCCCTCTATCGAATCCATCAACGCTTCTATCTTTTCGACCGGAATAGGCCTCTTATAACATGCACGAAGAATTCCGTCCTGTATCTTGGAACGGTCATACTGTTCGCGTGTCTGATCCTTTTTAATAACGCTTAATGGAATTGTCTCAACTTTTTCGTATGTCGTAAATCTTTTTCCGCAGGATTCACACATTCGCCGTCTCCTGATAGAATTCGTATCTTCTACCGGTCTGGAATCTACAACCTTGCTGTTATCCTGATTACAAAACGGACATCTCACAGTATCTTCCTCTCTTTCCCCTTTTTTGTATACAATTATACTTTATTTTTTCGAACAATGTCAAGAAATGCCCTGTATATTTCAGATAAATTTTACATATATTCTCATAAAAACGGTAAATCTATGAGACTATGTGAACTCAGACAAAAAGAAATCATTAATACCTGCACCTGCCGCAGTCTCGGCTGTCCGATAGACCTTGAATTTGATAAAGGAACCGGCAAAATCACCGCCCTTGTCGTACCCGGTCCGAGAAGATTCTGTTTTATGCCAGGCGGAGAAAGTGAATACATCATTCCATGGAACTGTATCTGCCAGATCGGTGAGGATATTATCCTGGTTGAAATCAAAGAAGAAAAATGTTTTCATAAAGACCACCTTTTCTGACATTGTCAAGGAGTATTAATTATAATATTTTTTCTGAACAAGTATATTTCCTCTCCTCTCTGAGAATCATTTTTAGTACTAAATGAAATGAGGAGGATCTTTTGATGGCACTTAATAAAGTAGAAATCTGTGGAGTAAATACATCCCGTCTTCCTGTTTTGAAACCGGAGGAGAAGAAAGAACTTTTTCAGAAAATTAAAAAAGGAGACCTTTATGCACGTGAACAATATATTAAAGGAAATCTCCGGCTCGTATTAAGTGTCATCAAACGTTTTCAAAACAGTAATGAAAATGCTGATGACCTTTTTCAGATTGGCTGCATTGGGCTCATGAAAGCGGTCGACAACTTTGACGACACATTGAATGTCAAATTTTCGACATATGCAGTTCCCATGATCATTGGCGAGATCCGGCGTTATCTTCGTGATTACAACAGCATACGTGTCAGCCGCTCTCTTAGAGATATCGCTTACAAAACCATTTATGCAAAAGAAAATATGACAAAAAAGAATTTAAGGGAACCCACACTTACTGAAATTGCTGATGAGATCGGAATCGAAAAAGAAATGATCGTTTATGCCCTCGATGCAATCCAAAGTCCGGTCAGTCTGTTTGAACCGGTTTATTCCGAAGGCGGTGACACACTGTATGTTATGGATCAGATCAGTGATAAAAAGAACAAAGAGGAACACTGGCTGGAGAAAATCTCTCTCTGTGAAGCCATGCATCGTCTTGACAAAAGAGAACGCCACATAATTGAAATGCGTTTCTATGAAGGAAAAACACAAATGGAGGTTGCTGAAGAAATTGGAATTTCTCAGGCTCAGGTCAGCCGTCTGGAAAAAAATGCACTTAAAACCATGAAAAATTATCTGAGGGCCTGAAAGGCCCTCCTTAATTCAATGCTTTTTCCAATTCTTCGATTACAATTTTGAGTGCTTTGATGCGAGCATATTTCTTATCAACAGACTCCAGAATATGCCACGGTGCAAAGGTTGTACTTGTCTTTTTCAGCATTTCATCGACCGCTTCTTCATACTGATCCCATTTTTCGCGATTTCTCCAGTCTTCGTCTGTGATTTTCCATCGTTTCTCCGGATTATTCTGACGGTCATTAAAACGTTCCAACTGTGTATCCTTATCGATCTGTACCCAGAATTTAATGATCACGGCACCCCAGTCATGAAGTTCTTTCTCAAATTCGTTCATCTCATTGTAGGCACGTTTCCAGTCATTTTCACTGCAGAAGCCTTCCAGTCGCTCGACCATAACACGCCCATACCAGGTACGGTCAAAAATTGCAATATGTCCATCTTTCGGAAGTCTTGTCCAGAATCTCCAAAGGTAATGACGGGCCTTTTCATGTGGTTCCGGACTTGCGATCGGATGTACTTCATATCCGCGCGGATCCAATGCACCTGCAATTCGTTTGATATTTCCGCCCTTTCCAGCAGCATCCCATCCTTCATAGGTAATGATCACCGGCACACGTTTACGATACAGACGATTATGCAGTTCACCAAGCTTTTCCTGCAGTTTCTTCAATTCCTTCTCATATTCTTCTTCCTCGATCGTTTTTCCTTCCAGTTCTACTTCTTTAAGCTTTGGCATCTTAACAAGAGGAAATACATTCTGAAGAAGCGGCACAGAATGTTTCTGGTTCTGCAATGCAACTTCAATACTGCTTACCAGTGTATCCATCACCTGAACTTCTGCCCATTTTTTATCACTGGCATCAATAATATACCATGGAGAGGTAGACATATTTGTGTCTTTCAGATAACGGTCAAACACATCCTCGCAGTTTTTGTAATGCTTGTTCTGCCATTTATCAAAACTGGTCACTCTCCATTTCGTGTCACCTTTGGAGAGAAGCTTCTTCATACGCTTTTCCTGTTCTTCTTTATCAATCTGCATAAAGAATTTCAGAACCAGATAACCATTATCTGTAAGCTGACGTTCGAAACGTTTAATGCTTTCGATACGTTTTTCATAATCCTCGCCCTCAAGTTCTCCGTTCAATACTTCTTTTACGGTCTGCTCCATCCATCCCGAATCCAGAAAAGTGAATTTGCCTTCTTCCGGAATCTGCTTCATATAACGATACAAAAATGGTTTCCGCATCTCTTCCTCTGTTGGCGCTGACATTGTCGCCACCTTAAAAAAGCGAGGATCAATGTTCTTGATCACTTTACTGATCATGCTTCCCTTCCCTGCTGCGCTCCATCCCTCAAAAAGAACCAGAACCGGAAGTTTATGTTCTTTAATTTTCATCTGAAGATCATAAAGTCGATTTCTTGTTTTTTCAAGTTGTATCTTCATTTCATCTTTCTCCGGCATCTCTCCCGCCGTCCATGATTTTAACATATAGATCCCCCATTTCCTTTTTGTTGATAGTATACCACGTTCATCATATAATTACAGTCTTTTTTATAATTATCATCTAATTTTCTGTATTTTTACAATAAAGCAAAAAAAACAGGAGCACCCTCTGTCAGATGATCCTGTCTTTTTAATTATTACTGTTATTGCAATACTTTATGAAAGTTCCAGTTTGCCGGTATACAACTGATAGTAGGTACCTTTCTGCCTGATCAGATCTTTATGGTCACCTCTCTCAATGATATTGCCGTGTTCCAGAACAATGATCGCATCACTGTTTCGAATTGTAGAAAGTCGGTGTGCGATAACAAATACTGTACGCCCCTTCATCAGGTTATCCATACCCTGCTGTACAATGCTTTCTGTACGTGTATCAATACTGGATGTTGCCTCATCAAGAATCAGCACCGGCGGATCCGCAACGGCAGCTCTTGCAATAGAGAGAAGCTGTCTCTGACCCTGCGACAGTTCCTCGCCATCACCGCTCAGCATCGTGTCATATCCATTCGGAAGCATCTGGATAAACTGATCCGCATGCGCCAGTTTTGCAGCTGCATAGATTTCCTCATCTGTAGCGTCCAGCTTACCATAGCGGATATTATCACGAATCGTTCCTGTAAACAGATGTGTATCCTGAAGAACAATTCCAAGAGAATGTCTCAGATCGTCTTTTTTGATCTTGGTGATATTGATTCCATCATAACGGATCTTTCCTTCCTGAATATCATAAAAACGATTGATTAGATTGGTGATCGTTGTTTTTCCGGCACCGGTAGAACCAACAAATGCAAGTTTCTGACCTGGTTTCGCATAAAGGCTGATGTTATGAAGAATCGTCTTGTTATCATTATATCCAAAAGTCACATTTTCAAAACGGACATCGCCTTTTAATTCCGTGTAAGATACCGAACCGTCTGCAGAATGTGGATGTTTCCATGCCCACATGCCGGTTCTCTCTTTACACTCCACAATATTTCCATCCTCATCTTTTCTGGCATTGACAAGAGTTACATAACCTTCGTCTTCTTCCGGTTTCTCATCGATCAGGTTAAAAATTCGTTCTGCACCTGCAAGAGCCATAACAATAGAGTTAAACTGCTGTGCCACCTGCATAAATGGCTGCGTAAAGCTCTTGGTAAACTGCAGATAAGAAGCCATAACACCAAGTGTGATTCCTCCGACTCCCGCTACAGAAAGAATACCTCCGAGAACTGCTGTCAGTACAAACTGCAGATTTCCGATATTTCCAATAACCGGTCCCATCATGTTACCATATTTATTAGCCTGCGATGCACTCTCAAAAAGTGCCTCATTCAGCTGGTCAAACTCTTCCTCTGATTTCTTTTCATGATTAAATACTTTAACAACTCGCTGTCCATTCATCCGTTCTTCCACAAATCCGGTCACATCTGCCAGTGACATCTGCTGACGTACAAAATATTTACCACTCTTTGCTCCGATTCTGCCAGAAACAGTCAACATCACAAAAATAACAAGAACGGCCAGTACAGTCAGTAATGGACTTAAAACCAGCATAGAAATAAAAGTAACAACAATCGTAAACAGTGCCATCAATGCCTGTGGAATTGCCTGGCTGATCATCTGTCTCAGCGTATCCGTATCATTCGTATAAAGACTCATAATGGATCCGTTTGTATTCTGATCAAAATATCGGATTGGCAATGTCTGCATGTGTTCAAACATATCATCACGGACTCTTTTAAGTACACCCTGTCCAATGTATACCATCATTCTTGTATAGATAAAAGTAGCGACCACTCCTGCCAGGAAAATACATCCCAGAACTGCCAGAGCCCTGTAAAGTTCTGCAAAATCCGGAGTTTTCTGTCCGATCAGCGGAAGAATAAAATCATCCAGAAGATATCTCAGTGAAAGAGACACCGCTGTCGTCGCTACTGCACTGATCAGGATACAGAAGAATACAAGAACGAACTGAAGCTTATATTTTTCTGTCACATATTTCAGAAGACGTTTGGCAGTCTCCATATCTTTTTTGGTCATTTTCGGTTTTTTGTTCTTATTCATTCTCTTCTCCTCCTTTCACCTGAGATTCATATACTTCTCTGTAAATGTCATTGGTTTTCAGAAGCTCTTCTGAGGTGCCCACACCTGCAATCTTTCCTCCATCCAGAACAATGATCTGATCAGCATCTTCAATAGAAGAAATCCTCTGTGCAATGATAATTTTTGTTGTGTCCGGAATTTCTTCACGAAAGGCCTTACGGATCAGCGCATCTGTTCTGGTATCCACTGCACTGGTGGAATCATCCAGGATCAGGATCTTCGGTTTTTTGAGAAGTGCGCGGGCAATACACAGACGCTGTTTCTGTCCACCGGAAACATTGTTACCACCCTGCACGATGATTGTATCATAGCCTGACGGAAACTCATTTACAAACCCGTCTGCCTGTGCCAGGCGACAGACTCTCTTGACTTCTTCATCACTGGCATGCTCATCACCCCAGCGGATATTCTCATAAATTGTACCGGAAAACAGCACGTTTTTCTGCAGTACCATGGATACCTGATCTCGAAGAACTTCCAGATCATAATCACGTACATCTACACCTGCAACCCTGACCGCTCCGGAAGTAACATCGTAAAGACGCGGAATCATCTGCACCAGTGTTGATTTGGCACTTCCGGTACCTCCGATGATGCCGACTGTCTGTCCTGATCTGATATGAAGATTGATGTCCTTCAGAGAAAGATTACCACCCTCACCTGCGTAACTGAAATTCACATGCTCAAACGTAATATCTCCATCTTTGACTTCTTTTACAGCATCCTCTTTGTCCCGCATCTCCGGTATTTCGTCGAGTACTTCTGTAATACGGTCTGTTGATGCCTCCGCGATCATGATCATAACAAATACAAATGTTACCATGTTCAGCGACATTAAGATCTGCAGTGCATATACAATAACACTGGTCAGTTCACCGGTTTCCATAGTACCAAATACAATGCTTTTTCCTCCGATCAGAGCAATCAGAAGTACAACTGCATACATCACAAACTGCAGAACCGGTGAGTTCCAGGCAACAATTTTTTCTGCTTTTGTAAACAACGTGTACACATAGTCAGAAACCCCGTGGAATTTCTTTACTTCATACCCTTCCCTTACAAAGGCTTTGACAACACGTGATGCATTTACATTCTCCTGTACGGAATTGTTCAGTTCATCGTACTCATCAAACACTTTAATAAAATGTGGATGAGCTTTTTTCGCAATATATAACAGTGTTCCGCCAAGTACCGGAATTACGATCAGAAAAAGCAATGCTATCTTCACATTGATCAGCAGCGTCATGACCCAGGAAAGAAGTATCATAAATGGCGCTCTGGCAAGAAGACGAATACTCATCATATATGCCATCTGCACGTTTGTAATATCGGTTGTCATACGTGTCACAAGACCCGATGTAGAAAAATGATCGATATTTTTGAAAGAAAATTCCTGTACTTTATAAAATATATCATGGCGAAGATTTTTAGCATAACCTGCGGCTGCCACTGCGGCCATGTTTCCGGCCTGTACACCAAAAAACAGTGCGATCATTGCCATTGCCACAAGAATCACTCCCCGCTGTACAATATAGCCAAGATCACCGTTAGCAATACCAACATCTATAATCTTTGCCATTTCCAGTGGAATAAGCACTTCCATAAGAACTTCCAGAATTACCAGAAGCGGAGCCAGCAGAGATTCTTTTCTGTATTCCCTGATGGATTTAAACATCTTTCTGTTCATCTTTTTCCTCCTTTATTTTTACATCATTCATTTTTACAAGATTACCATACATCTGACCCAACACTTTTTTACAGGTCATAACATCTTCTTCTGAAATTCCCTGAGTAAGTTTTATTTCCGACTCTTTAATATGTTCCAGAATACTTGGTCTTAATTCTTCGGCTTTCAAAGTCGGTACAAGTTTCTTAAGGCGGGCATCTTTTTTGACGCTTTCTCTGTAAATATATCCATGCTTTTCCATCAGCTTAAGAATTCCTGTAACCGTAGATTTACGAATCTGAAACTCTTCTTCAATGTCTTTCTGATAAAGATCTCTGTGAAGTGATTCCAGCAAAATAAATTTCAGAACGTGTTTCTGCATGATTGTCAGGTCATCATTTTGAATAGAAGACACCACACTGTTGGCATCTCGTTTCATCTGGTGCGACAGCATATGAATCAGTCTTCCCATATGCATTTTCTTAAATTTTTCGTCTGCCTCGTTCATCTGCTCTCCTTTCTCAATTTAGTTCGCATCCTAACTTTTGTCATTATACAAACCTCTTTTCCTAAAGTCAACAGATTTTTTGTGTCTTTTCAAACACAATTACCCTTTCGATAACCATTTTGCCCAAGAAAAAAATGTCCCATTATAAGGACATTTTTTCGTTTTCATATATTTTTCTGACTTCCTCTGTTTTATCACTGCAGGAAAAAGAAACACTTCCCAACTGTCTCACCGGCATCACTCCCATAAGAGAGTTCGTGACAAAACATTCATCATAATGCATCAGTTCATCCGGATAAATGATTGTTTCCTCTGCCTGAAATTTCTCCATAATATATGCTCTCAGGATGCCAGGCAGCAGACCGCAGGAAAGCTGCGGTGTATATATAGTATTTTCACGCACAAAAAAGATATTGCAGACAGTCCCCTCACTGATCTGACCTTTGGTATTGATAAAAATTTTGTCATTAATACCCTCAGCCGCTGCTGACCTCTTTTCCATTATGCAATCACCATAATTCAATGTTTTATGGTATACAAGCAGAGAAGTCTCATTTCTTCTGACTTTACTGAAATCAGTTATAAATCCCCGTATATAATCTTCTTTCTTATATGGATTTTGTCTGATCTGGAAAAACAGATTTCGGTCAGACATTGCAATTTTGAGTGCCGCATGTTTTGTTGACTCTCTATCCTGTTCATTCAGATATTTCCAGATCTTTTCCACAATAATATCTCGTTCCACACAGGAAGCAATTCCCAGAAATCTTGCTGATCTCTCTATTCGCTCCAGATGTTTCTCAAGAAACAGTGGCCTGCCATCTTCTACGGCAATCGTCTCAAATACACCCATTCCAAACAGGAATCCCTCATCCACTTCAATATTCATCTTTTTCACTCCACACCTTATTTCATCGCCTCCAGAACTGCTTTAGCTTTCTGAAGAGTTTCTTCATATTCAAATTCCAGATCTGACTCCGCAGTAATGCCTCCGCCAACGCCAAGGTAGTACATTCCATCCTTATGCAATGCTGTTCGAATGACAATGTTAAAATCACAGTCTCCATCCAGAGTCAGATAACCAATAGAACCTGTATACAGATTTCTTTGATTGTTTTCCAGTTCGTCAATAATCTCCATTGCCCGATATTTCGGTGCACCAGTGATCGAACCTCCCGGAAAAGCTGCCTCAAGAAGATCCATAACAGTTTTGCCCTCTTCCAGCTCTCCTTCAATATCAGACACCAGATGAAATACTGTCGTATATTCTTCTACTGTAAAAAGTTCAGTTACTTTTACACTGCCAGGTCTGCACACACGATTCAGATCATTTCGCTCAAGATCCACGATCATAAGAAGTTCACTCTTATCCTTCTCAGAATTTTCAAGCTCCGTTCTCATAAACAGGTCTTCCTCCGAAGTCTCGCCTCTTTTTCGTGTACCTTTGATCGGCCGTGTATTCACATGCCCCTGTTTCATCTTCAGGAAACGTTCCGGAGAGGCACAGACAATCTGAAAATCACCATAATCCATATATCCGCCAAATGGAGACGGATTATTTTCTCTCAGATCATAAAAAACATCCAGCGGTTTTTTATCACTCTTTACCTTCAGCTGCTGTGTCATATTCGTAATATAGATATCACCTTCAATAATATAGCGGATCATATCATCAACTGCCTGCTTATATTCTTCTTTTTCAAAATTTGGTGTTACTTCTATATTATAAGAAGATGTACAAATTCCGGCAATCTCTTCTGTCGGCTCTGAAATTCGTCTCTCCACACAGGAAAGCAGTTTTTCCGCATCCTCTGTGATTCCATTTGCCACCAGATAGGTTTTCTTTTCATGACGATCCTCTATCACATAAAAATCATAAAAAATAAGCATTGCATCCGGAATAGATACCAGATTCTCCTTGCAGGACGGTACCTGCATTAATTTTCGTCCATATTCATAGGAAAAATAACCGATTGCCCCGGAGACCATCGGCAAACAGCTTTTGTTCTCATCTTTATGCTCCAGCAAATATTTCTTAAGATATTCTTCAAATGTACTCTCTGTCGTTTTCTGCCCATTTATGTAAAACCCACTGTCAGCCTTCACCAGTCTGAGATAAGGATATGCCCCTATGATTGAATATCTTCCAAGCTGATTTACCAGCGAAGAATCCAGAAACGCACTGTCCTTCTCATCAGCAAAATACTGAAACAGCTCTGCTGCAGATCTGAATGGATCTAGTTCTCTAATTACACGCTTTATATTATACATCTATTTTTCCTCTCTGTCCGTTTGTCAGAACATTTCCTCATGTCTTGAAATGCATTTGTGTTACCGTTCACCAGAATACTCCTCTGCAATTCGACAAAAATTCTCCAGTAACTCATGACCGTATTCTGTCAGAACTGCCTCCGGATGGAACTGAACTCCAAACAACGGCATAGTCTTATTTGATATGCCCATTACCGCACCATCTTCTGAAACTGCATCTACACGGTAATCTTCCGGAATACTGTTTTCACGTACAACCAGCGAATGATAGCGTGTCACTTTGAAATTCTCCGGTAATCCTTCAAATATCCCACTTCCATTATTTCGGATTCCTGTTACCTTTCCATGCATCGGCCTGCTGCCTTTCTCAACCGTTGCACCACAACAGTGTCCCAGTACCTGATGCCCTAGGCATACACCAAGAATAGGAATTTTCCCCTGAAACCGTTTAACTGTGTCCATGCAGACTTCCGCATCCCACGGACGTTTTGGTCCCGGTGAAAGTATGATTCCCTCAGGATGCATCTCTTCAATTTCTGCCATCGTAATATGGTCACTTCTTCTGACGATAATCTGCCTGCCCAGTTCTTCAAAATAAGCCTTGAGATTATAAACAAATGAATCATAGTTATCAATCATCAAATACATAATTTTCCTCCATAAAAATAAAAAGGGATAACGAATGTGTACACGAAATACACACAGTCGTTATCCCTGATGGTCCGTAATCTGTGAAATTTTTATCCAATTTTGTTTAAGACAGCTTTATGCTATCATATCTGTCTTTTTCCGTCAATATATCATTTCATAAACCGTTACCTATATCAGATGGGGGATTGACTCCCACCACTGATACTGATTTGTTGCTCGTCACCTACAGAGGTGGAAGTCATCTCACATCTGATATACCAATAATGTGTATTTTTTCGGCAAATTACCTCTTTTATCTCTAATATATCTATGCTATACTGTACGGGAAATGAATGCTATGCAAAATAGGATCATATGCGTCAAGTGTTCAGCGAATGGGGAGTTGTCGCTGAAACGAAAAGTACGTCTTACGGTATGTGATCCGCACCCGTTGCAACAATATAAGAGGATATCTCATATTGTGTAGGGATACGTTTTTCGACATACGTTCTATCACAATTGGAGATATCTTTTTGCTTTATCACGCTATCACTTCGATAAAAAAAAGACAATCTCCACGATATCATATTTAACAGGAGGTTGTTTTTTTAATGGTAGATAAACAGAAAGTGGAACAGGCTATCCGTCTTCTTCTTGAAGGGATTGGTGAAGACACAGAGCGCGAAGGACTTAAAGATACTCCGGATCGTATCGCACGTATGTGTATGGAAATTTATGGTGGGCTGGATGAAGAAGCGGATCATCATCTTGCCAAACAGTTTGAAGTAGAAAATAATGAAATGGTACTGGAAAAGGATATTACCTTTTATTCCATGTGCGAACATCATCTGATGCCATTTTACGGCAAAGCTCATGTAGCTTATATACCAAACGGCAAGGTTACCGGACTCAGCAAACTTGCACGTACCGTTGATGTATACGCAAGAAGACCTCAGATTCAGGAACGACTTACCGTCCAGATTGCTGATGCACTGGAACGTACACTGAATCCTAAGGGAATCATGATCATGCTTGAGGCAGAACACACCTGCATGACCATGCGAGGAATCAAAAAACCAGGCAGCAAGACCATCACCACTGTAACAAGAGGTGACTTCAAAACAGACAGAGAACTTCAGAAACAGTTTCTCGCTATGGTAAAAGACTGATGCAGACCGGAATGTCAAGAATCCAGGCGATCTGGCAGCACCCTCTTTATCAGGAAAATCTGAAAGAGCTTACCCGTCTGGAGAAGGACCGTATTTTTTGCCGTCATACACCGGAACATTTTCTGGATGTGGCAAGACTTGCTTACATTTTTGCTCTGGAACGTAAACTTGACTGCTCATATGAACTGATCTACTGTACTGCTCTGCTTCACGATATCGGACGTGCAAAGCAGTATACTGACGGCACTCCACATGATAAAGCCGGTGTACAAATTGCAGAAATCATTTTATCTGATCTGGATTTTTCCAACGAAGAAAAATCTCAGATACTGACTGCAATCGGAGAACATCGCTCTTCAAATAAAGAAATACCCGTCTTAAGTCAGCTTCTGTATGAGGCAGATAAGAAATCACGTTTGTGTTTTCTCTGTCCTGCTGAAAAAGAATGCTACTGGGATCTTTCGAAAAAAAATATGACAATTCAATACTAAAAGGAGATTTTTTGATCATGAAAATCGGAAATCGAGAATTTGATATACAAAACAGAACCTATATCATGGGGATCCTGAACGTGACTCCGGATTCCTTTTCTGATGGCGGCAAATGGAATACTATGGATCATGCACTGAAACATGCAGAAATCATGATCAGAGATGGAGCTGATATTCTGGATGTCGGCGGAGAATCCACCCGTCCGGGACATACCCCTGTAAGTGCTGAAGAAGAAGCAGCACGTGTTGTTCCGGTTATCGAAGCACTTCGTAAGAATTTTGATGTTCCGGTTTCGGTCGATACTTACAAGGGATGTGTTGCTGATGCAGCTGTTCAGGCCGGTGCCGATCTTGTCAATGACGTGTGGGGACTGAAGTATGATCCTGAGATGGCCGGTGTTATTGCAAAACATGATGTTGCCTGCTGCCTTATGCATAATAAAGCAAATACTGAATATAACAATTTCCTGATTGATATGCTGGCTGAAACACAGGAATGTGTCAACATTGCGCGCAAAGCCGGCATCAAAGATGAACGCATTATCCTTGATCCAGGTGTTGGTTTCGGAAAAACATATGAAATGAATCTGGAGACCATGAATCATCTGGAACTTTTCCAGCATCTTGGTTTCCCGGTTCTTCTCGGAACTTCCCGCAAATCTATGATCGGACTGACTCTGGATCTTCCGGTTGACCAGCGCGTGGAAGGTACCGTTGCCACCTCTGTTATCGGTATTATGAAAGGCTGTGCATTTGTCCGCGTTCACGATATCAAAGAAAATAAACGTGCCATGCTTATGACAGAGGCAATTCTCGGCAGAAATATAAAAGGAATATAAAACAAATGGATAAGATTGAAATCAGAAACCTGGAAATCTTCGCAAATCACGGAGTTTTTCCGGAAGAAAATGTACTTGGTCAGAAATTTGTCATTTCTGCCACACTTTACACAGATACACGCAAAGCCGGTCTGACTGACGAGCTTACCGCTTCCATCCACTATGGAGAAGTCAGCCACATGATCACAAAATTCACTAAGGAGCATACCTTTAAGCTTCTTGAAACACTTGCAGAGAATCTTTGTCAGATGCTTCTTCAGGAACTGCCTCTTCTGAAAATGATCACACTCCGTGTTGAAAAACCATGGGCTCCTGTCGGGCTCCCGCTGGATACGGTTGCTGTGGAAATCACACGTGGATGGCACACGGCATATGTTGCTTTTGGCTCTAATCTCGGAGACAAAAAGAAATTCCTGGATGATGGCATCCAGGGATTAAAAGATACACCTCTCTGTGAAGTTGAAGCAGTATCTGAATATTTAGTCACAGAACCATACGGTGGTGTCGAACAGGATGAATTTCTGAACGGTGTCCTGAAGCTTCACACACTTCTCACCCCGGAAGAACTTCTTGATCGTCTCCATGAGCTGGAAGCAGCTGCCAACAGAGAGCGCATCATTCACTGGGGACCACGTACCCTTGATCTGGATATCCTGTTCTATGACAATGAGATCATTGATACCCCGGATCTCCATATCCCACATATTGATATGGAAAACCGTGATTTTGTACTGAAACCAATGGATGAAATTGCTCCTTATTTCAGACATCCTGTCCTGAATAAGACTATACATCAGCTGCTGAACGAGTTTCTTGCAAAGAATACTCTGTAAACCAATATCTCTTTAATTTAGCAGACAGACTTCTGAGTCTCGGATCATACTCCAAGACTCAGAAGTTTTTTTGCTTCCGCAAGGCGTTCATAAAACTCTTCGTAAAAATCTCTTTTTTCATCATATGGCTTTGTATAAAACCTGTTAAGCACATACATATTCAGATTTTTGATAAGCTCTGCATCTTCAGTCTGATAAAAAACCTCCTGAACATCCAGCAGAAACTGATGCCAGTCCCATACAAATCTCTCATACTGCTTCAGATTCGGTGTATCGATCCATTTCTTTACTTTGATTTTGGAACGATTTTTCTTTGCACATTCATGAATCTGAATAATATATTTAAATCCGTCTTCCGAATAGTATCGTCCTAATGGGAAAAGTCTGCAGAATCCGGGGCGAATCTCATGAATCGAACATCTTCCCTCCGAATTCAGGAAAACACATTTTTCTTCTGTTCCCCTCATTGAAAGATGAGGAAGGATATTTCCATCCGTTATCCCAAGTTCCAGTACTGTTCCAAGCAGTTCTTCCGGTGTTTTACCAAGACCTCTGCTCATTCGACAGACATCATAAGGATCCAGAAGAACAGAATCCCCCATTCCTGTACAGCAGTCGAAACATCCCTTACAATCCTGACAATCTGCTTTCACCATATCATTTGCATCATACAGTTTTCCATCTGAAATTTCTTCCAGTGTCACTTCTCTTCTCATAAACAGCCCTCTTTTTCTTGTTTTATTATTATATAAAAAGCATAAAACATTTTTAGTTTTTGTCTTTGGTACTTACAAATATTCATTGCAACCCTTATGATACAGGACTATAATAAGAAATGTCAATCTGTTGCCGCAAACAGCAGCAACAAATAATAAAATGGAGGAAACAAAAATGCGATCTCTCGCAATCTATCTGAAAAATTATAAGAAAGAAAGCATCCTTGCTCCTTTCTTCAAGTTTCTGGAAGTTGTGTTTGACCTGCTTGTTCCGGTAGTCATTGCCCAGATCATTGATGTAGGTATCGCAGGAAATAACCGTCCATACACTGTCGGACGATTTTTTATTCTGCTCCTCATGGCTGCCGCCGGACTCACTGTCAGCATCATTGCCCAGTTTTTTGCAGCCAGGGCCAGCGTAGGATTTGCCACCGAACTGAGACAGGCAGTATACGATCACGTACAGAAACTTTCTTACACTGAGCTGGATACCCTCGGAACAGATACTCTGATCACACGTCTTACTGATGATATCAACCAGGTACAGAATGGAGTTAATATGGGACTGAGACTTCTTCTTCGAAGTCCGTTTGTAGTACTGGGATCCATGGTCATGGCTTTTACCATTAATACAAGATGTGCTCTGATCTTTGCAGTTGCAATTCCGATATTGTTTCTTGTGGTATTTGTAATCATGTATCTCAGCATTCCTTTATTTGGAAAAGTACAGGCCCGCCTCGATTCTGTTACAGGACTTACGCGTGAAAATCTGACCGGTGTTCGTGTCATCCGTGCTTTCTGTCGCGAGGAAGAAGCTGTTCGTGAATTTGATGAGAGCAATATCATGCTTACAAAGCTGAATGAATTTGTTGGAAAACTCTCGGCACTTCTCAACCCGGTAACCTATGTTCTGATCAATATCGCTACTGTCATTCTGATCAACCAGGCCGGTCTTCAGGTAAGCCTGGGCAATATGCAGCAGGGTCAGGTTGTTGCACTTTACAATTATATGGCACAGATGATCGTAGAGCTTATCAAACTTGCTTCTCTGATCATTACTTTAAATAAGTCTGCTGCATGTGCAAACCGTGTTGCGGATATCCTGAAAGTAAAAACATCAATGGATTATCCGGAATTTTCAGCTTCTTCAGCTGCCGCTTCAGAAACTGCCATCGAATTCAATCATGTTACGTTTACTTACGCAGGTGCCAGTGCTCCCAGCCTCAGCAACATCAGTTTCTCTGTAAAAAAAGGACAGACTGTCGGCATCATCGGTGGTACCGGAAGTGGAAAATCTACCCTGGTCAATCTGATTGCACGTTTCTATGATACAACGACCGGCAGCATCATGATGGACGGACAGGATATTCGAAATTACAGCCAGCATGATCTCCGCCATAAGGTCGGAGTAGTCCCACAGCATGCCGCACTTTTTAAAGGCAGCATCCGCGAAAATATGAAATGGGGACTCCCTGATGCTTCTGATGAAGAAATCTGGAATGCACTTACTACCGCCCAGGCACGTGAGGTTGTAGAGAATAAAGACGGACAGCTTGACTTCAGATTAGAACAAAACGGACGTAATCTGTCCGGTGGACAGCGTCAACGTCTCACTATTGCACGGGCAGTTATCAAACAGCCGGAATTTCTGATTCTGGATGACAGTGCCAGTGCACTCGATTTTGCAACCGATGCTGCACTTCGCAAATCTCTGCATCAGCTGAGCGGAAACATCACTACTTTTCTGGTATCTCAGCGTGCTGCAAGTATCCGCCAGGCAGATATGATCCTTGTTCTGGATGATGGTGAGATTGCCGGAAAGGGAACACATGACGAGCTGATCCGTACCTGCGAAACTTATCGCGAAATTTATTTCTCACAGTTTCCAGAAGAACGGGCACAATATCCCACTTTATCAGACAGGACTTCGGAGGTGACATTATGAGCAAACAGAACACTTCGTCAGCAAATGTATCCAGTATGGAAACCCTCCGCAAGGTTCTCCGTTTTATCGGAAGATACCGTTTTCTCCTGATTTTAAGCATTATCCTTGCAGCCGTATCCGTTATCCTGCAGTTATATGTACCGGTACTCTTTGGAGATGCTATTGATCAGGTTGTTGCAGAACATGAAGTTAACTTTACTATGATGTGGTATTATCTGAGCAGAATTCTTGTAATGGTTATCATCTCCAGTGTTGCTACCTGGATCATGAATGTCATCAACAACCGCATGACCTTCCGCACCGTACAGGACATCCGTTCCAAAGCGATCCGTCACATCCAGAAACTTCCGCTCTCCTATCTGGACAGTCACAGCACAGGTGATATCATCAGCCGAATCATTGCCGATACAGATATTCTTTCAGATGGTCTTCTGCTTGGTTTTACGCAGTTGTTTTCCGGAATTATCACGATCATCGGAACTTTAATTTTTATGTTTTCCAAAAATATCTGGATCACTCTGATGGTTATCCTTCTCACACCGGTAAGCTTCCTGGTTGCAAGATTCATTTCTTCACGTTCTTTCCATATGTTCCGGAAACAAAGTGATGCACGCGGCCGTCAGACAGCTCTTATTGAAGAAATGATCGGAAATCAGAAAATCGTGCAGGCATTTGGCTATGAAGATAAATCATCCGTACGTTTTGCTGAAATCAACGAAGAATTAAAAGAATGCAGCCAGAAAGCTGTTTTTTACAGCAGTCTTACCAATCCTTCAACACGTTTTGTCAACAATGTTATCTATGCAGGAGTTGCTCTGGTTGGTGCATTCATGATCCCGGGTGGTGCTCTTACTGTCGGTGGTCTGTCTGTACTGCTGGCTTATGCCAATCAGTATATGAAGCCATTCAATGATATCAGTTCTGTTATCACCGAACTTCAGAATGCCCTTGCCTGTGCGAGCAGAATCTTCGCCCTTCTGGAAGAAACACCGGAATGTCAGGATTCTCAGGAAGAATTGTCAGATGTAAAAGGCAAAGTCGACATTGAAAATGTAAGTTTCCGCTATGTTCCTGATAAAAAGCTGATTGAAAACTTCAATCTTCATGCAGAACCAGGTAAACGTATAGCAATCGTCGGACCAACCGGATGCGGCAAAACAACATTCATCAATCTTCTGATGCGTTTCTATGATGTTACAAAAGGAACGATTTCTATTGACGGACATCCGATCGATCAGATTTCACGTCATTCGCTGCGAAGCAGTTTTGGTATGGTTCTTCAGGAAACCTGGATCAAAAACGGAACTGTACGTGATAATATTAACATAGGTAAACCGGATGCTACAGATGAAGAAATTATCGAAGCAGCCAAGAGATCACACAGCTGGGAATTTATCCGTCGTCTTCCGAATGGTCTTGATTCTCATTTAAAGGAAGACAGTTTGAGTCAGGGAGAAAAACAGCTTCTCTGTATTACCCGTGTCATGCTCTGCCTGCCTCCAATGTTGATTCTTGACGAGGCAACCTCAAGTATTGACACCCGTACCGAACTTCTGGTTCAGGAAGCATTTGACCGTCTTATGGAAGGACGAACAAGCTTTATCGTAGCTCACCGTCTTTCTACTATTCGAAACGCTGATGAAATTCTCGTTATGAAAGACGGAAGTATCATCGAACAGGGTTCACATGATGAGCTTATGTCCAGAGGTGGTTTCTATCAAAATCTGTATAACAGTCAATTTGTCAAAGTAGCTGAATAATTTTAAAAGAAAAACCCGTCAGTGCAGATTTACATTTTATATGTACTCTGTCCTGACGGATTCTTTATTTCTTTATTCAAAACCTGTGAGATTTTTATTCTGAAAGTTTTATTTTCTGTGCAGCCAGATATTCCTCCGTAAGTGCAACCGCATCACGGATACAGTCCGGGCAGCTGCGAAGAACCTTTCCTGTTTCCACACCTTTTAATTCTCTGCAAAGATAAGAACCATTCTGTTCCTGGAACTTCTTTACATATTCTTTTACTTTTTTGTAAGTATCTGCCTTCGTCGGTTTTCCATTATCCAGATTTCCGACACTGTTCTCCAGTCCAATGATCATGATCATTCCGGACAGTGCACCACATACTTCCATCATTCCCATACCAAATCCAAAGCCCTCGGAAATACGGAACATCTCTTCTTCCTCAATTCCGAATTCTTTGCAGAATGCACATGCCACAGCCTGTGCACAGTTATATCCTCTGTCATGAAATGCGATTGCCTGCTCTGCTTTTGTACTCATTTTCCTTCCTCCTGAATTTATCTCCTGATTCATATTTTTTCTGTTTTGTACTTATTAATTATAACAGATTCCTGACAATATATCCAGTTACGTTCACGGGAGTTTGACTTCAATTATGCTGTATGTAGCTGTTGTATAATTTCTTATTAAATGTTATAATTATACATAAATCGCCATGATAAAAAATGTATTTATAAATGCACCAGACAAAATACTGGGTAAATACAAATTTTGTCTGATAGTCTCACATATTTTTTGTGTATACAATTTGCAATTGTATCTTGACAGTTTACGGTAAAAAGTGCTATTTTAACCTTGAAATTCTAAAAAAACATATGACGAGGTGCAAAAACATGCAGGAATTAAAACCAATTAAAGAAGGTAAAGTACGTGAGATCTATGATAATGGTGACAGTCTGATCATGGTTGCTACTGACCGTATCAGCTGTTTTGATGTTATCCTTAATAACGAAGTAACCAAAAAAGGAACTGTACTGACACAGATGTCCAAATTCTGGTTTGATCTGACTGAGGATATTCTTCCTAATCACATGATTTCTGTCGATGTGAACGACATGCCTGAGTTTTTCCAGCAGGAAAAATACGCCGGAAAATCTATGATGTGCCGCAAACTGAACATGCTTCCGATTGAATGTATCGTTCGCGGATATATCACAGGAAGCGGTTGGAAGAGCTATCAGGAAAATGGTACCGTATGCGGAATCACACTTCCTGAAGGATTAAAGGAATCTGATAAACTTCCTGAGCCAATCTACACCCCGTCAACCAAAGCTGAGATCGGTGACCACGATGAGAATATCTCTTACGAGCAGAGCATTGATCATCTTGAAAAACATTTCCCGGGCAGAGGCCGTGAACTTGCTGAAAAGCTTCGTGACAATACAATTGCTCTTTACAAAAAATGTGCTGAATATGCACTTGAAAAGGGAATTATTATTGCAGATACCAAATTTGAATTTGGTCTTGACGAAGACGGAAACATGGTGATCGGAGATGAAATGCTGACACCTGACAGTTCTCGTTTCTGGCCGGCAGACGGATATGAAGCAGGACATGGACAGCCATCCTTCGACAAACAGTTTGCACGTGACTGGCTGAAAGCAAATCCTGACAACAACTGGACACTGCCACAGGAAATTGTTGACAAAACTATTGAGAAATATCTGCAGGCATACAAAATGCTCACAGGTAAAGATCTCGACTAATACATATATATAAAGGAGTGAATTTTACGAGTGGACGCGAGTGACACTTACCAACTAATTATTCTGATCATACTACTGGCATTATCTGCATTTTTTTCATCAAATGAAACAGCACTGATGGCAGTAAATAAAATAAGGCTGCGAACTCTTGCAGATGAGGGAAATAAGCGTGCAGCCAAGGTTCTGGACATTGTTGAGAACCACACAGCAAAGATGCTCAGTGCCATCCTGATTGGAAATAACCTTGTTAATATTACCGCTTCTTCCCTTGCCACTTCGCTGGCATATAGTTTTGGCGGCTATATGGTGAGTATCGCCACTGCTGCACTGACTGTAGCTATCCTGATATTCGGTGAAATCACCCCTAAAAATTACGCTACACTGAATGCAGAGAAGATTACGTTACGTTATATACCGGTGTTAAATTTGTTTATGACACTTATGACACCTTTTATCTTCATTATCAATTTATTCTCAAGAGTGTTTATGAAACTGCTCCACGTAGATCCTGATGCTGCCAGCCAGGCTATGACTGAAGAAGAGCTGCGTACAATCGTTGATGTCAGTCACGAAGACGGTGTCATAGAATCTGACGAAAAGAAAATGATCTACAATGTATTTGACCTGGGTGATGCGAATGCCAAGGATATTATGGTTCCAAGAGTTAATGTAACCTTTGCAGACGTTGATTCCAGTTATGAAGAGCTGATTGATATTTTCCGTGAAGATCGTTTTACCCGTCTTCCTGTATATGAAAACAGCCAGGACAACATCGTTGGCATCATCAACATGAAAGACCTTCTGTTATATGACCCGAAAGATTCTTTCAATATCCGCGATTATCTGCGTAAACCACATTTTACTTATGAATACAAAGATATTTCGGAACTTCTGGTTGAAATGCGTGAGTCCACCTTCAATATTGCAATTGTCCTTGATGAATACGGTGAAATGACAGGTCTCATAACCCTGGAAGATATCCTTGAAGAGATTGTCGGTGAAATTCATGACGAATATGATGAAGGTGAAAATGAACTGATCAAAAAGATTTCTGACCATGAATATATCATAGAAGGCTCTATGAGCCTTGATGATATAAATGATCATCTTGGAACTGAGCTTGATTCTGAAGACTATGATTCTCTCGGCGGTCTTATTATCGAACATCTGGATCGACTTCCGGTTGCCGGTGATCAGGTTATTACAGACGATGGTATTCGTCTGGTAGTTGATAAGCTTGATAAAAACCGTATCGAAAGTGTACGTGTTTTTCTTCCTGAAAAATCTGATAAAACAGAAACTAACGATACTGAATCTTCCAGCGAAGCGTAAAATCGTGTGCCTCAGGGCACACGATTTTTATGTTTTACATTCTCCATGCACAGATACATATTGCTGATTATCTATGCATATTTCTGATATAAAAAGCAATTTGATATGGCAGTCTCTCTTCCGGTGTTTTCAATTCATTTCCTAAAATTTTTCTGATGTTTCCAATTCGATATAACACCGTATTACGATGTGTGTATAATTCTGCAGCAACTGCCTGAATACTTCCGTTATGTTTCAGATATGATTTAAGAGTTTCCACATACCCTGCATTATATTTACGGTCATATTCTTCCAGATCTGCCAGGCACTCATTTTCCATTTCTTTTAGTATTTCTTTATCTTCAATCATATAAAGCAGTCGATATAAGCCACAATCATCGAATTTTACCACCTGTTTTTTTTGTGTGATTGCAATATGCGCAGCTGCTTTTGCTCTTTTGTAACTCACTGAAAGACTTGAAATATCCATACATTTACTTCCCAGCCCAACACAAAGTTCCACTCCAGGCATACGCCTTTTTCCTCTTTTTAATGCACCCTCTACAAGATTACATAAGTACTCTTCCGAAAGCGCATTTGCCACCAGCACAAAATCAGAATTATAGTAAAAGAAACTTGCATTATGCGAAATGTCCTCCAGATATACCTGTATTCGATAAGACATTTTTTTTCGTTCCACTGTATCCATCGCGTCCAGTCCTTCAAACGTCATAAGAATCACCTGAAAGCTTCCATCCACATCAAAATGCTGCAATAATTCCTTTCTGTAAGCTTTCTGATTTTCAGGTGTCTCAATAGCTGCAATCAACGCTGATGCGATCTGCTCATCAGTATTGTCCTGGAGAAATACATGAATACTGAAATCTTTTATCATGTCTGACAGATGCACCTCCCAGGGTACTGTCAGTAGCGGAAGATCATTCTCATCACAATATGCCTGTAATTCTTCCGGAACATCATTGATGTACTGCCCAACATTAATGATCAGACCGGAAGCATGATACTTATTCAGCTTCCTTGCAAGGTTCATCCAGTCTTCTTTTTCCGGGAATCCCAGGCCTGTTGTCACTGCAAGTTCCTTGCCCCAAAAATTCTGTATAATCGTTGTATCTTCCAAAAGATGCACCCAGCTTATCGAATTTGCCCAGCCATTCCGGCCAGCCAGAAACTTCATTTCATACCTCTGTTCAGCTGTCAGTATCATATCTTCTATCGTAAAACTCATAAACCCTCCCACTATATTTATAGAATTTGCACTCTTAACTCTTCTCCATTTATTATAGCATATCATTGTGCTATCAGCACATATTTTCCCCTTTATTTTTAGAATTCGCCCCTATAGATTTTATTAATTTTTGTGCTATACTGTAATTAACATAAAAATTATTTAAAGGAGGCGTTGTTATGAAGTTCGATATTTATACAAATACACAGGATATACTTCCTATCCCGGAATGGATCACAACAGAACGTTATATGTATTGTGACAATTTTGCAAATGACTATGATAACTATGGTCATAAGGGTTTTCTTTCATTTGTCAGACATCTGCTTCACATATAATTAACGCTTCCTTTTCTAAAAAGGGGCTGTCGGGAAATAGACAGTTCTAAGAGAGGGAGGGTGTGACTCATA
>ERZ1026854.367-NODE-367-length-31871-cov-25.938427_pt1 | contig 31871 bp, 51 predicted proteins | sample MGYA00380157_ERZ1026854 | MGnify/ENA primary metagenome ERZ1026854 (study PRJEB33269, sample SAMEA4719793) | human gut metagenome | biome: human-associated habitat; feature: organic feature; material: feces | place: Cameroon | collected 2013-10 ... | reverse complement strand
ACGTTGAGGATATACAGGTTTTCCTCGCGGCTCATCATGACCACATAATCGTTGTTCATCAGGATTTCGGCGATTGTTGTAGCATCGTAATAATCATTGATGGCAATTTCAAACTCGCTCATTGTACACCTCGTTCATTCCGCAGCAGTTAAATTCAGTACACTTGCCATTGCGATAATCACACAGTGGCACAAGCACTGACTTAAATTCAGGACTGGTCTTTAGCACCTCATCCACAATCATCTGCATGACATAGCGAGTCTCAGCCGATGCCTGACCACACAGCCGCTTATGTGCCATCTGTACCAACTCGGCGGCATTAACGCTCATAATATGGCTTACCATTTCATTCTGTGGCGCTGTATTGCGGTCATACTTGGATTGACGGTCATTACGCTGAGACTGGACATAGTGATTAACGCCGATGTGATGTCGTACAAAATGGACGCTGACCCAATAGGGAATTGTCATGCGGACACCAAACCAAAGTTCACGAATAGGGCTATGCTCAGATTCCAGCAATTTGACCTTCCATTCATTTGTGGGCTGATTAACCAGATGTTTGCCGACTGTATTGAGTGTGCATGTCTTTACCCATGCCCAGTCATCGGCGGTGGGGTGCCGAAGCACCTCCACCTTGAAATCTTTGACATCGGCCATCAGCAACGGCCTCCACAGTTGCAATCACCGCAATTATCCAGTTCGTCAAATACCTCATCCATTACATTGAACACGTTGATATCGACCAGGAATAGGTCGCTGCCATCAGCCCAATGATTATATGTGACCATGCCGACCTCATAGCAGTATTCGGGCATATCACTATCGTCCTCATCCACATTAGGCAGCCATACCCGCTCACCAATACGAGGGATGACAAACGGGGCATACGGCTCAAGCACGAACTCATGCTCCTTGTGACATTCTGTTTTGTCGTCAATAAAATATCTCAGCAGGTACTTGGTCATTGTTTATTCCTCCCAATCATATAATTTACAGAAAAATTCAATGAAATTCTCATTGAATACACGCTGTTTGACAACATACAGTTCTTGGTCAATCTCATCTGCATCAAGCGGCAAGTTGATGAAATCGCCGATTGCCGGTTCACCCATCAAATCGGCAATATCGCATGAGCAACAAAATTTCTCGTTGGGCAATGTACCTACATAAAATCTTAATTCATTCATCCGCATTTACTCCATCCGCAATTTTTACATACGTTGCAGCCGCCCTCGAATACAAGCTCGTTGCCGCACTCAGGACAAGTTGCCGCATTATTGCCGTTGTTATCGGCTTGCCGTTCGCTCGGCATGGTATTGGCCATATCACCGGCATCCACCACATCATCTTCGTCGTCATTGACTTCATCTTGCATTTCCTTCCACATATCCATCAGCGCATTGCCAATCGCCATGGGGCAACAAGAGCCAACCGACGTGTCGTGATGGGTAGCTCGCCGTGTTGCATAGCTGGGGCATACACCTGTGCTGTCAAGCTGGTCTTTGATGGTGGCAATATCCACACCGGCTCGGCATAACAGCGATACCGTGCGGCTAAGGCCGGTCATGAAGTTGGCGCAACCACCAGTACTACCCTTGTTGAAATAAACCTCCTGCAAGCTGCCATCTTCGGGGTCAAAGTACGCCAGCACATGCAGAGAGCCGCATCCCGTAGTCAGCTTGCGCTTCTTGCCAACGAGGTCGTTGCTGCAATTCATGATAGCACCACGAGGCAGAGCATCAGCACCTGCGTTGTCAGCGGTTGGCTCATCAACCTTGTCATCGACCACCAGTACGCCCTCACGCATACAGCCAGAGCGGTACACGGTGATGCCCTTCAGGCCATGACGCCATGCCTCCATGTAGATGTTGGCAACATCCTCAACGGTAGCTGACTTGGGCAGGTTGACCGTGGAACTGATGCCGGCGTCAATGCCCAGCTGCCATGCCTCCTGCATCTTAACGCGCTGGATGGAATCAATCTCAGACGAGTCAACAAACCAAGACGGGAACTCATCATTCACAGTCAGCCCATGCTCATCGGCATATCGCTGATAAATGGGGGTAAGTATATCATAGTACGTCGTCTTATCGTGCAGGGATTCCGTCTTGCGCTTATAGCTCTTAGCAAAGATAGGCTCGATACCGCCACTGATACCAAGCATGGTGGACAGCGTACCGGTTGGCGCTACTGTCAGCAGCTGGCTGTTGTGGAGGCCATGTTTCTCGATGGCGTCCCATGTGATGCTGTCGGCGTTGTTGCGAACAAAGTCGCTATCAAGCGTAGACGGGTCGTACATGGGATATACGCCATGCTCTTTAGCCAGCTTAGCCGACACGTACATTGCGTGGTTTGCAAGAGCTTGAGATACGTCACGGCAATGCTCAATGGCGTCATCGCTGTCATAGCGTAGGTGCATCTTGATGAGCATGTCGGCAACGCCCATGACGCCAAGGCCAATCTGCCGCCAATCACGAACGCTATCACACTGCTCTTTAAGAGGATGCAGAGGCAACCCCTCATCAAGCACGTCGTTCAGCGCATAGACTGCAATCTCAACTGTCTGGTAAAAATCGTCCCAGTTAAATCCGCCCTTGCTAGTGACGAACTCGGCAAGGTTGATAGAGCCAAGAAGGCAACTACCACCAGCTGGCAGGGGTTCTTCGGCACATGGATTCACACCTGCATACTCAAAGTCTGGGTTGCCCTCAAGCATGTTGTACTGGCTGATTCTATCCCAGAATAAGATACCAGGTTCAGCCCAGTTCCAGTTGTTCAGGCACAGCTTATTGAAAATTTCACGCGCCTTGGCCGTCTTGACAACTGTCTCACCAGTCTCAGGGCGAGTGAACTCCATGTGCCAATCGTCGTCGTTTTCAACGGCTTGCATGAAATCGTCGGTTACGCGCACAGAGATGTTGGCCTTGGTCACGCTATCTGGCTTGGCCTTAATGTCGATAAAATCAAGCAGGTCAGGATGGTGGCAATCAAGGCTAATCATCAATGCGCCGCGTCTACCATGCTGCCCGATTTCTTCAGTTGTCAGGCTATACCCCTGCATAAAACTGACAGCACCAGTCGTCTGCTCGGCCTGATTGTTGACCTTAGCCCCAGACGGGGCAAGCTTGCTGATGTCCAGTCCACATCCGCCGCCATATGAATATGTTCGTGCCAGCTTCTTGCGGCTGTCATAGATGGATTCGATATTATCTTCAGGAGGCGAGATTACATAGCAATTAGAATATGTGACCTTGCTATCTGTGACGCCGCGATTACTTAGGATGCGACCGCCAAACAAAAATCGTTTGAATTTGATAAGACTGGCAACTGCACCATCGCCGCCACTTACACGGTCAAGCCACTGGTCAAATGTCTCGCCGTTTTTGCGGTACTTGCGCTCCCAGATATCAATACCCACCTTATTATCCTTGCCCAGCCACTGTTCTACATTCAAGCTTTCACTACCTCCTTATACGCTCTCCGCATACACGTCTTGGCCTGAGCAATCAGCTCATCCAATGTATGCCCATTTGCCCTGATTACAACTGATGTGATGTTTGTATCAATATCCACACTTGTATCTACCACATCTGCATTTGCGATTTGCGGCGTGATACATACCTTTACATTCATATTGGGCGGATATCTGCCCAATGCCGTCATGAGTTCATTTACTGTCATAACATATACCTCCTTACACATTAGATTGTAGCATATTGTTGTGTGGTTGTCAAGCTTAATCTTTGCATATAATATAAGCACATACAGCCGCAAATACGGCCATAGCAGCATACGGAATCCACGTCATGGCGTTAGCTCCTTTCGGTGAGAATCGTCATCTGGTATTTTAACCATATCCTGCAATTCATGTAGATTGGCACAAAGTTGTGTTGCAAGCACCATAATGGCGCATCCACCATCTACATACCATGCACACGCTGGGCCTTTACATCCAATCATGTCGTTATAGGTGGTTAGGCTCATTGGACAATATTTATTTTGTTGCTTCATTAACGAACTCCCACTCTTTTCTTGTAAGTGGTCTACTCCATGGCTCGCCATCGCCATGCTTTAGCGGGTATGTGTTGGCTTGTATGGTAATGTTGGCTTCGGTTAGCGGAAAGGATATGACGCCATCCTCTGTCACGAGGTCAAAGTATGCCGCTCGCCTACCTCGACTGTTCATAGTTCAACATCTCCTTCATCAAGCCATTCTGGATGCTTGCTCATTATTTTTATCGTTACAGTGGACACGATTGATTTGTCTGGGTGTTGCATTCTTTCAGGAAAATTATAGAAAGCAAAATCCTTGAATAATAGATGCGCTGCAATATCGTAGGCGTGAGCCGCATCTTCTGGAGTCGCCCATCTGCCGAGATATAACGTGGTAGCATTAACACTTATAAAAGCGGAATATTTTTCATCCGTCTTAGACACACCTTTATATCCTATCTTATTGTTCTTGCAAACACCTCTGTTGCGTGTGTTCTCTTGGTGCGTACAACATCGAACATTAGAGATGGTGTTATTACTTTTATCTCTATTGATATGGTCATAGTTTTGACCGAACAAAAGAACGTGGAGCCGGATATGTCTCTTACAGTTACTATAATACCAATATCCAGATGTTGACTCTTTGCCAATATGCCCATCCGTTACTTTAGAAAGATTGATGGTGTCTATTAGCGTAAATTCGTCGCTATCATCTAAATATATTTTGGTGACATCTCCGCATATTTCATAACGGTTAAACGCTGCTTTGCGACCCTTTGACCGATTCTCATGTTCGGCACATCCACAAGAGTTGCATGAGCCATTACGCAAACACGCCAAAGTCACAACACGGCGAGTATGAAGCTCACAATCACATTCGCACAAAACTCTGCGCTGCTTGCCTATCCTTCCCCTCGATTTGGCGCTATATCCCTTTGGCTCAACCTCTTGTAATACCTTCCAATAGCCGTACTTATTTCCAACCACATCTTTTTTCATATGATAAGCATCTCCTTCAGCCAAGTGTTGCGCTCTGCATTTTGCTGAATTTTAACGCCATTAGCAATAGCATCCTTATTGCCAACTATAACTAGTCGCTCTCTTGCTCGTGTAACTCCGACGTAGAGCAAGTTCGATGTTAAGAAAAAGTCGTGCGATTTCCCGACATACAAGATAATCGCTTTGGCGCTACCACCCTGCATCTTATGACAAGTTAACGCCATGGCCGGTTCAATGCGCGACAGGCTATGAACATTGCGCAGACCATCGTCGAACTCTACCATTACCATGCTCGACCTTTCTTTCTTGCTGTAAATAACGTTGCGCAGGTATCCAATGTCGCCATTTGCTATCATGTTGTCTACGCCATCGTCATAACAATTTTTTAGATTAACAACCTTGTCGCCAATCTTGAGCGGGCTATTTTTGCGCACCGGTTTGTTTGGATTGTATTTTGCACTCAATGCGGCATTGATAACGGTCGTGCCATGCGCGGTTTTCTTAAACGGGCATAGCACCACGATATCATCCACGCCATAGCCCTCAGCAATCAGGCGGTCATATTGCTCAACCACCTGCTGGATGGGGTTGGATTCATCCTCTGGAACAAATAAATAATCAGGAAAATCATCGCCCAAATGGTCGCAAGCCCCATGCCGGATATCAGTTGCCATGGTAACAATGCCGCTTGAATTATAGCGGAAAATCTTAGTTAATTCAACTCGCGGGATGATACCGCTGTCAATCATATCTTGGACTAATGAGCCGCATTGAATAGACGCAAGTTGGGCATTATCGGCAATGAACACCAGCTTAGGCTCATAGCCTATTTTATCCAGCAGCATAGCCAGCAGATGGACGGAACAAATTGACGCTTCATCCATTATAATATAGTCTGGTTGCCAAGTGTTTAACAAAAACATATGGCACGTCATAGCAGACCGTCCAGTGTAATTGCGCAAGACCTTACTTGCAATCCCCGTAGGGGCTAACAGTTGATAAGTTAGCCCCATATCATCAAGCATGTTTACTATAGCCTTTGTGGTTTGGCTCTTACCGCAGTTGCCTGTTACAAACACGCAATCTTTTCTACGCAAAACCAACATATGAGATGGCACTGTAAAGCAATATTTGAAGCCATCGGTTGTTTGCACTTTTTGTGGCATAGTCTTAACATGGTCGCTTCTATTATCGCAACATATGCCCACATATTCTTTGTTGGTAACAACGACATTATATTCTACGCTTTTGCGCGTATATAATCTACCAGCAGTTAAATACTGTTGCCCTCGTCTATCATTGACCGATATCGTTGCCCTAAATCCACAGGCGCTATAAGCAAACTGAACAAAGTCGGCGGTTTCTTTTACGGACGTAGAAAACCGCTGTCTCATAGTGCCGCTATTCGTGAAATTGACGTTGCCATCCCAGAACATTATTTCGTCGCAAATAATACCAAGTTGATGCGCGGAGCAATTATACCAATCTGCGCCAAACGTCTTTGTACGCAACGGCGCTTTGATATAGAAGTCGGTATAATCCACATTTGCAGATTGGACTTCATTCCATTCAATATGAGCTTTAGCAAATAATTGACGTAACCTTTCCTTTTTTCTATCTTTTTTAATGTGGAATCGACAAGTGTAATAAGAATTATCGCCGGGTTTGGAATAACTATAGAATGAACCGTCGCAAATTACGGCGCACATGACGCGGATTTGTTCATCGGTCAAATCAATGCCATTCCCAGAATAATCAAAAGTTGTCTTAAAAGTCCCACTCCATCCTTTGCCCACGTCGCTTTGTTCCTTGATGATTTCATCTATGTGACACTCGTGCTTAAATCCCTTCTGAGACCAATAGATGATGTTGTGCTGGTCGCAAATGGTCTGATTCACACCGTATTTCGTCTCAAAATGCCAAAGATAATCGCAAGGTTGCTTGATATAAGCAAGCGGCTCAACAAGTTCTGCCGTGCCATCTTCATTGTATTGCATAACCTTGTCACCTTGCTCGTAGTCTGCAATTCTTTTCCAACCATGACCAGTAAAAAACTCTGTGTCAGCGTCTACACATCCTGCCGAACCATTGACCATGCAGACGTTGTTCCGTAGCACCAGCTCCAGCGCAGTCATTTGTTCATCCGTAAGCTCAACATCGCCGTCCTTGCGATACCGCTCGATGTCGATATCCCTAACCGATATGCCGTCACGCAGTCGCTCTTTCAGATGGTCAGCAATCAGCAGCTCGTCTCGATACGTCCGCTCAAAGGCCACCAGATGCCGCTTGGGTTCATAGTGGATGCGAGGGTCGCCACACACCACGGTCACAACATGGCTCATTGTTTCATTGGCAATATCAAACACGCCTTCAGCCAACTTGGCATCTGTCATGCGGGTATTGCCCTCAAGCTCGTTATGCTGAAGCACAGAGTATACGGCATACTGGCACCGGCAATAAGCATCGGGCTTGGCATGATGATATCGCATGATGATGCCATCGGCGTATTTGAAGCTCATGTCGCAAACATCGACCATGACCTGATATGGATTGGCTTGCAGCTCCTCGCGGAACCATTTGAGGTCGCCATCATAATGTTTGTCGAGCTTGCGTTGATGCTCAGAGAATGTGATGCCATATGGGGCGTAGTTGATTTCAACCTTCATTTACTGCCTCCAGTTCACAAAAAGCCGCCCACCACACATAGCAGTCGCCATTTTTGTCGACACCGCTATCTTTGCCCCAATCTACTAGAGCCGTATTATCGTTTGCAGCCTTTTAGGATTTTTCCAAACCATCCAGCAGGTGGATAACACCACGGCATTTTCTTGTGCTCTCGTTTGGGCGTGAACTGCACCATTTGTTCTTCGTGAAAAGATTTATTCATCGTCTACCACCTCCAACTGCTCAGGATTTGCCCACCACGCATATTCGCCGCCACACATGTTAACACCGCTATTAGCTCCCCACTCTGTCATGACGCCAGGCGGGTCATTAGTGATTTGCTCAACCACACCAATAGAATTAACAGGGGGATAAAATTCGGGATATTCTTTATGTGCTTCAGCGTCAATAAAGCGTACTTTTTGACCAATCTTAAACATCATACATTATCCTTTCTCATCAATAGACTTACCCATTCATATTTGATATCACGCATAATCTGTTGGGCAGTAGAGCCAACAGGCACCTTGCGCCATACGTTCCAATATTGATTTAACATATTATCAATACACATCTTAAAATCATCGGCATCGGTGAATGTAATACGCAACGAATCATACCTCTTGTCATATCGAGCACCGACATTCATGCGCTCCTCAATATAATCGCATACATCATCGACATACTTGTCAAAATCCTGCATACAACAAATCCCTCCTTGTATTTGATGTAATTATCATAGCATACAAAGAGGGATTTGTCAAGCATTATTCTTCAGTTAGCCTCAAATTTTTATTGCGCTCAATCAGTTCTTTCAGTTCAGCCCATGGATATTTGCCGCACATAGGGCATTGATAATCCAATGGCTCATCCATGTCGTATACGCTAGTAGGGATGGTAGCGCCGCAATATCGGCATGTAGCCTCAAGCCGCTTACCTGCCGCTGTCAGCTGCTTCTGCCGCTTGAGCCAGTTACGTCCTCTGCTCATGTTCTCTTGGCCTCCTTGTTTACTTTGGGGCAATCATCCGCATTGCCGCCATATGGGCATACATCCGGTTCCTTCACGCCAAAGCCCATAGGTACATCCTTTGTGATAGGCGTATTGGCGTCAATCCAACCCTTGACTTGCGTTTGCCAATAGCAGTATGGGCAAGCAAGCTCGTTCATAGCTTCGCCCTCCTTTCATATAGTTTGTCGAATTGCTCGCGGGTAAAATCCATTGGGCTGAACTTATACCCGTCATAGCCTTGATTGTTGTATACGATGCTGGTCGAAAAATAAGGACGCAGCTTACCAGCCAGCTTGCGCATCTTGGCGACAAAGAATTTGAAGTCATCATCGCCTACTTGCTTGTAGTCGCTATCAAACGCCAGCACAACATCATCAACACCAAGCTCAAGCAACATCTCTATGTGCCGCTTGCTGATGTTGGAGCCAAATACGGCCAAGGCGTTATCGATGCCATATGACGGCGCTTTGAGCACGGATTTTTCCGACTCGAACAGCAGCACTTGCTTGCTCTTGGCGATAGCAGCTTTGTTTTGGTCATAGCCATATAGAGCACCAGCCGTTGAAAACTTGAGCACATTACCATCCAACATTGCAATAGGTCGATATTTACCCTTGGCTATATCCTGCTGGCGTGTATAGCGTCCTCTAACCCCTACCAGTTGCCCATTTTGCACGACAGGTATGGAAATACACGCTTGCCGTGCATACCAGCCTATGCCAAACTTATCCATGCTATCCCGCGTTATCCCATATTCAAGCCAGTCTGTTGGGTATAACCGGTCGAAGGCGGCAAGGATGACTGGGTCATAAGCGGTTAGCTCAACAGGCTCATCACGCTCAACATTGGGCAACCATCTGCGTAGGTCGCGCTGCCATGGGTCAAGGCTGTCATCTTGCGTCAACTCATCGGCTTGGGTGCCAAGGGTAGAGCATACATAGGCAACGGCGTCCATGAAGTTGCAATGGCGGATATGCTGGATTAGGCCAAATATGTCCCACGATTGATTGTCTCGATGGCAATAGAATCGGCCTCCATCGCCACCATCTTCATACCAGTAAAGTTTATAGCTGTCGCTGTTATGACATATCGACCTAAAATGAATAGAATCTTGCCCTGCATAATTAAAATCGGCATCGAGAGATTGCATCAATTCAATAATATCGTCGCTTGCAAGCTGGCTTTTAATTGATTCAATATCTATCATTTTTTTACGCCTTTCTCTCTTGCCGCCTTTAATCGTTCCATTCTTTTTGGCATATTACAATTTTCTTTTGATGTCACCCATTCGAGATTGTCTGCGTGGTTGTTGTCGCGGGTTTCATCTTTGTGCCCCACTTCTGGCTTGTTGTAAGGATTTGGAACAAATGCTTTGGCTACTAAAATATGGACACCAAAATATTTTTGTTTTCCTCCCATGCTAAGACCAATATGCTGATAACCATTCCCATTGTCTGCTTGTGACAGTATTTTCCCTTTTTGTTGATATGTAATACCATCTTTACGCACAACCGTCATATCATTACTGCGCACACGGCCAAAGTTACTAACTTGATACCTGCCATTAAATCCTTCTATGTCTTTCCAAATTTCCTGCTCTTTGTATTTAAAGGTGTCAACGTTTGGAGCATATGTTATATTTGACAACACATTGTTCGTTTTGTCACCGTCTATATGTGCAATTTTACTATTCTCTGGAATTGTCCCAATAAATGCTTGTGCTACAATTAGACTTACCCGCAGCCTTTTGTAGACCGAATTAGCACACAAGTCCACCATTGGTGTCCCATTATACAGGTAAGGTTTTATCAATCTTTCCGTCTTGCACTTAGCGCCAACCAATCGTTTTATCTTGCCAAGATTACTTACGGCATAAAACCCTTCATATCCGACAACATCTTTCCAAATTTCTTCCATCTTATATTCTCCTTATCCAAGAAATATTTGAGTAGGGCAATGGGATAAGCATTGCCCTTAAATGAAGGAATTTGCAACTTCCTTTCAACCTCTATCTAATTATACCATACTTCTAAGAAAATGTCAAGCAATATTTTTATCGTTTACAAAATATTCACATTTGGCTATTAGCAGATACCAGTGGTATGCCCATGCTATCCATTAGGGCGATGATGCCGTCATCTGTAATGGCTGATTTGATAGATTGGATGTCAAGCATGGTCATACACCAGCTTCGTCCTCTCGATTTGATAGGGCTGATTATCGCTATTTGTACACCAGCAATCCGTCCATCTTCCAGTATTCAAGTCTAGCTTACCCCATATCTTGAGGTGTTGGATATGATTGCCAAATCGCACCTTGAACAAATGGATAATGCGAGTCGGCATATCGCCATGATAATTGCCGTTTTGCGCCATCATCTCGGCCAGCTCTTTTTCTTGCCTACGCAATGGCATGATGATGCCGCCTACATCCAGCTTATCTTGCATGGCACGGCTACCAGCCAAGCATCCTGCATCAAGTACCTCTTGATTATTGACAGCCGCATTAGTCTGACAGAATGTAAGCACAGCCACATTGTTTTCAATGGCGGCATCCTTGAGATTGGACACAATGTCGCTCAGCACTTGGTCAGAGCGAGTAGCCACGCCGTTCTTCTTAGCTATATCGCTACTCACAGCCGACTGCTGGCTCACATAGTCGAATACCACATAGCCGACATCATGCAATGTGGCATATTCCTTGATACACGCCTTGAGCTTATCATTGGTGAATTGCGGCATGGTGACAATATAAATAGCGCTGTCATGCAGAATTTGGATAGCTCTATCTACTCGCTCTTCCTCGCCTTCTTCATATCGACCATTCAAAATATGATATGTCTGTACGCCGCTGATAGAGCCGACCAGCTTGGGCGTCAATTCCTCTTGGTCGTTTAGTTCGTATTGAATAAACAATACGCCCTTATGCTGATAGCATGGATTGGGTTGATAGCATCCGGCTTCATCATCCCATAGCTCAGGACATCCAATCAATGCAGCGTTATATAACGCCATGCCGGTCTTACCTGAGCCACTAACAGCACCAAACATTGTGAGCTGTCCAGTTTGCCATCCACGAGCAGCTGTGTTTAGATAGCGGCTAAACCATGATACACCAAACATCGGCTCTTGCTTGAACCGCTCTTTTACCGCCTCAAATCCATCGCCAGCTCTTAGTTCGCGGGTCGATTTATCCTGATAGAATCGCTTGCGGATATTGATGGCTAAGCCATCATAATAGTCCAGTATCTCTTGTATACTATATTTTTCAGGCTCATGCTCAAAGCGGTCAATAGGAAACCCCTGTGTTTGATATTCCCGCAACAAGCTGCAACAGCGGATATTCGTCCAATAGAGGTCGTAGTTGTCCAGCACAGCCAACTGCTTAACAGCGTCAATAAAGCCAGCAAGGTCATTATCATCGAATATCGCTTTGACCTCGGCATTGTTCTTGCATAGGCTATATACATCCATAGCTGTCACAGTGCCACAACCGCGCTTAGCCAAGGCAACAATGGCCTGATATAGACGCATATGGAACACCTGCTCAAAGTCGGCCTTATCAAGAGGATGGCGGTCATCAAGCGCCAGTGACGGCTTAATCATCATGCAACCTAAAGCGAGCCTTGCAGAATTGGGGTCATATAGCAATGGGATTCACCATCCTTTTTTATCTTCAGCTCTGTATTCACACAAACACATCCTCCTCATCATCATGCCGCACAACCACGGCCTCATCATCTGCTGGCGTCCATCCAGCTACCTGCTGTTTCATGCGCTGTTGCCAGTTCCAGTAGTCCTTGGCTTCTGTATATACATACGGCAAGATACCAACGCCCTTGTACGGCTTATTAGCGATATTCACGCTATACCATAGTGCATATCGCATACCAGTATATGTCATGCCATAATCGGCAATCATGCGCTTAAGTTGTGCCGTGATGACCATAAAATTGGCATTAGGGTCAAGCTGCCGAATATATGCCAATAGTGCCTTACGGTCGTCATTGGGTGGCTGTTTGGGCTTAGGTGCATGAGCCGCCACCCATTCATCTCGGCATTGCTCTGAGCACATATAGTAACCATTGGGCAATTGAATGGCGGCTTGCTTATCTATCATCTTGCCGCATTGACGGCATTTGACTTGCCTAGTCATATTTATTGAACACTCTTTGACGGGAGTAACTTTAGGTGTAATCATCGCCGTTAGGCTCCCAGTCAAGCCATTTCTGGATGTTGTCACCTCTCACGATGTAACCACCGTCGTCATATCCGAACAAACGACAGTTGCTTGCGTCAAATCTAATACAGCTGTTATCTGTAAAATATACAAAACCTGTTTCATCGCCAGAGGAGATATTGACAAAGATGACCTCAATTTGTTTATCGTTGGGAAACTCAATTTCTGTGACTCTATTGTCGTAGTCGTAAATTCTCATATTCATATAATTAACCTCCTCTTAGTCATAGGGATAACCAACCCGCTTAAAATCAACGACCTCACCATCTTAATTTTCGTTTGATTCGTCCTCCTATTTATTTGATGGCTATACTATATCACATATTGCCACATTTGTCAAGAGATAATTTCCAATTCAAGCATGATTTTCTTCATCTGCTCATCGTCTATATATTCATCAAGCGGCTGACAATCAACCACCCGTAAGCCATAACTTGATATATCCACAACGCCATCATGGGCTATATAGCCGCCAGAATATATCAAGCCGAGCCGGTATACACGCTGCTCATAGCCGCTTGGTGCTGGCAAATGGAACTCACGCGGCCAATCTCCGACGAGGTTTATAAATCGCCCATTGCTGATCCATTGCCCATCAACCTCGATGCTAATGCTGTCGGCCATCTTAGCATCAACGACACGCATATAGCAGCCGTTGAAATATATGGCCTCATGCCATTCATTGATATTGCCGCTGACCATAAGGCGGGTTGGCTGAGCTGATGGCGTCATGGCATATATTGGCTCTTTGCCGTTCTTGGCGACCGTTCCCTTAGTTCTTGGGTGCAAATAAGGGATTGTGCGGTCAAGTGCGGCAAGTTGCTCAGCTGCCCATTTGCGGCTGATGGTCTGCTGGATGGTGATGGTCTGACCGTTTACATCAAGCGCCATGCGGATTTTGGCATGAGTGGCGTAGTATTCGATTTTCGCCTCAAGCAATGTGCCTGTCGCTATGAACCGGTTACGCATTGACTATCACCTCCTGTCATGGGCTATTATAACAAAGAAGCGGGCAAATGTCAAGCCCGCTTCTTAAAAATTTTTATCGGTTAGGAGAAAGGATTAGAGTCATCGCCCCAAGGCATATCGTTAGCGGCAGGTGCGTTATCGGCAAAGGGGTTAGAGCCGGAATCATCGCCAAACGGGTTGACAAACGGCTCAGCGGGCTTTGCAGCAGTAGATGTTGCCTTACTAGGGTCGAGCTTCTTCAGCTCAGGAACCTTGAAATCGCCCTTCTTGATGGTATCAACAGAGCGAACGGCACTCACATAGGTACGCTCACGAACGACGCCCTTCTGGTTCAGGTATTCCTCCAAACCCACAACGATGCCGACCTGCTTGCCAACCAGCTTCTTCTCGTCAAAATCGAACGTGAAGCCCTTGTTGCTGTTCTCGATGGCATTACAAAATCCCTTAAACATGGATTCTGCTGTGCTCTTATAGCTACGAACAAAGGAACCAGCGTTGGGCCATTTCTTGTCCTGACGGGTATCTTCGTCATACTGCTTCTTAAAGAAGCCCTTGTGGTCGCCCTCTGCGATATCAAACGATACCTTGAGATATTCCTTCTCCGCAACATCCTGAACGTTCAGAATCTTGACGATATAGCCGCCAATAGGCAGCTTCTCAAAACCGTTGTTTTCCTTGATATTTTCCCAGTTGTTGATTTTACGCATTACGCTTACCTCGCTTTACAAAATTTTTATTTACTCGCCCTTTGCCTTCTTAGGCGCAGATGCTTTCTTCAGCCCATAGTACTCACGGATAGTATCGTCCACCATCTTGAGGTCGTTGTCAATCTCAACGTCATCGAACATGCCCATGGGCGACTTGCAGGGGTTAGTGCCATCAGACTGCGTGACAAAATAATGCCGCCGCTCATCAGCCTTAGCCAGCAGAACAATGCTGAACAGCCCCTCAATGGTCAACTGCTGGTCGAGCATCTTACCCAGCGTCTTAGCCTTGACCTTTCCATTTTCGTCCGTGTCGATATGCTGCATGACATAGACGATGGTGTCAGGGCTGGTGTCCTCCTGAATGACCCGCAACATCTCCTCATAGTTCTTAGCCATCTCAGTGAACTTGCCATAGCCGGTGATGTTGGCCTTGTCAAAGCTCTCAAACGCCATAAGGTACTGAGCGTCGTCGATGACGTAGCTGGGGCGACTAGGCGTTACCACGGCACTCTTGATGGTTGCGTAGTTTGCCTTATTGAATGCAATCAGGCCGTTTGTATTACGGAACGGCAGCGGCTTAGATGCCACATTGAAGATGCCAATATCCTCCTTTTTGAAATTGCGCAGTGAAGCGGTCTTGCCAGCGCCGCTTTCACCCAAGACCAAAACAGCAATACCCATAAGTCATCATATCCTTTCTTTAATTAAGTAATTCCAGAGTCATATACTTTCTTGGTTACTCCACATTTATCGCATATATATGTCACGCCATCACCAACGGCATTGTCATAACATATCATAAGTCCCCAATGATGATTATAGCCACATGGACATTCGTCTTCTGCGTTGCTCACAAGTTTATAATCATGGGTACAATCACACGACCAAATAAACGGCGCATTTACCTTGCCACATCTTGGACAAATCCATCCTTCTTTCATTCGTCAGCCTCCATTTCTCCATAACGATAACACTTGCAGTTCGTTTTCCAACAATCTGTATTGCAATGCTTGACGTTGTAAGCGTAATCCTTTGGTGCAATAATGTGCAGGATGATGTCTCGCTCGTTAGGGCAACTGTTCATATACGCCATCTTGTCTGCAACCCGTTGAGCTATCTTGCACCTATACCATCGTAGCAACATTATTAGCCTCCATGATGGCAGTAGCCATATTCTTCCGTATTCTTGCCCCAATATGTGCAATACAGTACATCATCAACATTCGCGCCGTAATAGCAATGCTGGCAGTAGATGACACCATCGGTATCGCTGGCGGTTGGCTGGGCATTAACCATACCTCTGAATCGTTCCCAATCGGCTTGCTGTTGAATTTCAGCATCGCTATCTGTCCAGTTGTAAGGCGGATCGTCATCTAAAGCATCAAGAAGAGCCTCGGCATCAATCAAGCGCATCGTTGACCTCCTTTGGCCGTCCACGCCAGCAATACGCCCCATCTGACGTGTAATCCATCAGTCCATTACCCATTGTTTCATGCACGGCAGGACAGAAAATCATGCCACGATATCGGCAATCCTTGCATCTAACCACAGGAACAGCGCCAACAATGGGCGCACCATCAATCGCTGGCAAAGCAATTTCATCTCTGTCCGCGTTGTCGTACCATGGTGTATGGTCGAGTTTGTTGAACAGGGTGTCAGCGTCAATCAATCTCATTGCCTTCCCCTGCCTTTCAAATATTTCATAACAGCCACATCCCATGCGTTGCCAGCTCCAGCCATGGTCGAACGCGCTGCACAAGTAGTGACCGGTGTTCGACCACAATCTTCGCATACATACACGACATATTCTTTATTATCGCCCACTCGCTTAGGCACAGGGCAACCGCCGCAATATGGGCAATCAAACAATTTGCGCATCATTCATCCACCTCCTTGTTTGTTTCATAGAACGCCCATGCAAATCCCGGCGGAGTCATAGCCCTAAGCTCAGCATCAGTTGTTGGCTCATGATGCCATGACAGCTGCGGGATATTCTTCCATGCCGATTTATGCAGGAACGCAAAGTTGGGCTTATTACGGCCTTTGCGCTGATATAGCGGCAACTTATTCGGCACATCATCCCATTTGCTATATGGCTTGACAGGGATATTGAACTCGCCCCAAATATCAGTCGCCTTAGTCCATGGGTCGCCATATTCCCAAGGCTGGAATGTCAGCTTAGGAGCGCCAAGGAAATTGCGCAGATGACCTCTTGGATTTTCAAGCGCCCACCATTTCGGCTTGGCTTGTTCAATGATTCGCAGACAGGCATTGACGATTTCCATACCAGCATCAAAGTCACGCTCACGATTCTCAGCAATGCAATTCAACACGCTAAATTCGGTACAAGGTGGAGCGGCAAGGATGCCCCATACATTGTCAGGCGGCTCATATGTCAGCACGTCATATGCTGGCAGGGTAATGATGCGGACATCATAGCCATTGAGCTGCCAAGGTCGCGACCATGAGCCAGTACCACCACACAGGTCAAGGATGATTTTTTGGTCAGCCATTGTCAGTCCTCCTATTCCATGCTTCGACCGCTTTTTGTGGCAAATATGTAATCCCAGATGTAGCGCAACATCTATTGCATACCACGGTATACGCCCAGCGTCTCCCCTCCGTATCTACAACCGGCTCAGAATCAATGCTCACATCTGCTCGCCCTCCGCAAAACGGGCATGGCCTCAGTTCAGCCATCTCACTCCGCCTCCTGCATCCAGAACTCGCGGCGGCAATCAGCGCAAATCTTTGGCGTTATTACGTTTGGACATTTTTCTCCGCTATACACGCGGTACGACTTACATAATACTGCGGGACAAATAGAAGATATGCCATCACTTTCGATTCTCGCCTCCGGCCATTGTTCCAGAAACATGCTCTGCCGAGTCTTGGGAGGATGTGCAGCAGACCATTCCTCGACCTTAGTGACAATCTCCTTTGCATCTTCGCCTATATCCTCCAGCCACAAACACTGGATATTATATGCCGGGCAATCTGTTCTGCATTGCCCCTTTTCGGCATTATAGTGCGCTTTGCACATCCTGTCGCGCTCTTGAAGAAATTTCAATGCGTCCATAATCTCAACCTCCTTTAATTTGATGGGGCAATTATATCACGCCCGCCATTATTTGTCAAGCATCAAATCAATAATTTTTCCACAGCACCTCAGTAGCAGATGAGCCACTATTAGGCGACTTGAACTCCATCTTGCCGAATTTGTCTGTCAATGGCTGATAAATAGGATTGTCGTATCCACTAAGCAGCCATTTACATTTGCAATTGAGCAATCGTGCCAACAACGCCTTATGTTGCTCATCGGTCATATCGCATTCATATCGCTGACTTGAACGGCGTTCAGATACGACATATGGCGGGTCAAGATACATAAACACATTATCTCGGTCGTATTTATCAATCAAGTCCATGATGTCTCTGTGTTCAATAATGGCAGCAAACAGCCGATTATGAATTTGCGGCAACTTGTCAATCATAGACAAGAAATCAGACGTGGATTTGCTCATATTGCGCCTGACAATATGCGTGGTACTAAAACCGCCAACACCGTTAAATGACATACGGTTCACACAGAGAAAATAATACGCTCTATCATCCAGCGACAGGTCTGTTGCAAGAAGCTCTTTGTATTCATCACGCAACTGAGCCGAATACGGCGTCAAATCCATGCGCTCTTTCAGACGCTCAAATGCCGACCTATCAGACAGCACCTTGAATAGGGCATATACATTCTCATTGAGGTCGTTATATACCTCTATACCGTTCTGCGGCTTGGCAAACAAAATGGATACGCCGCCACCAAACCCCTCAACATAAATTTCGTAGTCGCCTGGAAATTGCGACATGATTATATCCGTCATATATGATTTGCCTCCACAATATTTAATTGGCGATTTCATGTCTTGTCCTCCAACACCTTAAAAGCCTTAACTTGTACCTCTGTCTCGCCAGTCTTGACAAATTTGCCATCAGCGTTCTTTGTCCATTTTGGCGCATCATCAAGCACAGCTTTGATTACATCACCTGATTTGCATTGATGTCCTGCCCACCATTTCTTGTTGACCTTGTATTGACGTTCAGCACCATAAGCAAGATTGTACATGGTCAGATATGCCACCCCATAATTATTGACCCGTACATCCATAACGACCCAATCATTAACATCACGGCTTGGGGTACATACTGTACAATAGCCAAGATATTGCAACTGCCATTGGATGCGGTCTGTAATCGTTGTTGGCTTGATTTGTGTATGCTTGAGGATAGCAACAATCAGCGCCTTATTGTCAACATCTCTGAACTGCTTGGCTGTTTCAGTGCCGCAGCATTGCCGGATGTCGTCCAGCAAAGAATCAGGGAAATTAGCCTTAGTCAATACCTTAGAGCCAATATACTGTTGATAGACCTCATACTCGGCAATCAGCTTGTTAGGATACCCAAACTGCTCAAAGTACCCAAGCCTGAACAATATCTCAACAGCCTTCTTGTTGATGCGGCTATCATCCATCAGTGCTTGATATAACTCACCACGATTCTTGACGCCACGTTGACCCAGTTCATACAGCGCTTGAGGTGTTGTTTTCGGCATATCTTTGATGCTCGCCATAGTCTGAACGATGCAGTTGTCGGCACGGTCAATATTGAACTGTCTGTTATCGTCACCAAATTTAATGTCTTTGAGCTTGAACCCCCGCTTCAACATCTCCTGCTTGATGAGTGATACCTTGTCTTTCTCACCCTTGTCGGTATAGCGCTGAAGGACACACTTGTAAAATTCAAGCGGATAATGCGCCTTGAGATAAGCAATCGTTACGCTATCAATCGCCATACAGTAAGCGTGGGCGCTATTGAAACCATATGCGGCACTGTTCTCAATAATCGTCCATACTTGGTCGGCCAATTCATGCGCTCGGTCGTCATCATCCGTCTCGCCGGTGTCAATGATGGCCTTGGCAAAGTTAGCAATGAACTTGGGTTTTGCATCCTTGATGATGTAATCCTTCTTTTTGCTGATTGCCTTAATGATGGTATATGTCTCTGACATAGGAAAGCCAGCAAATCCAAGCACCTTCATAAGCGACTCTTGATAAAGAATGAACGATGATGAACAATATTCGTCCTGAAGCAAATCATCAAGCGCCTTGATGCCGTAGTCGAAATGTTGTCTTTGCTCAAACGTCTTATACATCGACTGGAATGATGGACGAATGGCGGCAATGAACTGGGTCAACTCTGCAATGTTCTTTGGCTTATACCGCATGACTTTCTGAGTTGACTTAGGCTGTTCGCACTGGTTGACGCATTGTGTATAGCCATCGGCGTATATCTGCCATGTTGCATCATCATACTCAATCTTAGCAAGCAGCTCATTGACAGTGAACGGCTCAAGCCCAGCCTCTTTATATACGTCGTATGTCAAGCCGATTGAATCGACAACGAGGTAGTCTTGCTTGAGATATCCAAACGCATCAATCGTGCCAGACTCAATATTGGCAACAAGAACAGATTTGCCAGTTGCCTCAGACTTGCACAAGCTGATACCGATTTCTTCTTCAACATCGCCATCAAAACAAAGACAACCGCATGGATGCCCCTTAGCGCCATCATAAATGCCCATGTATACACGGCATCCTTCAACCATCTCTTGGTACTTGGGGTCAATATACTTCTTGATATCGACCTCTGCGCCATCAGCGTGTTTTACTGCTGTCTCATAGCGGTCGATTTGCTTACTAACCTCATTAGCTGTATCAGGCTCAACATTGAAAGCACGAGCATACATCTTCCATGCCGCCTTAAATTTCAATGTGCCCATGGCCAGCAGGTCGTATGTACCCAGTTCGCCAACAAGGTCGCGCTGCGCTTGAATGAACGGCTCTCGTGTGCTGACGTTGTTATCAATGTCAGGCGGCGTATGGCTATCCAACACACGCTCTTTGGTTAAGAATCGCTCAGAGTACATCAGCACAGGGCTATTTACCTTGTCAACCTTGGTAAGCCGCAAGAGTTTGTTAAGGAACATCGACACAGCAGAACCACGGCCAGACGGCGTTAAGATACCACCGTATTTCTCTTGCCCGTCTTTCATGACGTTATACGACAAGATGAAATAATCGGCCATATTACAACCCTCTATCTCACCAATATCATGCTTGATTTCTTGCTGATATTGAGCAAGTTTAGCTGGGTTGATATCTCCCCTCTGTGCCTTCCATTCGTCTTTCAGCGTCTGTTCAAAGATGGCGTTGCGCTCAGCTTGCGTCTTACCACGCAGCGGCTTAATGACCGGCACTTTCAACGACCTATCTAACTTGATTGGTTCATATTGGAACAGCACATTTGTTGCTTCAATGGCATCGGTAATCTGGCTATCACTCAACACGCCTTGCTGCTTGAACCGCTCAGCAAGTTCATCATAGGTTGGATAGTCCATGTACCATCCATCTTCGTCCTCGTAATGAATGTCGCTCGACTTGAGTAATTCATCTCGGTCTTGCGCTTGGTCAGGCGTGATGTAATGGCTGTCGCACCCAGCGATTATAGAGATGCCATGAGCATCGGCCAACTCAAGGATATGGCGATTGATGCCACGCTGTGTGTCGGTGTCATGCGGCTGAACCTCAAGATAGAAATGCGGGAAATGCTGTGCCAGAATCGCCACAACATCATCAATATCGTCGTACTTGTTCCAGAACGCAACACACGCCGTTGTTACCATTACATCATCAGGTGGCAATCCCAACAGTAACTCCATATCAACACGAGGTCGGCCATAGTAATAGCCGTCTTTGTTGGCGATGGATATTGCTTTGTTGATTGCTCTGCGGCCTTTATCTGTCATCGCCAACAGCACAATATGACAGTTACTGCGGTCTTGCTCGTGCCGATTTTTTACCCAGTATGCCTCACAGCCATATACCCATTGGATGTTCGTTCCGTTCTTCTTGTTGTATTTCTCAAGGTCATCATACTGCTTGAAATAGTTGCCAGCCCATCCATGTTCGACCGTTGTATAAATGCATAGCCTATCGCCATATCGCCGCTTGAGTTCGTTCCAGTAATCGACCGGCAATACAGGGCTGTCTTTCATGTAGCGATTGCTCAAGCTGGTATGCTTATGGTAGTTGACCCATACCGGCTCCATACCATCAACCCTCATACTTGGCCTTCAGCCGCTCAAGCTCTGCCAGTTCCGTTTTACGCAGCTCCTCGGCCTTGCGCTCTTCCTTTCTCGCTCTCTGAGGCGCAGACAGGCCGTAGTTAATCGTTTCAACAGCTTCTTTATCATTAAATTCACGGGCAATGGCAAGGTACTGGTACATGATGTCCTGAGCAATCTTCTCGGCCTTCTTGCGGTCAAATTTCTTCTGATTTACCTTGACGTGAATCCATTGGACTTGTTTATAAGGCGACACATAGATGCTATTGGCTCGGATATCACCGCCATACACCTTATAGCTATGAGGGGAGTTGCGCATGACCATCGTGCCGCCTACTTTATCAAACATGACTTCATGCTCATACAGCACCTCAACATTAGACAAGTCGATGCCACCATCAAGGCAATCAACGGCCGTGACATACGGCCCATCATACCGGTCATACTGAGATATGACGAACTTGCTGGCATCTTCCTCTCTAGTGAAATAGCCAATGATATCCCAGTCGCTATAACAGCCCTGTACTACAAGATAAATTTTGTTGTCCATAAAAACAAACCTCCTCTTGTTTTGATGGTATCATTGTACCACACAAGAGAAGGTTTGTCAATACCTTATTTAACAGAATTTATCTCTATATTCACAGATAGCTGCAACCAGCTCATCCACGTCATCAGCTGTACTGTCCTCGCCGAATGACACTCTAATAACCTGACTTGCTTCTTGCTCTGTCAGACCATATCCATCAACCAAAACGCGAAAATCATGTGCTGCCGAGCAAGCACTACCGCCCACGCCGATATACACGCCCTTACTGGCGCAATACTGCTGGAGGGCATCGGCATTTAGCCCATTTAGCCGAATTGCATTGATAGCCAATGTGCAATTAGCTGGTTCATTAGCATCACTACGGTCAGGTTTTACCGTGCTGTTGATGGCAAATCCATGAATATCATTTTCACGCAAGCTGTTAATTAAATGGCTATACAGTTCCATCCACAGCTGCTCACGCATATCAAGTGCAAATTCATCACATGCCCATTCAACAGCATCGGTCAGCGCCAACACATGACCAACACTAATAGACCCGTGCTTCAGACCCCACTGGTTCCTGATATCCTTACCGCCACCCAGCCAATCAAACAGCCGATCATCAATCCACATAAATGAAATATCTGGGCAACCGTATTTATGGCCACTTGTAACGACCGCTGAGACATAATCGCACACATGAGCCGCTGCCAGGCTGGTTTTCCCAATAGCTGCGGTACAATCACAGATAAGGAACGGCACATCGTCATACTGCATCAGCTGCTCATGCACGGCTTTGATGTTGTGGATTTCACCAGTGAGTTGATTCGCAAGCTGATGACAATAAAAATCAACACCATTCAACTTATCAGGTTTATCCGTGCGCCCATACACATCCGCATCATGCTCATAGGGACTATGTGTCCACCACGACCATTCAGACGAAAATTGGCTATACAACCATTCAAATGCATCAGTGGCGCATCTGAAATACAGCACATGACCGCCCTTAGCCCCAATAGCCATCCTGATGCGTTGCTCACAATCTATCAGCACCTTGCGCTCCTCATGGGCATATGCAGCATTGGGATTGCGCCATTGCTTGCTTGTGTCAATAGGGAATTTAACAACGGGACTTGTACTTGCGTGGTCTAAAAATACCATACATCATCATCCTTTCTTGCTATAAGAACGGCGTCTGTTGCTCATTGTTGACGGCTCTACCTTGTTGATGTCCTCTACGTTATAAATATCTTTAGAGAAATTCGTCCATGCAAATTCACCGAAATATTTTAATGCCGCCAAATCATACATTTTTGCCGCATCTTCTGCACTATCGAAGTGGCCAAAATATAAAAGCCTATCTCTTGTTCTTATCTGTACGCAGAATCCGTCACCTTCTTTTTGAACCCCTTTGTACCCGGTTTTATTTGTTCTTGTTGGCCCACGATTTCTTGAATTTTGCCGATTTGTTGCTGGTCTTAAATTGCACTCTCTGTTGTCAGATTTGTTGCCGTTGATATGGTCGCATCCTTTGCAACATATGATGCTATGAACTTTGATTGTTTTATGCTTCCCCTCACAATAACACCAATACACACCATTATCTCTATCGCGTTTCGGAGATATGTATATATTTCTGTCTAAAAAAATACTGATACCATTTGTAATCTAAAATAGTATAAACATCATCTCTGCCTTGTGGAAATACATAAACACAATCATCGTGAAATTCATAATGATTGTACTTCTTCACTCGTCACCATCCATTCTTGCACCACAGTTAGAGCAACAAGGCGAATCAACCACCCACAAACCAAACTCTGTCCGCGCTGTTCTTAGCTCACCACGGTCTTTGCAATATGAGCAAGTAGCAATCACTCGTTCGCCATCGTTGTATCGGGCAATATCTTGCCACTTGCCATGACGTACAGGCGCATATTCTACAACATCATAGTAGCCGTCAAGCGAATATTTTTTTGCCCTGTCTTTAGTCTTGTAGTACCTTGGTTTAAGTTGCGAATCTATCGCCGTCTGCCCATTATGGAACAGAAAGTAAATGCTCTGTTCTTGCTCAAATTTAGCCGCCATTATTCACCATCCATGTTAATGCCTTGGTCAAGAATCTCAGCTACGCCATCATAATCAATCAGCTGACATTCCAATTCATCCCATAATTCATCTGTGTAATAACTATCTCGCATGACCAATAGCGTGTCTTGCAACATATCATACACAAACTTGTATGAGCATATGAGCGACTTGACAATCTTGTATCGGCAAGCAATATCATTGACCTTCCATTCGCTATGCCGCTTATATGACTTATATTCCATCATTCATCCTCCACATCCATACATACAGCTGCCATCTCGCACCACTTAATGATGAATTGGTCAAGGCCGTCAACCCAATCCTTTACCAGCCGCAAGCCAACAGATGCAAGGTCGAAACAGCGCTCCTTGGTATCCCATGTCAACCATGCCACTACATAGCAACTGCGGGTGCTCATCTTCTGCTCGCCAGTACGTCCATCAGTTACAGAAACAGGGTTGTGGTCGTACCACTTGACCACTTCAAACCGCTTAGGGTCAACCACGCCATCAATCGACTTGGTTCGCCGGATTTCAAAATTCTTGAACATCATCATTCAATCCCCCATTCGTTCTATACTGAGCCATTCACGCCAAGCATCAATCGCCTCTTTGTTGGTATTGTATACCGTGCCATCAGGGCCATAATACACGCCATCCGGATAGGCATACCCAACAATCATAGCCGCCAACTGCTCATCTGTCATGGCTCGAATCTTATCGGCATTAGTCATCACCATACCTCCTGTTTGTTCCAATATTCCAGCTTATACTCACGCCGTTCAACCTGCTCGCTTACGCCATTCCATTCATCTTCCCATCGCCGCATGACCACATGAACAGGCTGCGGGTCATTGGCCACCTGCTTACACATCTGCATAAATTGAGCCGCTAACATCTGGTCAGGCATCGTCATCTGCTGTTGCTGTACCAGTTGATTGCCGATGTAGATGTCAAGCTGAACAGGCGTAATGTTCATATTAAAGAACATTAAGCATCCTCCTGTTTATAATTACGGACATAACCAAGGCCACCACATTTAGGACACTCTCTCATAGTTTCTCCACACTTAAAATCCACAAATTCAATAATTTCGCCAACACCCTCACACATAGGGCAACGGCTCCTGCCTTCAGCATTAGCATCTGCAATCATACTATTGACCATCTGTACATCTACACCACACTTCATCATATTTTTCCTCCTTGATAAACCCAGCGCCACAACATGCCTTACACGGTTCAAAGCGAATGGTGTCAAGGTCGTTCAGGTCGTCGAAATCGGCTATGCGGCCTGTGCCCATACACTTAGGGCATACCTTATATCCGGCTGGCAGCACCTTGTCAAGCAAGTCTGGCGTTCCATAAACAACAGCCCTATTGCCGATATTCATAAAGCAACAACCTCCTGCCTGTTGATATAGTGATTATACCATACAGACAAGAGGTTGTCAAGAGGAAATTATTAAATTTTACAGCCTGTCAATAGCAGTGGCAAGCCAACCACGATACGACACAGGCAATTCACACGTCACTACCTTATCAAATTTGCTAAGATAATCAAGCAACTGCTGATATCCAGAGCGCTCAATCGGAATATCTGTCTGAGCTGTGCATCCCAAGACAATCACCTTACACGAATCATGGCATCGGCTGATAATACGCTTGATAATCGGCACTGTCAAATTTTGATATTCATCAATAATGACCACCTTATTCTCAAGATTGATGCCGCGCATGAATGTGACCGACCTTGCTTTAATCCAAGCAGTGCCGTTCTTCAGGCTGACATCAGACGCAATGGCCTGAGTCGGTGTCTCATTGATACGGATTAGAGCGTCCATCAGAGGGCCAACATAGTCCAATTCCTTGGTTGCTGTATCACCAGGGCGATAGCCGAGCGTGTTTTCTTCAACAGTAGGGAACACATATACAACGCCGTCATATCCGTGATACGCCTGAAGCATACGAGCACAAGCAACTGCAAGCATCGTCTTACCACTGCCAGCCACAGCATTACACATAATCACCTGATTATCAGGAGACATGATGGCCTCTTTCATTGCCTTCTGCCCATCATTGAGCACCAGCCCAAAGAACATATCTTCAGGCGGCTTATCAATCGCAAACGGGTCGGCTACTGCCCCCGTCTTTTTCTTAGCTGCTATGCCTCATCATCCTCCGTTTCATCAATCATATACGGCGCTGTAATGGCGATGTAATTGCCGCATAGCCGCTTTTGAATCCGGTTGCGATATACCACATCCATCACCGTCTGCCATGCCGAATTTGTCTTACATTTTGTAGCACATACTTGCCGTTGCTCACATGTCTTACAGGCGATTTCATTCGACATCATAATAATCTTCTTCCTCATTGCCCTGATAATCAAAGCCAATAGCCGCAGTAGGATTCTTTTCAGTCGGCTTGATAATCTCACATGCCGCCTCATGCTCACATTGCTGTTCTTCCATATCCATCTGCATACGGCCAATACGGCAATTGATAGCCGACTGTATAAGATTGCCCACAGATTCAAGCAGGGGCAGAGCAATAGAATACACCACAGCCCCCCCCTATGAATAAATATACAGGTTTAAGTGAACCTTTATCCATTATCCACCTCTTTATTGGCCAAATGCCGAGCTGCGCCTTCATCGACCTTCTGCTTAATATAGCGCTGGATTTTCTTAGCACTGGTCATATCTTTAGTCGATTTGTAGATATGCAGCATAGCGGCATCATATCCGGCCTTCATGCCGATGATGAATTGCTCATGCGTCAGCTCTTGAAGCTTGGCCTTAATCTGCTCTTGCAGTTCATCACGTTCTGTCATATCCATCAATCAATCCTCTATATCGCACATAGGGCAATACGCCTCTACATACGGCTCATAATCTCGTGTCTCAGGATGATATTCTTTGCTGTGATGGTATTCAAGCTGAGCACCACAATGGTGGCATCGACCCATTTCCTCAAGGCGGTCATAGGCGGCATGGCTTATTGCCAGAGCGTCAACCGTTCCCATACCGCACAGCTTGACCATATACGCCGCTTCAGTTGCAGGGTCATCCTCATACATCTGATGGATGGCATCAACAATATCAGAGGCAGTCACATCAATATTCATATTATCCTCCTTTAGATTTTCTTCAGGCCAGCAATATCCATCAGATAGCATTTCTTCTCGCCAATGTTATCATCAATCTGGATATACGCCAGCGTCCTATCGAGCTTGCCGTGAGGAGCAATGCAGAGCACTGTGCCAATAGCGCCATTGCCAATATAACCGCCATAGCAGAATCTTACAGCGGCAGCACGGGATACAACGTGGGCATCAACCCAATCGGCATATGCGGAATAAGATTCGCCGTTATCAACAACCTTAACCTTGTCGCCAACCTTGATTTCCTTAGCCGCATCCTGCTTAGCCTTCACACGCTCAAGACAGACGTTGATGCCGTCGACCATGTTCCAGTCGTCCATTTTGTTGCAGGTGGCTCTTGCCTTGATGCCGTCATCCAACTTCTCCATCTTCATATTGCGTCCTTTGATGGTCAGCTTGTACTCACCCTCCAGTTCAGGCGGTGCGAACGGCTTAGACCTCGTTACCTCAAATGCAAACATCTTGTGTTCCTCCTTGATTAAAAATTGACAACGGCCATACCGACCTTTGCTCTCTGTTCAGTGCGCTTGATGTACCTAAACGTTGTGACGCAAGAATTATGGCCAAGCATATCCTTCAGCACCTCAATCGGCACACCCGCCTCGCTCTTAATAGTAGCAAACGCAGCTCTCATATAATGATTGCTAATATCCTGCCAGTTCTCAATGCCAGCCCGCTTAGCCGTTCTCTTGAGCATATCACTGGTGCATTGATGGCCAATGGGATTGCCGAGATTGCTCGTAAATAGCCGGTCACAGCCATTCACACGGCATACCAGGTACTTATCAATCATCTTAATCGTCTCAGGCGCAAACTGGATAATCCGCTCTTTATCGCCCTTACCAGTAATGACAATGGCGTCATCTACACGATTCTCATACTGCTCAAGCGTAATACTCTCAAGCTCACTAATACGCATACCAGTAGTTGCCAACGTCATGATAATGGCCTTATTGCGTCGATTGCCAGCATATTCCAGCATCATGCGGATTTCATGGCCATCAGGCACAACCTTTATTTTATTCTTTACCTTAACACCGGTTAGATTCTTAGCTGGGTCTTTGGCAATTACATCTCTATCGGCAAGATACTTAAAAAAGCAACGAACAGCGCTGATTTTTCTTGCCGCAGATGCACTGGACAGCTGACTCATGCCGACCTTCCAATCCTCCAGGTCAAAAATCGTCACATCCTCAACCGGCTTACCAATGTTATTCAAGCACTGCTCAATATCGGCAACATACGCATTAATTGTATTCTCGCTGCGCTTATTACCACGCAGATAATTTACATATCGGCTTAGATATTCGTTCATTGTTGTTGCCCTCCTTGATTTGTTGATGTTATTATAACACCAAACGGCATGTTTGTCAAGCATTAAATTGCACGAAACGGCAATTTTATATACGACAATAACCCCATGCCATAAGCACAGGGTCATCATCGAACAAAATAGGAGGTCTAAATGAAAGCTTGCCCATCCTTGCGTGAAGGGCTTTGGTAATGGCATCCAGCTTCGAACTGGAATCAAGGCATTATAAGTGCCACGCTCTAACCGATTGAGCTATGCCATTATTTCAACGGGCAGTTATTTACAAGGATGCCCAGCCTTATCGCATAGAGAAAAGAAGGAGAACCATGGTAGTAGAAATTTTGTTTAATAGAGCATGGGCTACACGTCTTGCGCACGACCTCCACCATCCTTCTGTACCTCAACCATGCCCTGCCAGCAACATCCTGTCACCGGCTCTTTTGCGTCAAGCTCAACCTACGCGCCTTGGCCATCGGCCTCAACCCTCCAGTACATCATACCCGCCATTTCCTCGGCTTTGCTTGATATTGTTTGCCAGTGTTTATCCCACTTTCAACAGCGGCGTTTGACCTCGTTCATATGGCGTTGGGTACACCATTTGGCGGCATGGCACTTGGGCGATTGTCAACACCCTCTACGCGGATGCGCTCTTAGCTCCAAGCTGCATAGACCCATGCAAGCATTGAACCCCAATGGGCGGTCATGGTGACGGCTTACCAGAATCGAACTGGCGACGTTGATATGGCCAACCTGAACCCTCTGCCGTCATATTGCGGCACTATTCACCGCAGTCAATGGCTATTTACCCATCGTCACTGATAAGCAATAATCACTAACAGATGTGCTAGTGATTGGCGCAGATTGCTGGAGTCGAACCAGCCTCTTCCTCATTTTTCAGCGTGTTACCACCTACCGAGGATGTAGTAACCCGAACTACTAATCTGCATGGTGGGATAGGGTTCTTGTTTTAGAGCTAAAACCCAGACCCGAAAAAACGCTCATTACAACGTTGCTTCAGGTTTTACACATGAAAACCTTCTAAAGTTCACGGCTGCTTATCCCGTCGTCATAATGTTGCTTTGCTTTCCTCAAACGTCTTTGAGTGTTACCGACTTTCAAACAACATTCAACAAACCATAACGGTTGGTCTAGGCAGGGCGGCTCGAACGCCCGGTCTCTACACCCCAGATGTAGCGCGATACCTGCTTCGCTATGCCTAGATATGGTAGCTGGGTTGTTTATCCTCTCACCAGCCATTCGAGCTTTTGTTTGGCGACTACTGGACTACCAGCTTTACACATATAGTCTCTCGGTTCGGTTGCGCCAGAGGGTATTACTCCACGGTAGCCTTACACGCAACTGTCTCGGCCATTTTCGTCGCCATTGTGCAGATGGCAGGACTCGAACCTGCATATTTCGTCAACCACGTCGGCCAACCTGCTCTACCATTGAGCTACATCTGCATATTGTCAGGTTTTGCAGCTTGCACCAGACGAGTCGAACGCCGTGGTTCGAGGACTCCAACCTCTCTTCACCTGACTGGCTACTACCGTTCACCATGGTAGTTCAACATTCACCGCAACTCTCTGCTACCAATCGAATTGCAGCAGCCTTGTTTCGCACTATTATAGACCCATCAAAACAAGCACTAAAAGAACCGGGTCTTTGGGATGTATAGCAAGCGCCACCGGGGATGATGGCACATTCCTTAACCCTGATTGTTTTTTGCCCTCTTGTCGTTAGGCTCAGGAAGGGATGTTTCCCTACTTGCTATACTCTGGTATGAGAGGCTTTTACTTTCTGCGAATTTGAACGCAGTCGGTGCTTTCAGTTATCTGTAAACTTAATCACAGCCTTATTTGCCCGTTAATTGTGGCCTCTCATTGGCGGCGCAGGTGTGAATCGAACACACGAATGATGGTGTCAAAGACCATTGCCTTAGCCGCTTGGCTACTGCGCTATATTTTGGGGATGACGGGCGAGCAGCTTCATTGAGCTATCCACTACTTGCCCTTCGCACTAACCCTAAACTACAACGTAGAAATATGCTTGCTCAACACATATCGCTTCATCATTGCAAACCCACGGCTTTCTGGATTTTACAAAGGTCTGGCGGTTTGAGCTTGCTGCGATTCGTATAGGCTTGCCAGTCCTGCGTTGATGGCCTCGGTGCTTTTGCGTTCTCCCGTTTAACTACCAGCTTACGATAGCACCATCTCTTGACTACACTTGGATTATATCATATCCATCAAGCTTTGTCAATACCTTTTTGAAAAAAATTTTTAAGGCCGATACCAGCCGATGTATACGCCGTCCTTAAAGATGAACCGCCGACCAAACATGCACAGGTATTTAGTGCGGTCATCCTCGCAACTTGTCATCCACAGCTTCATTGCGCTTGCTCCTTTCAAAAATATTTACTCACAGGCTCAAAGTCGGCATCCTTGACGTTGACATACACCACGTCGCCAACACTCCCGGCATGGATAGGCGCAAACAGCAAGATGTCCTCGCCCTTCTTCAGCGGCTTACTCATTCCGACCAGCTTATACACATTGCCCGCCTTGTCCTGATAGCGACTGCCAAAGTTGAACTCCTTCATTGATATATCCTCCATTTCGTTTGGTATGATTAGATTATATCACATCTCATCGCCTTTGTCAATAGCTGCGTCCGATAAAATTTTGAAACTTGTCAAAGCATACTCATACGCCTTGATGCGCTCTTGGCATAGCTTGTAATCCCAGCCAACCAAGCTCTGGAGCTGCAATCGCTCAGCGGCGATAGCGTCCTCCATCCAGTCGACGTAATCTTGTGGCGTCATATTTCCATTGATTCCTTTCATCAAATTCCGAAGAAAATCTTGCCCATCAAATTACCCTCATAATGATATACGAGCGGAAATCGAGACGATTTTCTTGTTTATTTAATTGAGTTCTTCATGTTTTTCATGCGCTCACTGGCTGCTTTGCGCTGTTCATCCGTCATATTGCGCTTAATTGGCGGCT
>ERZ1026854.363-NODE-363-length-31978-cov-7.373492_pt1 | contig 31978 bp, 37 predicted proteins | sample MGYA00380157_ERZ1026854 | MGnify/ENA primary metagenome ERZ1026854 (study PRJEB33269, sample SAMEA4719793) | human gut metagenome | biome: human-associated habitat; feature: organic feature; material: feces | place: Cameroon | collected 2013-10 ... | reverse complement strand
CGAGAGGTGGATCCAAGGTCGTTCCATCTAATGCTAAAAGTTGGTTCATCTGGGGTTGAATCAGAGCGGTTCAATGGGTTGAAATACAACATATTGTACATACCGGCATGCAATCGCATCTGGCGAGGAGATACGCCGTCTTTATGATGGATCTCTTCTGCATCTCCATGGCCATCGGATTCATCACCAAGGCCTCGTTGGGAACCTCGCCGATCACATCGATCCCCTACAGCCTCTCGCTAGTCTTCCCGCAGATCTCCCTGGGCGGCTTCACAATCCTGTTCAGCCTGCTTCTCGTCACCCTCCAGTACATCCTCACGGACAAGTCGACCATCAACCGCACGACCAGGATCAACATCCTGCTGGAGATCATCATCTCGTTCCTCTTCGGGTATCTGGTCGATTTCTCGATGTGGGTCTTCTCCGGCTTCGCTCCTTCCGGATACCTGCTCCAGATCGCATCCGTCCTGGGAGGGATCGCCATCCTGGCATTCGGAGTGTACTTCCAGATCCTCGCCGACGTTGTCATGGTCCCCGGAGACGGGTTCGCATACGCCCTCACCATGCGTGTGAAGAAGAACTACGGCAAGGTGCGCATAACCTCGGATTCCATCATGGTGATCGTCGCCGCCGTCATCGGCATCGTCGGTCTCGGCACACTCGGAGGGGTCAGGGAGGGCACGATACTCTGCTGCCTTCTCACGGGAATGCTGGCCAGGAAGTACATGGTGGTCCTGGCTCCGTTGGCATCGAGACTTATCCCGGACAGGAACCTGGAATCCATATCGAAGGACGGCGGGAGGCATGGAACAGCACACCGATCTCCTCTCGATCGCACGCAAGATCCGCGTGGCCGGCAAGGAGCTGAAGAAGAGAAGGGACCGCAACGCGAAGGTCCATGGGATCACTTCCAATCAGGCCGACGCGCTCACGTTCATCCGCGACAACCCCGGTTGCAGCATAACCGTTCTGAAGGACTGCATCGGCACATCCCATCAGGCGGCCTGCGGCCTCGCCGACAGGCTCGTGGCGAAAGGGCTTGTGGAATTCGGCACCTCCGACGATGCCAGAGTGAAGACCCTCACCCTTACCCCCGAAGGGACCGAGATACTGCATACGTTCTACAGCGTAGGGGTGGAGGACAGCATGAGACTGTTCGGGGATCTGAGCGAGGAGGAGATCCGGAGACTCGATAGGATCATGGACAAGATCCTGGGGAGGATGGACGTCCGATGCGATCCGGGCGGTACTCTTTAACGCCAGTATCCCATCTCCTCCGGCGATTACATGCAGATTGGAATCGTAGGGAAGCCGAACGTCGGCAAGTCGACATTCTTCGGAGCCGCCACGATGGCTCCCGTGGAGATAGCGAACTATCCCTTCACCACCATCGAACCCAACAAGGGCGTGGCCTACGTGCGCGCTCCGTGCCCGTGCAAGGAGCTCGGAGTGAAATGCACGCCTCACAACTCGCTTTGCATCGACGGGACCAGGATGGTCCCCGTGGAGCTCCTGGACGTCGCCGGACTCGTACCGGACGCGTGGCAAGGGAAGGGCCTGGGCAACAAGTTCCTGGACGACCTGAGGCAGGCCGACGCGCTCATCAACGTCGTCGACGCCAGCGGATCCACCGACATCGAAGGGAACTCCGTGGACCTGGGATCCCACGACCCGGCCGAGGACATCCTGTTCCTCAGGACCGAGATCGAATGCTGGATGCGCGAGATCATCAAGAACGGATTCTCCAAGATCGCCAGGCAGGCGAAGATGCAGGGCTCCAAGCCCGAGGCGATCCTCGCCGAGAGGCTCCAGGGCCTGAAGGTCACCGAGCTCCAGATCAAGGAAGCGCTCCGCGAGGTCCCCCTCCCGGACGATCCGACGAAATGGGACGACGACCTTCTCCTGAAGCTCTGCGGAGCCATCCGCGAGAGGTCCAAGCCCGTGATCGCTGCCATGAACAAGGCCGATCTGGCATCCGAGGAGAACCTCGAGAGGATCCGCTCCGTCAACCCCCACTGCGTGGCGACAATGGCGGAGACGGAACTCGCTCTGAAGAAGGCCGCCGCCGCGGGACTGGTGGAGTACACCCCCGGGGACAAGGAGTTCAGGATCAAGGAGGGCGCCAAGATCTCCGACGGACAGAGGAAGGCCCTCGACTACATGAACGAGAACATGGCGAGGATCGGAGGCACGGGCGTGCAGAAATGCATCGAGGATGCCGCATACAAGATGCTGGACCTCATCTGCGTCTATCCCGTCGAGGACGAGACCAAGTTCACAGACCATTTCGGACGCGTCCTCCCGGATGCGTTCCTCGTGCCCCGCGGGAGCACCGCGAGGGACCTGGCATACCGCGTCCACAGCGATCTGGGCGACAAGTTCATCCGTGCTGTGAACGCCAAGACCAAGAGGACCGTCGGTGCGGACTACGAGCTGCAGGACGGGGACGTCATCAGGATCGTCGCCAACAAGTGATACCCATGGACACCGCGGACATCAGGATATTGAGCACGTCGTACACCGTCGATGAGGACGAACCCGTCATCGAGATCTACGGCAAGGCGAAGGACGGCAGGTCCGTCACCGTCCTGGTCCGCGGTTTCAGACCGTATCTCTACGGAATCGAGGTCCCGAAGGCCCTCGAGGACCAGTTCAAGGAGGATCCCGAGGTATTGTCCATGGAGCACAGGATGCTCCTGTACAGAGGGCGCGACATCGATGCCCTGAAGATCAGCATCAAGAGCCCTTGGAAGATCTCCGACTACCGCAACAGACTGAAACGCGGAGGCTGCGACTCCCTCGCATCTGACATCCCATACAACCATCGCTACGTCTACGACGTCGACATGGGGTCGTGCATCCGCGTATCCGGGGAGCCGGTCGACAAGGGATACCTGACGGACATCACGCTGGAGATGTCCTCGTTCGAGAACATCGACTCCTTCGACCCGGGATTGAGGATCCTCTCCTTCGACATCGAGAACAGCGTCGATCACGATTTCCTCCTGTGCATCTGCGCAACCGTGTGGGACAAGGGGGAGATGAGGAAGTGCGAGCCCATCTACGGCTCCGAGAAGGACATCATCAACGGATTCGCCGACCTGATCAGGAAGGAGGACCCCGACGTCATCACCGGATACAACATCGACAACTACGACATCCGCAAGATCGAGGAGCGGGCGAAGGTCAACCGGATGAAGGATGCCATGCCCTGGGGAAGGGAAGGAGGGCAGCCGAAGCTCCGCAGCGAGAGGTTCTGGCGCGTCAAAGGCAGAATCATCTGCGATGCGTGGTGGGCCGCCCGGAAAGAGATCCATCCCAAGCAGGAGACCCTCAACGCCGTGTCCATGGAGCTGTTCGGGGAGTCCAAGCTGGACGTCGATCCCCGCCATATGGACGCCGAGTGGAAGAACAACCGCGAGAAGGTCCTTGAGTACTGCACCAAGGATGCGGAGCTCGCCATGAGGATCCTCCTGAAGGTGGACACCCTCAGGAAGGGGATGGACCTGGCGGCCGTGTCCAAGCTGTCCATCGAGGACGTCCTCACATCCGGCTCCTCCCAGCTGGCCGATTCCCTTCTGATCCGTGCGGCGGACCGTGCGAACGTCGCCGTCCCGCAGATGGGGAGACGCATCAGGGACGGGGACCAGATCGAAGGCGGATACGTTCACGACATCAAACCCGGACTGTATCATTGGGTCTGCGTCCTGGACTTCAAATCGATGTATCCCTCGACGATCATCGCCAAGAACATCTGCTTCACGACCCTGTCCCCTGCGGGAACGATAGTCGCCCCTTCGGGAACGGCCTTCCTGTCCAAGGACGTCCGTCTCGGACTGCTTCCGAAGATCCTCCAGGACCTGATGGATCAGAGGGATTCCATCAAGAAGAGGATGAAGCAGGCGTCCGATGAGCACGAGAAGCACTATCTGGATGGTCTTCAAGCCGCCGTGAAGGTGCTGATGAACACATTCTACGGCGTGTTCGCTTCATCGTTCTACAGATTCACCGACAAGAGCATCGGTGCGGCGATCACGTCGTTCGCCAGAGCCAATGTCAAAGGGATCATCGGAGACCTCCAGTCCGAAGGGCACAACGTCGTCTACTCCGATACGGATTCCGTGTTCGTGCAATCCCCGGGATCCACCCTCAAAGAGTCGGTGGACTTCGGCACCAGGATGGCCGACAAGTACTCCCGCGACGGAGGAACCCTGGAATTCGAGAAGATCCTCGAACCGCTGTTCACCCACGGCAAGAAGAAGAGGTACGTGGGAAGGATCGTATGGCCCGTGAAACAGGAGGAGCTCCTGGTCCGCGGATACGAGAGCAGGAGGACGGATTCGTTCGACCTGCAGAACAGGCTCCAGACCGATATGTTCGACTGCATCCTCGACGAGAGGAACGAGGACGCGCTCGCGCTCGCCAGGAAGACGATCCAGGACACCATCGCAGGTCGCGTGGACATGTCCGAGCTGGTCATATCCAAGACCTGCAAGGGCCTGGATGCCTACGAGAACCCGGAGAGGATGGCCAACGTGCAGGCTGCGAAGAAGCTCATGGAGCTCGGATACGATTTCGTGCCGGGGATGAAGGTCTCGTGGATCGTGACGGATGCCAAATCCACTCCGATGAAGGTCGAGCCGTGGGTGAGCGGGAAGCCCTTCGACGGGAGGCCCGACTACCGCTACTATGCCGAGAGGCTCTCAAAGATGGCCGGGATGGTCACCGATGTGTTCGGATGGGGCGAGAAGGACCTGATGCTGGGAAGCCAGCAGGCCACCCTGCTCGACGGAGGGATGTTCTCCTCCAAGGAGGGCGCGACCGCCAAGAAGGACCCCCCGATGCCCAAGGCCAAACCGAAGATCCGCAGCCTCGACGATTTCTTCCGATGGTGACCGACATGACCGATGAGAAGACCACCATCGCCGATCTCAAGAAGGAAATAACGGAGTTCTGCAGCGACCGCGACTGGGACCAGTTCCACAACCAGAAGGACCTTGCCATCGGCATCGTCACCGAAGCCTCCGAACTGCTCGAGCGCTTCCGCTTCAAGACCCCCGAGCAGATAGAGGAGCTCATGTCGGGACCCGGCCGCGAGGAGGTCGCGGACGAGCTCTCCGACACGCTATACTTCATCATCCGCTTCGCCCAGATGAACGGCATCGATCTGAGCGATTCCCTCTCGAGGAAGCTGGCCAAGAACGCGGAGAAGTACCCCGCGTCCAAGGTCAGAGGGTGCAACAAGAAGTACGATGAGTATTGAGCAGGAGGCCTTCCGACCCCCCGCTATGCTCAGATCCCTTCTATCGCACGCAGATCTCTCATACACATAGAGGTTGTGCTGAGGACATCATCGTCATCCTCCGCATCCGCCCCCATGAGCCCGTCGATCCTGCACTTCATGCGATACGCGGTCGAGGTCGATACGCCGCACAGATCGGCGGCCCTCCTGATGCTGACCTTGTCCACATAGCATTCCGCGAAGGCCATCCACTTCTCCTCCGGGATCTGCGATCCGGACATCAGGTGCTTCGGAGTGAACGTCCTCCCGCATTCCTTGCAGCGGAAGCGCTCCGTGCCCTTGGCAGTCCTGCCGTAATGCACGTATTCCGCGGCTCCGCATTCGGGACATCCCCTCGGCGGCTCCGCCTCATCGCTCATGAGCCTGAAGCGGATCCCCTCGACCATGGAGTCGCGGTATCTCCGCATGATGCTCTCTTCGTTCCAATCCTGTCTCGGTGTCATAAGATCACCGTGATTCTTTATCTGGAAGAGAAACTTAAACAGCTGGCTGTTATTTGTGTAATACTTGTAATTCTGATAATCCTTGTTATGTCGGATGGACAGGGTTTTATATGGCACGGTCTTCGGAGAAGGCGTGGAGCGTTTGCTCCATGAACGGAGATGTGCCGTACAACGGTGAATCCGTAAAGGTGATTCCAATGAGCGAAGAAACTCAGCAACAGGAGACACGCCCGGTTAACGGGAAGAGCATGTACTACTACATCGGCAAGGCCTGGGACGTCCCTGAGAAGACCTATGTCAAGGCTCTGAACTACGAGCGCAGGATCCAGTGGCGCAAGGAGGAGAACTTCACCCGCATCGAGCGCCCGACCAGGCTCGACAGGGCAAGGGCACTCGGATACAAGGCGAAACAGGGCTACGTCGTTGTCAGGGCTAGGGTCAGGAAGGGATCCTTCCAGAAGAGGGCCATCGTCACCGGACGCAGGGCCAAGAGGAAGGGAATCAACCAGATCACCGTCGGAAAATCCCTGCAGAGGATGGCCGAGGAGAGGACAGCCAAGCGCTACCCCAACCTCGAGGTCCTGAACTCCTACTGGGTCGGTGCCGACGGACAGCAGGAGTGGTACGAGGTCATCCTCGTGGACCCCGCGCACCCGGTCATCAAGGCGGACCCCAAGATCAACTGGATCTGCAACAACGACCACACCAACCGTGTCTACCGCGGTAAGACCTCCGCCGGCCAGAAGGGCCGCGGAATGAGGCACACCGGAAAGGGAGCCGAGAAGGCAAGGCCCTCCGTCCGTGCCAACCAGAGAAGAATCAAGTGATTCTTCCAGTCATAAGAAAAACCTGAAACCGCTTACCCGCCCCTTCGGGGGCGGTCTTCTTTCCACGATTTCCTGAGATCGCGGTTCCCCGAACCCTCCCTCGCCGATCGATCGGTGCACGGTCGTATCCGTTTGAGTCACGATGCATGTGTATCTGTGGGGGCGTAACCGTTAGGATGTCCTGCCCTCCGGACCATGCATGAACGCCGACTTGACCCTCGGCAGGGTTCGCACCCGCCCCGCTCGGCTACCTTCCGGATCTCAGATGAGCTCGGTCGTCCAGTTGAGCTCCTGTATCCTCGTATCGGTGATGCGGACCTCCTCCGACAGGGAATCCGCCTTCTTCCTGAGCGCCCTCACATCGACGGTGCTGATCACCCGGATCTCGGATGCGGACCCGCGACCGACCTTGCAGCTCGCCTCATCGAGGAACGATCTGAGGATCTCCGACTTGCGGGTGAGGACATCGCGTTTCGCGATCAGCTGGGTAAGTGTCGACCCGTCGGAGGACACCGTCCTGCTGTTGGTGAGGTTGATGCGCGCTATGAGGTCCTCCAGTCTGGAGGCGACCTCGTCCAGCTCCACCAGAAGCGCCTGAGGGTCCTCGCTGGGCTCCTCGCCCTCCTGGATCCTAGAGTTGTTGTTGAGCCTGACCTGCAGCTGATACAGCCTCGTGTTGAGGTCCGACCTCATGGAAAGCGCCTCTGCGAGCTTCATGAATGGGGAACATCCATCGGACGTATAACGACGATGGGATGTCGTTCGGAGAATATGGAATCCGGGTCCGCCTATATGGACGGACCCGACGGGTTTCAAAGACCGTTCTCGATCGTTGCGAGGATGTCTGCGACCTCCTCGTCGGTCATCCCTACGGTAGGGTAGAAAACGGGCAGCTTGTACTGGGAGACGTCGACCGAATCCAGATTGTCCAGGCTGGTCCCGAGGACGTAGCCCAGGGCCTGCCTGTGCTCCGTACCCTCCTTCATCAGGGGGTCGTACTGCTTCAGGCAGGACCAGTCCGCGGATCCGGATGCGATGACCCTGCATCCGCGCTTCATCATCAACCATGCGGAGACGATGCCGCGATCGTCGTCGATCCTGGCGAGGACCTTGCCCTGGCTGCCCACGGGCAGCCCGGCATGGCAGTGGATGATATCTCCGAACACGAAGGCCCTGTTGTCCCTGACCTCGATATAGAAGACCACATCCGGGTTCGTCAGATCGACCTTGACGCGCTTGTCCTCGTTGGCGGTGAAGATGGCGGAACCGGCCTCGCGGCCCACATCCATGCTCGTATAGCCCTGGGATCCCTCCCTGCGGGCCTTCACGGCGAAGGACTGCCCCTGCGAGAGCCTGGCCAGCGAATACTCTGCTGCCAGGGCGCAGATGTCCTCCATCTTCGCCGTGGTCTCCTCGACCACGGATACCGACGCGATCCCGAAGACCTTCCTGATGGATGCCACCGCACGGTCGGCATCCTCCGCCTCGATGTAGAATCTCGAACCCTGCCTGTTGACGATGGCTTCGACGCCGTCCTCCATCAGCATGTTCACCGCATTGTCGCGGAGCTGGTTCTCGAACCTCCTCCTGACGGGGGTGCTCTTCAATCCGATCTCCGAATATCTCGCCAGTATTACCGCCATATATCTTCGCCTCAAAGCTCCAATGCGCAAGCTACCAGGTAGATGAGGAACACGACGGCGAGCCCGTACAGGATCGGACTGACCTCCTTGGCCCTCTTCGCACCTATCATGGAGACGCAGTACATGATGACTCCGAACGCGATACCGTTCGTGATGGAGTAGGAGAGCATCATCATGAGGATGATCGTGAGGATCGTCATGACGGTCGGGAGGTCGTCCCAATCGACTCCCCTGAGCTCCTTCATCATGGCTGCTCCGACGACGACCATGGCACCGACGGTGCAGCTGTAGCTGAAGATGGTGAAGACAGGTGCGATGAACAGTGCGCATGCGAACAAGAGGGCGACGACGACTGCGACGAGTCCAGTTCTTGCTCCGGCCTCGATACCGACGGCGGACTCCGCGAACGCAGTGGTGGGCGTGCAGCCGATGACTCCGGAGAGGGATGCGATTCCTGCGTCGACGGACAGCGCCTTCTCGCAGGTGACGTTTCCATCCTCATCCATGATGCCTGCGCGCTTCCCGACGGCCATCAGGGTTCCGGATCCGTCGAAGAACTCGACGAACGAGAACGCGATGATGAGCATGATGAACTGCGCGCTGAAGAGATCGGACGAGAGTCCGTCGAGGAACGCACCGACCGGCGGAGCGGCAGGGGATGCGACGACGGTATCAGGAAGGTCGATGATGCCCAGGAGGACACCGACGATGGCGGTGACGATCATCCCGCCCAGGATGCCTATGGACGACCTGTGCGCCACGAGGAGGACGGTGATGACGATACAGAACACTCCGAGGAGAACGGAGAGATCGGACATGTCGCCGAGAGCGACGAGGGTCGAGGGGTCATCGACGATGATGTGCGCATTCTGAAGTCCGATGAATGCGATGAAACAGCCGATACCGGCCACGATTCCCGCCTTGACACCCACCGGGATCTTGTCGAGGAGCTTCTGCCTGACACCGGTGACGGTTACGATGAAGAACGCCAGTCCCGCGATGACGACGGCGACGAGCGCTTCCTGCCACGTGAATCCGAGCGTGAGCACGGCAGTGTAGCAGAACATGGCATTGATACCCATTCCCGGCGCCATGGCGACAGGGAATTTGGCATACAGTCCCATGATCAGGGACCCGATTATAGACATGACGACAGTGGCGGTGAAGGCCGCATCCCTGTCGATCCCTGCATCGGCCATCATGGCGGAGTTGACCACTATGATGTACGACATTGCTAGGAAGACAAGGATTCCGCCCTTCACCTCGGTCCTCAATGTGGAACCTTTGGACGTAATTCCGAAGAATCCGTCCAGCTTGCTGGCAAAATCCATGTGCGTGGTATCTGAATTCGTATTTAAAATGAGAACACGACCTTCGATTGACGCCGAACCATCTGGCCATCGGATTTCTATATGGAGACTTGCGCGACAGATCGATCGATGGCGATCGCAGTCCGCGCACGCATCTTACGATTTCCATATCGTACGATTCTCGATACAGGAGTCGCGATGCCTGCGGAGGCCATGGGGCCCTCGACGGGCCACGTAATTATAATATCGACCTTCGGATGCGTGGTCATGGACCCGATTATAATGATTGGCCTCATCGTCATGGGACTGGGCGCCGGGGTGCTCGGCGCGCTGTTCGGACTGGGAGGCGGGATCATATTCGTCCCCGTCCTCATGCTGATCTTCGGACTTGCTCCGACGGAAGCCGTCGCCGTCAGCCTAATCGGGATCATCGCAGGCTCCGTGGGCGCATCCACCGTCTTCGTCGACAAGGGACTCTCCAACGTCCGCCTGGGGCTCCTTCTGGAGATCACCACCGCGGCGGGAGCGATAATAGGAGCCATAGTGGCGACGTATCTCGAAGAGTGGATCCTCATGGTGCTGTTCGCATGCATAGTCTACGTCAGCGGATACCGCATGCTGAGGAACCCCGAGAAGATCATACAGCCCTCCGGGGAGTCCGGCGGAAGATACTCGTTCCGCTACGAGGACGAGGCGACGAACGAATGCATCGACTACGAGGTGCAGAACGTCGGAGGCGGGATGGCCCTGTGCACCGCTGCAGGGATGATCTCCTCCATGACGGGAGTGGGTGGCGGGATGGTCAAGGTCCCCCTCATGAACCTGTACATGCACGTCCCGATGAAGGCAGCCAGTGCGACGAGCAGCTATATGATCGGGATAACCGCGTTCTCCGGTGCGATCACCTACTTCCTGGGCGGGCAGGTCCTGCTCGAATACGCGGCAGGGGTCGCCATCGGGGCATTCCTCGGATCCCTCGTAGGAAGCGCTCTCGCAAGGAGGATCGACGCCAAGCATCTCCGCAAGTACTTCTCGGTCGTCGTCTTCATAATGGCGACGCTCGTCCTTCTGCAGGCGGTGGGAATCCTATGATGCTCAACAAAGCCACTGCACTCACGCTCCGCGCCGGAGTGGTGCTAGGGATGATCCTGATGGTCGTCGGGCTCGCCGTATCCGCCATGAACGGCGGGGATTCGGTGCTCTACTTCGGAGTGCTCGTGCTCATCGCCTCGCCTCTCGCGGGCGTCGTGGTCACGCTCCTTTGCCTCCTCAGGGAGAAGGACAGGTTCTGGGCGATGATCGCCGGGATCCTCCTGATGATCACCATCGCAGGTGTGCTCATCTCGTTGATCAAATGAGCCAGCAGGCCTGAAAACCTCTTCCGATCCACAGATCTGCGGATGACTCGATGCCTCGGACGATCACGTCAACAGGTCACCGACCCATCTGATGATGATGCTGATGTGGGGGCATCGGACGATTCCCTCCGATGACATCGACTCGTCTTTGAAACCAGGTCTCCGGCTTCATCGAGGTCGAAGGCTTGGTTTCGTCTCGTTCTACTATCCATTCGATTCCGTTCCGTCCTATGCTGAATTGAGACCTTCGAGAATTGTTCAAAACGTGCTTTCAGGTTGGGAATCGAACAGAGGGAACGACGGTAAGAATGACAATACCAGCCTGTGGAATCTGGCGCTGAAGAATTGGTGCAAGGGAAGGGATTTGAACCCTCGAACTCCTACGAGAATAGGCCCTGAACCTATCTCCTTTGGCCAGGCTCGGATACCCTTGCACGGAGAGCCTGAGACTGCGGATAAACTCCTGATATTTAATGAATTTGATTTCCCGGGCTTCTGGCCCGGGAGGTCGCACCGATATGATGCGAACAGGCCGATCAGGCTTTCATTATCTTCATCCAGCCGCCGGATTCGTAGATGGCGAGCTTCCTCTTGGCGAGGATTGCCTCGAATTCATCCCAAGTGATGACGTCGAGCCTGTTGTTCTTCCCCTTGGTGAACTGGACACCCTCAGTTCCCTTGACCTTTCCAGGCTTGAGACCCTTGTTCTTGGCGATCGCCTGGGCCTTCTTCATATCGATTTTTTCCATGACTATGGTATCAACCCCCCTTAGTCAACTTTTTTAAGTTTATCTAAATATAAAAAAGTTGGCGAGATGTAGCCAGAATGCCAGATAGTACATTTTCGGTACTAACATCTTCGACACCGTTCGACATCGACTTCGCAGATGTGGCACATTTATCCTCCAACCCTCGGCCGGTTCGGATGCTCTCATGAGACCGATAGCAACCAATATCAACTATCGGACGGTTGGTCGTGGCATGACTCAGATTGGGAGGGTGGTTCTGAAATCCTCCCGGACGGAGAACCTCAAACCGGAGGACGGCATCATCCTTGGCAGAGCCCTGGCTATGGACCACAAGAAGGTGCTGGTAGGGCGCGACAGCTCCAGCAGCAGCGCCATGATGGCCAACTCTGTCATATCGGGCCTGCTGTTCCAGGGTGCGGACGTCATCGACGCCGGGATCGTCAGCGCACCTGCGGCCGCGATGAGCTCCGTCAAAGGCGATTGCACCGTGTACGTAGCGGGACGCAGGGACATGGTCAGCGGATACTATCTGCTGAATCCGGACGGCAGCATGTTCAGGGACGACCAGATCAGGCATCTGGACCTCTTCTTCCAGAATCCTCCTGCCCGTCCGACCCATGACAGACTCGGACGCTACACCCTCCGCGACGGCATCACCGAGGAGTTCAACCGCAAGATCGTCTCCCTGCTCGAAGGAGACACCAAATGCACAGTGTTCCTGGACTGCAGGTGCGGAACGACGTCCGATTCCATCCCGCAGATCCTCAACAAGCTCGGAGCGGACATAGTCACGATCGACGCCCAGAGGGACATGGACTACGTGGGTTCATCCGAGGGATGCGACCACATCATGGACATCGTTGCGAAGAGCCCGGGATGCATAGGCATCCGCATGAACCGCACCGGGACGGCGATAGAAGTCATAGACGAGACCGGGAGACTGCTCCCGATGGAGACCGTATTCGCATTGCTGGCACTCTATCTCAGACCCTCGTCTATCGCGATACCCGTGAACAGCTCCTCCCTCATGGAGGACGTCTTCGAGAACGGGATACAATCGGAGATCGACACACCGTTCCCCGAGCCCGCCGACCGCAAGACCGTGCTCACCCGCGACAACGCATCCGCCGTATGCGAGGCGATGATCGCCGGTTCCGAACTCGGATACTATCACGGCAGCATCCTCTTCGGAGGGGAGGCGGCCATAGGCAACGGCATCAGGGCGGCGGCGGTCATCGCGCAGATGGCTGGCTCCAACAGCCTCCACAGGCTGGCGGACCTCATGCCCGAGTACCTCCGCGAGGAGAAGTCGGTGGATTGCGGATTCAAGGCCGAGATGTTCAGGCACCTGTTCGAGGAGAACGCCAAGGACCTCACGGGGAAGTGGACGCAGTACGGGGACTCGTACCGCGTAGTGATGGACAGCGGCTGGTTCATGCTCAGCCATGTCAACAGGGCCGAGGACGATACGCAGATCGTCATCACGGCGGAGTCCAAGGACCGCGCCTACCTCGCAGGCCTGATGGAGATCGCGGACGGCCTGACCGCCGAGATCGTCCGCGAAGGCCGTCTCAATGCGATATGACCTCGAGCTCGATGGGCTCGCCGTACGAATCGTATGCCCTCCAGCTCGTCCTGTCGTATGGCTGGCACGTTATGAAGTGCACCCCGCCGGTGTTCCTGAAGAAGTCCTTGTCCGCATCAGAGGGCTCGTTGGAGTAGCCGGGATGGGAATGGGCGGAGCCTGCGAGGCTATAATCTATCGGCGCCATCCACTGGTTGAGGAAGCTGTGCGAATCCCCGTACACGGTGCCCGGGAGCAGGACCATCTCGCTGATGATCCCGTCGATCTCCCGGGTCATGCACAGGAACTCGTCCGGATAGGTGGACCTGGCGGATTCGTTGAACGCATCGATGAAATCGATGTCCACTGCGTAGATCCTGTCGCTCATAGGGTGTTCACCAGCTTCTTCCTCACAAGGGAGTAGAAATCGGTCCCGAACCTTATGAAACGGGCCTTCTGCTCGGACATCATGAACTCCACCTTCGATCCGCCCTCCATGTAGATCTCCTCCTGTCCGTCTAGGACGATGAGGCACCCCTTGTCGAGGACGTTCTCCACGGTCACCTTGGACGTCGCAGGGACGACGAAGGGCCTGGAACTGAACTTGTAGGCCGCCATGGGGACGACCATGAGCGCGTTGACCTTCGGATCCATGTAGGGGGCTCCGAGGGACATGGCGTAGCATGTGGACCCCGTCGGAGTGGACACGAGTATCCCGTCGGATCTGAGTTCGGATGCGAGCACATCGTCCACATACACCCTGAAATGACGGATCTTCGCCACGGTATCGGTGTGGACCACCGCCTCGTTCACAGAATCCTTGAGATACTCCCCGTTGTAGAAGCATGCGAGCTTGAACCTGGTCTCGACGATGTAGTCGCCGTCGATGAGCCTCCGCAGGCCCTCGCGTATCTGATCCTGCTCTATCTCCGCCAGGAATCCGACGCTTCCGCCGTTCACTCCGATGATGATAGCATCCGTGGCCTGCAGGGCCCTGAGGATGGTCCCATCCCCGCCGACGACGATGACGATGTCCGCGTTCATCCTCGCAAGGGGGATGCCTGGGACGCCGAGGGCATCGGCGATCTCGGTATCGACGCAGAAGTCCACGCCGGCCTCCCTGAGGAAGTCGACGACCTCCCTGGCGGGCTCCAGGATGTTCCCGATCTTCGCATTCGCGTAGACTCCGTACCTGTGGTGGACCCTGTGCACGGAATGCTTGACTATGGCGTCGTACACCCTCATGTCGCCGACCGCCAGGAAATTGGAGCGATGCTCGAGGTCGAAGGGCATGTCGAGGATGTTGTTGTCCAGGTCGTAGACCTCCCCTCCAGCCTCCCTAAGGATGATCGTGCTCGCCGCAATGTCGACGATGCGGACGGAGCGGGTGTACCTCTCGGCCTTCATGTAGTAGCCGTCGGCCTCCCCTTCGGCGACGATCTCCATCTCCAGCGATGCGCAGCCCAGCGAACGGGAGGAACGGACCTGCTTTGCGACGGCGAATGCATCGGGGTGCGCCCCGTTGCCCTCGTAGATCATCAGGAACAGGTCGTCCAGACATGCTTCGCGCACGTGTATCGGATGCCCGTTCTTGGTGGCGCCCTTCCCCCTCTCGGCGCATATAACGTCGCCCGTGGCGAGGTTCCTGAGATATCCCAGACGGATGTCGGAGAGCCTCTCCTTGCCGACAGCGAGCGACACGGTGTAGTAAGGCAGACCGGCGATGGCGTTCGACGTTCCGTCGATCGGGTCCATGACAAGGACCTCCTCCCCGCCGTTGTCGACGAATCCGATCTCCTCGCTGAGGACGTTCAGCGGGAGGCCGTTCCTCTCGATGTACATCAGCGCGGCGTTCTCGGCGACCTTGTCCACTGCCGAGGAGCACGAGCCGTCGGCGCCCATGCAGACCTTCCTGCCCCTTTCCTGGGAGGAGGGGATCTTGTCTACCGCTTCCTGGACCGCATCCGCGATGGCGGAGAGGTCCTGCATCGTTATCATGCCCGTACCGTAGACGCCAATCCTTAATAGGAGGTGCCCCTGGAAAGCACCATGGACATGCTCGGACCCGAAGGGGTATACGAGGACCGCGGAAGGCTCTACACCGAATCGGCCTGCCCCGGAAGGAGGGTGTACGGTGAGAGGCTCGTCCGCTCGAACGGGAAGGAGTTCCGCGAATGGGACCCCCGCAGGAGCAAGCTCTCCGCATACATCACGGTGGGCGGCCGCGAGCTCCCGTTCAGGAAGGAATCGACCGTCCTTTATCTCGGAGCATCCAGCGGGACCACCCCGTCCCATGTGGCGGACATCGTCAGGGACGGCAGGGTCGTGTGCGTCGAGTTCGCTCCGCGCATGTTCAGGGAGCTCGTCAGGAACTCCGAGGGCAGGAGCATGATGATGCCCGTTCTCGGTGATGCCACGAAGCCCGAGGAGTACTCCATGTTCGCCGAGAACGTGGACATCGTCTACCAGGACGTGGCCCAGAAGAAGCAGGCGGACGTCATCTGCGACAACATGGATGCGTTCGGGGCGGAATGGGGCATGGTCGCGGTGAAGGCCAGGTCCGAGGACGTCACCGCGCCCCCGGAGAGGATCTTCGAGGAGACGGAGCGCCGCATCCGCGAGAGGGGATACCGCATCGTGGATGCCAGGAGCATCGAGCCCTACGAGAAGGACCACGAGATGATCGTATTCAGGAGGGCATGACATGGGGAGAACCGCCTACGCGATAGCCTTCGACGGTGATGATTTCCTGATGGTCTGGCACAAGCGTCGCAACGGCTGGGAGATGCCCGGCGGGCACGTCGAGTCCGGGGAGACCTCGGAGCAGGCCGCCGCTAGGGAGTTCATGGAGGAGGCGGGCTACTCGATCAGGATAGTGGCATGCAGGGACATCGGATACTGCGATGTCTGCGCCGCCGTCCTCGGGAGGAAGGAGAAGGACGACTGCGAGATGGAATCGCGCCTGTTCTCGGAACTGCCCGACGAGCTGTCCTTCGACCGCGCCGAATACGAGGACACCGTGCCCTGGGCGAGAGGAGCCGTACGCGCATCCCTCTATGGGGCCTGAATCCAGGGTACCGTCCCGTCCTTCCACTCTTATTATAAGTAAGGGTGTACTTTAAATAGGCAATACGCATCGGCGGGAACAGCCTCGCCGCCATATGATTCGGAGGATCAAAAATGGCAAGAATGCACACAAGAAGAAAGGGAAGGTCGGGATCCAAGCGCCCGATGATCTCCGAGAATCCCTCCTGGGTTCCTCTCAACGCCACCGAAATCGAGGACCTGGTCGCGAAACTCGCCAACGACGGAATGGTTTCCGCTAAGATCGGACTCGTCCTCAGGGACCAGTACGGTGTACCCAACGTCAAGCTCGCAACCGGAAAGAGCGTCACGCAGATCATGGAAGAGAAGGGTGTCTCGCCCTCCCTGCCCGAGGATCTGTCCAACCTCATGAGGCGCGCCATCTCCCTGAACGTCCACCTGAGGGACAACAAGGGAGACGTCTCCAACAAGAGGGGTCTCAACATGATCGAAGCGAAGATCAGGAGACTCGAGCGCTACTACAAGAGGATCGGCACCCTTCCGGCAGACTGGAAGTATTCCCTCAGCAACGCTGAGCTGATGCTCAAGTGAGTCCACGATATGGACACACTTCCGCCAAAACTCCTTACCACATTATCACAAGCCGCGGACCTGGTCCGCGGCCACCACTTCATACAGGTGTTCTCGCACTTCGATGCCGACGGAGTCTCCTCCGCGGCGATCATCGCCAAGGCCCTGCTCCGTGCGGGCAAGGAGTTCAGAGTCACCCTGTTCACCACGCTGAACGACTACAACATGAACGTGATCCGTGCGACCAAGGCGGACTGCATCATCATATCGGATCTCGGAGCATCCTATATCGACCAGCTCGACGAGATGGACATGCCGGTAGTCGTTCTCGACCATCACACCATCATCTCGGAGGCGAAGCGCGTCGTCTACGCCAACCCCCACCTCTACGGGATCGACGGGATGACGTCCGGATGCGGAGCCACCATGTGCCTCCTGCTCGCGGTCACCCTCGACGAGAGGAACTGGGACCTGGTGCAGGTGGCCTTCGCGGGCATAGCCGGCGACAGGCAGCACATCAACGGCGTCTCCGGCCTGAACGTCTACCTCCTGGAGGAGGGCGAGAAGCGCGGATTCATCAAGAGGAGCCCGGGATCGCTGATCCCTTCCGGTAACCTCATGAGCCGCCTCTTCCTCGATACGGACCCGTACATCCGCGGAGTCAGCGGCGATGTCGAAGGCGTCGCCAGGCTCCTGGAGGATGCGGGGATCCCCAACGACAAGTCCTATTCGGACCTCGACGAGGAGGAGAAGAGGAGGCTCGCCTCGCTCATCGCCGTGAAGATGACCGCCCAGGGCGTCCAGCTGTCGTCCATGAACGAGGTCGCCCGCGACAGGTACGACCTAAAGGACTGGGGCATGGACGCCGAGCATCTGGCATCCCTGCTCAACAGCTGCGGTCGCGCCGGGATCGGCGGCGTCGGGATCTCCGCAGGGATGGGCGACGAGAGATGCCTCAGGATGGCCGCCGAGACCGACGAGGCGTCATCCAGGGACCTGGTGCAGGCCATGAAGGACCTGGACGATAGAGGCCTGAAGCAGATGAAGCACTTCCAGTGGTTCGACTCCACCGAGTCCGGATTCACGGGCATGCTCTGCGGGGTCTCCATGCAATCCATAGCCGACCCAGATAAGCCCACCATCGGCTTGAACCGCTCCGGCGACCCGGTGAACCTCTCATCCAGGGGCATGTGGGGTCAGCTCGAGAGGGGCATAGACCTCGCCGTGGCGATGCGTGAAGCATGCGCATCCGTCGGAGGAGCCGGCGGAGGCCATAAGATCGCAGCCGGAGGATCTGTTCCCTCCGACATGGTAGACAAGTTCCTGGAGAACCTCGACGAGATCCTCGGAAGGCAGCTCGCCGAGGGCAGGAAGGACCGAGATCAGCGCCAGCCGACCTCTACCTCATCCGTTCTGAACCTCTGACGCACCACTGTGTCGGAGATGTCCATCCTGACGCCGGAATTGTACATCTCAGCTCCGAGCCATGCGATCATCGCACCGTTGTCCCTGCAGTACTGCCTGTCGGGGACGAACATCTCGGCTCCGCGGGCATGGGCCATGTCCTCGACCATGTCGCGGAGACGGCCGTTCTGCGCCACGCCCCCGCCCAGAAGGACCTCCTTCTTGCCTATGTGGGCCATGGCGCGTTCCGTGACCTCAGTGAGCATCGCGAACGCCGTCTCCTGGACGGACAGAGCGATGTCCTCCAGAGGGACTCCCTTCTTATGGAGGGCGACGGCGGCGGTTATCATGCCGGAGAACGCGACATCCATACCCTTGACGGAATACGGGAGCTCGTAGTACTTCGAGCCCTCCTTCGCCAGCTTCTCGAAGACGGGACCGGCGTAGAAACCCATTCCGAGGTCCCTTCCGAGCTTATCGAGCATGTTGCCGATACCTATGTCCTGCGTCTCCCCGAAGATCCTGTAACGGCCTTCGGCGAAGGCTATGACCTGCGTGTTCCCGCCGGATGCGTAGAGCAGCGCGGGATCCCTGCAGCCGGTGAGGGCACGTCCGATCTCGATGTGCGCGATGCAGTGGTTCACTCCGATTATAGGGATGCCCCGGGTGCATGCGAAGGCCCTTGCTGCTGTCGCAGCGACTCTAAGACAGGGCCCGAGCCCGGGACCCATGGAGAATGAGATCAGATCTACATCTTCAGGACCGATCCCTGCCTTGTCCATGGCACGGGTCATGATGTCGGCGGCCACCTCGGCATGATGATTGGCGGCCTCGCGAGGATGGAGACCTCCCTGCGGAGGACAGAACATGTCCAACTCGTTGGAGAGGACGTTGCAATCCTGATCCACGATGCCGACCCCCAGGGTATGTGCTGTGCCTTCTATCCCCATCGTGAGCATGTTATCCCCTTTCTGATTCCAGGACGGCCTTAGGTGAACGGATATTTAGGTTGAACCCACCTGTTCGACCCCGTTGCCACGGCTCTGGATGCAGACCATCCATAAGCTTTATCTATGATAAGGATATCCTGCGATTACTGGACTCGTGGTCTAGATGGTTATGACGTCGCCTTGACATGGCGGAGGTCGCCGGTTCAAATCCGGCCGGGTCCACTCATCTACCAATCTTTCTGCGTCAAGTTGCGCTTTATCGTTCTTCTTGCCTCAACGGATTGTTTCCGCATAGAATCCCTCAGTAGATATGCTCGAGCATGTGCCGTGCTAGAATGTGGCATTGTTACCGCAACATTCAATCATTTTGTTGAAAAACATACAGACATTCATCTATTGAAATCCGTTTTCAATGGATGTACGGATATGCCGTGTCTAGAATTGAACATTTTTTTCTGCAAAAGTATTAATTATGATGTATAGCGTGGCCCGCCCCTATCCAACGCGCTGGGTCACGGTCGATGACTGGTCCCCGCACATGGGAGCAAATAATAATGTCATTACTCGACTCAGTGATGGACGCCGTAGGCCATGTAAACTCCTATTTCTGGGGCATCGCCTTCGTCTTCCTCATCGGACTCGGCCTCGTCTTCACGGTGAGGCTCAAGGGTCTCCAGATCACCAAGATCAAAGAGACCTCTTCTCTCTCCTTCTCCGGAGTCAAAGAGGGAAGCAAGACCAAGCACATCTCGTCGTTCGAGGCCTTCTGTATCGGAATGGGCGCTCGTATCGGCGTTGGAAACATCGCGGGAGTCGCCACCGCCATCGTCATGGGCGGACCCGGCGCTGTGTTCTGGATGTGGATCTTCGCCATCGTCGGATCCGCGAGCAGCTTCATGGAATCCACCCTCGCTCAGATCTACAAGGAGAAGAAATCGGACGGACACTACTTCGGAGGCCCCGCGTACTACGCCACCAAAGGTCTGAAGAACAGGAAGCTCGGAATCCTCGCCGCCGTTCTGCTCATCCTCACATTCGGAATCGGATTCGTGGCCGTCCAGGCCTGCAACGCATCCAACGCGCTCTGCGGTGCATTCGAGTTCGAGAACAACTACTACATCTTCGCCGCCATCATCGCGGTCATCGCCGCCCTGATCATCTTCAGGGGTCTGAAGACCATCGCGAAGTTCTCCGCGAAGATCGTCCCCATCATGGCCCTCGCCTGGATCATCTTCGCGATCATCGCCATCTGCATGAACATCGAGGGGGTCCCCAATGCCATCGGGATGATCATCAGCAATGCGTTCAGCCCCGAGAGCCTCATCGCCGGAGGAATCGGAACCGTCATCGTCAACGGTCTGAAGAGAGGAGTGTTCTCCAACGAGGCGGGTCTGGGTTCCATCGCCAACATCGCCGCCACCGCCAACGTCAAGCACCCCGTCAAGCAGGGACTCATCCAGTCCTTCGGTGTCCTCGTGGACACCCTGGTCGTGTGCACTTTCACCGCCCTGGTCATCCTGTCCTACGGCGACTACGGATCCATCCTCGACTTCGGACACAAGGGATCCCTGCTCGTGCAGGACGTCATCTCCAGCACCGCATTCGGCGACGCGGCGAACTACATTATCGCGCTGTTCATGTTCGTCTTCGCGTTCACCAGCCTCATCGGATACTACACCATGTCCGAGGCCAACGCCAGGTTCGTCAACGACAACCCCAAGGTCATATTCGGAGTGAAGATCCTGGTCATCATCGTCGCCTTCATCGCCGCCACCACCGCGGACGTCTCCGCTGTCGACTCCGTGAGCGACACGTTCATGGCGCTGATGGGAATAGTCAACATGATCATCGTCCTGCTCCTCAGCAGGCAGGTCCTCGAGGCCTACGCGGACTACCGCAAGCAGAAGAGGGAAGGCGTGGAGGAGCCGGTCTTCCACAAGAGCGTCCTTTCCGATTCTAGCGGAATCACCGAGTGGGAGGACTGAACATGGACAATAAGACGATCTTCAGGATACTGCTCGCCATCGCAGCGATCCTCGGAGTCGGAAGCGGATACTGCTTCGACAACGGGAAGAACACGACTCTGCTCATCCTCATCCTGATCGGACTGGTTGTGCTTTCCATAGCCTACCGCGTCTACGAGAAGATGCAGGACGAGCAGTACGGCAACAAGATCGGAGAGTTCTGATCCAAGAAGGGGGCATGTCCCCCTTCAACAAACGATTTCCTTCATGTCTCAGACCATCATGTTTCTGCGATTCGGAGCTACGTGGTCTATTTCGCCCCTGGAAACCACCCTCTTGATCCTCTGAATCTTTAGAACCGTTCGTCCACCCTACTGCTAGATGGTCAACACTTGCTAGATTAGTGAATGTCGACGAACAGTTATGAATCTGCGATGGATTCAACCTTGTATGAAACAGATTGATCTTGGCGACATGTCATTCGCGGAACTCCGTGAAAACAATATGTACTATGTCGACAAAACGGGACTCATCAAGGACATCCTCGACTCCAACCGTTTCGGAATCTATCTGTTCACACGCCCTCGTAGATTCGGAAAAACCGTCAATCTGTCTATGTTGGATGCATTTTTCAACATAGCATACGAAGGTAACAATTGGTTTGATGATCTGGAGATTTCCAAATACCCCGAATACTACGCATACAAGAACGCATTTCCCGTGATACATATCGATCTCGGCATAGTAAACGCAGATCGCTACGAAGAATTTCTGGCTGGAATGCGCAAATCGGTAAGAGACGCATTCGAGCCACATCGTTATCTTCTCGGATGGTCGGAACTGTCGGACACTATGAAGAGTCTCTTCGACATCTTTGGATCCGAAACGATTCCTCTCAGCCCCGATATGCTCAAATTCTCGGTTAATAACCTATCAGAAGCACTTACGAAGTACCATGGGAAGCAACCTGTGATTCTCATCGACGAATATGATCGTGCCGTATCGAACGCTTTTGGAGAAGAATCGCACAAAGAAATCATGTCGTTCTTGGAGAAGTTTATGTATGCTTCCATCAAAGGCAATCCGAACAAACAGATGGTGTACATAACCGGTGTAATGCAGATTGCGAAACAGAGCATATTCTCCGGCCTGAACAACGTCGTCGTAAACAACATATTCTCTAAGAAATCCGACGAAAGATTCGGATTCACAGAAGATGAAGTGAAGGGTATTCTAACCGATTTTGGATTCTCAAACAGATTCGAGATTACGAAGAAGTGGTATGACGGATACCGCTTCGGTGATGTTGAAGTATACAACCCCTACAGCATCATGAATTTCGTTTCCCAAAACTGCTTAGAGAAACCTTACTGGGTAGACAGTGGCAGAGATGTGTTGATCAAGGACCTCTTGAATAGCATTACTGTCGAGAAATACACAGACGTCATGAAACTGGTAACAGGTGGTTCAATCGAGTCCAATCTTATGGATTCATTCCCCTACGAGGTCATAAAAAAATCAGGGGAACCGCTATACAGCCTGATGGTGATGGCTGGATATCTCAACGCAGTTCCGATAGAGAGTACAGACATCTATGGCAACGAACTCTTCGAACTGTCTATCCCGAACGAAGAAGTCAAAAGACTCGTCGGAAGACTGATGAAAAACGTATATCCGATAGATACGGACGACTTCACCCTATTCAACAAAGCCATCCTCGATGAAAATGCACTGGTGATGGAAAAAACACTGACCAGAATAATGGCTGGTGCCAGTTACCTGAATCTTAAAGAGAATACGTATCAAGCAGTCATTATGACTCTAATACATACTCTGTCCAACAGATACAGGGTGAAAGTCGAAGTCCCCGAAGGCCAAGGAAGAGTAGATGTTCTTCTCGATCCTCTGGTACGCGGAGAACCGCATATCGTCTTCGAATTGAAGGTTGCTAAAAAGAAGAGTGATCTGAACTCACGCGTGGATGAAGCAATCGAGCAGATTCACAATCGCGAATACTACAACGGGATGGCAGGACGCATCATCCTCATCGGGATAGCATTTTGGAACAAGATCCCCAAAGTAAAGATAGACTCCGTGATGAACGGAGACGGTTTTGCCATTTCGGATGCCGACGTCGAAAGAGCATGAATCAGAGCAACGCGATATTCTCCGACAGGACGGCGTCGTCATGGCCCTTGCGACCGAGTATCGCACCTATATCGGAGCTGCGCTTGCCGGCGATCCTGAGGAGCTCATCCGAATCATAGGATACGATGCCTTTGGCGACGACATCGCCGTTGCAGACGATCTCCACGACATCGCCCTCGTCGAACCTGCCCTCGATCCCCTTTATGCCCACAGGAAGCAAGGACCTGTGAGCGAGGACGGCTTTGCCGGCGCCCTCGTCTATGACCAGCTTCCCTACGGCGTGCGCGGACTTTATCCAACGCCTCTTCTTCGATATGCCTGAAGGGGCCAGGAACACGGTTCCTATGTCCTCACCCATGGACGCCTTGAAGACCGCATCGGGCTCCTTGCTGAGCGCTATGACCATCATGCACCCGGCATCCCTGCATATCTCCGCCGCATCGAGCTTGGTCTTCATTCCACCGGTCCCCACTCCGGAGACCGCCTTGCCGGCCATATGACGGACGGAATCGATGTCCTCGACGACCGGGACGAGCCTGGCATCCGGATTGGTGGATGGATCGCTGTCATACAGTCCTGCGACGTCCGAGAGGATTATGAGCAGATCCGCATCGGTCCTGCTGGCCACGATGGCGGAGAGCGTGTCGTTGTCTCCGAACTTGATCTCGTAGTCGCTGATCGCGTCGTTCTCGTTGAAGATGGGCACGACGCCGCACTTCAGGATGGTCTCGACGGTATTGTTGAGATTGACCGCCTGACTCCTGATTGAGTAATCGTCCATGGTCAGGAGGACCTGCGCCACGAGCATCCCGTGGTTGCGGAAGCTGTCGCTCCACTCCTTCATCAGTATGCTCTGGCCCACGGACGCGGCAGCCTGCCTTATGGGGATCTCCTTGGGCTTCGCCTTCACGCCCATCGATCTGAGCCCGATGGCGATCGCTCCGGAGGATACGATGAGTACCTCCTTGCCTTCGGCCCTGAGCCTCGATACCTGCTCGGCCACCGAATCCATGAATCCCCTGGATACGGCGTATCCGGAGCCCATGATCGACGAGGAGCCGATCTTCACGACCACGCGGGTGGCGTCCTTCAGGATCTCCTTGCGGTCCATCGCTGTCCCCCGAACGGGTACTCCTCTTTCGAAGGGACGTGCTTGAATCTCCTGCATCCGGGTCCGACGTAGTCCTTCACGACCTGGCCGTTCCCGATGAGGACGTACTTGTAGATCATCAGACCCTCCATGCCCACCGGACCGCGGGCATGGATCTTGTTGGTGCTGATGCCGACCTCCGCACCCTTCCCGTAGCGGTATCCGTCGGCGAAGCGGGTGGAGGCGTTGACGAACACATCCGCGGAATCCACTCCGGCGACGAACCTGGCGGCACGGGACATGTCCGATGTGACGATCGCATCGGTGTGATGCGATCCGTGGGAGTTGATGAACGAGACAGCCTCCTCCAGGGAGTCCACGATATGGACGGAGACGATGAGGTCGCCGTATTCGGTGTCCCAATCCTCGTCCGTGGCCGCGACCGCGTCGACGATGCATCTCGTGCGTCCGTCTCCGCGGACCTCTACGCCCTTCTCCCTGAACAACGGGACCATCCGGGGGAGGAACTCCTCCGCGACCTTGGAATCCACCAGGAGGGTCTCCATGGCGTTGCAGACGGCCGGGTACTGGACCTTGGAGTCGAGAACCACATCGCAGGCCATGTCCAGGTCCGCCTTCTCGTCCACGTACACATGGCATATCCCTGCGGCATGCCCGAGCACCGGAATCTTGGTATGACCCTGGATGTACCTGACGAACTCGTTGGATCCGCGGGGGATCAGCAGGTCGATGTAATCATGGAGACCGAGTATCCTGTCGATGTCGTCGCGCGACTCCATGAGGACAAATGCTTCCGCGGGGATACCGACGGATGCCGCGGCATCCCTCAGGATCCTGAAGAGCACGCGTATGGACTCGGCGGCTTCGCGGCCTCCCTTGAATGCGACCCCGTTGCCGGATTTCAGGCACAGGGACATTATCTGCGGGACCACATCGGGACGCGATTCGAAGATCACCTCGAGCATCCCGATGGGACAGCGGATCTGGAACAGGGTGAGCCCGTCGTCCAGATCGAGTTCGGACATGACATCGCCGACGGGATCGGCGAGACGGATGACGTCGCGTATACCATCGATCATCCCATCGATCTTGGCATCGTCTATCGCGAGCCTCTTGAACATCGACTTCGAGATCTCGCCCGCATCCACCAGCATCTCCCCGTTGAAGAGGTCCTTCGAATTGGCCTCGAGGATCTCCGACCTATGGGAGTCCAGCGCTTCCGCCATGGCTTCCAGGGCGGCGTCCTTGACCTTCGAGGGGACGGATGAGAGTTGGATGGAGGCCGTCTTGGCGGCCTTGACCTCGGCGATTATGTCCGACATAACGACGGCTCATCACCGACCATTAAGATAACGATATCCACTGGTCCGGACCGTCGCATCCGCAGAACATCCCCAGAAATCCCTAAATATCGTGAGGCAGTCGGGATGCTCAAGCCGAGGTAGCCAAGCCCGGTATGGCGGCGGTCTCGAAAACCGCTGGAGTAATCCTCGGGAGTTCGAATCTCTCCCTCGGCGCCACCTTACCCTTCTGGCACCCCTCATGGCGAGGAGGAACTCTCTCGCCATAAAGACTCATTCTCCCGCGAAAAACGTAGCAAAGCTGCCGGTCTTCACAGTGTTGTTAAGTGGTTTCGTGGAGGATTCTACGGAATCCGCCGTTGTCATTGGTCCTCCCGTGGCGCAGAGCGCCTGCTATCGAACCCTCTGGGCATCTGGGAGTCGTTGTACTCCTGGGGAGCGTCCTCCATGTGCTCGAAGGTCTTCGCGACCTCCTTTACGGCGACCGCGTGCTTGACACGTGCGTAGTGCTGCTCGGTGGTCCTGGTGCTGAGATGGCCCATCACCACGCTGACGACTGAGATCGCCACGCCTGCATCCACGAGCCTCTGACCGTCGGTGCGTCTGCACTTGCGGAGATCGAGGTCGATGCCGAGGTCCTTGGAGACCCTGTCCGCATACATCCTCGTGGTGTTGCTCGCAAGATAACCGTCCGTGGGGACGGTGCCGAGGAACAGCACCCTCGTGGATGCGCCGATGGCCCTGACGTACTTCTGCCTCGCGACGAAGTACCTGGTGAGGAACGGATACGCATCCGGGTGGATGGGCGCTTCCCTCTCCTCGCCGTACTTGCCCTCGCCCTTCGGGTGGAGGACCTCCACAGTCCATGTCCCGTCGTTGATGTGTATGTCTCCGACGTTGCACAGCCTGAGCTCCTTCGACCTGAGGCCGGAGCAGATCGCGAATATGACCGTCGCATACCTGACCATCCCGGACCAGTCGTCCTCATCGACCTTCTCGGCCGCTTCAAGCACTGCCCTTATCTCCTCGGGGGCGAGAGAAGGGAGCCTCTTGTGGCTGGCCGAGACCTTCAGGTGAGGGTACTTGGCGAGAGCGGTCTTGTACGCGTCGTTGCCGATGAAGGTGAAGATGTTCGACAGTGCCGCCATCTCGTGGACCATCTCGGAGTCGGAGACGTCCAGGCTCATCCTGTAGGAGATGAAGTTGTGGACGTCCTCGGGAGTGAACTTGGCGGGCGACGTGGTGGAGAGCTTCCCGAGCCTGTACAGGTAATCGATGTCCTTGTCCATTCTCTTGTATCTCCTCCATACGCTGTCCTTGGTCCCCTCCATGTACTTGCGGTCCATGGATCTCATGAACTGCGCTCCGTAGGTCTTCATGGTGGCCCTGCCTCCCGATCCGCGCCTGTCGGACTTGCTCGGGGAGTAGGACACCTTATCGGTGTCGAGACCGGAGGTGGTCTTCCTCTGGTGGTTGCTGGTGGTGTTGACGTCGAGGTACGGTACGGTTGCGTCGAAATCCTCGGGCATCTGGCTTGCTGGCGTGTCTGCGTAGTCTATGGTGTTGTATTCTCTTGTCTTCCTTTCGTCGGGCATGACCATTTCCTTTCCTCCGTTGCTGTGTGAGGGCCTTACACCCTCCGAATACTGCAAGTGTTCTCATCGTATTTATATCCTCTGAAATCTGCAAGCGTAGAATACGGCAAGAATTGGGAAGAATCGGTGCGGAAGTCTGCAAATGCAGGCTTTTACACTTGTACTAATCAGATAATATAATAAAGAGAGAAGGGGATATGGACCAACCATGGACGCAACCACGCTGATCATCGAGCAGCGCTTCGCGACCTTCATCCTGCTGAACGTGTACCGCAACCCGGGCATACTGAAGAAGATGGCGGTCGATGAGGACGGCGGATCGATGAGAGTGAAATACCAGACACTGAACAAGCTCATAGACTACGGATTGATCCGCGAGGACGAGCAGAAGTACAAGCACAACGCCAAGCCGCTGTTCTGCACAGACATGGGGAACATCGTCGGGGAGAACCTCGAGAGGATCTACAAGGCGCTGCCTCACAGGGAATGCAGTCCCGACGAGTACAAGTGATCGTTCACATCCAGCTTGCAACCAGGCGGCCCTGACGTGTTAGGACTATCGTCCTGTATCTCCTGTCAGACTTACCATTAGGAGCGATGCCGTCGGAATTCTCGACGAGACCCTCGTTACGAAGTATGTTGATCTGATGGTTCAGGCTCTGCTTGGTCTTGTCGAACTCCTCCATGAGGCCCGCGGTAGTGACAGATCTTTTGAGCTCGGTCTGTTCGAGTATGTACCGAAGGATCCTCTTGGTATCATCCTTCAGAGCGGCCATGTTAGGAGTCTTCGGAGTCGGGATGGGCACGACCTGGTCCTTTACCGAACCGGGGCCGTCCATAACGTAGTAGATCGTGGCCCCGATAAAGAAAGCACAGGAGCATGATGCGGCGGCCATGAGATTGGTTCCGCCTGTGATGTTGATAGAGAACGTGACCTGGGGGCCGTTCTCGGCTTCATAGATGCGATAGATTGTATCAACGATCTCCTGGAAATCGAATCCGGAGACATATTCCGGACATACTTCCACCTGGAAACCTGAGAGGGATTCTTCGACATGGTCCACTGGATCGCTGTACTTCTTGTTGGTCAGGAGATAGAGCTTCTCGTAACCTAGAGCCTGGAAGGACTTGGTTACCGGTTCCGTGGCCTTCCCCATCATCGCTATATGTATCTGCATCAGTAAAAATATTCATTTTACGGTATTAATATTTTGAGATATAGCTACGACAATGAATACCTATTCATGGCAACAGACAACCATGAAGAGAAAGAGGATAAGAGAACTGAAGAACAGATAAAGGCGGACAGGGACAATCACGCCAACCAGATGAACCCGAACAATCCCGCATATTGGTCATCGAGAGGCGTCAAGCACGGGTGATACCTTGAAGAAGGAATGCTGGTGCCCGATTTGCGGGATGAAGACGAAATCTGTGAAAATCAAATGGACCTGGTTCTGGGTGACGTTGCTCTTCATCACGCCCGTCTTCCCGTTCTATCTGATCTACTGCCTGCTGACAAGCCAAAGGATCTGCACTCGCTGCCACAACAGGGTAAAGTTCTATTTGGACGAAACGGATTTCTTAGGTGATAAGAATGACCGTTGACATCCCAGAAGAGATCACGTTGGAATTCGCTGAGGACAACGTGTTCGATGAGGACTGGGCAGAATATGTGAATACCAATTATCTCGCTATACTGAACAGATTCAAGGAGGATGCACAGCTTCCGGAGATATGCCGCGCTCTGGCGTTCACACTCATCAACATGGTCGACGGTAAGGAATTCAGCGATAGGACATATCAGATCAATCGCCATACGATAGACATCTGCCGCATCGGAATCAACTCATTCAGCGATGAAGCGGACAAGAAGACAATAGCGATAAACCATCTCGGCAATTCAGAATTGGAAGGTGACCTGCTTGCTTACATGGCCACGGCCATGATCAACTGCGGCAGACCGATCTCCGCCTTCGGATACTATGACAATGCGGAGAAGTGCTATGAACGTGCGATAGAACTGTTCGGAGACAGGTTCGATGAATATACGGACCACTTGAAACTGTCATACGAACACTGCCGTTCGAAGGAGGCCGAACTCTATCTTCGCCTCATACCAGATGTACCCGAGAAGTACAAGCCTATGCTCAGCACAGTGGCCAGCAGCTATCTTCTCCATACAATCCAGATTCAGGAAGAACTGGGAGGAGGGAAAAATACCGAATGGTGTAAGGATCTTATAGCTGAGGCCCTGCTTTTCAACCTGAGGTATCCGCTCCTGGACCAGGAACAGATAGATGCGATGAACGAGGATTCCATCACAGACGATTACGTTAGGTGGTGCGAAGAGAACGTGAGGTACCTGAATCTGTTCAACGAGATACCGCATCACAATGAGAAATATGCCTGCGATGACATTATTCTAGATCTGGATGAGAGGCACCAGTGGCTCCTGGAGGATATCGTAAAGACTTACGACCACTGCAGGAAGATCTTCTACAGGATATGCGAGAATCCTGAAGAATTCATCAGCAAATCAAGGGATGACGATGTGGAATCGATGATAGACTGCTATGTCCGCCTGTATACCATCTTGGACAAGTCAGCGAAGCTGATCGACTATCTGTTCCCCCGTGAAGGAGACAGGGACAAACTGAAGTTCTATGATGTGGCCGAATCTCTCGCGAACAGCCCCAACCCATATCTGAAGGCATTATACCACATCAACTGCGACATATTCCCTGACAGATACTCTAACATCTCGGGAACCTTCGACCCCAGGAACATCGTATATGGATTCGTCCTGAAGAGGGGATTCATCCGCAACAGCATCATGCATGATACGGTAAAGATCCAAACTGAGGATGAACCCAAGACCAGTTACTACTACGTAGCATCAGTGACGCCGCTTGAACTCATGCAATGTACGAACATGATGTTCTATGACGTCAGAGAGATTATTCTGAACATACAGCTAGCTTACGAATACAGGAAGTCCAACTAAACGAGACAGGTTCAGGTTCTTCCCCGTGCTTTGTTCTACACCCTTCAGCTATCTTGCCCTGCGTCATCGGGCTTTCCACTTTCCAGTGTGTAAGCTTCGTGCACGCAGGGCTTCGGTCAGTCGCCTCGGGGGTATCGGGGTTGTTTATGATGCTCTCGAGGTACATCCTCCTCCTGAGAGGGGTTCCCATGTTGCCGACCGCCTTGGAGATCTCCTCGACCGAACGGACCTCGGCGATGGGCCTTCTGGTCTTCTTGCCCCCGAAGAAGGATCTCCTTCCCATGAGTCCGGGGTCTGCCTTGACCTCGGCATCGGTGAGGAACTTCTCGGGGTGTCTGCTCATATATTCCGCCACAGCATCCTTGTTGGAAACAGGGGATTCCTTGTTTCCGAGGACCCTGTGGGCGTACTTTGTGGCCTTGACGCAATCCATGGATGCGAAGATCTCATCCACTTCTCCAGACCTGAAATATCTGTTTGCCATAATTGACACCTTCTTGATTTACTCTGCTTGGTGCCCCTGCAGAGAAGGGGTTTTGCTCCGGATGGCCCGAATGTCCGAGGGGATGCGGCCTGCTGCCTGGGAAAAATGCCTGAAAACCATAACAGCAGACATGACCTACGCACTCCAAAACAGGACGCAAAACTCGAGCGGTACGGTCAAAGGGATGGGTTTACTGAGCTCATTACCATCCCAGGATGGGCTGAGACGGGGAGGTGAGCCGTCTTGCATCCCCCTTTGGGCCGGACCATTCGGAGCAGGGGCGTTCTCAGGATTCCATGCCCCTCGTCCAGACGTACTTCTTGTCCAGTCTGGTGAACCTTGCACCAACGCGCTGGGAGACCACGATCCTGGTCACATCCGATGTCTGTGAGTTCACTTCCATCAGGTGCTTCGCGTTCTCGAGGGTCTCGGATTCCAGGCGGCGCTTGGTGATATTGTTCTTGGAGTCCGTCCTGAAGACGTCTACGACGAAGGGCTTCATCCAGATCAGACCTTGTACTTCGCGATGATCTTCTTGGCCTTATCGACGTTGACGTCAGTCCTGTCTCCGTCCCTGGTGGGTGCGCCCTCGACCGCCTTCGCGACTACTTTGAGCCACTCGGAGAGGTCAAGGAGGACCTTGGGGTCTGCGGGGAGAGAGCTGTACCTCTTGTTGTTCGCGACCGAGATTCCTGCGGTGTAGGGTCCGTATTCGTTCTTTGTCGCATCCCAGAAGGAACCCATGCTGAGGGTCACGCTGAGTGATCCCCTTCTGAATTCCATGACGTTCTCCCTCTTGGGGGCGTGCTCGTTCTGGATGGGCTGTGCTACTGTTCCGAATGTCTGAATGACATCATTTCCTATGTTTCCAATTGCCATGTCTATTCCTCGCAATGGTGTATTGAAGGGGTTTAGACAACATGCGAAAACACGGCGGATCGCCCGTCTAACGTGGGATTAAAAGTCTAAGAGTTGCCGATTTCTGCAAGACATGGCGAAGAGAGGCTGCCAAACAACTTGTGGAAACCCCGCCTAATGGCGAAGCGCCCACTTTTGCTGGCTCGATGCGTTTTGCATCTCTCCCTCGGCGCCATTCTCACGCTCCGAACGATTAAAGGAATCACAAACTACGGTACTATAGGCTTAGAGGACGGGATTCTTGGGCTTGCGACCCCTCTTCTTCGGCTCCGGTTTCGGGACCGG
>ERZ1026854.362-NODE-362-length-31983-cov-6.609716_pt1 | contig 31983 bp, 29 predicted proteins | sample MGYA00380157_ERZ1026854 | MGnify/ENA primary metagenome ERZ1026854 (study PRJEB33269, sample SAMEA4719793) | human gut metagenome | biome: human-associated habitat; feature: organic feature; material: feces | place: Cameroon | collected 2013-10 ... | reverse complement strand
AGCCCATGGTGAAGTCCATGTCCATGCTGTGGCGCTTGGGATGGACGAGGATGGACTCCTGGCGGCTGAGCTTGAACTTGACGGGCCGGCGGGTCAGGTAACACAGCAGCGCGGCGTGGTGTTGGACGGACATATCCTCCTTGCCGCCGAAGCCGCCGCCCACCAGGCAGTTCTGCACCTGGCAGTGGTCGTAGTCCACGCCCAGCATGGACGCGCACTCATGCATGGTGGTGTGGGCACTCTGGTCAGTGGTCAGCAGCTTTACGCCGCCGTTGTCCAGCGGCAGCGCCACGCAGCACTCCGGCTCCAGGAAGGCGTGCTCCGTCCACGGGGTGGAGAAGTGCTCGGTCAGCACGTATTTGGCGTTTTTGATAGCACCCTCGGCATCGCCGCGGGAGACGTGCTTGTAGGCCTGGACGTTGCTCTCCTCCTCGTCGAACACCAGCGGCGCGCCGGGGGCGGCGGCCTCGGTGGGGTTGTGGACGGCGGGCAGGACTTCGTACTCCACCTTCACCAGCTTCTTGGCGGCCTCCACCGTCTCCTGATCCACGGCGCAGACCAGTGCCACGCTGTCGCCCAGGTAGTGTACCAGCTCGCCCACGCCAATGAGGGTGGGCTGGTCCTTCTTCAGGTGGCCTACATTGACCTTGCCGGGGATATCCTTCTGCGTGGCCACGCAGAGCACGCCGGGCAGCGCCTCGGCCTCGCTGGTGTCAATGGACAGCACACGGGCGCGGGCGTACTGGCTGCGGACCGCACCGCCGTAGCACATACCGTCCACATAAATGTCATCGGGATACTGGCCATAGCCCAGCACCTTCTCAGCCACGTCCAGACGGTGGACGCGGCTGCCCAGCTGCCAGTCGTCGGCGGAGGGGGCGGGAAGCTTGCCCTCGCGAAATATCTTAGCCGCCAGCAGGATGCCGTCGATGATCTTCACATAACCGGTGCAGCGGCAGATATTGTTGCGGATGGCGAAGGCGGCCTCCTCGCGGGTGGGATCGGGGTTCACGTCCAGCAGCCCCTTGGCGGAGATGACCATGCCGGGGATGCAGAAGCCGCACTGCACCGCGCCGGCCTCGCCGAAGGCGAAGGTGTAGACCTGCTTTTCCCAGTCGCTGAGCCCCTCTACCGTGAGGATGGTCTTGCCCTCCAGCTTGTCCGTCTGGGGGATGCAGGCCTTGGTGGGCTTGCCGTCGATGAGGACGTGGCAGGTGCCGCAGGCACCCTCGCTGCATCCGTCCTTTACGGAGGTCAGGTGCAGCTCGTCCCGCAGAAAGCGGATGAGCTTCTGGTTCTTTTCCACAGTGACGGACTTGCCGTTCACGGTAAATGTCGCCATAGTGTATCTCTCCTTTGCGCCCGGCCGGGCTTATCTCTGGTATTTGCAGAAATTATAGCACGGGAACGACGGAAAAACAAGGTGAGAACCGCCGCATTTTGTCCAAGGCGTGATAGTATATCGAGAATATCGGATAAAAAGAAAGAAGCCGCCCAAGGCGGCTCCTTCAAACAAAAGCTTTCTTACGTCTCCAGCACCGGAAGCATGATCTGCAGCAGAAACTGGCCCTGCTGGGCGGAAAACACGCACAGCCCGCCGTTGCGCTGGGCGATGGCCTGGATGCTGCGGCATCCGTAGCCGTGCCCTTCCCGGTCACTGACAGGCAGGCCGTCCCGCATGGCTATCGGTCCGGCGCAGGGATTGCGTATCTCAATGAGAAGCTTGTTCTGCCGCACACCGCAGTACAGGGAGATCTGCTTCCGGTCGGCGGGCAGGTCCGCCACGGCGTGCAGGGCGTTTTCCAGACCGTTGCTCAGCAGGGAGCACAGCTCCGTGTCCGAGATGGCTACATCGTTGGGCAGTGAGGCATCCACGGTCAGCACGGCGCCCTGCCGCTGGGCTTTGTCGGTGAAGGAGGAGCACAGCAGGTTCACCAGATGGTTTTCGCAGAAGCGGCGGGGCGTGATGGCCTCGATATCCGCCTGGACCTTTTTGATATACGCTGCCGCCTCGTCCGGCCGTTCCGCGGACAGCAGACCGTCCAGCATATTCAGGTGGTGGCGCATATCGTGCTGATAGACGGCGGTCTGGGTCTCCAGCCGGTGGAGGGAGTCCATCTCCGACTGGGATTGCTCCAGCTCCGCCTCCAGCATGGAGCGCTGCATCTCCGCGTCGGTGCGCCGCTGTGACTGCAGGTGAAAGGCGGGCAGAAACAGCACATAGAACGTCACCAGCACCGTGGGCAGAAATTCATTCAGCGCCTGAATGCCGGAATAGAGTGCATCGGAGTAGATCGTGGTGGCATAGTCGAAAATATAATAGGTGACGGGCAGGCTGCCGAACAGCAGCAGCGCCGCCGTTGAGGAGGTCATGGCGTTATAGGCTGCGGCCACGAAAAAGCGGCGCAGGAGATAATACATCACCGGCATCAGCAGGATATAGACCAGCTCGGCGGCCAGCGTGCTCTGCGTCAGCGCCTCCACGGCGATGCGTCCCCAGCGGGGCGGCTGGCAGCACAGATACGCGGTGCAGGTGCTGACAATGGCTACGCCCACCGATTTTTTCATAAACAAAATCAGGATCAGCACCAACGGCACATGGATGACCAGCGGGTAGAGCTGCTTTACCGTTCGTTCGCCCAAAAGCACCAGCCCCAGTCCCTGCACCAGCAGGAACAGCAGGCAAAGCAGCGTCAGCAGGCACTTCTGCTGCCGGGAGACATAGCCGCCGGTGGAGATATCCGCGCTGAGCATCAGTCCATAGATCAGCACCAGCACATAGCAGAATATATCCAGCGCGGACTGCATAGATAAATCAAACATATTATGCGTCCCTCCCGGAAAACAGCAGGGCCAGATAGTCCTTTTGCAGCTGGCCGTACAGCAGGCGGGACACGGGCACGTTATGGCCGCTGAAGGTGATGACCCCGGCGGGGGAGAGCTTTTCGGCCTGGAGCATATTGACGATGTAGGACCGGTGGACCCGCATGAACTCCGGGCGGGCCAGCAGCGCACCCTCGTACTCGCGCATGGAGGCCGCCACCTCATAGACAGTGCCGTCGGCCATGTTGAAGAACAGGTGTTTGCCGTTGACCTCCACATAGCTCAGCTGGGAAAAGGGCAGGCGCACCAGCATACCGTTGGATTTGACGGTCAGGCCGTCCTGCGGCTTCTGATCCCGAAGATACAGCTTGTCCAGCACCGGATAGAGCAGCTTGGCATTGATGGGCTTGAGCAGATACTCCGCCGCCCGGACGCCGTAGCTCTCGTAGGCGAAGCCGGGAGAGGTGGTGAGAAAGATGATGTCCGCCGCCGCGTCGAAGGAACGGATCTCCCGTGCGGCGTCCATGCCGGTCATGCCGGGCATCAGCACGTCCAGCAGATACAGGGTGAAGCGCTCGGCGCGGGCGGCGTCCAGCAGCTGGCCGCCGCTGCGGAAGGTCTGGAAGCGGACATCGGAGCGCCGGTCGGACTGCCAGGCCTGCAAAAGCGCCGTGAGCTTTTCCAGTTCCTCGATCTGATCATCACATACTGCGATATACATGGCGCCGCCTCCTTGTGCTTTTCTTGTGCTTCACGCGGCTTTATTTTATCATAAGAAAAGGGAATTGTCACCGCAAATTTTGCATTTCACGGGCGTGTGTACGCATTTCGCGGCATATACATCCCCAAACTCCTCCACATCTGGTACGATGTCCTTCGCAGGGACCACTGTGCCCTGCGGAAGGGGGCGTTTGCGTATGAAATGGATCATCTGGCTCGTGGCGATCGCCAGCACTTCAGCGCTTGTCGCCCTGTGGTTCTGGGAGGTCCGCCGTCTGCTGCGTCAGCACCGGAGCATGGTAGAGAGCGCCCGGTGCCAGCTGGCCGCTTTTGAAAAGCGGGCGGCAGAGGCTGCGGGCAATGCTGATGTGGCGGAGGTCCTGCGGCGCAGCGAGAGCATTTACCGGCAGGCCGCCGGCAACTATAACGAGACACTGCATCGGCCATGGATCTATATTCCCGGGCGGCTGATGGGCTTCCACTATGAGGAGGCCGCGAAGGTCCCCGGCCGGGTACATATATAGATGAACAGGAAAGAGAAGCAACAAAAACCATTGGGAGGGTATTGTTATGCGCGATGAAATGAAACGGACGATGTTTGAACTGTTCGGCGTGGGCAGCGAGGATGACAAGGTGCTGGCCGCCGGCGGAAAAAAGCCTGTCGCAAAGCCGGAGCCGGTAAAGACCGCGCCGGTGCAGGCTCCGGTACAGCCTGTGGTGAAGGCCAAGGCCGCCAGCTATCTGGCTGCGGGTACTTCACTGGAGGGCACACTGCGCTCTGACGGCGATGTGGAGATCGCCGGAGCATTCAAGGGCGAGATCATTACCACCGGCACGGTGACGCTGCGCTCGGTCATCCAGAGCAATATCACCGCCGGCAGCCTGAACCTCATCGGCTGTACGCTGACCGGTGATGTAAAGGTCACGGGCACCGTTACCGTCAGCGAGGATTCTCAGGTGACGGGTAACATCAACGCCAAGGAGCTGCTGTGCGCCGGTAAGGTCAACGGCGATCTGGAGATCACCGGCGGCACTACCCTGGAGGAGAAGGCGCAGATCAGCGGCGGCCTGGTGACGGGCACGCTGGCGGTGGTCAAGGGCGCGGTCATCCGCGGCGGTGTGGAGATCAAGGCGTTCTCCGGCCCGGCTAAGCAGGAGCCTAAGCAGGAGCACAAGCAGGAGCACAAGGCCAACTGACTGCGATCACGTGATCGGCGGCTGTGCGGCGGACGCTGGTACAGGCGGTATATATTATGGGCCTGTTCAGCAACAATATCCAGTATGCCGGCGGTTTCATTGAGCAGGAGGACGGCCCGGTTATGATCGCCATGCTGGACGGCATCGGCATGAATGGCCTGTATTTCCGCCTGTATATGGGCGAGTAAGCTGTGATAAAAAAGGAGCACCCGGTAGGGTGCTCCTTTTTTGCTTTTTTATTCTTTCGCCTCGTCCGCGTCCTCTGTTTGAGGCAGCAGCGTTACCTCCGCCGCATTCACCTGATGGTCCAGAATGGAGGTCACATGGATCCGCATCCCCTCAGCCTCCAGCGTAATGTCCTGCGGGCCGTCGTCGGGTATCATGCCCAGCGCGTCGAACACCAGGCCGGTCAGGGTGTCATGCTCCTCCTGGTCCAGCTCGATGCCCAGTGCGTCCTCCAAATCGTCCAGCTCTACGTTGCCGGTGATGACCAGGGAGCCATCCTCCCGCTTTTCGATGCGGGGCTCATCATCGTCCGGGATGTTGCTGTCGTCGCTGCCCAGGTCGCCCACCAGCTCCTCAACCAGGTCGTTCAGCGTCACGATGCCCACCATGCCGCCGTACTCGTCCAGCACCACGGCCAGGGGATTGCCGGTACGCTTCATGTTGCGGAACAGAGCGTCGGCCTTAATGGTCTCCGGCACGAAGTACGGCGTGCGGACGGCGCCGGCCATTACGCTCTCCCGGCTTTTATCCGCCAGGCGGAAGTACTCCTTGGCGTTCAGAATGCCTACCACATTGTCCGCACTGTCCTCGCACACGGGGTAGCGGGTGTGCCGCGTGTTGTGGATCGTCTCGGCCCAATCATCCATGGTGTCGTCCAGCCACAGCAGATCCACGTCCGTGCGGTGGGTGGCGATCTCCTCGGCGGTCAGATCATCAAACTCAAAGACGTTCTGGATGAACTCCTTTTCCTCATGGTCGATGCCGCCGTGCTCGCTGCTGGCGTCCACCATCATGCGGATGTCCTCCTCGCCCACCTGCTCCTCGGCCTCGTTGGGATCAATGCCCAGCAGCCGCAGTATGCCGTTGGTAGACGCGCTCAGCAGCCACACGATGGGCGCGAACAGCTTGGAGATGACAGTGATGAGCCCGGAGATGTTCAGCGCTACCTTCTCCGACTGCTTCATGGCAATGCGCTTGGGCACCAGCTCGCCGAACACCAGCGTGAAGAAGGACAGGATCAGCGTGATCAGTATCACGGCGAGGGTGTTCAGCGTGGCGGTGGGGATCGTTACGCCCATCCCCACCAGCCAGTCCACCAGCGGATCGGAGAAATTCTCCGCCGCGAAGGCGCTGCCCAGAAAGCCCGCCAGGGTGATGGCCACCTGAATAGTGGCCAGGAACCTGGCCGGCTGGGCCGTCAGCCGGCTGAGCCGCTTAGCCTTCCGGCTGCCCTCCGACACCATTTTGCTCAGCTTTACCTCGTTCACCGACAGCACAGCGATCTCCGCGCAGGCGAACACGGCGTTCAGGGCGATAAGCACCACCTGTAAAAGCAATAACCAACCTATTGAGGTATCCAAATTTTGTCTCCTTTCCCGGGCTCCGCTGTTTTCGCGGAGCGCCTCCTCTCGCTTTTTGCAGCGCTGCAAAAAGCGCAAAAGACACGGCCTGTGTGCTTCGCGCACAGGTCATGTCTCACGTCATTCTCTGTTGTTCTGATCTCGTTCAGGGCAAGAGTCGCTGCCGGCTGTGTCCATCCTGTGATAGAACCTCCCTGTATTTTTGGTTATGTTTTATTATACAGATGTGTAGGGGATATGTCAATATGACCGTAGGGAAAAGTGCCGCGGACGTCATGTCCGCGGCACAGTCATGTTACTCTGTCAGCAGCGTTTCCAGCCGCGCACGGATCAGACCCAGCAGCGTGTCGTTGTCCGGCTTGTCGGTGTATTCCGACGGGTCGCACAGCATGGTCAGATCTTCGGTAAAGTGGCCGGCCTCGAATATATCCAGTCCCGCCTGCTCCAGGCAGCCGGAAAAGCGCACCAGGTCGGCGTTGCCGTCCAGTTCACCCCGCTTCCGCAGGGCACCGGCCCAGGCGAACATGGTGGCCAGGGGGTTGGTGGATACCTTTTCACCCTTGCGCCAGCGGTAGAAGTGGTCGGTGACGGTGCCGTGGGCGGCCTCATACTCGAAGCAGCCGTCCGGGGAAACCAGCACGCTGGTCATCATGGGCAGGGAGCCGGAGGCCGCGGCGACCAGGTCGCTCATCACGTCGCCGTCGTAGTTCTTGCAGGCCCAGACGATGCCGCCCTTGCTGCGGAGGACCTTGGCCGCGATATCGTCGATGAGCGCATAGCGGTAGTGAAGACCTGCCTGTTCAAAGGCGGCCTTGAATTCCTCGTCATAGACCTTCTGGAACAGCAGCTTGAAGGTCTGGTCATAGTCCTTGGAGATGGTGTCCTTGGCGCCGAACCACACATCCTGCCCCACGGACAGGGCATAGGTAAAGCAGCAGCGGGCGAAGGAGAGGATGGAGTCATCCCGGTTGTGCATGGCCTGCACCACGCCGGGGCCTTTGAAATCATAGACAGTCTGGCGGCTCAGCTCCCGGCCGCTTTCATCGGTGAACACCAGCTCCGCCTTTCCGGCACCGGGTACGCGGTATTCCACCGCCTTGTACAGGTCGCCGTAGGCGTGGCGGGCGATGGTAACGGGCTTCTCCCAGCAGGTCACCACAGGCTTGACCCGCTTCAGCAGGATGGGTGCGCGGAACACGGTGCCGTCCAGCGCCGCCCGGATGGTGGCGTTGGGGGACTTCCACAGCTGGGTCAGGCCGTACTCCTCCTGCCGCTGCAGGTTGGGGGTGATGGTGGCGCACTTCACGCCGATCTTCAGGCGTTTGATGGCCTCCGCTGCCTGTGCGGTGACGGCATCTGCCGTCTCCTCCCGGTGGGGCAGGGACAGGTCGTAGTATTCGGTGTTCAGGTCCACGAAGGGCTTAATAAGTGTGTCCTTTATCATGCCCCACAGCACATGGGTCATCTCATCGCCGTCCAGTTCGGCGATGGGGACAGGCATTTTGATCTTTTCCATTCAGTTCACCGCCTTTGCCGCGTAATAGTTGATGAGGCACCCGCGCAGCAGCAGCTCGCGCTCCTCCGCGTTGGTGTTTTTCAGATAGAGGAGGAGGTCCGTTTTCCTGCCGTCATGCAGCAGCACCGCGGGGAATTCCTCGTCGCCCCGGGCCACCTTCTCCCGCACCTCCGGGACGTAGATAAAGTCGCCGGGTGTGCCGTCAAAGCTGTCGTCCGCCGCCAGTGTAAAAGGCAGCAGGCCCCAGTTGACGCAATTGGAGCGATAGCGCTTGGTGGCGAATTCGTAGCAGATGTTGGCGCTGCCGCCCAGCACCCGCTGACAGGAGGCCGCCTGCTCCCGGGCAGAGCCGTCGCCGGGCTTGTTGGCAAAGATAACGGAGCCGATGTGCAGCCGGGACAGACTGCGCGTATCCAGACCCAATGCGTGCAGCGTATCCGCCAGCACCGCCGGTACCTCACCTGCGGCCCGGGCGCTTTCCAGCGCCGCCGCGGCCTTGGCCCGGGGCACATAGTCCGGGTCGCGGCGGGACAGGGTGAACTGCGCCAGCTTCATGGGGTTGGAACGGTAGGAGGACGTCTCGCCGGAGGGGATGAGCTCGTCTGTGGTGGTGACCTCATCCCGCAGAACGGAGGCCACCTGTAGGAGCAGATCATCGGACAGGGCGGGGATGGCCGGCCACTCCGCGATGTTGGGGCCGTATTGCAGCGGGGCGTCCGGCTGGGGATGGCCGAAGCCGCGATAGACCCGCTTGTCGTACACGGAGGCGTCGAACCGGCGCTCCGCGGGAGAGGGAGCATCGTAGTCCACATCCGCTGCAGAGGTGAGCACACCGTGGTTCCGCGCGGTGGCGGCAATGGAACGGGCGTCCATGAGGATCACGCCGGACAGCTGGCCGTCGCCGGGCTTGGAGCCCTCCCGGTTGGGGAAATTCCGGGTGGTGTGGCGGATGGACAGGGCATCATTGGCGGGCACATCGCCTGCGCCGAAGCAGGGGCCGCAGAAGCAGGGCTTGCACACGGCGCCGGCGCGCAGCAGCCGGGCGGACACACCGTTTTCCACCAGCTCCAGCTCCACGGGGACGGAGGGGGGATACACGGAAAAGTCGAAGTTTCCGCTGCCCACATCGCAGCCGTCCAGAATGGCAGCCGCCTCGGCGATGTTGTCATACAGGCCGCCGGCGCATCCGGCGATGACGCCCTGCTCTACATGGAGCTTGCCGCCCTTTACCTTGTCGGTGAGATGCAGCTGCACCTTGCCGCCGAACTGGTCGGCGGCCCGCTTCTCTACCTCGCGCAGGATGTCGCCGGGGTCGGCGATCAGCTCCCGCAGCGTCACCGCCTCGGAGGGATGGAAGGGCAGGGCGGCCATGGGCTCGATGGCGGACAGGTCCAGCTCGATAAGGCCGTCATAGTACGCGCCGTCCTCCGGATGCAGGGGGGCAAAGTCCTCCGCCCGGCCGTGCAGCGCCAGATAGTCCCGCACGGCGCCGTCCGTCTCCCAGATGGAGGTCAGGCAGGCCGTCTCGGTGGTCATGACGTCGATGCCGATGCGGTAGTCCATGCTGAGACGGCCGATGCCATCCCCCACGAACTCCAGCACCTTGTTTTTCACAAAGCCGTTTTTATACACCGCGCCGCACAGGGCGATGGCCACGTCATGCGGCCCCACGCCGTGGCGGGGCCTGCCGGTGACGTGCACCAGGATCACCTGGGGCGCCGCCAGGTCGTAGGTGTTACGCAGCAGCTGCTTGACGATCTCGCCGCCGCCCTCGCCTACGCCCAGGGTACCCAGCGCGCCGTAGCGGGTGTGGCTGTCGGAACCGAGAACCATTTTGCCGCAGCCGGCCAGCATTTCCCGGGCATACTGGTGGATGACCGCCTGGTTGGCGGGCACATAGTCGCCGCCGTATTTTACCGCCGCCGACAGGCCGAAGGCGTGGTCGTCGGCGTTGATGGTGCCGCCCACGGCGCACAGGCTGTTGTGGCAGTTGGTGAGCACATAGGGCACCGGGAACTCCGTCAGACCGCTGGCCTTGGCGGTCTGGATCACGCCCACATAGGTGATATCGTGGGAGATGAGACTGTCGAACGTCAGGTGCAGCAGGCCGTCGCCGCTGCCGGTGTTGTGGGCGCGGAGGATGCGGCAGGCCATGGTCTTCTCCCGGGCTGCCGCCATGGCGGGTGTGGCCTCACGGACGGCGCCGCCGGTCCAGAGGACGGGAAGATTGTGCAGCTTGATCATAGGATAGCACCCCTTTCGGGAAATCAGAGTGTCGGGCACAGGCGGCCCGTGCAATAATGTAGTCAGTATAGCACGATGCTGAGAAAATGCAAGAGGAAAATCAAGAAAATTGCAAGTTTGAAATTTGCGTTTTGCAAAAAGACCGAGTGATGACGGATAAATTTGCGTTAAAATAAAAAATTTTGAAATTTTAAAATTTTGGTCTTGCAAAATGAAGGCGGCGGACGTATAATCACCCATGAAGCAGCGTACCGCCCTGCGGTGAAAGGAGAAACCGACATGACCGAGAAAGATACCACAATTTTAAAACAGTATACCAATCCTCTGAGCCGCAGCATCCAGGAGCAGTACGCCATCAGTCCGGATCACTACCGGGGCGATATAAAGCTGGGCCTGCGGAATAACGATGGCACGGGCGTTTTGGTGGGTGTGTCCAAGGTGGGCAGTGTTCAGGGCTATCTGATGCAGGACGGTCAGCGTGTTCCCGCCCCCGGCAAGCTGTACTACCGCGGCATCGAGCTCACCGACATCGTGGAGGCCCACCGCAAGGCCGGCACCTTCGGCTTCGAGGAGGTGGCCTACCTGCTGCTGATGGGTTATCTGCCCTCCAAGAGCGAGCTGGCCTACTTCGACAAGATCATGAACCAGGCCCGCAAGCTGCCTGAGGGCTTTACCGAGGGCATGATCATGCGGCACCCCAGCCACAATATCATGAACGAACTGGCCCGCAGCGTGCTGAGCCTGTATTCCTACGATCCGGACCCGGACAACACCTCCATCGACAATATGCTGCTGCAGTCCGTCAAGCTCGTTGGCTATTTCCCGTCCATTGTGGCCAATGCCTACGCGGTGCAGCGCCACTACTTCCACGGCGACTCCCTGCATATCCATTTCCCGGTGCCGGAGCTGTCCACGGCGGAGAACTTCCTCCGCATGATGCGCCCGGACAAGAGCTACACCGATGAAGAGGCCCATCTGCTGGACATGATGCTCATGGTCCACGCGGAGCACGGCGGCGGCAACAACTCCACCTTCGTCTGCCGCGCCATGTCCTCCAGCGGCACGGACACTTACAGCGCCATTGCCGGGGCTGTCGGCTCCCTGAAGGGGCCCCTCCACGGCGGCGCAAACGCCAAGGTCATGGAGATGTTCCGCTATATCAAGGAGAATGTGGATCCCCACGACGACGGCTCCATCAAGGACTATCTGAACAAGCTGCTGGACGGCCAGGCGGGGGATCGGTCCGGCAAGATCTACGGCCTGGGCCACGCGGTGTACACCATGTCTGATCCCCGCGCCGTGCTGCTGAAGAAGTACGCCCAGCGCATGGCGGAGCTGAAGGGCTACGCCGACGACTTCGCCCTGCTGCAGAAGGTGGAGGAGCTGGGCCTGCCCATGGTCATGGAACGCAAGCACAGCGACACGCCCATGTGTGCCAATGTGGATATGTACTCCGGCCTGGTGTATGCCATGCTGGGCATCCCTGAGGAGGTGTTCACGCCGCTGTTCGCCTCCGCCCGTATTGCCGGCTGGTGCGCCAACCGCATCGAGGAGGTGGTCACCTGCCACCGGATCATGCGCCCGGCCTACCGTGCCGTCACCACCCATGAGGCGTATATCCCTATGGACCAGCGCGGCGAGCATCTGCACCTGTCCGCGGCGGACTGATACAAGAAAAGAGCCGTCCCCATGGGGGACGGCTCTTTTTTACAGGACCAGGTTTTCATCGGTGATCTCACCCTTGCAGACCACGTTGGTGGGGCCGGTCAGATACAGGTCGGTGACGCGGCCGGCCGCGTCACGTTCCGCGTCCACATACAGCGTGCCGCCGGTCATATCCACCCGGACGTGTTTGCCGGAGACCTTGCCCAGCAGCGTCAGCACCGTCACCACGGAGCCGGTGCCCGTGCCGCAGGCGTAGGTAAAATCCTCCACCCCGCGCTCATAGGTGCGCTCGTACACATGGTCCGGGCCGATGATCTCATAAAAGTTCACGTTGGCGCCCTTGGGGAAATCCGGATAGTGCCGCAGGGTCCGGCCCAGCCGGAGCAGCGCCGCCGCGTCACAGTCTCTCAAGCCGGCGATAGGTACCGCCGCGTGGGGGATGCCGGGGTCGCCCAGCTCCACATAGGCGCAGTCGTAGGTGATGCCGTCCACCTCCAACCTGCCGTCCAGCCGCATATGGCAGGGATCGTTGAGCCGTATACGGTATAGCCGTTTGCCCATTCGCCAGCCCATCACAAGACCGGCGGTGGTCTCTACCCGCTGTGTTTCGCCGGCCAGGCCGTTCTCGAACCCGTAGCGGCAGATGCACCGCGCGCCGTTGCCGCACATCTCACCCGTGGAGCCGTCGGAGTTGAAGAACAGCATTTTATAGTCGCCGCCACAGGTGGGCGGCTTCACCACCATGAAGCCGTCTGCGCCGATGGACATATGCCTCTCACACAGGACGCGGACGATCTCCGGCCACCTGTTCTCGGGGATGGCGTTCCGACGGTCGTCCACCACGATAAAATCATTGCCTGCCCCGTTCATCTTCCAGAATTCCATGATAGCCCTCCCTCGCGGTATTTTCTGCCATTGTACAGGGAACTGCCGCCATTGTCAAATACGCTGTCCCTCTCGCCTGCGCCAAAAAGAAAAGCCACCCTAAAGGGTGGCTTTTCCGTGACTGCCCACAGGTTTTGTTGTCCGTACTTCCACATACCGCAAGGAAGGGGGAGTGTGAGGGGGAAACCTTTGCGGGTTTCCCCACTCGCGTTCAGTCATCCGCCCGCAGGCGGGACTTTTGCACAGCAAAAGTGCCGTACCAAAAAAGAAGAGGCACACGAACGTGTGTCTCTTCTTTTTTGGTGCGAGCGATGGGACTTGAACCCACACGACCTTACGGACACAAGCACCTCAAGCTTGCCTGTCTGCCGATTCCAGCACGCTCGCGGACAAGATACCTGACTATTATAGCAAAACCGGGCAGTTTGTCAAGTACCGGAGGAAAATTCGCCTGCCGCAGAGAAGAAAGACCGCCGAAAGGCGGTCTTTCTTCACACTTTGCGGTTCTCCGGGTAGGGTTCCCTCTCGTCCGTGCGCCCCAGCAGGTAATCTGTGCTGGTGTGGTAGAAGTCTGCCAGCTTTATCAGTACGTCCGTGGGGATATCCCGCTTGCCCATTTCGTAATGAGAGTAGCAGACCTGCGTACACTTCAGATATTCCGCAAGGTCTTTTTGGTACAAGTCCTTGTCCTCCCGCAGATCGCGGATGCGTCTGTACATTCGTGTAGCCCCTTTCTGAAAGCTTTACACAAAAGTATAGACAAAACATTTTGTTATCTTGACTTATAAAACAAAATGTTATATAGTAAAAGAGCAGAATCAATACAAGAAAAGGGCGAGGTGAGACGATGAGCAAGCAGATAGCATTTGTGGCGCGAGATACCGACTTGATACGGCGGATCGAAGAGTATCAGCAGGAAAACAAGCTGCTGTATTTTGTCGAGGCTGTTCGCCAGTTGTGTGAAAAAGGACTGAAATTCAACGAAGTGCAGAAATGAGGAGGATGTCGTATGAAAACAAACACTCGGAATGTATTGGCAGTTGTGATGCAGGGTGTTGTAGCGCTCTTGTTTTTCCTGCCGGGGATGTATACGCGCGAAGTTTATAATGCCAGCTTTCTTGGCGTTAAGATCATAGAAAGGAGATCTTGCTCCCTTATTGATAGGACTAATTTTGATTCTAATTGGCTTGGATGGGCGTTGCTCATTTGTATGTTAGTAGGAGTAGTCATCTATATTATTCAGGTGATTGCAGGTAATAAAATGAAACTAATGATACTCCCGGCGATCATAGCACCGACAGAGCTTGTGGCTTTCGTTCTCTTTTCTGTGCTGTATAATGGCAATAGAGTCTATAACGGAAACGAATATATGTACAGCTATTCGTATGTGAGGGAGTTCCTGTTTCTGGTAACAACGGCCTTATTGATAGCACTTGCTTTGATTTCGATCACAGGGTACGTTAGAGGAGCCAAGCAAAGGAAAGCGTGCGCGGCAAGTAAAGAGGAAACCGGCAAGGCGGATGCGGATGATATTACCCGGTAAGGTTTACGATGCCAGTATAAGAAAGACCGCCGAAAGGCGGTCTTTCTTATACCTTTTTATTCGTTCCCCGGGAAACTGGGGATGGTGGCGAAGCCCCGCTGCAGGTCCTCGTCCGTGGGGATGACGTCGCGCATCTCGCCATCGTTGTACTTGCCGTAGGCCACCATGTCGAAGTAGCCGGTACCGGTCAGGCCGATGACGATGTTCTTGGCCTCGTTGTTCTCCTTGCACTTCACCGCCTCGTCAATGGCTACGCGGATGGCGTGGCTGCTTTCCGGCGCGGGCAGGATGCCCTCGCAGCGGGCGAACAGCTCCGCCGCCTCGAACACGGCGGTCTGCTCCACGCTGCGAGCTTCCAGCATGCCGTCGTGGTACAGCTGGCTGACGATGCTGCTCATGCCGTGATACCGCAGGCCGCCGGCGTGGTTGGCGGAGGGGATAAAGCCGTTGCCCAGGGTGTACATCTTGGCCATGGGGCAGATCTTGCCGGTGTCGCAGAAGTCGTATTTGAACACGCCACGGGTCAGGCTGGGGCAGGAGGCCGGCTCCACGGCGATGATCTTATAGTCTGCCTCACCGCGGAGCATCTCGCCCACGAAGGGGGAGATCAGGCCGCCCAGATTGGAGCCGCCGCCGGCGCAGCCGATGATGACATCGGGCTTGATGCCGTATTTATCCAGCGCCGCCTTCGTCTCCAGACCGATGACGGACTGGTGCAGCAGCACCTGATTCAGCACACTGCCCAGCACATAGCGGGTGTTGGGCGTGGAAGCGGCGCACTCCACGGCCTCACTGATGGCGCAGCCCAGAGAGCCGGTGGTGTCGGGGAACTCCGCCAGGATCTTGCGGCCTACCTCGGTGGTCAGGGAGGGAGAGGGGGTCACGTCCGCGCCGTAGGTCCGCATGACCTCGCGGCGGAAGGGCTTCTGCTCATAGGAGCACTTCACCATGAACACATGGCAGTCCAGCCCCAGATAGGCGCAGGCCATGCTCAGCGCCGTGCCCCACTGGCCGGCACCGGTCTCCGTGGTCACGCCGGTCAGACCCTGCTCCTTGGCGTAGTAGGCCTGAGCGATGGCGGAGTTCAGCTTGTGGCTGCCGGAGGTGTTGTTGCCCTCGAACTTGTAGTAGATGTGCGCCGGGGTGCCCAGCTTATCCTCCAGGCAGTAGGCGCGCACCAGCGGGGAGGGACGATACATCTTATAGAAGTTCCGCACGTCCTCCGGAATGGGGATCAGGGCAGTGTCGTTGTCCATCTCCTGCTTTACCAGCTCGGCGCAGAACACGTGGCCCATCTCCTCCGCCGTCATGGGCTTCAGGGTGCCGGGGTTCAGCAGGGGTGCCGGCTTGTTCTTCATATCCGCGCGAACATTGTACCAATACCGGGGCATCTCGTCCTCGGAGAGATAGATCTTGTAAGGAATGTCGCGGTTCTTCAGTTCTTTCATGGTTGTGTTCTCCTTTCAGTATTGGTCAGCGCGGTACGCTGTGTTACGCAAAATAGTCGATCTGCATGGCGTGCTTGACCTTGGCCAGGGTATCGGCCGCGGCGGCCTGCGCCGCCTGGGTGCCCTGCCGCAGCACGTCCATCACATAGCCGGGGTCCTTTTCCAGCTCCTCGCGGCGATTACGGATAGGCTCCAGCGTCTCCTGCAGGACGTTGTTCAGGAACTTCTTGACCTTCACATCACCCAGGCCGCCCCGCTGATAGTGGGCCTTCAGTTCGTCCAGATTGGCGTAGTCCGGCAGGTATTTGGCAAAGTGCTCATTATTGCAGAAGGCGTCCAGATACATGAACACCGGGTTGCCCTCGGTCTGGCCGGGGTCGCTGACCTGCAGGTGGTTGGGATCGGTGAACATACCCATGACCTTGGTGCGGATGTCCTCCGGCTTGTCGGCCAGATAGATGCAATTGCCCAGGGATTTGCTCATCTTCGCCTTGCCGTCGGTGCCGGGCAAACGCAGGCAGGCCTCGTTGTCCGGCAGCAAGGCCGTGGGTTCCACCAGCGTCTCGCCGTATAGCTCATTGAAGCGGCGGACGATCTCGCGGGCCTGCTCCAGCATGGGCAGCTGGTCCTCGCCTACGGGCACGGTGTCGGCCATGAAGGCAGTGATGTCCGCCGTCTGGCTGACGGGATAGGTCAGGAAGCCCATGGGGATGCTGTGGTTAAAGCCCCGCAGCTGGATCTCCGCCTTCACGGTGGGGTTGCGTTCCAGCCGGGCCAGCGTCACCAGGTTCATGTAGTAGAAGGTCAGCTCCGTCAGCTCACACACCACGGACTGGATGAACATATGGCACTTGGCGGGGTCCAGACCGCAGGCCATGTAGTCCAGCGCCACCTGGAGGATGTTCTCCCGCACCTTACCGGGGTTGTCGAAATTGTCGGTCAGGGCCTGGGCGTCGGCGATCATAAAGAACAGCTTTTCAAACTTGCCGCTGTTCTGCAGGATGACGCGGTTGCGGAGGGAGCCCACATAGTGGCCCACGTGCAGGCGGCCGGTGGGGCGGTCGCCGGTGAGGATGATCTTACCCATAATCGTGATTCCTTTCTGTATGAGAAATGTTTTTTCGAGACAACAAAAAAGTCTGTCCCATGGAAAATCCATGGGACAGACTGAAAATACAAGCCTGCGGTACCACCCACATTGGCGTAAAAACGCCCACTTTGCGCGCACTGTCATGCGTTCCGCCGGGATAACGGCCGCGGCTGCCGTCGGGTATTACTCGCCATCTGGCTTTCTCCCCGCCCTCGTAAGTCCATTCACCGCACGTTCCGCTGCCGCGCTTTCACCGATACGCGGCTCTCTGAAAGTTTCCTGTGCGATTACTCCTCTTACTCAACGGTTTTTGAAGTATGGGGTTATTGTATCACCTTTTTTGCAGATGTCAAGCAAAAATTTTATCGGACGGCGCTATCTGCACAGCATTTCCAGCAGCTGCGGGGCGGTGTCCGCGATGTGTTCCGCACCGGCAATTTCCAGTTTTTCACGGCCGCGGAAGCCCCAGCTGACGGCGATCAGCGGCAGACCAGCGTTGCGGGCCGTGGCCACATCCACCTCGCTGTCGCCCACATACACGGCATTTTCCGGGCGGACGCCGAGATCCGAAAGCGCTTGTGCCACAAGGGCTGGCGATGGTTTCGGGTCCACGCCGTCCCGTTGGCCGAGGGCCGGCATACCGGGGAAAAACTTTTCCGCCAGCGCCTTGGTGGTGGCGTCCGGCTTGTTGGAGACAACGGCGGTCTTCACACCCATTTTTTCCAGCTCCGCCAGGACCTCCGGAATACCGGGGTACGGCGCGGTCTTTACGCAATTATGGGCCTGGTACCAGTCCTTGTAGGAGGCTAAAATCTCGTGAAACCGTTGGGGCGCAATGGGTTCGGGGATGGCGCGCTCCATGAGCTTCGCGGCGCCGTTGCCGACGAAGGCGCGTATTTCCTCGCGGGTGCGCTGCGGCCAACCATTTTCAAACAGGATATGGTTTACAGCGCCCTGCATATCCGATAGGGTGTCTAAAAGTGTGCCGTCCATGTCGAAAAGAACGGCCTGAAAGCGGGGGCAAAGAGGGAAATTCATGTGGCAGGTTCCTTTACATTCAGGTTATTTTATGTTGCGCTAATGGTCACTTTATCTTGCTCTTAATGAAACATTATAGCAAACTGTGAGGCACATTGCTATATGCAGTTGTCGTTTTTTTTGCGGTACGGCACATTTTTGGCCGGACAGATGGGTCGGCAGGTGGGGCAGGAGGATACTGCCCGGGATCAGCAGGATGCCGATGCCGCCCGGAAGGGTGATCTGTGCCTTCGGGAGCACCGCGCCGCGGCCCACGGTGCGGCGGCTGAGGCGGCCGAAGGGCGCGCTGCCGTCTGCGGAAAAGGCGGGACGGGCGCCGGCAGAGCCGACGCCCGTCCCAATGCAAAAGGGGAACACACATGGACGTGCGTTATACGCTTGTTACGCCTTCCTGCCGCTCTTGAAGAACGCGCCGATGAGCAGGATGACCACAAAGATGATGAGGTAGAACAGCACCTTGATATGGTAGGCGCGGATGGTGGCGTATACCATGAACAGGGAGCACAGGGTGGCCAGGATGGGCATGACCTTGCCGCGGAAGGCGGACAGATCATTGCGCTTCATCAGGGAGAAGTAGATGGGGATGTACAGCGCGTACAGGGTGATGATGGGCAGCTCGGAGGAGTCGAAGCAGAAGGGTCCGAACCAGCCGGCGGTCAGATTTGCGCCGTAGAAGTACACCAGCCACAGGCCGGAGACGAAGATACCGAACACGGTGGAGTTGGTGGGCATATTGGTGGTGGGATCGATATTGCGGAACATGGCCAGCTTCTCGTTCTCGCCGTCGGCGGCCAGGTCATACATACCGCGGGTAACGGCCATCATCAGACCGTTGCAGGTGCCCCAGCAGGAGATGGAGACGAAGGCGAAGATAGCGATACCGCCCACCTGGCCAAAGACGTTCATAAACGCGCTCTTGGCGCCGGACTGGGCATTCGCCATGAGGGTGGCGCTGTCGATGGCGCCGGAGAGGCCGATGTAGTACACCACGTAGACGACGGCCACGATGACGGTGCCGATCAGCAGGGCCTTGGGCAGATTGCGCTTGGAGTCCTTCAGCTCGGAGCCGATGGAGGTGGCACAGATCCAGCCCTCGAAGGCGAAGGACAGGGACACGACGCCGCCGAACAGGCCGGCCAGAGGCGCCACGGAGGGGTCCACCACGTTGGCAAAGTTGTAGTTGATCTGGCCGTTGCTCAGGCCCACGATGGTGCCGACAACGGCCATCAGCAGCAGGGGGATGAGCTTGATGATCGTGGTGCTGATCTGGAACTTACCGGCCAGTTTGGGGGCCAGGGCGTTCATCAGATAGGTGACGACCATGAAGAAGATGGCCAGGGTCATCACGGGGCCGCTGGTGGGGTCTTCCCAGCCGATCAGCACGCCGAAGTAGCGGGCGGGGAGCCAGCACAGCACGCCCACCAGGGAGGGGTAGTATACCACGGCCATGAACCAGCCCACATAGTAGCTGTACGTCTTGCCGCAGGAGGCCTTGGCAAAGCCCACCAGGCCGTCCACGCCCTCATGGCTCTGGGCCACGATGCCGAAGGTGCAGGCGCTGATGATCATCACGATACCCATGATGATAAAGGCCAGGATGCCGATACCCAGGTTGCCGCCGGTGCCCTTCAGCACGGCCTCAGCCTTGAAGAAGATACCGGAGCCGATGACGGTGCCCACCACCATGGCGATGGCTACGGGCAGAGTATACCGTTTTTCCATAATTCCGTTTTCCTTTCTGATCTCTCCTCATAATTGGATCGTGAGACTTTTCACAATCACAGCATCATTATAGCGCGTTCACGATTTATTCACAAGCCTTTTTTGTCTGTGTTTTGTAGAAAAATTCACAATATTTTTAGGTAATTCGCCAATTCGCGCTTTACACCGTTAAGGCTTTTAGCGGGTTTCCGCAGAAGAAAACCGCGGCGCACCGCGGCAGGCATACAGCTGCTTGGAAAAGCGCGGAAAAAAGCAGGACCGGCGGGGCCGGTCCTGTATGGCAGGCAGAGGTCGTTATACGTTGAAGCGGAAGTAGATCATGTCGCCGTCCTTGACCACATACTCCTTGCCCTCGGAGCGCAGCAGGCCCTTTTCCTTGGCGGCGGCCACGCTGCCGCCGCAGGCCATCATCTCGTCGAAGTTGATGGTCTCGGCCCGGATGAAGCCGCGCTCGATGTCGGAGTGGATCTTGCCGGCGGCCTGGGGAGCCTTGGTGCCCTTTTTGATGGTCCAGGCGCGGCACTCGTCCTTACCGTAGGTCAGGAAGGAGATGAGGCCCAGCAGGTCGTAGCTGCACTGGATGAGGCGGTCCAGACCGGACTTCTCGATGCCCAGGTCCGCCAGGAACATGGCGCGTTCCTCCGGGTCGTCCAGCTCGGCGATGTCCTGCTCCAGCTTGGCGCAGATGGGCAGCACCTGGGCCCCCTCCCTGGCGGCCAGATCGCGGACGGACTGGAAGTACTTGTTGTCCTCATAGTGGGCGAAGCCGTCCTCGTCCATGTTGGCGGCGTAGATGATGGGCTTGAGGCTCAGCAGGTCCGCCGTCTCGACGATGGCGCGGTCGTCCTTGTCGCACGCGAAGGTGCGGGCGGACTTGCCGCCGTCCAGATGCGCCGCCAGGGCCTTGAACACCTCGGCCTCATGGAGGAACTTCTTGTCGCCCTTGGCGGCCTTCGTGGCCTTCTCCACCCGGCGGTTGACCATCTCCAGGTCCGCCATGATCAGCTCCAGGTCGATGGTCTCGATGTCGCCCAGGGGGTCCACGGGGACGTTCTGGCTGGCATCGGCCACCACGTGCATGATGTTCTCATCGTCAAAGCAGCGGACCACATGGACGATGGCGTCCGTGCGGCGGATGTTCTCCAGGAACTTGTTGCCCAGGCCGGCACCCTGGCTGGCGCCCTTCACCAGACCCGCGATGTCCACGAACTCGATGACGGCGGGCGTCTTTTTGTCCGGCTGGTACATCTCCGCCAGCTTGTCCAGCCGTGGGTCCGGCACGGCCACCACGCCCACGTTGGGCTCGATGGTGCAGAAGGGGTAGTTGGCGCTCTCTGCCCCGGCGTTGGTGATGGCGTTGAACAGGGTGCTTTTGCCAACATTTGGTAATCCGACGATACCTAATTTCATATCTTCATTTTCTCCTTTATTTTCGAGGAAGAAAGTTGCAGAATAATGGTTTAATCTCGTAATTTTCGGAACTTTCTTCAATTATAAACTTTTTGGCGGGTGGTTTACTCACCTTTTACTCACCTTTTTACGCGCTTTTGGCTTCTTCGAATTGACGCACAGCTTGAAACAGGGAGTCATCGGTCACATGGACGTATTTGTCCATTGTAGTCTTGATGCTGGCGTGACCCAACAGCTTTTGCAATACCTTGGGCGGCATCCCGCGCTCAATTGCCCGCGTAGCATAGGTGTGGCGCAGGGCGTGCATACAGAAATGCTCTATACCTGCCCGGTCACACAGCTTATACAGGTGCGTATCATAGCTGCTGTTCTTTGCGGGCATTCCGGTACGGAAGTTGATAAAGACAAGGTCACGCATATTCATCTTTGCCTTTTCCGCTGTCCGCCGGTCAACATAGGTCAGCACTTTGTCCAGTTCAGTGGCCTCTTTTCGGTACTCCCGTACTTGATACAAGTCCCACAGGATTTGATAGGCAGTATCCGTTAACGGTATCGTGCGGTAGCTTTTCTTGGTTTTCGGAGGCCCTGCCCGCCACTCCTGCTGCTTATAGCGGAACTCCAGCGTCTTATTGACCGTCAGCGTGTGCCGTTCCCAGTCAATAGCGTCCCATGTCAGGCCAATCATTTCGCCGGTACGCAAGCCTGTCTCCAAAATCAAGGCATACTGCGCGTAGTTGTGGGAGCGCTTTGCCGCCTCCATGAACTTCGCCTGTTCCGTGACCGTCAGAAAGTGAATTTCATCCGGCGCTTTTACAGAGGCTTCAAACCGCACCCCGTCCAGCGGGTGTGTGTCAATCAGCCCGTTTTCCTTGGCAGCCTTGAACATCGTCCCCATCGTGATATAGGTCTGTCGGATAGTAGAACCGGCATAGGAGGCGTTCATGCTGTTAAGTACAGTTTTGCAGTGCATGGGCTTCACGTCCGTCAGCAGCATATCGCCTAATATGGGCTTTACATTCTTTTCATAACGCTCCCGATAGTTCCGTATGGTGTTCGCAGCCAAGCCGGTAAGCAGATTTTCCCGCCAAAATGTCTCCCATGCGTTTACCGTCATAGGGACAGGCTTCGGCTTTATCGACGGGTACAGTTGATGAAACTGCTGCTCTTTCTGCCAGTTTTGGGCATCCCTCAAATTCTGAAAGCACTTTTCAAAACGCTTTCCTGCTTTGTCTGTGCATCGTGCGTAGTACAGGCCATCTTTTCTTTGTCCTATACCTTTTCCAAGCTCTTTTCCTTTCAAACTTTTTCCCATATTTAGCTCCTCTCTGCCACAGAGAAATGAGCCATGTAACGCGATAATTGTACCACGGTAGCTTCACTTTCTCAATAGATAAACGGTATTTTTCTTAACTGCAAGGTGCAAAAATGCCCTGCCACACAGCGGCGACAGGGCATCCCGCGCCCATCAAACGACGAAGCGGCTGGAAATGTATTCCTCAAATTCTTTTCGCTTAACCAGTTTCCGACTGCCCACATACAGTACGAAGGGACAACCTTCCTCCCGCAGCATAGCGTCAATACGATTGATGCCGATGTTGGAGTATGCAGCGGCTTCCTTGATGGTAAGTAACAGCTTTTTGTCAATAGGGATACGTGAGTCTGAATCCATGGCGTTCACCTTTATAGTGTCTTGTCGTCAAAAAGAAACGCCTGAAATACCGTCCCGTCATGGAGCAAAAAGCGCCCACGCGACGTTTTAGGGATACGGTCAGATGCATCCGTACTGTCGAGAATGATTTGGGACAGAACATTATCTGCCCGTCCGCAAATGCGACAGTCGATGTTATTTTTGATTTGCCCCGCGAGGATGTTGGCATCAGGCCGCTGCGTAGCCAAAATTAGATGAATACCAAAAGCGCGCCCCTGCCGTGCGATGGTTGCCAGCCTGCTCTCCACCTGCGCGACCTGCTCTTTTTGTTCTTTGCTCAAGCCGGTCTTGTCCAGCACCTCTGCCACCTCATCGCAGGCGAAGATATAGCGGAGCAGATTTTCACCTGTGGTCGCATTGTATTCGCCCAAATTGGCGCAGCCAGCATTCTTGAAAAGCCGCTTGCGTTCCTCCAAGATGGCAAGGAGTTCGTCCAGCAGAGGTACCAGTTCCTCCAAGGTAAGACAAAAGCGGCAATGTTCGTGCCAAACGGCGGGGTAATCCACGCCGCCCTTAAAGTCCGCCACGCAGACCACCGCGCCCTTTTTGATGGACTCCATCACGAGCAGCTTGAGCAGGACGCTTTTCCCACTCCCGGTAGAACCTCCGAGGAGAATGTGCGGTGTTGTTGCCAAGTTTACAGTCACAAGCCCAGCAAGGCCGCGTCCCAGTACCAGCACAAAATCCTCGCGGCTTAGATAGCGATTTGTCCATGGAAGTATAGCAGGCAGCGCACCGCTGGCAGGGACAACTCTTAGCTGCACGGTACGGTTATTTTTGCCCTGTTCGATGGAAATAATGTTAATATCCAATGCGCTTTCCAGTTTTTCGCGGTGATCCTCAAATTGCGTGAGGTGTACGCCGTGACTGAGAAAAGTCAGCACCTCCACTGTTTCATCTTCCTTGTGTCGGTCTATGAGAACAGGATGCTCTCCTGCTGCGTTTTTAAGCCCAATGCGTTGAATGTCCTGCGCGATGGAAAGAAAACCACGCGGCAATCCTGCCGCAGCCGTTCCCAAAACCGTCAACATTACACCGAAGACGACAAATGCCATTCCGTATAGGCCACGCTCAAACGCGGCCAGTGCGCCATCCGGCACACTCAGCATCGCCAAGAGGAACAGCAGCGCGAAAACGACCGCAACAACGATTGCTCGTGTCCGCGTCTGACAGTCTGAGTGAATATTTTTCGTTCCTTTTTTTATAAAAAGCCACAGTACTGTAAGCTTAAAATCTGATGTCATAGACTTCTCCTTATGTATTTGCATTTTGTAACTGTAACGAAGACGGGTGGGGTAATACTGCCCCACCCGTCTTGCTAATCAGTACAGGATTTGGGGTATTTATTCTGACAAGGGAGTCCGTTCCAATGCTTCGGTTTGCAACTCGCTGTAGCCCACATATTCTGTCATTGATTGTGTGTATCGGCGATAACTACCTCCATCGCGGAAACAATATGTTATGTCCGTCAGGCGGCGAAAGAACTGCTCAATCGGGTCAGATTTGTGTAAACCCGGTGGAACCATTAACGCATATAGCGCTTCCGGCGAGAATATTGACGCGATATAGACCTCGCTCCAAAGTGCAAAAATATTAGCGTAGCGGGCATGGATTTGCGATTTGTACTTGTCCAGAATTGAAAGTAGCACTCCGTAGGGAATGTTTCCCTTGAACTCGTCCAAAAACAGTATGGGTTGCCCCCGATAAAGGTCAAATCCACCGTTTAGATAGTCGGTGACGTGGTAGATTTTATCCTCGCCGTACTCTTCGCAAAGTTCCACATATCTATGAGATTTCCCTGTCCCAGATTCTCCTACAAAATAATGCGCCTTTATCTCTCGCAGTACAGGCGTTTCTCGGCGTTTGCGTTCCATATATTCAGCGGTTACCATACGCTCGTACCGACGAAAGCGAAACTCCTGTCGGAAAATTTCCTCAGGCGTCAGCCCCACATCCAGCAAGGTTGCAATCTCGTCCAAGTCACTCCGCTTGCCCTGCGCCGCCTTGATCTCACCGTGGCGGACGACACAAATAACCTGCTCGCCCTTCTCGTCAAAAGGAGGCCGTTTCTCAATATAAGCCTCTGACTGAGCCTTACTGCCCTTAGTAGCTTCAAAGTGCATCCCTGCGGCATAGCTTGATTTAACCGCAGAGAATCTCATGGCTTTAGTGTCTTCCAGCACCATGTGAATGTGCGGCAGGCCATCCGCGGAAACGCAGAAAGCCCATGCTCCTGTCCTATCTGCTCCACCGGCCAACCATTCATCACGCAGGCGGTAACATACTTCCTCAGACGTGCCCATGTATCCGTGTTCGGCAGGATTGTTCAGAACTGCAAACCACGACTTTGTAACGGTATCTTTCACTGCTGCTTTCCTTTCCCGGTAAGGGCAGCCACAAACCAGCCTCTACCGTTTTTCAAATTGTGCAAATTCCGGTCTTGACCGCCCCAAATAGGGGAGCCCACGGAGACTTTTTGTGAAGCCCCGCGGGCTCTGACGGGGGCGGTCACATCAGAACTTCGCGACACGTACGTTATCAGCAGTGACGGTGATAATCGGGCGTTTATCAATATAGTATAAGTGAATTTCCAGCCCCTCGAATTCGACGTGCGGCATTTTGTCGACCGTCGCATTATCGATGCGAGCGTCGCCGGGGACTGACACCCGCAGGGTCATATACTGCCGGTCTTGACAGAAAACCGTATAGTAGCATCCTTCCACTTTATCAGTCTTTTTACCACCTTCATACACATATTTGGGCGCGATATTTGTCAGAACGATGCGGCGACCAAGCGTGGCTTTAGCGTCAATTTTCAGATCTTTAAGTTTCATCATAGTCATATCCTCCATAGAGATATTTGGCGTTTTTGGAACTTTTCAACGGCCGTTGAGTGCAGCTTTCCTTGCTGCTGACATCAGCATATCACTTTTCTGCGGTTTTGTAAGGCACTTCTTTTTGCCGGTTTCTTTGTTTTGCTAAAGTGTCATACTAAAAAGAAAAGGGGGGCGAATCGTCAAGCGATTCGCCCCCGGTGGCTGCTCACGGGTTCGGATCGATCATATCCGCGAGTGTACCGTGGGAGATATCGAGCACCTTCGCCACCGCCTTCAGCGTTTTGGTGCTGAATCCGCGGTCAGTAACACAATGCTCGATATCACGGTAAGTGCGCAGGCAAACACCTGCGCGGTCAACAATGTCCTGCTGGGTCAGGCCCAGCTTCTTGCGGAGCCGCCACACGGGCGTGCGGGTCTTGGTTGCCTTGTCTTCCATGGGGTTTTCATATAACAAGGCCGACAAGGAGCGTGCTTGTAGCCGGGTTTATAGGTGCTCATATGCGCTCCCTTAAATTTTACTAAATTACTCCTTTAGGTACGCCCAAAAGCCCCAAAATCCACACTCCGCTTTGACCTGTGCGGCGGGAGAATCAGAGCGTAACTCTCCTTTCTTTTGCATAGGAAAAAGTACGGCCTTTACAGGCCGTACCCTACTATACATATTTGCTTGGGGAGGATTGAACGCACTTCCCCCTTAGTTCCTCCCCAAAACACTTCTTTGACGCATCCAGAGTGGGGGCATCGCTGCATATGCGATGGCACTTTCTGCGGATGACCCTCTTACCAATTCACGCGGAAACGTGACACGCAGCACACATACAGGTCAACTTGAAATGCACTACTTTGGTGATCGGCTGGATGAAACAGAAACATTGCATCGTAGCGTATACTTTGTGTGAGGTATGCCTCCTCGCGTACTACGCCACCTGCCGACAACAACTCGTTATTTTCCCTGTCTCCTGCCAGCTCATTCAATAGGGAAACGAAGTTGCATCAGATTTCGGAATTGTATAATGTCCTTAATATTGGCTCTACATAGGCCGCTAATCAATCCCTATAATTGTATTCTAACATATTTGCTCATCCTGTCAACCACTCCGCCACCGCAAATTTTTATCAGCATTAGCACAGCGTCCATAGCCCGTCAAGGCCGCAAAATTTTACGAAAGGCAAAATTTTGTGCGAGTGACCTCCGGTCAGCCTTGACGGTCTATGTCCGCTGTGCGTTTGGTGGCGAAAGCGAAGCGAGCGAGCCGCACGCTTCGCGACCTTACATGATAGGAGATGCGATACCATGAAAGAAACCACCAAAATGAGTCGGGCTGTCAGTCAGTTGGAGCACATCTATAATAACCTTAATGCGGACTTCTTTGCCGGAGAACTGCCCGTTCCGATTATTACCGTACAGAGCAAGCCGGGAACATACGGACACTGTACCACAGCAAAAGTCTGGCAGCGCAAGGACGGAGGCGCGTATGAACTGAACATTGCCGCCGAAGTTCTGAATTACCCAATCGAGGAAACTTTGGATACCATGTTGCATGAGATGGTACATCTCTATTGCCGTGAGAGCGGTATCAAAGAGGTTAGCCGGGGCGGGAAGTACCACAACGGAAAATTCAAAGCGGTCGCCGAAGCCCACGGTCTGACTTGTACCCCGTGTGGGCAATACGGCTGGAATACCACGCCGGGAGAAAATCTTGTTGAATATGCCCTTTCAAAAAACTGGAACGAAATCAAAATCGGACGCAGCAGCTTGCCGCCCATCATCCGCACGGGAGCTGCCGCAGGGACGACTCAGGCAGGAGCCAGTACCTTACCGGGCAGCAAACGCCCCAGCAGCACCCGCAAGCTGGTTTGCCCCCAATGCGGACAGTCTGTCCGCGCTACCAAAAAGGTCAATATCCTTTGCGGAGACTGCATGATGCAGATGGTGGAAACTGAATAAATTGAAAGTGCACATTCAAGGTAAAACTTGAGTGTGCACTTTCAATTATCAGTTATTTATAGTGAGGTTTGCTTGGCGAAAAGTATCTCTGAAATATTCTTTTCGCTACTTGCCCTGAAGTACAGGCATTAAGCGGATAACAGCTTATCTACCAAGCTCTCTAATTCCTCAATATAGGTAGCAACGCTCAGTTGTTGACAATTGCTGCTCCCGCGAAAGAAATCGTCCCACTTAAACAAAACTCCTCAACTTCACGTGCATAGCCCCTCTTCCACAGCGGAGCAATCGCTATCAGTGCGGCATCAAATGGATCCGATTCATAATGGTCGGCATCAATATATCCTCCCATACCAGCTCGGTCACAGTCATGGACGTGTCTAACAATCATTTCTAATGTAATGGCATCTCCATGGGAAATTCTCATAGTCATTCTCCTTTTCAAATTTTAGTTATTACGCATAGTGGCATGGAAGGTACATTTCGGTTTAGCCTCCCCATATGATTGCGACCACACAGTAAAATATAACACAAAAAGTTGAGAACGACAACAATACTATTAGAGTTCATTCCCTATACGACCGCATGACTTGCAGAACGGCGGCCTTTTGTGTGTCGGTCAGCACTTTCCATTCCTTCAGCAGTTCCCGCACCTCCGGCGATACCTCCACCATTTCGTCTTGCGCGAAGAACTGCGCCACGGTGATACCGAACGCGCCGCATAAGGCCTCCAATGTGGACACACTCGGAAGTGTACCACGGCGGAAAATATTAGAAACCGTATTGGGCGACAGCTTCGCCTCTTTTGCGATTCGATAGTCCGACCAACCGCGCTCCTGCTGAAGCTGCCTTAATTTCTGCAAAACGTCCATACAGCACCTCACTTGTTGGATATATTATATCCTCAAGCATGGTGGTATAAAAATAGCATAGTTGTGACTTGCATAGCGCACAGAATAGTGATACACTAAGCACATCAATGCAACAGAAAGGGAGGACCTTCCATGAAAAGAATCGGTATACTCTTGCTGACACTGGCGATGCTGCTTTCCCTCGCTGCCTGTGGGGCGAAAGATACGCAGACCATCAAGGTCGAAGAGAATCAGGATACTGAACAGACTGCCTCAGGTACGGCAGCGAACGAAAACCAGCCCGCCGCTGATCTGCAAAAGCCGGAGGACAAAACGATTACGCCGGACGCTGCTGCAAACGGTGACAAGCAGGAAGGAACCAAGACCGATGATACCAAGAAGGACGAGCAGAAACCCGACACATCCAAGAAGGACGATGTAAAGCAGGATGAGCAGAAGCCCGCTGACACTGCCAAGGACACCACGCCTGAGAGCAAAGCCGAAACGCCCAACTACGGCAACGGCAGTCTGACCACCAGCCAAGTCAAGGAAATGCAGCGGTGGTATGGTGTCAGCGCAGATGGTCAGTGGGGTACAGGCTCTGCCAAGGCTGCCGGTGGACGCACCGCCGATGAAGCATGGGCGTACTACCAGAGCAACAAGCAGATTACCACCCCCGAAACTCCTTCTGGCGGCAACACTGGCAACACTGGCAACACTGGCTCCACGGGCGGTGGTTCCAGCGACCGGGCGGATTGGGAAAACGTTGAGGTTATAGTTCCCACTCCTACCGGCAAGGCGGACATTGATTGCGCCGCCGCTGTTGCGGCAGGAAATGCTTACGCTGAAAGTATTGGTTTCGAGATTTGGAGTGGATGCCGAAGCCATTTCCCTCCTGTTTTTCTGGAGCGTGATTGTCCTGAGTCCTGCTGGAATCAGGAATGGGTCGAATCTACAATAAAGCAGGCTGTTGACTATGTGAAAGAACGTGTTGAGGCTGCGGGACGCTGGCACCCCGAAGACCCTCGCTACGTTATGAGTATCAACTGTGTTGTTAATTGGAACTCCTCTGCCGGATACCATGAGATTTACGTATATTATGCCGCATGAAAAGAGGAAGCTCTCAGCTTTTGCTGAGGGCTTCCTGCTTTTTATATGTGTTACATGGCTCGTCCTTGGCACTCACCTTTTACTCACCTTTTTGCTGGGGAGATACATTGATTTACATGGACTTATGTGAGCCAAAAAGTTTTGAATTTCTCAAAACATGGAGATATATGGATATTTATGAAGATACTTTGCCGATGGGAGCACCCTCGATACCCAGCTTCATAAGGTGAGCCTCCTTTGTATTTCTGTCCGGCGCAGGGGGCCGGGGAAGTTGTTTCTCAACTTGATATAATACCATTTTTTGCGTGGAAACGCAAGGGCGGGCGCAGCCATATGTGTTATGCCAGGAAGCCCTTGAGGATCGTCTCCTCCGCCTGTTCGGGGGTCAGGCCGAGGGTCTCCAGCTTCAGCAGCTGGTCGCCGGCGATCTTGCCGATAGCGGCCTCGTGGATCAGTTGGGCGTCGGGACAGTTGGCGGTGATGGCCGGGACGGACTCGATGCGGGCGTCGCCCATGATGATGCTGTCGCACTGAACGTGGCCGAAGCACTGGGCGTTGCCCACCATCACCGGGTGGAAGATCTGGTGGGAACGGTCCTGGGCCACGCTGCGGGAGATGACGCGGCCGCGGGCGTCGTGGCCGTTGAGCTCGATACGCATATCGCTCTCGGCCTCCTGAGCGCCGTGGGTCAGCAGGCGCTCGGTGACCACCACCTCACTGCCGGCTTCGCAGAAGAAGTCCGTCTCGCGCTTGGTGGAGTCGATGCCGCGGATCTGGATCGTCTCCATCTGCATGGTGGAGTTCTCGCCCAGGTAGACCACGGTCTTGGGGTTCATGATGTTGCCGCCGGTCTGGCCGGGGTCTTTCTCGCCGAAGTGCTTTTCCACATAGCGGACCTTGGAATTTTTGCCGATGTGGAAGGTGTGGATGCCGTCGTGGCGGCTTTCGTCACAGCCGGAGTTGTGGATGCCGCAGCCGGCGATAATGTCCACGTCGCAGTCGTCGCCCACGTAGAAGTCGTTATAGACCAGCTCACTGAGGCCGCTGTGACTGATGATGACGGGGATGTAGCATTTCTCACCCTTGGTGCCGGGCTTGATGCGGATGTCAATGCCGGACTTTCCGTCGCTGCGGGGATCGATAGCAATGTGCTCGGTGGACTGACGGGCCTCGCAGCCGGAGTCCTTGCGGATATTGAAGGCGCCCACGGGCTTGCCGGTCAGATCGGCGATCTTTTCCAGCAAAGCGGCGTCGATATCGGTGATCATTGCGCGCCCTCCTTTCTATCCAGTACGGGACAGCTGCCCAGCGTGTCGGCCAGGATCAGAGGGAAGATCTCCTCCGTGGTGCCGCGGTGGGCGATCTGGCCGCCGGCGATGACGACGATCTCGTCGGCCAGCTTGATAATGCGCTCCTGATGGGAGATGATGACCATGGTGGCCGCGCCCTCCCGGTGGATCTGCTCGAAGGTCTCGGTCAGCCGGGCGAAGGACCACAGGTCGATGCCGGCCTCCGGCTCATCGAAGATCATCAGCTGGCCGCGGCGGGCCAGGATGGTGGCGATCTCGATGCGCTTGACCTCGCCGCCGGACAGAGACACGTCCACCTCGCGGTCCAGGTAGTCGTTGGCGCAGAGGCCAACCTTGGTAAGATAGGCGCAGCACTTGTCCTTGCTGAGCTTGTCCTCGCCCGCCGCCAGAAGCAGCAGGTCATGGACAGTGATGCCCTTGAAGCGGGGCGGCTGCTGGAAGCCGTAGCTGATGCCGCGCTTGGCGCGCTCGGTGATGGACAGGTCCGTCACGTCCTCGCCGTTGTACAGCACGCGGCCGGAGGTGGGCTGCACCAGGCCCATGATGACCTTGGCCAGGGTGGTCTTGCCGCCGCCGTTGGGGCCGGTGAAGACGACCAGCTTATGGTCGGGGATGGTGATGGATACGTTTTTCAGGATGTCCTGCTCCCCCTCGGGGGTGGACACCCGGTAGCAGATATTCTGCAATTCCAGCATGGGATGGTTCTCCCTTCTCTGAACGTTTGTATTGTGGCTGTTCACACCATCAAAGTGGTGGGCAGGTTCCGTAACCATATCAGTGTAACAGATTTCGGCAGGAAATGCAATATGTTTCCGCCCATGGCGCACATCGGGCCGCGGCACCACATAGTATAGACAGAAAAGGAGGCGTTCAGTATGGAGCCATCACCGTTGGTATACGATACCGCCGCCGCGGCGGCGGTGTGGCAGAGGGTGGGGCCGGCGCTGCCGGCCTATGACGCGGCACCGTGTCCCGCGGGGGCCTGCTGCCCGCTGCCGCGGCGGGAGACGGACAGCGAGGCGATGCTGGGCGGGCTGATCGCCGAGGGCGCGGCGTTGTATGCCTGCTGCCGCCGGTGTGCCGTCCGTGCGCCCCGGCAGAGCCGGCAGGCGCTGGAACAGTTGGCCCGGGAGGAGCAGCGGGCGGTGCGGGCCCTGCTGGCGGCATATTTTCTGCATACGGGCCGGTGGCGGCAGCCGCCCGCGCCGGCGGCGGGGGTACGGGAGACGTGGCTGGCGGCCCTGCGGCGGGTGTATGTGGGCGAGGCGGTGGTGCAGCGGGGCTGCGCCGAGCTGGCGGCGCGCATGGAGGACGGCTGTCTGCGGCAGCTGCTGG
>ERZ1026854.358-NODE-358-length-32114-cov-5.101220_pt1 | contig 32114 bp, 13 predicted proteins | sample MGYA00380157_ERZ1026854 | MGnify/ENA primary metagenome ERZ1026854 (study PRJEB33269, sample SAMEA4719793) | human gut metagenome | biome: human-associated habitat; feature: organic feature; material: feces | place: Cameroon | collected 2013-10 ... | reverse complement strand
CTCGCCAGCGGCTGTCTCGTCGTCCATGCCCGAGTGGTCGACACCAAACTCGCGGCGTGCACCCTCGATGAACGCCTCTCGCAACTCGTGCAGCTTCGCGCCGTCATAAGACACTATTGCTCCTGCCACCTCGCCCTCGTCGGTCACGGCAAGTAGGGTGTTGCGGTAGCTGTACTGTGTGTTGTCGGCGGCTGTGAGCTGGGTCATGAGCCGTGCGAAATCGGCAACGGTGCGGCCCTCGCCAGCGAGGTTGAGGCAGCACTCATCGGTCATTGCCATCATTATGAGGTTGGCGATGACAGGTGCGTGTTGTTGAGTTGCTTCAATAATGTTCATTGTTGTTTGGGTTTACTGGTTTTTATCGTTTCCGACAAAGATAGACATTTTCTGCTGAACAACAATAGCAGGAAATATTAAATAATGGTAAAAGGAGGAAAGAGATGGCGCGAGAGGACATAAAAAAAGACAATAGAGACAATCTTTATCTTGTGATTAAAGAATTGTCCCTATTGTCTCTATTGTCGTTTTAACCCAAATCGGTCATTAGGCCGTTTTATGTATTATTTTATAACTGCTTGCAGTCTTTTGTTTTTTATAAGGTGTCTTTTGCTTGTTTTTAATTCGCAATAGCTCGCTATTACTCATTAAAAGCCAAACAAAATACCCTCTTCTAAAAAGCCAAAATACAAGCAAGCCCTAACGACCGATTTGGGTTTAAAAAACGCAGGTCTTTACTCGTCCACTTCCTCCCAGAACATGTTGGGCTTAGCGTTCCATGATGGTGCCGAAGAACCATAGCGGTAGATGCCCACAAGGCCGATGTCGAACACGAGGGTCGAATAGGCAGGTATCGCACCGTTGGCTTCTTCGCCGTAACCCAACTGGTGAGGGATATAAACCTCCCAGCGGTCGCCAAGGTTCATGTGCTGAAGGGCGGTAGTGAAGCCAGGCACCAAACCACTGACCTTAAACTGTGCAGGCACAGCCACGTCCTTGTTGAAGGTGCCTTGGTAAGACTGGTCGAACACATAGCCCGACGCATACGACTTTGAGGGGAGCAGATGTCCACGATAGTGAACACGCACCGAGTCGTTATATTCAGGTTTCACGTTGCGGCTGCCGCTCTCTATCACATGCACGATGATGTGGTCGTAGCTATGCAGCGCCACCTGTCCGCTGTCAAGCGTCCAACACTGGTAGATCTTCCACGAGTTGTCGCCGCTTGCAATCTTTGCCTTCGTTGTGGTGTAAAGATTGTCGAAGTAGGTCTCGTTGGTGGCCTGCCAGTCGACATACTCCTCTTCCGCCCCATCGCTCTCGCTGCACGCCGTGAAGGCGAACACCGCTGCCATGAGCGGAAGGAAGAATGATAAGAAAAATTTGTTCATTTATGAATGTTAGAATGTTGTCAATAAAAACTATTGGCTCCAACACGATTACTGCAACTTCTTCAGCAGGCTGGTGATGCTCACCTTGTCTTCTATGATGGCGCGCAGCTGGTCAATGCTCACACGCTCCTGCTCCATGGTGTCGCGGAAACGCAGGGTCACGCAGTTGTCGTTCAGCGTGTCGTGGTCAACGGTCACACAGAAAGGTGTGCCGATGGCATCCTGACGGCGATAGCGCTTGCCGATGGTGTCCTTCTCGTCATAGTGGGTGTTGAAGTGGAACTTGAGGTCGTTCACGATCTCGCGAGCCTTCTCTGGCAGACCGTCCTTCTTGACCAAAGGCAAAACGGCCAGCTTCACGGGAGCGAGAGCTGCGGGCAGCTTGAGCACCACGCGAGTCTCGCCGTTCTCGAGCTTCTCCTCACAGTAAGAGTGGCACATGACGCTGAGGAACATGCGGTCCACACCGATAGAGGTCTCGATGTCGTAGGGAGTGTAGCTCTTGTTCTCCTGCGGATCAAAATATTTGATGCTCTTGCCAGAGAACTTCTCGTGCTGAGAGAGGTCAAAGTCGGTACGGCTGTGAATGCCCTCCACCTCCTTGAAGCCGAACGGCATCTTAAACTCGATGTCGGTGGCAGCGTTGGCATAGTGGGCGAGCTTCTCGTGATCGTGGAAGCGATAGTTCTCAGAGCCGAAGCCCAGAGCCTGGTGCCACTTCATACGGATCTCCTTCCACTTTGCGAACCACTCCATCTCGGTGCCGGGCTTAACGAAGAACTGCATCTCCATCTGCTCAAACTCGCGCATGCGGAAGATAAACTGACGTGCCACGATCTCGTTACGGAAAGCCTTGCCTATCTGTGCGATACCGAACGGAATCTTCATGCGGCCTGTCTTCTGAACGTTCAGATAGTTCACGAAGATGCCCTGAGCTGTCTCTGGACGGAGGTAGATCTTGCTTGTAGAGTCGGAAGCCGATCCCATCTCTGTAGAGAACATGAGGTTAAACTGGCGCACGTCGGTCCAGTTTTTTGTTCCGCTGATGGGGTCTACAATCTCCTCGTCAAGGATGATCTGCTTCAGCTCGTCGAGGTCAGGACCCTGCATGGCAGCCTTGTAACGCTCGTGCAGCGCATCGCGCTTCTGCTTGTGCTCCAGCACGCGCGCGTTGGTCTCCATAAACTGTGCCTCGTCGAAGGCATCGCCGAAACGCTTCTTTGCCTTGGCAACCTCCTTGGCAATCTTCTCGTCATACTTGGCGATCTGGTCCTCAATGAGCACATCGGCACGATAACGCTTCTTTGAGTCGCGGTTGTCGATGAGAGGGTCGTTGAAAGCGTCAACGTGGCCGCTGGCCTTCCAGATAGTAGGGTGCATGAAGATAGCAGAGTCGATGCCCACGATGTTTTCGTGCAGCAGCACCATGCTCTTCCACCAATACTCCTTGATGTTGTTTTTCAGTTCCACACCATTCTGGCCGTAATCGTATACGGCTCCCAGTCCATCGTACAGCTCGCTGCTCGGGAACACAAATCCATACTCCTTGCAGTGGCTCACAATCTTCTTAAAAACATCTTCCTGTGCCATTGTTATATGTGTTATTTGTTACTTTTTTCGTTTTTACAGCCCGCCCGTGAAAGCAGACTTCTGTATTTAAGTTGCAAAGTTACGCTTTTTTACCTTATTTCCTCACTTTTATTGAGTTAAATGTTATTTCACGAATGCAAATAATCATTTATAAACAAAAAAAGCAGCACTTTTCAGTGCTGCTTCCCTATATATCATGTTCTCAAAAAATCTCTCTCTCAATTTTTTCATTCTCTGTTTCTTTACTTGCGAAGCTCCTTGTCTTTTCTTTTCAGACATCTCGCATCAGCATTCTCCTTCCTTTCATTGTGGGCGGGATTGTGCTTAATGCAAACCGTTGTTTCCCTTCACCCACATCCCTATTGCAGCAAGTGCTGCGAATAGGACAATCGTCATCATTTTCATCTCTTCCAAAATCAACTTCCTTTTTACCAATCCTTAAACCATCTTTACGAATAACTAAACCTAAAAACTAAAAACCTTCTTAAAACCTAATAACTAAAAACCTAAAAAACTAAAAACCTTCTTATGCTTCGGCTTGGCTTGCTGCATCGCGCAGCGGGCTGCGGCCTGTTGTTATCCAAAATTACCAATCTTCTTTTTTTAGCCTCTACAAAAACTAAATCCTATCCATCTTTCTACATCTCTATCCTAAATCATCTTTTACCTTTTTCTACTAATACCTCTTTTTCGAGATGAATCTTTAATCTTTTAACCTTCTTAAGTGTTGTCTCTCGTCTTGCGACGAATCATTTATTATATATCATCTTTCTTTAATACAATCACCTAATGCTTTGCAATCGTTACCTTGCTAATTTCAATCATCTTTCTCAACGCATCGCTGCGTCGTCTTTATCTTTTTGACGATGCAAAGATATGATTGTTTGCGCACACACACAACATTTTCAGCACTTTTTATCACCTTTTTAACGTTATTTTGACTTACATCAACATTCTTGTTGTGTTCGCACACATTTTTTAAGAAAATCATCCTGCTTTCTTCTTGCAGAGCTTTAAGAAGCAAGATAATCGTACACCTTATATATATAGGGCACATCGGCTCCAGCAACCGAAACGATAAAGATACGCAACAACAAGGAGAATTTTGGACAAGCGAAAGTTGTAAGACTGCTTTTTTTAGCTTATCTTTGCAACAAAAATCAAACAGATATATATGAAGTACGATTTCGACAAGCCGGTTGAAAGACGGGGCACCGGCACCGTGAAATATGGCATGCTCAAACAGATGTTTGGACGTGACGACCTGCTGCCCTTGTGGGTGGCTGACATGGATTTCGAGACACCGCCATTCATCGTCAACGCTCTGCGCAAACGCATGGAGCACCCTGTGTTCGGATACGCCGTGATACCAGAGACCTACTGGGCCACGGTGGCAGCATGGCTGAAACGGCAGCACCAATGGACAGTAGACCAGAAATGGCTGGCGTTCATACCCGGCATCGTGAAAGGCATAGGCATGGCGGTGAACGTGTTCACCGAGCCTGGCGACAAGATCATCATTCAGCCGCCCGTCTACCATCCCTTCCGCCTTACGCCCCAGGGCAACGGACGCGAGGTGGTGTTTAACCCGCTGAAGCAGCACGAGGACGGCTCTTACGAGATGGACTTCGAGAACCTGGCAGAGGTGGCAGACGACAAGTGTAAGCTGCTCATCCTGTCGAACCCCCACAACCCTGCGGGCTTGGTGTGGAGCAAGGAGACGCTCATGAGACTCGCCGATTTCTGTCACGAGCGCGGCATCATCGTCATCTCTGACGAGATTCATTGCGACATGCCCCTCTTCGGTCACCACCACACACCGTTCGCCATGGTCAGCGACAAGGCAGCCCAATGCAGCATCACGTTCGGAGCGCCATCGAAGACGTTCAACATTGCGGGCATTGTCAGCTCTTACGCCATCGTGCCGAACGACTCGCTGCGCCGCCGCTTCTTCACATGGCTTGAGGCCAACGAGTTTAGCGACCCGACGATGTTTGCAACCATCGCCACCGAGGCGGCATTCACCGACGAGGGCGACGAGTGGCGCAAGCAGATGCTTCGTTATGTTGAGCAGAACATCTTGTTTGTGGAACAGTTCTGCCGCGACCACATGCCTGCCGTCAAGCCCATGCGCCCGGAGGCGTCGTTCCTGGTGTGGCTCGACTGCCGCGACCTCAACCTCTCTCATGACGCTCTCATCGACCTCTTTGTCAACAAGGGCCACCTCGGCCTCAACGACGGTGAGATGTTCGGGCAAGGCGGCCAAGGCCACATGCGCCTTAACGTCGGCACACAACGCAGCGTGCTGGAGCAAGCCCTCAAGCAGCTTGCAGAGGCTGTAAAGACGTTGTAAGATGCAGAAAAAAAGCTTAAGAAGGTTTTAACCCAAATCGGTCGTTAGGGCTTGCTTGAATTTTAAAAATATGTAAAGAAAACAGGCTGCAAGCAAAAATATGCTATTTTGCTTACAGCCTGTTTCTTTTTTAGAGTTTCAGGTAAACGCTGAAGGTCATGTCACTTCACCACAAACTTCTTGTTATTCGTGATATACACGCCTGGCTTCAGTCCGTCGAGCGACTCACCGCTCGAGCGCACCTTCTTGCCAGTGAGGTCGTAGATGTCGCCAGCGCCGACAGGCAGGAAGTAGACATCCTCGATGTTTGTCATACCGCCGCCGAAAGCCAGACTGAGCTTTGCGCTGTTGTGTACGTCAGAGTGGAAGAATCCGCGGTAGCGTGTTGTCGGCACGTGCACATCGATGTAGTAGAACTTGTTGCCGCTGATGTAGTAGTAGCCCTCGTTTGCGGGCAGGTTCTCCACACGGTACGCTCCGATGAACGACACTCCGCTCTCGGTTTCATACGTCGGACGGTCCTTGCCCTCCGGCAGGTCTTCGAGCGTGCGCATTCCGAGGTCGTAGAGCACCGTGGGCGAAGCCACGTTAGCGTAGGCAGCGTTGTTCACCGCTGTAGGCTTTATGATGTACGGCGTGTTAGCCTCCATCTTCTCCACATATTCGAAGGTGAGCGACGTCGGCGTCATGCCTGTGAGCTTTGCCACCTGCGTGCCTGCTCCGAACACCTCCTGTGGGTTCTCCACGGCGCACGGCAGACAGATTGTGTTCCATGCTTCCTTGAGGAACGAACGGTAGAACTTCACGTTCGTGCCGTTCTCCAGACTCGCTGCGCTCACATATTCAACGGGGCGCTGATAGTCCTTACGTTCGTCGAGAATAACGTCTACCGGCGAGAGGTCGTGGAAGAGCACCTCCACTTCTGTCGGTTCTTCAACTGTCAGTTCATACGGAGCGGCTGTCTCGGTCTGCACGCCGTTCAGCTTGTAGCCGTCCAGACGGTAACCCTCGTTGGCTTTGGCGTCGAGCGTGAGCTTCGTGCCGTACTCGTAAACTCCGGATGCCACATCCATCGTTCCGCCGTCGGCGTCGCACTTCACCGTCACCTTATATGTCTCAGCCTCGAACACAGCCGATATGTCGAGCGTGTTGCGTGCCTCCACATGATATTCGGCGTCCTTTGAGAGCACCTCGCCAGAGACGTTGTCCTTCCAGCAGACAAACTTGTAGCCCTTGCTTGGCGTAGCCTTGAAGGTCATTCCGCCACCGTAAGTCAGCTGTCCGCTGTTGGCACCGGCCTTCTTCATGACGCGCTTTGCAGATGCGGCTTGCGTCTCGGGCGCAGCGTCCTTCACACAGTCCACATGTCCACAAGCGGCAAGCGGCAGAACATTCACGTTGTAGTGAACCAGTCCGTCCTTGAAGAGCATCCATCTCACCATCTTTCCCTCAGCACCCAGATAGTTCTCGGTGTCGGTGATGTTGTCGGTCTTCACCTGCAGCACATAGTAGCCGTTCTCGCTCAGAGCGCTCGTGTTGAGGTTGAAGATGCGCTTCGAAGCATCGTCCTTCGGAGTGATGGCTATGTCGCCGCTGAAAAGCTTACCCTCGTAGCGTACCATGATGTCCTCGCGTGTGAAGGTCTCGGGCTTGATGTCCTTGTTAAACTCCACGGTGAGCTGCTCTATCGGCTTCTCCGCAATCTGGTCGTCGGCAGGCACCGTCGTGATGCTCTTCACGTCGAGTCGCAGCTCAGGTATCGGTTCAAACTCCACGATGTATGTGTTCGTGCCCTTGTCCGAAACGATGTCGGCAATGTGCAGACGATAGTCGAGCTGCGGGTCGATGCCGTCCTTCATCGTGTAGTCGGTTGTCCAGAAGTTGGCAGCGTCGAGCGGTCGGTTGTTCGTCTCGTCGGTTATGCTGAGAATCTTCGCATACTTGCCAGCAGGGTTGGCCACAGCCGTGTAGAACCAGTTGCGCGGCACGTTCGTAGGCACCGTCACGCGGTAGTGGGTTGCGTCGATGCGTTCCATCCTGGTCTCCTCGCTCAGCGTCGCGAGCTCCTCGTCGGTGCCGTTGGCGAAGTAGATATGGTCGGGCGCATCCTCCGCGTCGGGCTCGTCGTTCGTGATCCATGCACGATACACCTTGTCGCCAATAGTGGCGTTCATGCTGTGTATAAGTTCGTGAATGGTGACGCGGTCGAGCAGCGAGAGGTCGGGGTTGCCGTAGTCGGTCACATGTGTCACGCTCACATCATACTCGGTGAAGTGGCCCATGAGCGACGCTGTCAGGTCCCATGTGGCATACGAGGCAGTGCCGGCAGCGATCGTGCCGAACTGCGTTGCGATGTCGTCGTCGAGCGCCATTGTCTTCTCGCCTCCGTTGAGGCTCGAACTGATGATGTCGAAGTCGATGAGCAGTCCCTTCTCGTTCTCCACGATCTTCGGCTTCTTCGTGATCATGCGCACGTTGTTGGCGTCGCCATAGCCCTTGTTGTGTATGAGCACCGAGAACTCGGCTGGTATCACCGGCTCCACAACATCGGTCGTGAGCGGGTTGTCGCCGTAGACGTCGCGCTGCATGAAGTAAGTGAGGTCGAGTTCCGGCGTCGGCTTCACCTGCAGGCTCACGGGGAAGAGCGAGCGGTTCTGCGTCGTGCTACCGTCCTTGAAGCTCAGCGTTCCGCCGAAGCTATAGGTGGTGAGCTTCTCGGGCGCTGCATACTTGGTAGGAATGAAGAGAATGGTAGCCACGCCCTTCTTGCCAGCACCCAGTCGCCATGCGCCGTCCTTCTCGCCCTCGAAGCCTTCAATCTTCTCTATAGATATCTGCATCTCGCGCGATGTAGCCATGAAGCCCGTCTCCATGTTCGTGGCGTTCACGTTGACGAGAATGTCCTCGATGGCGTTGCTCGATCCGTTCTCTATGGTTAGCGTGCCTCGGAACGCCTGACGCGTGAGCACCAGCTTCTGCTTTATCTCGAGCTTCACCTGTGCGCAGGTGTTCTCCGACTGCGTCTCCATATACTGCAGCATGTCCTTGCGTGCGCTGCCCATGAGGTCGGTCCATGTGGGTATTCCCAGGTTCACCAACTTCTCCACACAGTTCTGGCGGGTCTTCAGAATGTCTGCCACAACAGCCTCATCCATGTGGTTGTCGCTGATATAGCCGCGTCCGTCCTCCTTGCTCCATGTGTTGCGCAGACGCTCCACATAGTTGCGCAGCGAGAAGTCGGCAATCACCGCGTTCTTGTTCGGCATGAGCGATGTGAGGTACGGACCTACGCCCTGGCTCTTGTCGTCCACCGTGGTGTTGTCTGGAATGGTGTTCAGGTCGAACGTCCACAGCGTTCCGTCCTCGCGCATCTTCTGCAGTTCGAGGTCGGCTTTGTGTATTGCCGACATCAGCTCTACGCCGAAGTCCTTCATGCTGATTGCCTTAGGCGCCTTGGTGAGCTGTCGGTTATACTCCATGTAGGTGTCGAAGTAGCTGTAGAACAGGAACTGCTTGTAGCCCGACGACTCCATCAGGGCGGGCATGGGCTTGTCGTCCTTGTCCCCCGCCTTCCGCCTGGGCGCCTTGCTGACCATTCCTGCCAGTTGCTTGCCCCAGTTGCCGAGACAATCCACCATGTCAGGGCCGTAGTTGGATGCTATTCCCTTCAGACAGTCGAACAATGGAATCTTATCGCCAATCTTACCGTTGATAAACTCCATCGCGCAGTCGCCAGCAAACTGCAGGGCCGAGCCTTCCAGAGCATTGGTGATGGCTGGTGACATGCAGAGCGGCAGGTCAGGAATAGGCACACACTCTATTGCGGTGCACACCAGCTTCATCAGTGCCTCGGCATCTGTCCTTCCACCGCTTGCAGTTGCATAGCCGCCGAAATCGCCATAGGGGCCACCGCCCAGTCCGGGTTGTGTCTGAGGATAGCTTACTGAGTGTCCGCCACCTGCTGGTGGTGGGTCGGAACATTCGGCGTTGTCCTGCACATAGCGGATGACCGAGGCGATCCATGCAAACTTGGCGTCATCGCCGCATGGCCACTCGAACTTGGTGCCCATGTTGCCGAAGCACTTCTTCTTTGCTCTGCCCTCGGCACGTTGCACCATGTGGCGTTTCACGTTTTGTGCGAAGTTGTCGCTGTTGAAGTCCTCCTCGTGCATCACCAGCACGGGTATGACGTAGCTCTGCTCAGGTGCGAGCGTAAAGCCCTCATATTCCACCATTGGCATGAACACGAATCCGTCGGCCGTTGGCGGTGTGTACTGCACGTTCTGTGCGGCAATGAGTCCGCGGTTGCGCAGCACCACGTTGAAGAGTGCGCTCTTGCCGCGGTTGATGTCGGCAAGGATGATTGCGTCGGGAGCGTTCATCTCCACAACAGGCACAGGCACCTGCGTCTCGTATGTAAACTTGGTGGTTATCTCATATTCGTCTTCCACCTCTGTCTCTTCCACCGTCCAGTCCACCTTGATGGCCTGGTAGCTGATAGTGGCAAGATGCTCGGTTGTCTCGCCCGGACTCACCAGCACGTTCTGGTTGTAAGTGTCATGGCGGTCTGCTGTAACGTGCAGGTGGTAGTAGCCTTCGGTCAGGTCGCTGAACGTTATGCTGCCGTCCTCGCCCGTCACATCCTGCATCACGAGTGCGCCGGTGTTGTAGTCGGTGAGCCGCACGCTGGCGTTGCTGACGTACGGATGCTCGCCGTCCTTGTTGCCGTAGATGGTATTCTCGTCGCGAACGCGGATGCGAAGGTTACCCTTCTCCTCGCTCACCACCTTCACATTGAAGCCAATCTGCTTGCCGTTGCCCTCGCTGCAGTTGATGGCGATGCTACCCTTCTGGTAGACATTCACGTCGTAGTTGGCAGCGTTGAACTTAAGCATCACCGTGGCACTGTCGCCCGTTGCCAGCGACGGCATCGTGGCTGGCGTAGCCAGACTGATGAAGTCGGAAAGTGCTGCAGGCAGCGACACGGTTATCTTGCCCGTCTCTGCGATGCCGGTGTTGGTGAGCACGATAGGATACGTGCGCACCTTACCCTTGGTCACGGTGGTGTTGATGCTGTTGGTAGACACCACGAGATTCGGCGTATGCTTGCGTGTGTAGTTGTAGGTTACTACGCTGAGCGATGCGCCCTCGGCTGTTGTAATGTTGAACGTGAGGCGGTCCCACTCCTTGGTCTTAGAGAGCGAAAGCGGCTTGATGGTGTAGCTTATCTCGGCTGTTCCGCCGCCCGCAAGCTCCGTGTCGCCGCCGAACGTAACCTCATACTGTTCGTTCGGTTCGCAGGTTGCTGTCAGACTGTGCTGAGGCAGACTGCTCATGTTCTTCACCTTGATAGTGCCGCGAGCCACATCGCCTTCGTACATCTCATGCTTTATGTACTCGGTTGTGGTGCGAGAGATGCCGTACACGGCGAAAGTGCCCTGCTGAGCGTTGATGTTCTCGCCCGGTGTACACACGCCGTAGCCGTACTCGCCGCCCATACCTGCCTGTATGGTGTACTCTACCGAGTATTTGCCTTCGGCGTCGGTGGTAGCTTTCAGCGCTATGCGCGAACCGGCATAGATAATGTAGGGTTCTACCTCAACGTTGACTGCCGCAGCGCCGCCGCGTGTCTTCACCTCGCCGCCCAGCACCACCTTATCGCCAATGTTATATGTGTTCTTGTCGGCTCCGATGTTGTATGTGTAGGCAGTGGTTACAGTTGTCTCGGTATAAGCGCTGTTGTTGATGGTCTGCAACTCGGTAACGGTGCCGTTCGGGTTGATTTCTGCCGTCACTCTGTAGTTGCCGGGCACGCTCGGTGCGTCCAGTTCTACAACAGATGTGTAGGTGGCGCCTACCGCAATGTCTGCATCTGTCTGCGTCATCGTAGAGTTTGAGCCGATGCTTGTGCGAATCTGTGTGCCCTTCGGCATAGCAATGGCACCGATGTTCTTCACCTTTACCGTCACTTTCGCCTTGCTTCCTGCCTCAATCTCTGCGTCGCATGCAGGCGTCTGCATCTCTGCGTCGGGCAGAGTCTGGTCGGAGATGAGCATCCACACCGTACCAGGACTGTAGCCGTCGCTGCTTGCGATGATAGAAATGGTGCGGTTGCCCTCGCTGGTCGCGTTGCTCAACGCCACGAACGGGGTTGTAACGCTCTCCTTTCCGGCAGGGATAGTCACGGTCTTTGCAAACTGCAGGTCGTCGCCCTTCGCGCTCAGCGTTACAGTGAGCGGATTGGTCGTTGCGTCGTTGCGACTGATGGTGAGCGTAGCGCCTGTCGCGTCGCCTTCGAGAATAGTTGTCTTGTTCGAAGTGACGCTGAGCGTCGGTCCGTCGTTGTCGAGGATGGTTATGGTGTCGCTCACCACGGTCTGCTTGTCGCCTATCGCAGAGCAGCCGCAATCGGTGATGTATATAGCTGCGCTGAACTTCACCTTGCGTGTGCCGTCAACCTTCTGGTTGTCCTTCACGCCGATGGGGAACGTCACTTCCTCTGTGCCTTCGGGCATGGTGATCGGCGTTGTGTAGTAGAGTTCGCCGTTGCTGTCGTCGCTCAGCTTCAGCGTAATCTTGCTGTTCTTCGCCTCGGTGCGCTTGATGGTGGCGTGAATGGCGTTGTAGCCTGCCGCCTCACTCACGGTTGTGGGCAGCAGAGTCATGCTTATCGCCGGCACATCGTTGTCCTTCAGTACAAACAGCGCTGTGCCCGTCAGATGATGGTCTGCCGACACGCTGAGCTGCAATGTCTCGTCGTTGGCTGCGATGTTATCGTCAATGATCGGAATGTCAATCACAGCTTCTGTTGCCCCTGGCTCGAAGGTGTAGCTCTTAGGCAGGCGGAAACGCTTCGGTTTCTCCACGCTGAAGTAGACCGTGAGCGTATCGTTGCCGATACGGTAAGGCACGCTGACGGTTGCTTTCATCGTTTCGCCCTCGTTATATTCAGTCTTGTCGAGTTTTACGCTGAGAGGCAGCAGTTCGTCGTCCTTTATATTAAAAGATGTGGCGACATCCTGCGGGTATCCGTTGGCTTTGTTCACGGTTATGGTGACCTTAGAGTAGGCGTTCACCACGTTGTTGTCGGGACAAACCACATCGAACGACGCTGCCGACTGACCTTTAGCGATGGTCACCGTAGCCGGAACCTTAGCGTGTTCGGGCAAAGACGAAGTTATGCTGAAAGTCTCATCCATACTACGGTCGCCACTGCGCTTCAAAGTGAGGCGCATCGACTCGCCTTCCTTCACGCTTTTGTCGGGAGCAGTAAGGAACAAGTGCTTCTCAAGCTCGGCTGTTCCGCCGGTTGCGGTGTTGTTGGCACGGTCGGCGTTGTACTCGCCGCAACCGCTGTTGGGCTCAACCACCACTTTCGCCGTCACTTCGCCTTCGAGACCGACGGTCTGAGAGAGGTTAAAGGTGGCGTTGCGTGTGATGTAGCCGCCCTTGAGCAGCGTATTGCTGAAGTAAGCATTGCCTACATGCACCACTTCTTCTGTCCCGGTGCTCACGAGATAGACACGTTCGGTCCAACCGCTGCGCGTGTCGGCGTTGCCAACGTTGCTCACTTTCCAAGAGACAGTGACCGATTTGCCCGGCACAAGCTTGCTCCCGCTGATGTTGACATCGGTAGTGGCAAGGTCGGGTGCGTCTTCTCTCTGCACCGTGTAGCTACCGTTCACGTTAGAATTGCCCTGGATGTTGTCGCCTTTGCGGTTTGTGATGATAACATCCGACAAGCTTACGGTGTATTCCGTGCCGGGGTCCAAGCCTGTCGGCACAGCCATCGGGAAGTTGATGATTGTGCCAGCGTTGCCCGACAGAGGACGGTTGCTCATATTCACGACAACCACTCTATATTTATGGTTGCCGAGATTTCTTACCGACACCGTGTGCTCGTTTATACGCGATTGGTTCAGCGTCGGCGCTGTTCTTGACGATCGGTCGAATGGCAGCTGCAGGTCAAACTGCAGCGCCACCACCTCGTCGGTGTTCTCAAGGCTGATAGGTATCAGCACGTCCTTGCCCTGACCGCCCGTCAGCTTTCCTACCGACAGGTTGTTCTGAGCCATTGCCGTGATACACATCAGCAAGAACAGCATCATGGTTATGTATCTTCTGGTCTTCATTTCAATTGATGTCTGTTAATAGCCTTTTTCTTTCCGTTCACAATATAGATGCCTTCGCGTTCCACGCCGTTCAGCTTGCGTCCGTCGATGCTGTACACATCTTCACGGCTTTCGGCATCGGTCGTCACGGCGTCGATGCCTGTGGCCTGACCCTCAAACGCTATGCCTACGGGCTGTGCGTCGATGTCGGCAGCCATCGTCTGGTCCACTCTTGCCGGCTTTGCAAGTTGTAACAGTTTGGTGCGTCCGCTGATGATGTCGCCCGTAGTGCTTATTATCACTACGCGAACGCCGTTGGCCGTGTTGTGTGTCACGAGCTGATAGCGCTGCTTGCTGAGAGCGAGCTTCACATCGTTAGCCTTTACGCCGGCGAGTGTGATGTCGAGCGCAGCCACCTGGTCGGAAGCGTTGAGCCACAACGCGCCGTCTTCCACGCTGAGCACGTTAGCCGCAGAGGCCTCTTCACCCAGACTCTCCGTCCAGCGTCTTTGCGCTGCCATAACAGTCTTCCGGTCGGCGTTGTCGTTGCTGCCGATGAAGATGTTGATGGTCGCCACGACGTCCTGCACATTTATGCCGCTGCCCTCATAAGTGTCGGCTGCGGGATAGTTGAAGTTGCCGTTCTGCGTGTCCATAATGTAGTTGAGCGTCTGCTGCGCGTCGAGCACATCTACCGATGCGTCGGCGTTCACGTCGCCCTTTGTCCATGTGAGCTTAGCACGCAGGCGGTTGTTCTGTGCCACACCGCCAGACGAGCGGATGCAGAACTCCGTGCCGCTTGCGTAGTTGTACGTGCCGCTGAGATAGTAGCGGTAGGCTCCGTCTTCGTATCTCATCTCGCCTACATAGCTGTTGTTGTCGGCGGTGTAGATGCTGAGCGACGGATGAGCCTCGAAGTTCTGGTTCTTATGGTCGTAAGCGATGAGCGAGCCGAGCTTTATGTCGGCCAGCTTGTCGCCCATAGCCCACTCCTGCAGCGTGAAGGTAGATAGGCTATAGCCTTCGCGCTGATTCTGCAGATTGAGCGAGGTGATGTGTGTTGGCAACGCCTCCTTTATCTCGGTAAAGAGATTGTAGCCAAGATTGAGCGTCTCAAGCGCTGGCAGGAGCTTGCAGAACGCAGCCACATCGCCCCTCAGATTGTTGCGGCGCAGATTGAGCGTGCGCAGACTCTTCATCTGCATGCCCTCTGTAGGCAGACTGCCTGAGAGGTTGTTGTCCTGAAGATCGATAGCCAGCACGTGACCCTCTTCGTCGAATGTGACGCCCGGCCAACCGGTAGACGTTACGGCATTGCTGCCAATGCGCCATGTCTTGCTGGTCCATGCGCCGCCGTTGGTTGCCTGATAAAGCACTTTCAGAGCCTCGTAGTCGGCGGCGTCAATGTAGCGATTGACAATTGCGATCGGGTCTGTGGACATTATATTGTTGCTTTCATCAGACTCGGTCTCTGAGCCATAGAGGTCGGTCTGCACGAAATAGCCGACTTCGTTTTGCGTGGCGTCAGGACTCGTGATATTGAAAGTAACTGTGTACGAATCGTTAGGCTGCAACACACCGTTATGAGTTCGTTCACCAACACGAACCGCTCCACCAGGTCTCTTTTCATAGAGTGCGTCTGTCCAACCGCTGCTGCGTGTCGCGCCCTTACCGATGTTGCGGACAACAGCCGTGATCTGGAACGCAGTGTTTGCCTTCACCTCCGCCGGCACCGTCACCGACTCAACCGTAAGGTCTGAGCGTTTGCGTATGCTGAACGTGCGGTGTTCGCTGTCGACAGCCTCGCTGCACTCGCCATGAGCTGTAGCATACCACTCGTAAGACGCGCCTTCTACTGGCACGAACGTTGTTGAGGGCGATGTCGTCTTCACTTCCTTCCACTCTGCTGCTTCTCCGTCTTCGGTTGCCTGAACATCGGTGCGGCGATAGTGGAACGTGTAGCCCACAGCAGCCTGACCGAGGTTGCTGCAGCTGAGCGTAACCTGTCCGTATTCGAGCGTTGCGTTGTTGGACGGCGAACTGAGCGCGAGACTCTTCAGCAATGGCTTCACATACACCTTATATATATATGCTAACGCGACAACGCCGTTAAGCTCTACGCTCACATGATATGTAACGAGATCGGTCTTGCTGCCTTCGTTGGTGAGCGTCATGGCAGGCAGATCGCCGGTGCCGGTGAGCTGGTAGCCGCGCACGGTGCAGCCCTCAGCCACACTTGCCGTCCACTTCACCTTCACTTTCTCGCTGCTGCTTATAGCGGTGAACGCTTCGGGCTGCGTACTTGTGCCAGAACAGATGGTCTGCTCCGAGAAGCGGCCTATCTCGCCTATATTTATTGCGGCTCCGTTGAGCGTTACCACAACGTTTTCGAGCGAGATGTGGCGGAAGAAGTCTGTAACCTTCTGCATATCCGCGCTGTTAGCGGCAGTGTTGAACTGCAGTGTAACGGGGTTCTGCGCTTCGTTCTTGAACGCCATCACAACGCCCGTTGTGCCCAACTTCTCCGTCAGCGTGCTGAGCAGCGCCAGCGAGTCTACCGACTGGAGATTGGCGTCGAACGCCTCCTTGCCGCCGGTCTTTACGTTGATGGTGCCGTCGGGCGTACACTGCGACAGCAGAGAGAGCATCTCGTGCATCGACTTGAACGCACGTGCGCTGTTCACTGTGGGGTCGAGTCGGTAGTCGCCGCTCGCCGACCATGTGTTGGCAGGGTTGATGATTATCTGCTGTTCGGCTGTGACGGTCTTCACTATGCCACGCGCCGTGAGACGCACGGTGTAAGTGCCGGCTTCGGCGTAGCTGTGCATAGGGTTGCGCTCGGTGCTTGTAGCGCCGTCGCCGAAGTTCCATTCGAATGTCTTTGCGTTTTCGCTGCTAAGATTGGTGAACTAGGCGCGGTTCATGTATGTCTCTACAGAGAACTTAGCCTGCAGATCGCCTTCCTCGGGCGTGCTCACCACGAGACGTCCCGAACGGCTGGTGAAGTTGATGGCGTCGTCTTCGAGCGTTGTGCCGGTGATGTCGCTGAACCTCACCGTGTACACGCTATCCTTCAGCGCGTCCTGCGCGCTCACCGGTATGCGCACAACTACTCCGTCGTGCTCCACAATCTGCGTTCCGCCCTCAAGGCTCACGCTCAGCACGCTGTCCTCCTGCGCCGCCTTAACGGTATAGGCGTCGGTGCGCAGCGTCTTCTGTATATTGGCAACATCCACCGTAAGGTTCTTCGGCAGATGCAGCTTGAAGCTGAGCGTCTTCACATTGCCCGTGTTCTGCATGTATATAGGCAGGAGCGTTGTCTCGCCGCGATACATGGATGTAGTAGTGGCGTAGAGGCTATGGCGCTGCTTGGTGTCGGTAGACGGTTCGCTGGGCGACGACGGCTTGAACTCGAAGTGTGCCACGAGGTGCACGTCCTCTTTGCCCATCGTACCGCTGAACGTGCGATACTGTCCGATTATTTCGGAACTGCCTTCGCGCGTCCAACCCTTGAACTCATAGTCGCTCACGCTGTATACCTCAACTCTGAACGTGTTGCCCTCTGACACAGAGAAGCCGTTGCTCTGATAGAACCCTGTCAAACCTGCGGGGTCGCACTTGAAGTAGACCTTATGTTTCGGCTTAGTCTCGTTAGGCTCAGCCGGACTGCCCGGCGTGAAGCGGTAGTGGGCGGTGATGGTCTCGTCGTTCTCTGTAACGGTGTAGCGCACCGTGCGTTCTGTAGAGATAACGGTTCCGTCGCTTGTTGTCCAGTTTACGAACGTATAGTCGCTGTAAGTAGACGCCGTATAAGAGTAGGTGACGCCCACGGCATACTCCTTCACCTCGCTCGTCTTTATCGACGAGGGGTCGTAGGCTATGGTGAGTAGGCTTGTCTTCTGATACTCGTAGTTGGCGGTGAGTGTCTCATTGCTGTTCAGCTTGCGGTGGGTGAACGAGCTGCTTGTGCTCACCACCTTGCCATCAGCGTCGGTCCAGTTTTTGAATAGCCAGTTGGCGCTTCGGGCTACAGCCTTCACGTTCACATTGGCGTTCACGACATACAGTCCGCCTCCACTCACGGTGGCAGCCTCAGCGGGCTGGGCTTTCAGCGTCAGCTTGTAGCGCGCTCCCGGTTCGGGAGGGCTGTCGGGGTTGAAGTCCTGTCCTCTCGCCACCATGCTTAGCAGCATGGCGAGGAGAGTCAGTATATATCTTGACTTGATCATAGTAGCTTTACTTTACTATTTTCTTATGATTCTGAATATAGATGCCCTTCTTGTCGGTGTTGCTCACGCGACGTCCGTCGATAGTGTATATAGCATCGTCGGTCTTTGCGTCAGTAGCTACGGTGTTGATGCCCGTAGTGGTCGTCTCGAAGGTGAGTGTGAAGCGGTCGTCTGCGTATCCCTCGGCAGCGCTGAAGGTGTACGGCATCTCTACCTCCACACCGTAGTCGAGCAGCTTGGCTCCCAGTTCGTTGCGGTCTATAGCGATGGTATATACGTCGTCGGCTGGCAAATACATGCCCAGCGCCACGCTACCGCTGCGGTGAGCTCCCTCGTTCACAGCCAGCTGGTCTGCTCCGGCGATGGTGTATATCTGCGGTGTGCCCTCGTATGCCATCATCTTCACAGCGTCGTTGTCGGCGCAGAAGTCGTCAGAAGCGTTGGCGTTCACCACTACGCGTGTGCGGTCGGTGCGGTCGGTGCATGTCAGAGCTACGTCTACCAGCTTTCGCTGCACCTGCTTGCTGCGTGCTGCGCGGCGCATAGCCAAAGCCGAGTGGTAGATGGTCTTGTTGATCTGTCTGCCCGCCGGCTGGAACGTGATAGCTTCTACAAGCGAAGGCTTCTGAACGAAGAACGCCTGCAGCGGTGTGAGTACGAAATTGTCGTCGGTAGCACTATATGCCTTGTATGTGCGGTTGTCAACATCCCATGTTGTGATAGGTGCTGCGAAATCCATATAGTAGATGTCGTAGAAGCAAGGATAGGGGTTACCCACGAGGTTCCATCCTGCGTTTGCGCTCTCTTCGGCAGCATACTCTACAAGCGGTGTGGTTATGGCTTCGCTGCGGAAGATGGCGTTATGTGTCTCCTCGGTAGCAGGGAAACCAACGTCGCCTTCCTTGCTTGAACGGAAAATATATCCCTTGCCAGTTTGCAGAACAGCGTCGGCAGACACGTCTTTCCAGTTGCCGCTTGCGCCATTTGTAGCACGCGACTCAGAGTCGTAATAGCGCACAGCGATAGCAGTGCCTTCAGGCAGAATGATGTCGCTGCGCTTCACGTCGAACGGCATACACAAATAATACCAGTAGCCATAGCCAGAGGTGGCGCCTATAAAGAAATAGAACTGCGAAGATGTAGATGTCATCTCCTTGCAACGGCTGATGAGCGAAGAGGATGTCTCACCTATATTCATATACTGGGTGTACTTGCCGAATGCCTGCGCATTGTCACCGTTTACGATAAGCGATCCACCCTTGCCGATGTATATATCCGGCGAGTTCGGGATGCGTGCATTGCTGGTAAGCTCCAGCTTCTTGTAGATGTTCACCTTGTCGGGTGTGTTCGGATTCGGCTCCACCTTTGTGAACTTGCTCCAATAGTTGTCGAGCTTATAGCTCACCATGGCATATTCGGGAACGTAAAGTGTTACGCCAGAAGTTGAGTAGAACGGATAATAACTGGTGTTGTTATAAACTGAAGGTGGTGCAGGCGCAGTTACATACACCTTTTTCAATGAAGAACTTGTGGTATAAAAGCATCTACTATCCAAATTAGAGACAGAAGAACCAATATGCAATTCTTCAAGAGCATTACAATCCGTAAATGCGTATTCATTAATCCTACTTATATTGTTACCCAATACAACTTTCTTTAAACCCGTACAGGTAATAAAACAACGAGTTCCAATGGTTTCAACTGTTGTTAAATCAACATCTGTCAGAGTATTGCATTCCCTATAAGCTTCAGACTTGAGTGTTTTAGCGTTTGAGAAATTGAAATTTTCCAATTTTTTACAACAATAGAATGCGCTGCCACCTACTGTAACAGGTGCCAAATCACTGACACTCCTCAACTCACTACAATAATTGAAAGCACCACTTTCTATCGTCTTTACGTTTTCGCCGCCTTTGACAACAGCAAGCTTCTCACAGCTATTAAAACAATAATTACTTATTTCTGTCAATCCGCAGCCTAAGGTCACACTTGTAAGTCTGTCGTTATCGTTAAATGCATAACCTCCAATATATTTAACATTTGCAGGTATTATAACCTCTGTTAAAAAATTTTTATAGAACGCATAAGAATAGATACTATCCAAACTTTCTGGCAACACAAGCCGACCGACAAGAGAGCGTTCGTAAAAAGCTTTTTCGCCAATAGTCTTAAGTTGGGCAGGGAATTCAATAAAGCGCAAAGAAGTCTTGGCAAATGCACTTGCAGGTATTGCTGTAATGTCGACATCTTTCATATCAATAGCCCAAAGACCAGTCATATTGCTGATAGTATTCCAGTCTGCTGCATTCATCTTGCCGGTAAGACGCAGGTAACGCATATCGGGCAACGTGTTAACAAGCGCCAACGCCTCTACACCGAGGGTGCCTGGAGCAGAGAGATTGATTGTCATATACTGACTATCTAAGTTTTGAAAGCGGATATTGCCAATAGAAAGAACCTGACTATAGCTATTGGAAAGGTAATAAAAATGATAATGGGTTAATTCTAACACATGCTCACCTTCATCCAAGTCAAAAAAATGAGTCTGAGTTGTTAGGGTTTTATTGGCAGTATTAATATTCATATCCAGATTGCCATCCATATACACTTTTCGATAGTCGGAGCTTGAATAAGGGTCAAAAGTGAAATCGTACTTTATTGTAATACGTCCTTTAGCTCTAAACTTAATCGTAATAGTGGAAGATAAATTTTGATTTATCTTACCTACTGTACTCGACGCCATTCCGTCTGCGACGGTCCACGGGTTCGCCTCGTCGTTAGTCACTTCCGTCACCTCGATATCATCGGAGGTGGTGATGAGCGCTCGCAGCTGTTCGTCTATTGCTGCTACGGCAAATTGCAGCCCTGACAATATCAAGACCGCAAACATGAAAATTTTCTTCTTCATATTATGTTCTGTTATTATGGTTTTGTAATGGTTTGCTGTTTAGTTTTTACGTTTGGTCGTTGCCCGGCGGTGTCGGTAGGCTGTAGCCTGACGGTGCGGGGCAGCGCTTACCAATCGTCTTCGTACGCTGTCTCGTCGTCATCGGTATCGAAGCCATACTCCCATGGGTCGTATGGTTTGCTCTGCATTGGCCTTCCGCCGCCAGGGCCGTCACCGGGAATCTCAACACCACCCGGCGAAGTGGCGATGGGAAGAATTTGACCCACCTCTACCGAGTGGATCACAGGTTTTTTGATACTTCTTTTTTTCTCTTTGCATAGTTACAATATTCTGTTTTTAATTATTAAATCGTTTAAAAATAAGGTAATCGTTTGGAAATAAGTTAGTTGATTAACGAACTATTACAAAACGGACTTCCGTAATTTTTATGTTGAAGTTTTTTGTGTTGTCTTTAGACAAAGGCAGATGTCGCCATTTGTCTGATGCAAAGATACATATGAAAAGGCTTTTGATTGTTTCAATCCAGGAACATAATATTTCAATATAGGAACATAATTGTCTCATTCTTAGCAATAATGCCGCTCTGACACACGCTACTGCCTGCGGTTCTTGTATTGCATGGGTGTCATGCCTGTCGATTTCTTGAACAGCGTGCAGAAGTAGCTGGCGTTGTCCATGCCGCACTTCATGGCCAGTTCGGTGATGGTGAGGTCGGCAGTGTCGAGCAGGCGTTTGGCCATGGCGATGCGCGTGAACAGGATAAACTCGGTGGTGGTATAGCCCGTGATGGCCTTGATCTTGCGGTTGAGCTGCGCGCGAGAGAGGCAGAGGTCGTAGGCCAGTGCGTCGTAGTCGGTCTTGCCACCCACTATGGTCTGTTGCACGGCAGCCGTCACCTTCGCCATGAACGCGCGGTCGGCATCCGACGTGAGCGCGTCCTCAGCCTGACCGCTCTCCTCGGCAGCCTGCGAATATTTGCGGCGCAACATACGCCGCTGCTCAAGCAGCTTCTCCACACGCACGCTCAGTTCATCGGCATGGAACGGCTTCTCAAGATAAGCGTCGGCCCCTGCCTCCAGACCCGCTATGCGGTCGGCATGGGTGGCGCGCGCCGTCACCATGACGAGAGGCACATGACAGAGCAGCTGCGACGCGCGCACACGGCGGCACAGCTCGTAGCCGTCCATGCCCGGCATCATCACGTCGCTCACGATGATGTCGGGCACCAACTCTTCCGCCTTGCGCAGAGCCTCGCTGCCGTCGGTAGCGAAATAGAAACTATACGCCGCGTTGAGCTGCCGCGAGATGTAGCGCGCCACCTCGGGCGTGTCCTCCACGATGAGTATGCGCACGGCATCGTCGGCTGCGCGCTCGTCATCGCTCTCGTCATCGGTGCCGTCGGTGCTCTTGTCGTCGGTGCTCTTGTCGTCGGGCAGTGCTGTGGCTGCATCCGCCTTGTCTGCAGCACCAACTTCTGGCAGTGGAGCAGCCCCAGCGTGCGCCGTCATGGGCAGCGCGACGACAAACTCCGAACCCTTGTCAGGCTCAGAGCTTACCTCGATGCGTCCGTTCATGCTCTCCACCGCCAGCTTCACCACCGCCAGACCGATGCCCGTGCCAATACCGCCCATGCCCGACGAAGCCTGGTAGAACGGCTTGAAGATGTTGGCCTTCTGCTCACCAGTCATGCCTATGCCCTCGTCGGCTATGCAGAGCAGCAGTGTGCCGCCGTCAGTCTTGATGCTCACCGTCACACGTCCGCCCTGCCGTGAGAACTTGATGGCATTGGAGATGAGGTTCTGCACGATTTTCAGAACGTAGTCGGGACAGAAGTCCATGACCACGCTCTCCTCGCGCGGAGCGTAGACAAGCGTTATGCCCTTGGCGGCGGCATAGGCCCTGTAGCTCTCGCACAGCACCATGACAAAGCCCACGATGTCGCCTCTGCACCATTGCAGGTTGCGATGGCCGACGGCCGTCATCTTCGCTATGTCGAGCATCTGGTTGATGAGGTCGAGCAGGCTCTGTCCGTGGCGCATGATGTCGGTGGCGTTGCGGTGAATGTCGCCGCCCCCGGGCGAGAGGCGCAGCGTGTCTTGCGCCGCCGACAGGATGACGGTGAGGGGCGTGCGAAACTCGTGTGTGACGTTCGTAAAGAAGCGCGTGCGCATCTGTTCGGCCTCCTTCAGGAGCTGCTGCTTCCGCGAGCGCGCCCTCAGCACATACCAAAGGAAAGCTATTATCACCGTGGCGAGCACCAGCACCACCACGAACACCACGAGCGTGGCGCGGCGTGCGAGCCGCTCGTTCTGGTAGTTGCGCTGCATGAGGTCGATCTCGTTCTGCTTGTTGTCGCGCTCGTAGCGCAGACGCACGTTCTGCATATGGCGCACATTCTTGTCGTTGAAGATGCTGTCGGCATACTGTCGGCTGCGCTCATAGCTTGCCAGAGCCGCGCGGCTGTCGCCCCGCTTGCGGTGCCACAGATACTCAAGGCGGTAAGCCTCGGCAAGATATTCGAGCGAGGACACGTCGGCTGCCGTGCGTTTCGCCTTCTCCAGATAGGTGTGCGCCACGGCCATGTCGCCCTTCTCGGTGTAGACACGCGCCAAGGCGAGGCACGCCTCCAGCCAGTGCCATGTATCGCTGCCGCGCTCCATGATGTCGTAGGCGCGGCGATATTCGGCGGCGGCACTGTCGAGGCGGCCCTCCTTCTCGTCCAAACGTCCGAAGTGGGTGTGACACAGCGAGATGCCAAGCTCCGACTGCGCCTCCTCGTTGAGCTGCATCGAGAGGCGGTAGTAGTGGCGGGCAGAGTCCATGCGCCCGTCGGCCTCGAACAGCGACCCTATGTTGGCACAGTTGATGGCCTGTCCCAGTGCGCTGCCCAGCGCGCGCTCGCCAGCCAGCGCGAGGCGCAACACGCTGTCGGCAGCCTCGCGGTTGTCGAGCGTTAAATGTACGTTGCCTATGCCATTGAGCGACACCACGCGCGCCTTGCGCATATCACGGCTTGTGTGGTCGCTGCACGCATCGCAGTAGGCGAGGGCCTGATAGTGGTACGACGAAGCCCTGTCGAGGATGCCCATGCGCCGGAAATTGGTGCCAATGTTGTTGAGGGCCTGCACTATCAGCAACGTGTCGCACGCCTTGACGGCGCACTGCAGCCCCTTGGTGTGGGCGTCAATGGCCTCGGTGAACATGCTCTTCTCGCGGTAGCGTTTCCCCAGTGCGCTGTAGGCGGCAATCTCACCGCAGACGTTGCCCTCCCTTGTACACTGCGCAGCCAGCGTGCGCAGCGAGTCGGTGCCAGGCGTGGCGGCAGCCACGCTGTCGGCCATGTGCCGTTCCTGTTCAGTAAAGACATGATGGTGTCTGCCGCTACACGCTGTGATGGCAGCGAGCAGTAGTGCGATGAATGTCGCCTGTAAGAATGTCGATAACTGACACGCAGCGACCGTGCGTTGGCAATAGTTATGGTGTTGTCTGTTTGGCATAATGTGTTTGTTTTAAGTCTCTTTTCTATCATTTACAGTCCATACGACATCACATCAGCTCGTCGGGCAAGGCAAAAAGGAGGTACAAGGGGATGTTGACCATGCCCTCTGCCTCGTTCTTTGAATAAGGCAACAAGCTTGTGCGCAAAGACAGTCTGGGCGAATATTTCTGCCTGTAAACCTTTAGACTCTTAGCATTCATCGTAACCCCAGCCTTACATTCTAAAGGATACACTTCGCTTCCGTCAGACAGAAGGAAATCTATTTCGGCAGAGGATGAAGACGTCCAATAAAAATTTGTTTGCAGACGCTTAAAGAGTTGCAGTTCTTGACAAACATACTGCTCTGTCAACGCACCTTTAAACTCTTCAAAAATTCTGCAGCCCTCAAGAATCACTTTCGGCGAAACGCCGCTCATAGACCTGAGCAACCCAACATCCAAAAGAAAAACCTTGAAGCTCTTCAAGTCGGCATAAGCCTTTAAGGGCACGTCGGGCTTTGTGACATTATAGGTACGGATAATCTCACCCGCATCAGTAAGCCACATCAAAGAATCTTCATATTCTCTTGCCCGTGCCCCTTCGCGCACAAGACCATAAATGAACTTCTTGTTTTCCTTGGCAAGTTGCGACGGTATGCAATCCCAGACATATCTTATTTTCTCAACCATTTGTCTTGGGGCATGTTTTGAGAAATCATTGACATACGCAGCAACCAGCTGTTTCTGCACATCGTCCACTTCCAGATAGTCGTGTGTCTCCAACCATTTAAGAACAGCCGAAGGCATTCCTCCAATAACGAAATATCTCTTAAGATAATCTATTAACTTGTCAGCGAAGACCGTCAGGTCACGATGCCCGTCGTTCAAGACATAATTGACCAGCATCTCCTCTCCATTGGCAAGCAAGAACTCGCGAAAAGAAAGAGGATACAAATCTAAAAATTCAACCTTTCCAACGGGAAAAGACGTACCTTCATGCAACGCCACACCCAACAGCGACCCTGCACAACAGATGGCATATTCAGGAGCCTCTTCAGCAAAATATTTTAATGACGTCAAAGCACGAGGCACATCTTGCACCTCGTCAAAGATGATCAACGTGCTGTTTGGTCTGATGCGTTGTCCCGAAAAGACAGACAGCTGTTCAATGATGCGTTGGGGCGATAACGTGCCGTCAAATATCGCCCCAAGCACATCCTTTTGTTCAAAGTTTACATAACAGACGTTCTCAAAACACCGCTTGCCAAAATCTTTCAACAGCCATGTCTTGCCCACTTGCCTTGCTCCACGAAGGATGAGGGGCTTGCGGTCAGATTTCTCTTTCCATTTAAGCAGTTCTTCAATCAGTATTCGCTCCATAACAAATATTTTCCACAAAGTTACTGATTATTAATGTAATAGTCAACAGTTATCACATTTTCGGCACGACTTTTAAGCATTTTTATCACATTTTCGGCACGACTTTTTGCCACTGTCATCACATTTTCTGGACGACTTTTAGGCAAACCGTCACATTTTCGGCACGAGTTTCAGTCGACGGTGATGGTTTGTGTGGCTTCTGGCAAGCCGTCGGCGGTCACGCTGAGCGTGGCAGAACCGTGGGCGGTGCCCTCAACCACAACCACCAACTCGCCACTGAAGAGCGGCATAGAGGTGGAGCAGAACGGCACGAGAGAGGTGGCATCGCCGTTGCAGGCGCCACGCAGCTTTCCGGCTCCCGTGACCTTAAACGTCATGTTGTTTGAGGCAGCAGGACAGGGGTTGCCGTCCTTGTCGACAAGCGACACGGTGACAAACGACAGATCCTCACCCTTTGACGCGATGGTGGCGCGGTCAGCCTTCAACACTATGCGGGCAGGAGCACCAGCCGTGCGTATCACCTGCTCGCCACGCGGAGTGCCGTCGTAAGCCACAACCTTGATCTCGCCCGGCTCATAGACCACGTCGTTCCAACGCAGACGGTAGCGGTCGAGACGTGTGGCGGGGTTCTTCACCTTCCTGCCCTGGCTCTTGCCGTTTACGAACAGTTCGGCAGAAGGGTAAGAGGTGTAACAGTAGACAGGCGTGACCTCACCCTCGCGCCCCTGCCATGTCCAGTGGGGCAGCACATGAAGCGTGGGAGCGTCCGTGCGCCAGTGGGAGCGGTAGAGCCAGAAGCGGTCCTTAGGCAGACCGGCGAGGTCGCAGATGCCGAAATAGCTTGATCGGCTGGGCCAATACTCGTCATAGGGTGTCGGCTCACCGAGATAGTCGTAGCCTGTCCACACAAACTCGCCGATGGTGTAGTCGCGGTCGTCCTGCATGCGCCAGTCGTCGTCGGGCAGGTTGCTCCATGAGCAATACTCCACATCGTAGCCCGAACACTGTCCGTCGCTGTAGGTCTTGGTGTTGCTTGCCTCCACAGGAAACTTGTACACGCCGCGTGAGCTGACGGTCGAAGCGGTCTCCGACCCCAAGAGGAAGCCCTTGGGCAACTGGCGTATGTTGTTGTCGTAAAGATGAACACGATAGTTGAAGCCCGGCACGTCCATGACCTGAGCGAAGCCCGACTTAAGAGCATCTTCCGCGCGGTCCATGCCTTGTGTCACGGGGCGCGTGGGGTCGAGTTGGTGGCAGAGGTCTTGCAGATGGGCAGCTATGTCGCGGCCCTCGGTGCTCCACTGCTCAGGAATCTCGTTGCCTATACTCCACATCACGATAGACGGGTGGTTGCGGTGGTTGAGCACCAGGTTGGTTATGTCGCGGTCAGCCCATTGCTTAAAGTCCTTGGCGTAGCCGTTCTTACATTTTGGATAGATCCACATGTCGAAGCTCTCGGCCATGACCATCATGCCCATCGAGTCGCACACCTCCATCTGCCATGTTGACGGCATGTTGTGAGCCGTGCGAATGGCGTCGCAGCCCATGTCCTTCATGGTGCGTATCTGTCGAATGAGCGCTGCCTTGTTGACAGCGGCACCCAAGGGTCCGAGGTCGTGGTGCAGGCACACGCCCTTGATCTTGCGCGACACGCCATTTAGCTGGAAGCCGTCATATTGTGCCACACGCACGGTGCGTATGCCCACCTTCTGACGCGTCTCGTCGATGACCTTCTTGTTGCGGTAGAGACGTGTCACGAGCGTGTAGAGATACGGCTGCTCGGGCGACCACAGCTGCGCATCCCTGACATCGAGGCTGAACACGGCGTTACCCTCGGCATTGAAGTCGCCATAACGCTTCTGTGCCACCACCTTGCCGTCGGCACCAAGGAGCTGTGTCTCCACGGCGAGCGTCTTGTCGACACACTCAACGTTGCTGCACACGCTCACCACGGCCTTGCCGTCGCCAATGCTCTCTGTGCGGAACCAGCAGCCCCACGGGTTGAGATGGGCCTCATCGGCGGTGGTGACGAGCGCCACAGGGCGATACAGGCCGCCACCCGGATACCATCGCGAACTCTCCTCGCGGTTGTTCAGGCTCACGCTGATCTCGTTTTTTCCTTTCTTGAGATAAGGGCGGGCGTCGACACGGAAGGCGTTATAGCCATAAGCCCAATGACCAGCCAGCTTGCCGTTGATGTAGACATGCGGGTCGGCCATGGCGCCGTCAAACTCGAGCACGGCGGTCTTTGGCACGCTCTTCAGGTTGACCGTGGTCTTATAGAAGCCGCGGCCGATCCAGGGCAGGGCGCCTGAGCGTCCCGACTTCTCCGTTTTCTCTGTCTCGCCGTTCTGCTCTATCGCCACAAACTGAAGGTCGTGCTTCTTGTCGAACGGTCCGTTGATGGCCCAATCGTGGGGAATGGTTACCGCTTTATAGCTTATGCTGTCGCGCGAGAACTGCCAGTTTTTAAGGTTCATGCTCTGTCGTGGCTGCGCCGTGGCGGCGAGGGGAAGAGCAAGAAGCAAGAGGCTCGTGAGCCTGTTGTATATTGTTGATGTTTTCATTTTTTCAATCATAAAACCATGCGTATAAAATGCGCAAAGCTCTTTGTTAAACATTCATGCAAGCTGCATATTCTTAGGCGCTTCGCGCAGGGTTAAACATTAATGTCCATTAATTAAACGTTAATTAAACATCAATTTTGCGCGCGAAGCGCGTATTAATGATAATTAATGAATCATTAATGGAAATTAATGTTTACAAAGCATGAGCGCGAAGCGCAATGTAAATATTAATCTTTACGAAGTTTCAGAAAATCATTTAAACGCATTCATCGCCGCTGTGGGTTTGCCGCTCTTGTCGAAAGCGCCGAGCGAGTAGCCTTTCCAACCGTTGTAAGCCTCCGGCTCCCAGTAGAACACGCCAAGACATTGCTTGATGTTCTTGCATCCGTCGACCATCTTCTTTGTCACGGCAGCAGCGTTGTTCGAGTCCCACGGCATGCCAATCTCGCAGAGCATCACCTTCTTGCCATAGGTTATGGCGAGGGTGCTCATGTTGGCCAGGCAGTTGTCGGTGTCGTTCTTCCATGTCGAGTCGGTGGGATAGAGCGAGAGACCTATCACGTCCCATTTGGCGCCGTTCTTCTTCAGACCGTCAAACATCCATGTGAGGTGCGTAAGCTCCTGTCCGCGGTCAATGTGCACGATGCAGAGTGCGTCAGGAAACACGCTCTTTGCAGCATCATAACCGGCATTGTTCAGGCTCACATAGTTGGCAAAATCGTTGCCCTTGGCCTCGCCCATGGGCCACAGCATGCCCGACGTTGTCTCGTTGCCGATCTGCACCCACTGCACGCCGACGCCCTTGTCCTTAAGCGCCTGGAGCACCTCCTTGGTGTGGTCTGCCACGGCTGTCTTCATCTTTGCAAGGCCATAGTTTTTCCATGCGTTGGGAATGTTCTGCTTGCCGGGGTCAGCCCATGAGTCAGAATAATGGAAGTCGACCATCAGCGCCAGGCCCTGAGCCTTTACGCGCAGCGCCTTTGCCACCACGTCGGCCTTGTTGCAATAGCCATCGGTGGGATTCACCCACACGCGCAGACGAATAGCGTTCATGCCCAACTCCTTCATCAGCTCGAAGCAGTCGGTCTGCTTGCCGTTGGCGTTATAAAATTTCATTCCCGATTTCTCCATCTCCGTCCCCCAACTGATGTCGGCACCTTTGGCAAAGGTCACGGCCTCTGTAGGCTTTTCTGTAGGTTTCTCTGTAGGATTCTGGTTGTCGCCGTCATCACCCTTTGACGATCCCCCACCGTTGTCGTCGCCGCCACAAGCGGTGAGCGAGAAGATGCTGCATGCTGCCAGCATCATCATTTTGATTAAATATTTTTTCATATAGTTGATTGGTTTTTGATTTATTTAGTTGAGATATTTCCTCGTTCTGTTCAGATAGAGCAATACATGTTTGGCAAAAATACAAATAAAAAATGGAAACGACACTCTTGTGGAAGAAAAAAAACATGAAATGTTACATTTGAGAAAATATCATTAACAGAATATCTTAGGTATCAATAAGTTTTTGTATTTTTGCAAGAAATAAGCTTTATATGAAAACTACAAAAGAATACATATCGCAAATTGCTGCGCATGCGGAAGAGCTAAGGCAAACTTTCGGAATAAAATCGCTGCGCATATTTGGATCCGTTTCCCGAAATGAACAAAAAGAAGGAAGCGACCTTGACGTGTGTGTTGAGATGGAACCTAAAGCTTATCTGGTTGTACGTCTGAAACGTTTCCTTGAAAATCTTCTCCAATGCTCTGTTGATGTGATAAGGTTACACAAACACATCAACCCATATCTTCTTGAAGAAATAAACAAAGACAGCATCTATGTTATCAAATAGAATTAAAGGGTTGTTTTTGCAAATTGAGAACGCAATACAACAATTAAAGGATTGGAATGCCAACATCCTTTCTTCAGACGATTATTACAGTTCACCTGAAGGCATGAAAAATCTTGCCGCCAGCTGCATGCTTATAGAAGCGATAGGAGAAGGCGTTAAACAAATAGACAAATTTACCGATTCCAAGCTTTTAACAGAACGCCCTGAAATACCATGGAAAGATGTTATAGGCATAAGGAACCACATCGCACATGGCTATTTTGACATTGATGGCGACATTGTTTTTGACGTTGTGAAAAACAATTTGGATTCGTTACAGGAAGCAATAGAATATTTCCTAAAGCAATAATCTCTTATTATAGCCCCTCAACGGTTTTATCAAAAGATTCTTTCACTCCCCTTTCACCGCTCTTCTCGCAGCTTCAATGATCGAGTCGAGTCCGCGTTTGGCGTCAGCATCGGAGAGAACAGCGGGAAGAGAGGGAGCAATGCCGTTCTCCACACTTTGTTTCTCGGCATCATACATGGGGCAGGCGGAGAAGCGGACGCTCCACCCTATGGGCAGCTCGCTGGAGAACGGCATGCCTGCGCCACCACCCGTACTGTCGCCCACGACCACAACGCCAGGGCAACATTTCATATATTTCACAAACTCGTTTGCCGCGCTGTAGACCGACCTGTTCGTGAGCACAGCCACACGCTTCTGCCAACGCATGCCGTTGGAAGGCTTGAGATATTGTGCCTCAAGGTCAGAGAAATCGTCATGGCCCCGTCCTGTCTTGTGACGCATGTAGCCCACAAGACGCTTCTCGTTGGTGAACCGCGCAGCCAACTGCTCCGCTGAGGTCACGAGCCCACCCGAGTTGTCGCGAACATCTATTATAAGTGCGCGGCAAGGGGCGAGATACAGCATCACCTCATCGAGGTTGCCCTCGCCAAAACCGTTGGCAAACGAGGCACAGCGTATGTAGCCGATGTTGTCGTCGAGAATGCGATATTTCAGCGAGGCAGCGATGCGATAATCGGTTCCGAGATACCTGCGCAACAACGTGTCGCTCACGTTGGCAGGATAGTCCTCATGCCACGACCAGTTGCGCGCCACATCCCACGCCGAATACATGTTGACATGTCCGTCGCGCAGCTCACCCAGCATGTTGCCCAGCACCTCAAAGAGCTGGTCCTCCGTCATGAGGTCATTAACCTGCGCGGCATAACGCGCGTGCACCTCGTTCCAGTCGACGCCCAAGGTCTGCTGCTTCTCCGCAAAGAAGCAATAATGTTCATCCATCATCTTCCACAGCGCCTCGAAGTTGCCACGCGCCGTGTTCGAATATTCGTCCTCGTCAACACACGAGGTGAGCGACAACGCGGTTAGCGACATGAGCAACAGCGCTGACGTGAGACGACAGAAGAGAGGTCGTAAGATGTTTCTGAATGATGGATTGGTCATAAAAAAATAATGATGGATAGGTCATGAAGCTGATGACGGACAGGTCATCAACGAGAAGTTGGAAACGGTTACGGCTGCATGCGGCAGATGGTAAAGCGCCGCACCATGCCAAGAACAAACATGTGGTTGTAGGTGTGTTGCTTGAGGTTGTTGACCTCTGCCTGGCGCACATCGCCCATATAGCCCAAGCGCAAAGCCGTGCGGCCAAGGGTGATGTCGAGAGCGAGGAGCTGACGCAGCGAAGGAGCGCAACCGACGGTTGTGGGCACCACGTTGTGGTCGTAGTTGCCGCGAGAGAAAATCTCATAATACGACTGCCCATAGTTGGGCGAGAACATCACGCCCGCGAGCGGCACCGCCACCTCATAGACAGCCTTGCACGCCGTGCGGCCAACAGCAAAGCGCCACGCCGCCGATGCCGACGGCGTGAGGTCTACCGACAGACGCGCCTGAGCGGGGTTGTTGCCGTTGCGCGTGTTGTAAAGGAAGCCGATGTTGAGGTCGGCAAGAGCACCCGCCTTGAGCTCCAGACGGTTGTCGAGGAGCGTCCAATGGCGGTGCATGCCATAGCTGAAGCGGAAGAGTCCGGCCAGGTCGTTGGCGTTGTCGGCACGGTTGCGGCCAAACGCCAGTTCGCCATAATAGACCAACTGCTGCGACCACTGCCGTCCCTCCTTTCGTCGTTCCGTCTGCGACTCATAGGCAACCGCCGTGCCACGATATTTCTCTGGCGAGAGATAGGTGTCGAGGATGTTGGTTGAGCCCACGGCTATTATCTGCGCGTTGGTCACGATGCGACTGCCCGATGGCGCGCAGCTAC
>ERZ1026854.355-NODE-355-length-32425-cov-17.421192_pt1 | contig 32425 bp, 20 predicted proteins | sample MGYA00380157_ERZ1026854 | MGnify/ENA primary metagenome ERZ1026854 (study PRJEB33269, sample SAMEA4719793) | human gut metagenome | biome: human-associated habitat; feature: organic feature; material: feces | place: Cameroon | collected 2013-10 ... | reverse complement strand
AGATCGGCATGAGCAAGGCCATCCGTTCCACCAGACCCGCAGCCTATATTTCCTGTCTGGGTGCGGTGCTCGCCCCCGTGGGACTGATCGACAAGAGCCAGCAGAAGGCCAAGGGCATCACCGTTGTCAGCGGTACCAATTATACCTTCGTCAGTGTGGCGGTACTGGTGCTCGGAGTGATCCTGTCCATCGCCATGGCAGCCACCTCTGTGACCAGATATCTGGGAAATGTGGCGCAGAATGTGTATCTACAGAACCGGGTACAGGAACTGCAGCCGGCACAGGCAGTATACAACGAGTACCTGGCGGCAACTGCACAGTATGACAAATATACTTATTTATATGATTACACCCAGACTCCCAATGAGAATCTGGTGGAGTTCATCAATGAACTGGAACAGATCCTGCCGGACAGCTTCTATACCAACAGCTTCAGTTCCGACCAGACCGGCATCAGCATGTCAGTGACGGTGGAAGGCAAAGCGGCGGCAGCCAGAACGATTCTGAATATCCGCAACATGCAGAGCATTGATGATGTAGAGATCAGCAATATTACGGACAGCAAGGACGAGACCGGCAAATCTACGGTGACATTTTCCATCACCGGAAGCTATAAGGATCTGACGGACGAGACCGAAGAGAGCGGTGAGGCGCAGGCCGACACCCAGACAGCACAGTAGGAGGCAGCGGAAGATGAAGGTTAAAAAGAGTGAAATTCAGCTTTTGATCGCAGTGATCGGTGTTCTTATTGCTGTGTGTACTTATTTTCTGGTATATTCCAAATTTAATGAAAAATCAGATGCTCTTGAGGCGGAGAATGCCACTTTGTCATCCCAGGTGGCAACGCTGGAGATATTAGATCAGCGTAAGGCGGACTACATTGAGGCTACCGAGAAGATGCAGTCCTATATCACGAATTTTGAGAACCGTTTCCCGGCAGATATCTTACCGGAAGACAGCATTATGATGGTAAAGACACTGGAAGATTATACTCGTACCGAGGTGGCAAATATTGCCTTTGGCGCTGAGTCAGAGGTGGCCTATGCTCCGGCTGCGGATACGGCAGCGGCTGCCACGGATGCAACAGCAGCCACGGATACGACAGCAACAGATGCTGCGGCAACAACTACAACGGCATCTACAAGTCCGGTATCTACGGACGGCACTGTTTATGCGGACACTCATATGTATGAAGTACCGCTGAGCATCAGCATTTCCTGTACCTATGACGATTTCAAGGGACTGGTAAGATACATCTACAATCAGCAGGAACGTGAGAGCATCCAGGGCGTCAGCATCAGCTACAACGAGACCGACGGGATGCTCACCGGCAACATGACCATGAACACTTATTATCTGCTGGGAACCGATAAGGTATACAGTTCACCTTACATCCCGGATATGCAGATGGGCGTAGACACTATTTTCGGAAACATGGAATAATAGATTTGCAATCATAGCAGTATACGACTGCTTGCAGGCAGGATACTGCTATGATTAGCAAATCAAACAACCATGAGCAGGGAGGACGATAGTCCGGAATGCGAATGGTTGTCCGGTTTCGGGAGCACGTAGTGCGGAGAAAACGGTATTAGTCATGAGCAGGGAGGACGATAGTCCGGAGTGCGAATGGTTGTCCGGTTTCGGGAGCACGTAGTGCGGAGAAAACGGTATTAGTCAGAAGTAGGGAGGATGCCTCACATGCAGGAGCGCACGGAGAGAAGACAACTGAATAATGAAGGCTTTTCTCTGATCGAACTGCTGATCGCCATCGTGATCCTGTCGATCATCGTTGTGCCGCTTCTGCACAGCTTTGTGACTTCTGCCAGAACCAATGCCAAGTCCCGCAACACCATGCATGCCACGGCCATCGCAGAGAATGTCATGGAGCAGTTCGAGGCACATACACTGGAGGAGATGGCAGACACCTATGAGGCAGCAACCCCTACCGGCTTTACTAACAGCGTGCAGAAGGATGCTTCTCTGGATGTGGACGGAGACGGCGCAGCAGAAGATGGCATCTGGCAATATACCTTCCGGGATGAGAAGACGACTTCCGGCACCTATGATGTGGTAGTAACACTGGATCCTAACGGCTATTCGGAACTGAATGAGAAGGACATTGTAAATATTCAGAACCTGGCAGGCAACCTGAATGCGGTATACTCCGAATCCGAAGATGCAGCGCAGGAGGCTTACGGTTATTTTGAAGCGTATTCCGGCGGCAGAGACGTTATGGAGATTGCCAGAAATACTACCAAGACCATCGAAATTTCCATAGACAGCAGCCGTATTTTACTGGATCTGGGAGACGGAGAGAGTGTGGAGACAGATGTGTATCTGGTGACGGCCTCCACAGTTTATCATTGCAATTCCGCCATCCTTACAGGCATCAGCGGAGACTACCCCCAGAACGGTACGGATTATGTGATCTTTTCCAACGAAGAGGCGGTAAGAGCCAAAGCGGCGGAACTTAAGAAACAGAAGGAGAGTGGGAACCCGGTGGACAGTGAGGAGATCATTTCCCAGCTGGCCAATATCATTGTGTGCCTGCAGCCCAGAGTGGAGGCTACCCAGAGCATAGTGACTTCTGCAGTTGATAAAGTGATCGTGAACAACCCGAAGAATGTACAGACGAATCTGTTCCTGGTGGAGCAGACTCCGTCAGCGGAGAGAATAGACAGTTTTGCGGATGAGAGTACCGGTTTTAACCCGTATTCCTCCTGGGACAACAATTACAAAGCGGCATTTGAACTGCGGGAGACATGGCCGGGCTGGATGTCCTCTGCGGGAGCCAGCATTGATTCCGCCTGCAGACTGCGGACGAATCTGGTGAAGCGAAGCAATACGGAATACATTTTCAATGATCTCAGCGTATCCGGTGCGGCAGGAAATGCTACCGGAGACGTGGCGAAGGATATTATGGGTGCGGACGGCGGTCTGACACCGACGGAGCGACGCAACCGTATCTATGACATGCGGGTACAGGTGTATGTAAAAGATATGATCGGAGTGCAGTCCCCCGTACTTACCATGACGGGAACCGTGATCGAATGATCTGACGGACGCAAGATAGAGGAGATACCGGAAGGAAGACGAGAAACATGAAGATATGCGGAAGAAATCCCAAAATATTTTCAAGGGTAAGACAATTCCACAGACGAACGGACAATAAGGGCTCAGCAATGGTCGTTGTGATCATTGCCATGGCCTTTATTGGCATTTTAGCCAGTGTTTTGATGTATATGTCACTGCTGAACTATCAGATGAAGGTGAACAATCTCAAGGCGAAGGACAACTTTTACTCCGCAGAGACTGTGCTGGATGAGATCCGGACGGCTATGGGAGAGCGGGTGTCCGCTTCTGTCGGAAGTGCCTATGAACTGGTCCTGAAAAATTATGAGGCAACCTCCGCAGAGGAGAAGCAGAACAAACTGAGATATTATTTCCTGAAGGATATGCAGGATTATTATGCAGTGACAGGAAGTATGAATATCAACAACTATGATCTGACCAAGCTGTTCAACAGCCTGTCTTCGGATATAAAGCGGGGGACGGTGCTGGAGACATTGAATGACTCCGGGGAAGTAGTGTACCGGATGGCTCTGGACAGCAGCGGCAGTCTGAAGGTATATGTAATGACAACAGATCCGGTGACGGGCAACAAGGAGAGAGTGGAGACCACGGATATTCCTACCGGACGTTTTCAGCTGTACACCGACGGACTTTCTTTCTGCGGTCTGAAGGTGACTTATACGGATACCGACGGTTATGTATCGGTGATCCAGACCGATATCCGGGTGAAGATGCCGGATATGGATTTTGCACAGGCAGTGACGCTGCCTTCCATTACGGGAATCTCCATGGTGGCACAGGAGAATATTCAGGCGCTTCCTTCCGATCCTGCTCTATACAGCACCAATGTCATCGGTGGCAGCTTTTATGCGAACCGTTTTATCGTGGGCAGCGAAGAGTCCGGCAAGGGTAACGGTGTGACGGTGGAATGGAAAGAGACCACCGGCAATGAAAACGAAGACAAGCGTATGGTGATGGCCTCCGACCTGTATCTGGGAGAGGGAACCACGCTTACCACAGACCAGTACGGTGAAGTATGGGCCGGTTCCATTGCCATGAACGGAGGTATTCCGGGCAATACGGGAAGCAACGGAACGTTGAACTTTAAGGGAAACAACGTATATGTGGCCGGAGATCTCAAGATGAACGGAGAGCGGAATGTATTTACCGCCGGAGCACAGATCGACGGAGAATATGCCGGACAGTATATCGGCTTCGGTAATGGAAAGGGCGTGGACAGCAGCGCCATTCTGGTCAACGGCACGGATACGGAGATCTATCTGAATGAATTGAAGAATCTTACGCTGGCGGGAAATTCTTACATTTCTCTGACGAAAGCCAATGATGGAATTACCAGTGAGGATGGTGTGAGCAACACCGGAGTACAGGATGTGATGATGGGACAGTCTATCGCTGTGAAGAGTGACCAGCTGGCTTACCTCGTTCCGGCGCAGTGTATCGGTGTGGATGCTTCCGGCAAGACCGTGTTAAATGGTGCCAGCAACCCGATCACGTTGGAGCAGTATATGGACAAGATCAGGGACCAGGCGGATGTAACGGAAGTGGCATTGAATATTCCGTCCGCTACCCTGAATGGTCATACGCTGGCCGAGTACGGACTGAGCCAGAACAATATCCAGAAGATTTTCAAACGGATCAACAGCAAGATCACGCTGGTGTATTATTATGTAAGCTTTGACAGCACCTCTGATACCGCGAGAGCCAATGCCAACCGGTATTTTCAGGATTATTACGGTGCCAACCAGCAGACCATGGAAGCCTATACCGGTCTGTATACCAAAGCCATTCAGGTGCGTGGACAGCAGAACGGAGCGTACATCATGCATCTGGCAGGCAATGTGGCCATGTATGACAGCAGTGCGGCTGCGGGAAGTCAGGAGAAACTGTTGGATGCCACACTGACCAGTGATGGTGCCAATGCAGGATATCAGGCACTTTTGGCATCGGATCAGTTGAAATTCCAGGCATTGTCCAAGAAGATGATCGATGTCTATGAGCAGCTGCTTCCTTCGGAGAAGACGGATGCAGCCAATGCTTATACCAATCTGGTAAATGAAGGGGAGATAACGACCTTCCATGCTGTATTAAACGGCAGTACCGGAAATAAGGTGGAGTCAAAATATTTCGGCAATACCACAGGAAGCCTTGCGGAGCAGGGATATAAGGCAGTTATTGTAAAGGGTGATTATACTTATCCGGAAGCCGGATTCGGTGAATTTAAGGGGCTGATCATTGCTGACGGAGATGTCAAAGTGACGGAGAACTTCCAGGGAACGATTCTGTCCGGCGGAACGATCACGCTGGATCAGAATGTCAATGTGGAACCTGACCGGGATGCGGTGCTTCATGCCCTGACCTATTCCAGAACGATCGTAGATGCTGCCGGTAAGACACAGGAATATCATGTGGTAGACTTTTTAAATGGCGGAGACGGTTACCTGAGCAGTAACGGTAAGTCCTATAAGAACAGTGATATAAATCTGGGAGATTTGATAGTTTATGAAAACTGGCAGAAAGAATAACAACAGTGGTTTTTCCCTGGTGGAGCTGATCATTGTCATTGCGATCATGGCGGTGCTGGTGGGTGTGATGGCCACATCCATTACATCCCTGACCGGCAGGAGAGTCCGGAAATGTGCGGACGAAATTGTGACAACACTGGAGCGGACCAGAGTACTGACCCTCGGAAAAGAACAGAATCAGGTGGAGTGCGTTATCAGCTATAATGATACGACCAAGGAATATACGGCACAGATCCGGCAGGGAGATGTGGAGGTATCCAACAGGGTACTGGGAAAAGAGCCTATTGATATAAAGGTATATTTTGAAGGAGATTCCACGGGATATTCCCTGACGGAACTGAAAGGATCCGACAGCCTGTTACCTTATGTTTCATCTTCAAATGGGCTGCATCTGGTGTTTAACCGTGCATCCGGGGCCTTTGAGAAGGATACCTGTACGGCAAACAATGTGTTGAAGGAATATTGTCAGAAAATCGTTGTAAGCAACGGAACGAGAACCATAGAAATCACAACGGTCGGCAAGACCGGCAAGATCCTGACGAAGTAAGGAGGTTGACCATGGGTATTGGAAAGAAGGGATTTACTCTGGTAGAGATCATCGTATCTCTTGCCATCATGACCATAGTAGCTGGTGCGGTGGGAGCATTCGTGATCGCCGGCAACAATTCCTATATGCGGGGGAACAAGGAACTGACCTTGCAGGAAGAAGCCCAGCTGACCGCCAACCAGATGATCGATCTGATCATTGATGTGGAGAAGGGGATCAGCTTTTCCAATCTGACAGATCAGAAGGCTGTGGATGTCAATGGCAATGTGGCGAAAGACGTTAACGGCATGGAGGTTACGAATGCCAGTGTCAGTGAACTGCGCCTGATCAATAATGACAACAGCTATATGATCCGCTGGCAGGGTGGTGCCGGAGCGGATTACGCCGATGCCAATCAGGTATATCTTTACGAGGTAACAAATACTAAGGACGGCGAAGGCAAAGTTGTGGTAGGAGATTTTGATACAGCTAAGCCCGCACTGATGGCAGAGCATGTCAGCAGCTTCCGCGTGGACCTCAGTGAACTGGATAAGCGGAAAGTCGTTCTGAACATGACCTTTACCTATCAGGACAAGTCCTATGATATTTCCGAGACCATCAAGCTGAGAAATGATCTGAGCTCCGAGCCGTCCAGCATCTATTCCTGGATCAGCGGCATTCGTATCATTCCCGAGCACGCAGATCTGAAACAGGGACAGGCTTTCGTCTTCGATTACGAGATCACCGGAGACGAGGAAGCCATTGCTCAGGGTGTGACCTGGGCCGTAAGTTATCAGGATGGCAGCGCATGTAAGAGCACCATCAGCGGTAACGGTAAACTGAGTGTGGCAGCGGATGAGACCATAGCAGAGAATATTCTGACAGTAACCTGTACCGCCGTAGCGGATCCTACCATAGCGGCAACGGCTACCGTAACGGTACAAAAGCATATTGTGGATTCTCTGGATATAGAACCGAAAGATGCTTCGGTGATTCAGGGGGACAGCCTGCAGTACTCTTATACTATGGAAGGAACAGAAGAGGCTAAAAATGCCGGGGTGACCTGGAGCGTGGCAAGAGTGGACGCAACTGGACTTAAGGCAGGAACCACGATAAATGGGAGCGGTCTTTTGACGGCTGACAGATATGAGCCGACCGGAACACTTGTGCTACAGGTAACCTGTACTTCCGTGGCGGATCCCGGAATGTCTGCATCCACAAAGGTATCGGTATTACCCTATACCAACATTGACGGAAAATATGATGCAACACTGATTGCCAAGAATCTGACCACATATGATTTTACCGAAGGAAGTACGGAAAAGATCGGTTATAAGGCATTGGTTGAATGTCTGCCGTCCTGGGCGGATTACAGAAATCGTTATCCACAGATTGAGTGGAGTGTGGTAGATGATTATGCCAATAATTACAAAATAACCGGTTTGACAGATTCTGATGGTCGACAGTTCCAGGCAGAACTGGAATGTGGAAACATGACGGATACGGTAGTACGTGTGCGTGCGGTGATAGCTTTATCAGCAGATATTAAGATTACCAGAGAAATCGATATTACAATCCCTCCCCTGAAGACGGTTGTAAACGCGAAGGAACCGTATATTTACTCCAGTCAGTTTGTATTAAACCGTAATGGAAAAATTAATTGCGAGATTCGAAATTATAAAGGGGAAGTAAATTGGAGATTTGCAGATATTCCCAGTGAGCTGAATAATGATTTCAAGGTATGGAACGGAATACAAAAATCATATCAGGTTGGTTTTGAAGTCTATGACGGAGCATATGATGATGTTCATCAGGAAGGCTATCTGACAACAGAAAATACGGGAGAATCTACAGAGGTAAGAGCACTTAGCTATATTTCCTGGGATACCGAATATCGTCTGAAGCTTCAGGCATGGAGCCTGGATGATTCCACATTAGTGGCCGAAACGGTAATACTGGTGCCGGTAGTGGATATCTTATTTGCCAATGATCAGCATGTGATTACGGTGCTGAGACCTACCTGGACGAATCGTTATGATCTGCATGCGTATGGTTTTGAGTCTGGAAGAGAGAAAGGACATAGAGCAGCAAAACTGGCAGGATATTTCCAGGGAGAACTGCCGTTGGATTCCAACACGAAATTTGCAGAAATTGATAATATGCATCTTCCTTTTTCGCAGGTACAGTTTGATATTGGCGCACATGAAGAAAATGATTATTTAATTATGACCATTTATGATGAACGATATCCGGATCATAAGAGAAATCTTTTACTGGAAGTAGAGAAGAATCCGGAGTGGTGGGAATGGAAGGATAATAAATGACCATGAATTGGAAACACAATTCAAAAAAGTATATAGCAGGAATCCTCACCATAGCTTTGGCCGTCGGAGTCGGTCAGAGCTATGGCTCTATGGAGGTCAGTGCACAGGAAAGAACCCTTCCCGGTATTGAAAAACTGGTACAGGATACGGTGGCTTCTTCTGACGGTACTTTCCATATTCTGGAGATCGTTCCGGCGAGGGAAAATGCCACGATCGGTTATCTCGTAGGCGGAGAGGAGCCGGTATCTGAGGGCAGAAAGCTTTCCGAGCTGCCGTCCGCCGCAGAGCGTCAGGCAGCTATGGACAATTTGAATGCTGGACAATTTTCATCGACCGGACCGGTCACTTTTTCTGCTTACAGTGAGAGCACCGGTGCTTCCAGAACCGAGGACGTAAGAGGACGCTTTGTATTCCGACAGGAAGGATCCGGCAGATACAATTATCAACAGATCGATGCGGTCTATCGTGAGATTGCCAATGGGGAGACGGTAGCAGCAGGAGAACGTTATAACCGATACAGTGCATTGGAGGCCGCCGGAGACAGTAACCGGGATGCCAAAAGCGTGACTCCGGTATTTTCCCATAGATCTACCGGAGGAAGCAATGGACTGGAGACTACGATTATCAATGGTTCAGACAGCGCCAGGGGATATGCGCAGGGCTTATATGCAATTTCGGAGACGGATCTGGCCGCTATTGATAGAACGAATTTTCAGGCAGAAGATTACGTGGGCAGGAGCAGGACAATCTATCAGAAGATAGGTACGGGTGAGACTGCCGTTTATACCTATCTCGGACAGATTGTATACGGTACCGATGCGGCACTGCCGGATGGATTAAAGACTATGTCCAGAGGGGTATCCGAAAATGAGGCAGGTACTGTTGTGCAGGCACGCACGACATCCGGAGGAGATGCGATAGCAGCCTATTCTGCCGGAGATATTACCAAGAATCTCTACATCCTGGATCATGCGCAGCCGGATAGTGCACAGCTTTGGGCAAAATGGGATGATGTTTCGAAGGCATATACATTTGAGACCATAGCCAGTGCCTGCCTTGTGGATTTCACAGCAAATGATAACGGCGACTATTATGTATCTGCAATGACAGTAAGTGACAAAAACGGTGATTACCGTCTGATCGATACCTATCGTAAGGATGAGGCCGGCAGCTACACTATGGTGACACCGGCTTCCCTTCAGGTTACTTACAAGGGGGAAGCGGGCTTTGACACCGCCAACAGCTATGATTTTGTAGGGGATGACAGAGAGGATGCTACGGAGACTATTGCCTATAACGGCGGTTTCTACAACAAAGAATGGTTCAGGAAAAATGTCCTGAATCTGTCCGGCACCAGCCGTTATGAGAGCGGTACAGCCACCGGAGACGATATCGATACACTGAAGATCGAAGTGACAACACTTACTCCGCAGGAACTGGCAAATCTGGCAGATGCTTCCATTACAGCGGAGGATTCTTATTGTGGAATTGATCTGGCAGATGTGGATCTGTTCTATTTTTCCGGACAGGGAACTTACGGAGCAGAACCGTCCAATATGGTCTCTGCGGCAACCGTGATCGCAAAGCTGGCATTTGGCGTGGACGACAGCGGGATCAGAACCGCTGCAGCCAGAGTGCCGGTGATCATGGATTATAATTTTTATGCCAAGAACAGCACCCAGAGCAATGAAGTGTTGACGAAACTGGCATTGACTCTGCTGCAGGTGTCGGATGACAATGTGGCAAACGCAATCGCAAGTCAGGGAGATTCCTATTGGGAAAATGTAAGTGTCGATACGCTGAAAAGCGCGGCAGAGGGAAATATCAGATCCTATGCGTCTGCAATGCAGGCGGCAAATGCGGATACCCTGACGTTGGATACCTTGAAGGAATACCTGAACGAAAATGTATACCTGAACAACGACAGTTCCAAAGCTTATGCGGCAGAGGATTATCTGACGGATCTGAAGTCAGATACGACAAGAGCATGGATCTACACGGATGTCCTGAAAGAGATCCGCTACGAGAATTTTCTGATCACACAGGAAAATGCCACGGCGGTCACTTTGAATGAAGAGATCAGCAAAGCTTCCATCACCAGATATATAATGAACTGGTATCTGCACAGAAGCCAGGTAAAGGACAGCCTTGCGGTATTGGATCTGGAGCCCTGTTATGATTTCGGAACCGGAGCTTTATCTGCAGATTCCGTGAAAGGATTTCTGGGGCAGAGCAGTTACGGTGGGAGTATTTCCATTACTCAGATGGCTTCGTCGGAGTTCATCGGTAAGATAGAAGATCTCAACGACCGTTACGATATGATCTATGTGGGTGCCCGCACCGGAACCATGAATGTGAAAAACAATCAGACCGTTTACAATGACAGTTTCATGAATGGGCTGATCTATACGCATATCGGGGATCTGTATGATTATAAGGATGAATCGGATGATAACAAGAAGCGTCTGAGGGATGATTCCCTGAGTCACACTTCCAATCAGTATCGGGGACCCGGAAACGATATGAACTCCACCAGAGAAAAGGAGTTCGAGCAGTATATTTCCGCCGGATATCCGGTAGTGTTTGCGGATGCGCTTCTGACGGGAATTGACGGTAAGGTGAGTGCTAATACGGCAACAGTGGACGAAAGTTCCTATTTTTACCAGTTGATACAGTTTGCCTTGTCCACGGATGAAAGCGGCAATTACAAATACTGGCAGGAGAATGTCTTTGCAGAGAGCCAGTTAGTACCCGGAACAGCAGAAAAGGCGGCGGATGACAGCAAGGAGGCGCTGGCTGCCGCAAAGGCGGCAAAGGAAGCAAGAGAAGAGAGACAGAGGAACTTTGGCAACCATCTGAATCTGTCCAAGCTGCAGATCGAATGGGTGAAAAATCTTGGGGAAGATTATATTCCTACAGAGCTGCATTACAACGGGGACGGTATCAACGATGCGTTCCTGAAGATGACGGACGGTAAGTTTTATCTGCAGTATATTTTTGCTCTGTCGAATGATGCGGCTGCGTCCCAGGTGAATACGACTTATGATTGCAAACTGTATATTGATAAGAACTCCGACGGCCGTTTTTCAGGTTCCGATGTGATCGGGCAGACACTTTCCTCCACGGAGGAGCTTTCCGGACTGAATCTGTATGTCAGATCCGGGCAGGAATGGAAGGAAGTGGCGAAGAATGACAGTGGCCATTACGAGCTGCGCACCGGATATACCTATAAGGTAGTCAGAGTGCTGCCGGATGATTATCAGGGAGTATTGCCCTGGAAGATGATCTTCTATGATAATTCTGATGCACTGGTGAGAACCGCAGTGTCCGGTTATACGGCAGTGGACAGAGGTTCCAGAGTGGATATTCAGGTATTGCAGCTGATGTCCGACAGAAAAGCCTCCAATGGCAAGACACTGTGGAATCTGGAAAGTGACAGTGATGTAAAGTCACTGTTAAGCGGTATCCGGGAATTTAAAGTATCTATTGATTCCGTGAAGACTTCAACTTTTATCAACGGATTGATTTCAGACGATCAGTTGAAAAAGCTTAAGACCGATGAACAGAAGTCGGAGGCCTATTATAATGCGGCATACAATGCTTTTCAGCAGTACGATATGCTGATCCTGGGATTCGGAGACAACTACCAGTTCGGAAGCAAGGATCAGAGCCTGAAGAACATGGCAGTATCCGAAGCTATCCGTGATTATATTGAGGATGGTAAGAGTGTCCTGTTTACCCATGACAGCAGTTCTTATATCAACAGTACGGCCGGTAGCGGTAAAGGCTGGTACTGGGGCTACGAGTTCAACAAGACCATGCGTGCGGCGGTAGGACTGGACCGCTATGGTGCACTGAGGGAATATTATGATGACCAGAGGAACAATTCCAGTTTATCCGTTGCCCAGAGAAAGCGTTATGATGCTTATTACAATATTCTGGACACGCAGTACAATTACGATACGGCATGGAAGCCGGGAACGGACCGGAGCAGTGATCAGACGGTCGGAAATATCGAGGGCACGACCAAATATACGACAGTCCGTTATGTGCAGAATCGGATCAATGCGATCCTGAGGAAAGGAACGTCTTATACGAGCTTCTGTTTTCCGATTCGCAATTCTCTGTTTTATCAGGGTATGGATAAGACGACGAACTCTCAGGGGCAGATCACGGTGCTGGGAGATTACAAGGAATTCGGAGACGGTGCCGGTCCTGATATGATCGTTACGCAGATAAATCAGGGACAGATCACTAATTATCCTTATCAGATCACTACAGAAGAACAGCAGACTCTGACAGTGGCGGCAACACATTATCAGTGGCTGCAGCCGAACATGGAGCTGGATAAGGATGGAGACGGCAAAAACGATATTGTGGTATGGTATTGTCTGTCCGACCTGTCCGACAATGCCAAGACCAGAAAGTCGCAGACCGAGTGGAACAACGGACGGGGCAATGATAATGGTGTGAATCTGTATAATGTCAACCCCAAAGATGTGGTAAATAACTATTATATTTACAGCATGGGCAATGTCACGTATTCCGGTGCGGGACATACGGAGCCCACGGGAATGGCGGAGAAGAAGCTGTTTGTGAACACCATGGTAGCGGCTTACAATGCAGGAACCAAGGCACCTTCCGTATTTTTCAGGGATGACAACGGTAACACCATTGACTCCGTATATATGATGTATGATGCTGCCAACAAGATGATCCTGGATCGCAGCAATAAAATTCAGGTGGATTTCAAGGCTACCGATTACAACATTTTGTCTTCGGCAACGGAGATACGGGTAGAGTTCTTCAAGGAGTCCACGGATGCGGATGCTATGGAGATCGCATACGGCAAGGGCACACTGAAGGTGAAGCCTCTGACCGGACTTACAGTGACAAATTCTGCCAAAGCGGAAGTGGGAGCACATGTGATTGCCGGCGGAGACAATCACTTTACGGAAGGCGGAAAGGACTATTATGTCACCGGTACGTCGTATTATTCCGTGACCAGTGACGGTGTATACACGCTGGCATTCCCTGCATCGGAGATGGGGTTGTTCTCCGGCAGCGGCAAGATGACACTCAACGACCAGGATGCAGCCACCATCTATATCCGTGCTACGACCGTTTACGACAACGGATCCAAGCGAACCGAAGGTGCTGTTAAGAGCCTGACCGTCAGCGCGGCGGAACTGTTTGACCTGGATTAAAGAATTTGCGCTCAAAACAGAAAAGACAAATTGCACAAAGAGCAGGGCTGTGGAAAATAACCAATTTCCGCGGCCTTGTTTTTGTGAGAGTTTTTGGGCGGGATTTTCTTGCAGAATCAATATAGGTATGCTATAGTAATCACATCTTAAGAAAGTCTATATAGGCAATATTCTGAAAATGCTTTAATGCGTAGGTGCAGTCGATGGCGGATCGCCGCAAATTCATGGATTGACAGAACAATCGGACAGGGAGGAAACTATTGGAAACAAACGATATTGTGACGAAAAATTTTGAAGCGTATGCGGATGTGGCGGCGGACATAATTAATGTATTGTTATATGAAGGAAGAAAGGAAGTCAGGGACCATGATATGTTAGCGGCAGCTACGGAGAGCCTATACATGGATCAGGAGAAGGGATTACGAAATCAACTGGAAGATGTTGCAAAATACCATGTGGTAGATGGTAAAACGAAAACAATGTATTTGTTATCGAACCAGACGAAAGTAGATAAGGGGATGGTATTGCGCAAGGCAGGATATGTAGGTGGAGAATATCGGAGGCAGTATGAAAAACAAAATGTCGGACTATACCCGGTGATAGAAATTGTACTATACTGGGGGAAAAATCGATGGAAAGAGGCGTGCAGTTTACACTGTTTATTCGATGAAGAAGTACTGCCGGATACAGTGCGGAAATATGTGGATAATATACAGCTTCATGTATGGGAGATGCGCTATCTGCCAAGAGAAATAAGAGAACATTTTCAAAGTGATATGAGAATTATAGCGGATTACCTGGTGGAAGGTAACAATTACCGGTCAAATAGAAAAGTAATTCATAAGGAAGCAACCATAAAGATGTTGAGGGTATTGGCAGGAGACAAAAATGTTGATGATACCGGGGAAATGTTGAAGGAAATGAACATTAAAGAGGAGGATGAGATCAGTATGTGCGAATTGTTTGATCAGTATACGAGAAGAGGAATTGCGCAGGGAGTTGCACAGGGAATCGCGCAGGGAATTATAATTATGTGTAAGGAATTTAATGCAGGTTATGACGAAACTTTACAAAGAGTAAGGAATAAACTTAATATTTCAGAACAGGAGGCAGAAAAGGAGATGCAGCTTTATTGGTAAAACGTTAATAGCAACTTGACTTTTCCCTTCTGGTATGATAAATATATACTATACCTACTGGAACAGTAGGAAATATAGCGAAATAAAGAATTATACATAGGCATAGGAGGAGAAAAAGATGGCATTTGCAGCAGAGACCATATGTGTCCAGGGAAGTAATGAGAGAAAGGATCAGTTTGGCGCCATCAGCATGCCAATTTATCAGAATGCGGCATATGCGCATCCTGGGCTGGGGCAGAGCACAGGATATGATTATTCCCGTTGCGGCAACCCTACCAGGGACGAAGTGCAGAAGACGGTTGCTCTGTTGGAGCAGGGAACGGAGGCACTGGCATTTTCTACGGGAATGGCAGCAATCACTGCAATGATGGAAATCTTTTCTCCAGGAGATCATCTGATCGCTACCGATGATCTGTACGGCGGTACGTTGAGACTGTGGAACACGATCAGCCATAAGAACGGAATATCAGTAGATTGTGTGGATACTTCAAATGTGGAGACTGTGAAAGCGACACTGCGCCCGGAGACAAAAGCTATCTATCTGGAGACTCCGTCCAATCCGATGATGAAAGTGGCGGATATTCAGGCCATCGCAGATGTGGCGCATGAGAACGGATGTCTGCTGATCGTGGATAACACATTTCTGTCTCCTTATTTCCAGAAGCCGTTGACATTAGGAGCTGATATCGTGGTACACAGTGGAACCAAATATCTGGAAGGACATAATGATACTTTGTCCGGTTTTCTGGTGGTGAAGGACAATGCCCTGTATGAACAGCTTAATAATATTTACAAGACGACAGGGGCCTGTCTGTCCGCCTTCGACAGCTGGCTGTTATTAAGAGGTATCAAGACACTGGCCGTCCGTATGGAACAGCACCAGAGGAATGCCCTGGCCATCGCTCACTGGCTGGAGCAGCGGCCGGAAGTGGAGAAGGTATATTATATCGGACTGGATTCCAGACCGGATAAGGAACTGATCGACAGACAATGCAGCGGATACGGCGGAATGATTTCTTTCCGATTGAATTCTGCGGAGAAAGCTGTTAAAATTTTGGAGAGCGTGAAGCTGATCCGTTTTGCGGAAAGTCTGGGCGGCGTGGAAAGTCTTCTGACCTATCCCATGAAGCAGACCCATGCAGATGTACCTGTAGAGGTCAGAGAGGCCCTTGGAGTGGACGAGAAGCTTCTGAGAATGTCCGTTGGTATTGAGAATATCGATGACCTGCTGGCAGACCTGGAGCAGGCTTTTGCCTGAGCGGGGTTGGTTGGTATACATAGTAATTTAGCCAGCTGCGTTGAAGGTTTCCACAGGATGACGCACCGGAAAGCATCGGGATAAGATGTGCAGGGTGCTTTCCAATAGAAGAAATGGTATGATGACTGATAAAAGGATTATGTAGTAAATTAACGTGGAGTATGGTCTGTATGGGACGGAAGTGCCTGAAAATTTGCAGATTTTGAGAAAGGTATGGTTAGCTGTATGACTACATACAATTTTGATAAAATTATAAATCGTAAGGGAACAAACTGCCTGAAATATGATTTTGCTGTGGAGCGGGGAAAGCCAGCAGAGGTACTGCCCCTGTGGGTTGCGGATATGGATTTCCAGGTATCCGAAGAGATCACAAAGAGCCTTCACGCAGCAGTGGAGCATGGAATCTACGGCTATACGCAGCCCAAGGATCCTTATTACAATGCTATCATGAACTGGATGAAGAAAAATCATCAATGGGAAACAAAAAGGGAGTGGATCGTGAAGACCCCCGGTGTGGTATTTGCACTGGGTGCAGCGGTAAAAGCTTTCACAAAGCCGGGAGATGCGGTCTTGATCCAAAATCCGGTGTATTATCCCTTTACCAATATCATTAGGGACAATGACCGTAGGGTGATTGATAATACATTGGTATACGAAAAAAGGGTAACTGAAGGAAAGTCGCAGTACAGCATAGATTATGAAGACTTCGAGCGCAAGATCGTGCAGGAGAATATAAAACTGTTTATCCTGTGCAATCCTCACAACCCGGTGGGAAGAGTATGGACCAGAGAGGAACTGCAGTATCTGGGAGAAATCTGCCTGCGCCATCATGTGATCGTAGTCAGTGATGAAATTCACAATGATTTTGTATATCCCGGATTTGAGCATACGGTGTTTGCCAATGTGGATCCCCGTTTTGCGGAGTTCACCGTGACCTGCACCGCACCCAGTAAGACCTTCAATCTGGCAGGCTTACAGATTTCCAATATTTTTATCCCAAATGAGACATTGCGGGAAGCATTCCAGAAGGAAATCGACAAGACCGGATACGATGAGCCGAATGCGTTGGGAGCGGTAGCCTGCGAGGCTGCATATCGTGGCGGACAGGAGTGGCTGGATCAGCTGAGAGCTTACCTGCTTGAGAATCTGAACTTCCTGCGAGCATATCTGCAGGAGAAAATTCCACAGATTCATCTGGTAGAGCCGGAAGGTACTTATCTGGTATGGCTGGATTGCAGTGAACTTGGGATTTCCGGCAAGGAACTGGATCAGTTTATTGTAGAGAAAGCGGGACTCTGGCTGGATGGCGGAGCAATGTTCGGACCCAGTGGAGCGGACTTCCAGCGAGTGAATATTGCCTGCCCCAGAGCAACGCTGGAGCTTGCACTGGACAAGCTGAAGGCGGCAGTAGACAACCTGGGCTAGGTCCGACGGATTTGATGTGAGCAAAGAAAAATATCTGTGGACGCTTGTTCCGATAGGACAAAAATTATAGCGGTATAATATTAACAGACATATGGTATATTTTTACAATCTTGTCCATATACTGTAACATATCAGGCCATTCATGACTGATCACGGCAGCTTATGCTACGCTTGTGATCCCTGATGAATGGCCTTTTCGATAGTATTGCCATAAGGAAAGGAGCACACAGTATATGCCAAGAGGACAGAGAAAATCCCTGGAGGAAAAGATCCAGGCAAAACAGGAGTTGATCAATGCGCTGAATATCCGCATTGAATCCGAGGAACGGGAACTGGAAGAATTATATGATCAGAAGAGGCGCAAAGAGCTGGAGGCAGTAAGTGACCTGATCGAGGGTGCCGGCCTGGCACCGGAGGAAGTCACCGAAGTCTTGCAACAATACATTGAGAGCCGCAGCGCAAATGCATCGTGAGATTGCAGGTGAAAGAGAGCTTGCTCGCCATAAAGAACCGGAGCTGTACCGCCCAAAAGTTAGAAACAGAATCAATCTAATGACTGGAGGCCGATACACGCCCGGTCTTTTTTTGTGCCCGTTTGGTTATCGCCAATCATGCAAGCATGTTGGCTCTCTTGCGCTCATTATATCATAAAAAGTACTGCGTGATAATCTGCTGTACCTGCTCTGAACGAATGGGAACCTTGCCGGTCTCGTAGGTGGTGATCAGCTGCATGGACGGAAAGATTCCGTTGTAGCAGTAAGACTTGAGTTTGTTGCAGGCAGCATCACAATAATTGTTCTTGTCCATCATCCCGAAGTGCTCCCAGTAGAAGAACTGCTGCGTGGTGGGATGCAGGATCGTGAAATCAGGATAGACTGTCAACTCATTTAAGGCCAGAGCTGCCTCGTAACGATATGGAATATGATTTGTGTACAGAAGATTGGCGATGATAACCTCGGATTTGGAACGGACTTTATGTCCCGCCAGTGTAGTATGAATCAGATTTTCCGGGTGAGAACTGTTTGTTTCATAGCTTTCCGCACACCATTTCTGCATCGATACCGGAAGCTTGTCCTTCGCAAAATGACTTTGCAATAATGGATAATAAGGAGAAGACTCTGCCAACAGGTCAGAGGATGTCAGAGGCTTGGAATGATTGGCTGCTGAATCCTTTTTTTCATGGGATTTTATATAAAAATTGAGAAGGGAGAGTTCTTCTTCGGTTTCGGCAAGCAATAAGGAATAGTATTTTTTCAGGGCAAGGGCTTCCGCTAATGGTTGATTTTTTTTAGATAAGTATTTCTGCTTCCCAGGTAATGAGCATATCCATTTTTGGTAGGGGGGAGATTGATAAATGCATAGTTCACCTTCCGGTAAGTTTGAAATTTTTTGCTTCAAATTTTCTCGAAGGGACATTAATTGATTCAACCGAGTTTGCGTATTCATGGTTTGACCTCCTAAATAAGTAATTGAATTTGTAGTTTCATAAAATTGAGGGAAAATGAAGAATTTATGAAAAAAACAGGCAGATTATATGCGCTTTTGCTTATTTTTTTCATAGAAGCTTGCTTTTTGATACTTTTATGAAAAAATTTGAGAGTATATGGTGAAAAATAGAATAAAATCAATGAAAAATGGTACTTTTATGAAAAACAGATAAAGAGTCCTACGAAAACAGGGATGCCGACGAAAACAGGGATGCCGACGAAAACAGGAATGCCCACGAAATCAAGGATGCCCACGAAAACAGGGATGCCCACGAAAACAGGGATGCCCACGAAAACAGGGATGCCCACGAAAACAAGGATGCCCACGAAATCAGGGATGCCCCACATAGCGTGTGTGACCTGCGTCTTGCATAGAAGCAAGAACACAGGCACAACACATAATATGGCTATCACAGATATAAAGTAACAAGTCCCTTATTCCGCACTTCCTTCGCCCTTCTTCAGGTTCTTCTGGGCGGTGGAGAGCATGAGCTTGATGCGGTTGAGCTGGTTGACTTCGCTGGCACCGGGATCGTAGTCGATGGCTACGATGTTGGAGGAAGGATATGCCTTCCGCAGGGCTTTGATAACGCCCTTACCTACCACGTGGTTCGGCAGGCAGCCGAAGGGCTGGGTACATACGATGTTCGGTACGCCTTCCTTGATCAGTTCCACCATCTCACCGGTTAAAAACCACCCCTCACCGGTCTGGTTGCCGATGGATACGATCGGTTCCGCATAGGAGACGATCTTGTAAATGCTGGTAGGCGGATCAAAATGCTTACTTTCTTCAAAAGCCTTCACGGCAGAACCACGCAGGATATGTTCGATGGCCCAGATACCCAGTGCTGAGATCTTCGCAGTCTTCTTGCTGGTGCCTAAGTGTTCTGCTTTGTAGATCTGGTTGTAGAAGCAGTACAGCATGAAGTCGATCAGGTCGGGTACTACAGCCTCCGCACCTTCGCTCTCCAGCAGCTCTACCAGATGATTGTTGCCTGCAGGAGAGAATTTCACCAGAATCTCACCGACCACGCCGACACGGGGCTTCTTGATATCCAGTACCGGAATCGCATCGAAATCACGGATGATCTGCACACACATCTTGCGGAACTTCGGAATGCTGATATGCTTCGCGGAGACAAATTTCTGTACCTTCGCAAGCCATTCTTTGTGCAGGGCATCCACGGAACCCGGAGTTGCTTCATAAGGACGCATCCGGTAGACACAACGCATGAAGATGTCACCAAATTCCGCACCCACAGCGGCACGTAACAGCAGATCCGCATTCAGATGGAAGCCGGGATTGCTCTCGATACCTGCCAGGTTCAGGGAGATAACGGGAATCTGCTCCATGTCTGCTTTCTTCAAGGCACGACGGATGAAGCCGATATAGTTCGTCGCACGACATCCGCCACCGGTCTGGCTCATGATGATGGCTGTCTTGTTCAGGTCATATTTACCGGACAGCAGAGCTTCCATGATCTGACCTACTACCAGCAGGGAAGGATAGCAGGCATCATTGTTAACATATTTCAGACCAACATCCACAGAGTGCTTGTTATCGTTGTCCAATACCACGAAATTGTAACCGCAGGCATTGAACGCAGGCTGCAGGATCTCAAAGTGGATCGGGGACATCTGCGGACAGATGATGGTATAGTCCTTACGCATCTCTTCGGTAAACGGTACCTTCTCGATAGCGGAAGAACGGATGTTGCGGTGCTTGCCCATCTTTTCACGGACACGGATTGCAGACAACAGGGAACGGATACGGATACGGGCCGCACCCAGGTTGTTGACTTCATCGATCTTCAGGCAGGTGTAGATCTTGTCGGAGCCGGAGAGGATATCGTTCACCTGATCGGTGGTAACGGCATCCAGACCGCAGCCGAAGGAATTCAACTGGATCAGATCGAGATTCTCCACCGTCTTTACATAGCTTGCGGCAGCGTAAAGTCTGGAATGGTACATCCACTGGTCGGATACAATCAAAGGACGTTCCGGTTTTGCCAGATGGGAGATGGAATCCTCTGTCAGTACTGCCATATCGTAGGAGGTGATCAGCTCGGGAATACCGTGGTTGATCTCCGGGTCTACATGATAGGGACGGCCTGCCAGCACGATACCGCGCTTGCCGGTCTTGCGTAAGTATTCCAGAGTCTCTTCGCCCTTTTTCTCCATATCGTGACGGGCATTTGCCAGTTCCTTCCAGGCCTTTTCGCAGGCTGCGGCGATCTCTGCGGCGGGAATCTCGGTGAATTCCTTCGTCAGCGCATCCGTCACGGTACCAAGATCTCTAAAGGACATGAACGGATTGCGGAAAGTGATCTCACCGCCGGCGATTTCCTCTACGTTATTCTTGATATTCTCAGAATAAGAAGTAACGATAGGGCAGTTGTAATGGTTGTTGGCATCCTCGAACTCGTTGCGCTCATAGAATAGCGCAGGGTAGAAGATGAACTTGATTCCCTGACGGATCAGCCAGGTCACATGGCCGTGAGCCAGTTTCGCCGGATAACACTCGGATTCACTGGGGATGGATTCAATGCCAAGCTCGTAGATCTTACGGTTGGAGCTGGGAGAGAGCACAACGCGGTAGCCCAGTTCGGTGAAGAAGGTGAACCAGAACGGATAGTCCTCGTACATATTCAGCACTCTGGGGATACCAACTACACCTCTGGGAGCTTTGTCAGCGTCCAGAGATTCATAAGAGAACAGTCTATGTAATTTGTATTCGTATAAATTCGGTACATTGTGGGCATTCTTCTGACCGCCGATACCACGTTCACAGCGGTTGCCGGAGATGAACTGACGGCCGCCGGAGAATTTGTTGATGGTCAGACGACAGTTGTTGGTACAACCCTTACATTTCGCCATGCTGGTCTCGAACTGGAGATCGCAGATCTTCTGATAATCCAGCATTGTGGTCACATAACCGTCTTCGTAATGTTCTCTGGCGATCAGAGCCGCACCGAAAGCACCCATGATACCGGCGATGTCGGGACGGATCGCCTGGCAGTTTGCAATTTTCTCAAAGCTGCGCAGAACAGCGTCATTGTAGAAAGTACCGCCCTGTACCACGATATTTTTACCAAGCTCTGAAGCATCGGAGACTTTGATTACCTTAAATAAAGCATTCTTGATAACGGAGTAAGCAAGTCCTGCGGAGATATCTGCTACGGAAGCGCCTTCCTTCTGCGCCTGTTTTACTTTGGAGTTCATGAATACGGTACAACGGGTACCCAGATCGATAGGATGCTCTGCAAACAGGGCAGCCTGAGCGAAATCCTGCACGGTATAGTTCAGAGATTTGGCAAAGGTCTCAATAAAGGAGCCACAGCCGGAGGAACATGCTTCGTTCAGCTGTACGCTGTCTACGGTCTGGTTTTTAATCTTGATGCACTTCATATCCTGACCGCCGATGTCTAAGATACAGTCTACGCTGGGGTCAAAGAAAGCAGCGGCATAGTAATGGGCCACGGTCTCTACCTCGCCGTCATCCAGCAGGAAAGCGGCCTTCATCAGGGCTTCACCGTAACCGGTGGAGCAGGAGCGTACGATCTCCACGCCTTCGGGCAGGAGAGAGTAGATCTCCTTCAGGGAACGGATCGCTGTCTTCAAGGGGCTTCCGTCATTACTGGAATAGAAAGAGTACAGCAGGGATCCATCTTCACCTACCAGAGCGATCTTCGTGGTGGTGGAACCGGCATCGATACCCAGGAAAGCCTTGCCCTGATAGGACTGTAAGTCTCCGGTGGTCACGTGATGCTTGCTGTGACGCTCCACGAATTCCTGATAAGCAGCCTTGTCCGCAAACAGAGGCTCCATACGTTCTACTTCGAACTCCATTTTGATGTCGGAGGACAGCTTTTTCACCATGTCAGACAGACTGATACAGACTTCCTCCTTCGCATTTAGTGCGGAACCGATGGCTGCGAACAGATGGGAGTTGTCCACGTCAATGATGTGCTCGTCATCCAGATTTAAGGTACGGATAAAGGCAGCTTTCAGTTCAGACAGGAAATGTAACGGCCCGCCCAGGAAAGCTACGTGACCGCGGATCGGCTTACCACAGGCCAGACCGGAAATTGTCTGGTTCACCACTGCCTGGAAAATAGAAGCAGACAGGTCTTCCTTGGTAGCACCTTCGTTGATCAGAGGCTGGATATCGGTTTTGGCAAATACACCACAGCGGGCAGCAATGGTGTAGAGGGATTTATAATTTTTCGCATATTCGTTTAAGCCCGAAGCATCCGTCTGGATCAGACTGGCCATCTGGTCGATGAAGGAACCGGTACCGCCGGCACAGATACCGTTCATACGCTGCTCCACGTTACCGCCTTCGAAATAGATGATCTTCGCATCCTCACCGCCCAACTCGATGGCAACATCGGTCTTTGGAGCCAGTTCCTGAAGGGAAGTAGCCACGGCTACGACCTCCTGCGTAAAGGGAACGCCGAGGTGGTTGGCCAGTGTCAGACCGCCGGAACCGGTGATCATGGGGTGCAACTGCAATTCTCCCAGCTGGTCATAAGCTTTCTTAAGGAGCTCAGACAGTGTTTCCCGGATATTGGCGAAGTGACGCTCATAATCGGAAAATAAAATATTGTGTTCTTCGTCCAAAATAGCAATCTTGACAGTGGTGGAACCGATATCTATGCCGAGAGTTGCGTATTTTTCCTGTGAATTCATGTGATACATCCTTCCTGAAATAAAAATAAATCTACTTATTTAATGCATTTTTTTCATCAACAAAACATTCTCATTATACGACAAAAAACACCACAATGCAACGAATAATGGGGGAGTTTAGTTGTTAAAGTTTTGTAAAATGTAACTTAAATTTTTCGGGAAAACTCTGAAAAAAGAGAACGTGCAGTTTACTTATTCTCTTCCGGATGTTACAATCTCGATAGAGAAAAATCAAAATATAACTATTTATGGAGACATTGTTTTATGAGCAAATTCGAAAAAAAGTTTGGAAAATATGCGATCCATAACCTGACCATGGTATTGATTATGTGTTATGTGGCGGGCTATGTGATCGAACTGATGGGCAGCGCGGCCGGAAATAATCTGCTGGGATTTCTGACACTGGATCCTTACCGGATACTGCACGGGCAGATCTGGCGTCTGGTGACCTGGGTGATCGTTCCGCCGGACAGCCTGGATATTTTTACGATCATTATGCTGTTGTTCTATTATAATCTGGGAACAGCACTGGAGCGGACCTGGGGAACCTACCGTTACAATGTCTATATTTTTTCCGGTATGCTGTTCACGATTGCCGGCAGCTTCCTGTGCATGGGAGTTCTTTACCTGCTCACCGGAGGTATGGCAACGGAGACCGCATCCGTGGTATTTTACGGCGGGTCCTATGCGTTCAGCACCTACTATATCAACCTGTCCATCTTTCTGGCGTTTGCCGCAACGTATCCGGATATGCAGGTACTGTTGATGTTCGTGATCCCTGTGAAGGTAAAATGGATGGGAATTCTGGATGCCATTCTGATGGTCTATACGGTAATTGCCGGAAATCTGTTCACCAAGTTTGCGGTAGTGGCATCACTTTTGAATTTTGTGTTATACTTTTACAGACTGCATCGCAGCCGTATCTCGCCGAAACAGATGCACCGCAAGGCGCAGTTCGAACGAAAATCCAATGCCGGACGGGCGAAAGTCACAAGACACAAATGTGCCGTCTGCGGACGGACAGAAGAGGACGATCCGAATCTGGAGTTCCGTTTCTGCTCCAAATGTAACGGCAACTACGAATATTGCCAGTATCATTTATTTACCCATGAGCACGTAAAATGATAATAAGATTTGCAATATCCGTTACGGCATGACTGCTTGCAGGCAATGCCGTGCGGATATTAGCAAATCGAACAGACATGAGCAAGAAGGACGATAGTCCGGATTGCTCATGTCTGTACACTTTCGGGAGTGCGAAGCACGGAGAAAGTGTATTATTGTAAGAGGCATACGGCATGACTGCTTGCAGGCAATGTGCGAAGCACGGAGAAAGTGATGTTATTATAAAGGAGACCCTATATGAACAAAGAAGTATTATTTGCCCAGACCTTAGAGCAGGTCCGCAAGACCGCCAAAGAGCAGGGCAACTGCATCAGCGAAGAACAGGTAAAGGAAGCATTCGCCGAGTTGGATCTGAGCAATGAACAGCTGCAGATGGTATTTGACTATCTGTTAAAACATAAAATCGGTATCGGACAGCCTATGGATCCCGATGAATTCCTGACGGAGGAGGAAAAGGATTACTTACAGGAATATCTGGATGAAGTAGCGGCATTACCGACCTACAGTGACGGTGAAAAACTGGCATTTTCCATCGCGGCCATGGCGGGAGAGACGGATGCGCAGCAGCGCCTGATCGAATTGCATCTGGCGGATGTGGCAGAGATCGCCAAACTCTATGCCGGACAGGGTGTCCTGCTGGAAGATCTGGTGGGAGAAGGCAATCTGGCGCTTTCCTTCGGTGTGACCATGCTGGGCAGTCTGGAGAAGCCGGACGAAGTCGAGGGAATGCTCGGCAAAATGATCATGGATGCCATGGAAGAATACATTGCCGAACATGCAGAAAATTCCAAGATCGACAAGCGAGTGGAAGATAAGGTCAACAAGGTAGCGGATAAGGCCAGAGAACTGGCGGAAGAACTGCACCGCAAGGTGACCACGGAGGAACTGATGGAAGAGACCGGTATGTCCCGCAAGATGATCGAGGATGCCATAAGAATGAGCGGTTTCAAGATTGAGGATATCGACAACAATGCAAAAGACAGTTTATGAGAATTATAAATACAGCCTGCAGGATACGGCAAAGGTCTACATAGGCGCAAAATATACCTTTGCAGAGCTGCTGGATCAGGACGAGGTGGCGTTTAAATTCCGCCTGATCGTGGAACGCTATATTTTAGCGGAAAAAGAGGTGGATCCCCAGGATACGCTGGAGACCCATCTGTATTATCTGAAGCCGGACAGTTTTCTTGTGAAGATCTACGACCGGATCAAGGCCCGGGTGAAGATCAATATCATCGAGGAGAAAAAAAGGATTTTCGGCAGAAGCAAAAGGCGTTATGTCACGAAGGAATTGAACATCCGGGAATTAGTTGCCATGACACCGGAGGAGAAAGAGGCGAAGGGTGTCGTGATTCAGGAAATCTCCATGAGCAAGCTGGCACTGGCCGCGTTTTGACAGATTAAGCTCACCCACAGAAATCTACGCGGCTGCTTGCAGACAGCGGAGATTTTCTGTTCGTTACGATTTCGAGAGCTCGAAGAGCAAAGAAATCGGTTAAGAAAGATTTAGAAAAGGGGACACATCAGAAATGAGAGTAGAAGATTTATCCACATATGAGATTATAGAGAAACGGCAGATCCCGGACATCAACAGCGTGACCTATCTGTGCCGTCACAAGAAGACCGGAGCAAGGGTGGCACTTGTATCCAATGATGACGAGAACAAGGTATTCTATATCGGTTTCCGCACCACACCCAAGGATTCCACCGGTGTAGCCCATATTCTGGAACACTCCGTATTATGCGGATCGAAGGAATTCCCGGTGAAGGATCCTTTTGTGGAACTGGTAAAGGGGTCTCTGAACACTTTCTTAAATGCCATGACCTATCCGGACAAGACTGTATACCCCGTGGCCAGTTGCAATGACAAAGATTTCCAGAACCTGATGCATGTCTATCTGGATGCGGTTTTTTACCCGAATATTTACAAAAACGAATCTATTTTCCGACAGGAAGGCTGGCATTATGAGCTGGAAGGCGACAATGAGGAGCTGAAAGTCAACGGTGTGGTCTATAACGAGATGAAGGGGGCTTTTTCCTCTCCGGATGATGTGTTGGAGCGGGAGATCATGAATTCCCTGTATCCTCACACCACCTACGGCTGCGAATCCGGAGGTGATCCGGAAGTGATCCCCGAGCTGACCTACGAAGAATTCCTGAATTTCCACCGGAAATTCTATCATCCCTCCAACAGCTATATCTATCTCTATGGCAATATGGATATGGCGGAGAAACTGACCTTTATCGATGAGCATTATCTGTCTGTCTACGATGCCCTTGAGGTGGATTCCGAAGTGACGGAAGAGGCGGCATTTACCACGCCGAATCGCATTGTCAGGGAATGTCCCATCGGCGAGGGAGAGGACGAGGAGGAGAATACCTACCTGTCCCAGAATTTCTGTGTCGGTGACAGCCTGGATCCGAAGCTTTACATTGCGTTCCAGATTCTGGATTATGCCCTGTGTTCCGCTCCCGGAGCACCCTTAAAGCAGGCACTGGTAGACAGTGGTGTCGGCAAGGATGTCTACAGCATCTACGAGAATGGTATCCGTCAGCCGTATTTCAGTGTGGTGGCGAAGGACACTTCCGTAGAGAAAGAACAGGAATTTTTACAGGTAACGGAAGAAGTGCTGAAAAAGCTGGTAAAGGACGGCTTCGACGAAAAGGCATTGCTTGCCGGTATCAATTACTACGAATTCAAATACAGAGAGGCGGATTTCGGTTCCTACCCCAAGGGACTTATGTACGGTTTACAGGTGCTGGACAGCTGGCTGTACGATGACAGACTGCCGTTCATTCATATCGAAGCCAACGCTACCTTCGCAGAACTTCGTAAGAAAGTAAAATCCGGTTATTTTGAAGGGCTGGTACGGAAATATCTGCTGGACAATACCCATCGCAGCGTGGTGATCTTGCAGCCGAAGCTGGGACTTCTGGAAGAGCAGGAGCAGAAACAGCGGGAAAAGATGGCACAGGTGAAAGCTGCCATGAGTCCGGAAGAGATCGAGAACGTGAAGGAGACCTTCCGGAAGCTGACCGAATTCCAGGAGAGCGAAGACGCGAAGGAAGACCTGGAGAAGATTCCTCTGTTAAAACGGGAAGATATGAAGAAAGAGGCAAATCTGCCGGTGAACGAAGTACGGAGCGTTGGAGATACCACACTTTTGTATCATGATCTGTTTACAAACGGTATCGGCTATTTACGTCTGATCTTCAAATTGGATCAGATCCCCGGTAAATATTTCCCGTATATCGGCATTTTGAAGGGCTGCCTGGGACTGTTAAATACGGAGCATTATGCTTATGGAGATCTGTTTAACGAGATGAATCTGGTCACCGGCGGCATGGCTGCGGTAAATAATGTCTATGGCAAGCTGCAGGATACGGATCAGTTTACACTGACTCTGGAACTGAAGACAAAGGTATTTTATGACCGCCTTGCGGAAGCAATCGATCTGATGCGTGAGATCGTCATGACCAGCGATTTTACGGATGCCAAAAGACTGTATGAGATTCTGGCGGAGGGCAAGTCCCGGATGCAGGCACAGATGACCTCCGGAGGACACAGTGTGGCGGCCGGAAGAGCCTTATCCTACGGCAGTATTCCCGGAGCTGTGAGCGAAGAGATTTCCGGTATCCCGTTCTATCGTCTGATCACGGATCTGGAAGCTCATTTTGACGAGAAAAAAGAAGAATTGGTGGAAATCTTACAGATCTTAGTGAAAATGATCTTCCGTCCGGAAAACCTCATGGTGGATTTCGTAGGTGAGGAAAAGGCAGTAGTTCTTTTAGATGCTCCGGTGGAAGCTTTCAAAGCAGCACTTTATACGGAAAACGTGGAAAAAGAACATTACATTCCGGAAACCTCCCGGAAAAACGAAGGTTTCTTAACCTCCGGTCAGGTCAATTACGTATGCCGTGCCGGTAATTTCCGCAAGAGCGGACTGCAATATACGGGAGCATTAAGAGTACTCAAAGTCATGATGGGGTATGAATATCTGTGGGTCAATGTCCGTGTCAAGGGTGGTGCCTACGGCTGTATGTGCAGCTTCGGCAGATCCGGTGACAGCTACTTTGTCTCCTACAGAGATCCGAATCTGGGCAAGACCATTGAAACTTACGAGAAAGCTGCAGATGCCATTGCAGAGTTCACAGCAGATGAACGTACCATGACCCAGTATATCATCGGTGCGGTCAGTGATTTGGACGTACCCATGAATCCGGCGGCAAAGGGACTGTATTCCCTGAGTGCCTATATGACAGGACTGGATAATGCCACTTTACAGAGAGAACGCGACGAACTGCTGGCGGCTACCGAAGAGGATATCCGTGCATTGTCCGCACATATCCGTGCATTTATGCAGGAGGATCTGCTCTGTGTGGTAGGTACGGCTTCCAAGGTAAAGGAAGAGCAGGAGAGATTCCTGAAAGTGGAAAATCTGTTTTAATACGAATCACGCGTAGCAGAAATTTTGCAAAAAAATAAAGAACTTTTGTGGTATTATTTCGTTTATAGGGGTGAACAATAAAAAGTCAACAGCAGGCGGATCCGGCAGGGTGTCCGGATGCCGTCCGCAGAATGGAGAGGGTTATGAAAAAACGAAATTTTGAAACAAAGATCATTACAGGGTTACTCACTGCCGGCATGATATTATCGCTGACCGCCTGCGGCAGCTCATCGAACGGCAGCTACGGCATCAGTGATCTCATGGATGCGGATTATGCTGTTGCTTCCAATGAGGCAGCTGCCTCGGAAGCGTCCGCTTATGAAGGCGGATTCGGCATGACAGATGGGTACGATTCCGCAAAAAACGCTCAGGACACAGGTAATACAGTGTCCGAGGAGGCTGCAGACACAGCCGTAGCAGACCGGAAGCTGATCAAGACCGTGAATATGGATGTCGAGACCAGGGAGTATGATAAGCTGTTAAGCGCGGTAGAGAATAAAGTAACAGAGCTCGGCGGCTATATCGAAAGTCTGGATGCCTATAACGGCAGTACATATTATAGTTATCGTTCTACAAGGAATGCCAATCTGACCATCCGTATCCCGAAGGACAGACTGGAGGAGTTCCAGAATACGGTTTCAGAGCTGGGCAATGTGACCAGCCGTTCGGAGAATGTGCAGGATGTAACATTGACATATGTAGACCTGCAGAGCCACAGGGATGCCCTGCGGACCGAGCAGGATAGATTATTACAGCTTCTGGAGCAGGCAGAGAGTGTGGAAGATATTATTACCATCGAACAGCGTCTGTCGGATGTCAGATATCAGTTGGAAAGCATGGAATCCCAGCTTCGCAGCTATGATAACCGGGTTGACTACAGCACCGTATACCTTTATATTGATGAAGTAGAAGTCTATACCCCTGTGGAAGAAGAGACCGTCTGGGAGCGTATTTCCACCGGATTTGTGGACAGTCTGAATAATATCGGCGAGGGACTAAAGGAAGCAGCGATCTGGTTCGTGATCCATATTCCTTATCTGGTGATCTGGGCGATCGTGATCGCAGTGATCGTATTGATTTTAAAGAAGATCAAAAAGCGCACGAAGCGGATCCGGGCGGAGGAACAGAAAAAATTCGCCGAAGAGGAAGCAAGAATGCAGAAGACTTTGCAGAACACGGCAGAGAATACAGCAGAGAATACGGTAGCCACACAAAACAGCAATGAGTGAGAATCTATAAGATAAGCCGGACGGACCGGCGGCTGACAGAAAAGTGTCAGGGAAAAAGACAAGAACAGGAGAAATAAAAATGAACGAAAATCCGGCATACAAATCTGGCTTTGCCACACTGATCGGACGTCCCAACGTAGGAAAGTCCACGCTGATGAACCGACTGATCGGACAGAAGATTGCCATTACATCCAACAAACCCCAGACCACCCGCAACCGTATCCAGACGGTGCTGACACTGGAAGAGGGACAGATCGTATTTCTGGACACTCCCGGTATCCATAAGGCGAAAAACAAGCTGGGCGATTACATGGTCAATGTTGCGGAGCATACATTGAACGACGTGGATGTGATCCTGTGGCTGGTGGAGCCCACGAACTTTATCGGTGCCGGAGAACGTCATATTATTGAGCAGCTGAAGAAGACCAAGACTCCCGTGATTCTGGTGATCAACAAGACGGACACCGTGAAAAAGGAAGAGATCCTGGCGTTCATCGATACCTATCGCAAAGAACTGGATTTCCAGGAGATCGTTCCGGTGTCCGCACTGAAGGGAGACAACACGGATGTGCTGATCCAGTGTATTTTAAAATATCTGCCTTACGGTCCGGCATTTTATGATGAAGATACCATCACCGACCAGCCCATGCGTCAGATCGTGGCGGAGCTGATCCGTGAAAAGGCTCTGAGACTTTTGTCTGAAGAAATTCCCCATGGTATTGCCGTGACGGTGGAAAGCATGAAGGAGAGAGGCCGGATCTGTGACATCGAGGCCACGATCATCTGTGAGAGAGATTCCCACAAGGGTATCATTATCGGCAAAGGCGGACAAATGCTGAAAAAGATCGGCTCCCAGGCCCGCCCGGAGATCGAGGATATGCTGGAAATGAAGGTCAATCTGCAGCTTTGGGTGAAGGTGAAGAAGGACTGGAGAGACAGCGACATCTTATTGAAAAACTTCGGATATAATCCGAAAGACATTGAGATGGGCGAATAGAAAAACGAAATTTGCAGACCCTATTTTTACAGAGGATAATACACTGATAGAAGAGGGGGATGCGTAAGATGCAATTCACGAATTACTGGCAGCAATTTGAACATACCGGCAGAGTGGAGGATTACCTGAAATACCTGCAGAGCGCGGGAAAGGAGGAATCTCCGGCTGGTGCGGAATGTAAAAGCCCCCTGGTGGATTGCAGAGCGGAGGGGCGTACAGACCTGTCCGCAGGGGAGGATGGATCATGCAGGAATCCCTGTATGTAACGGGAATTGTATTAAAACAGACACCTTTCGGTGAATATGACAGGCGTGTATGCCTGCTTACCAGAGAAAAAGGGAAGATCACTGCTTTTGCCAGAGGGGCCAGAAAGCCCGGTAACCGGCTGGCTGCAGCGACCAACCCTTTTGCTTTTGGCTCTTTTCGTCTGTATGAAGGACGGAACTCTTATACGATATCGGAAGCAGAGATCCGGAACTATTTTCCGGAACTGATGACGGACTACGTGGGGGCATGCTACGGTATGTATTTCGCGGAAGTGGCGGATTTTTACTGCCGGGAGAACAACGATGAGAAAGAAATGATGAAACTGGTCTACCAGTCGCTGCGGGCTTTGTGTGCACCGGCACTTCCCAATGAACTGGTGCGCAGTATTTTTGAACTGAAGGCCATCGTTATCAACGGAGAATATCCGGGAGTACCGGAGGAGCGCAAACTGGAAGAATCCACACGGTATGCACTGAATTACATAGCGGAGAGTTCTGTGGAAAAGTTATATACCTTTACCGTATCGGACAAGGTTCTTGCAGAACTTTCACAGATTGCGTCGGAATATCGGAAGCGTTTCATGGACAGGTCGTTCAAAAGTCTTGAAATACTGAAAACTCTATGTTAAAATCGGTTATGGCTGATGCCAAAAAAGGAGACTCATTTATGAGGCAGAATAGAAT
>ERZ1026854.354-NODE-354-length-32495-cov-4.535789_pt1 | contig 32495 bp, 27 predicted proteins | sample MGYA00380157_ERZ1026854 | MGnify/ENA primary metagenome ERZ1026854 (study PRJEB33269, sample SAMEA4719793) | human gut metagenome | biome: human-associated habitat; feature: organic feature; material: feces | place: Cameroon | collected 2013-10 ... | reverse complement strand
CGGAGATTCAGCCTAATTTTTTGTACTGTCAAAAAGTTTTAGCGGACAGTAATAAAATATTTTTCTTCCTATTTTCCGCAGTTTTTGACTTTTAGTCCAGCAATCGGCCCTACAGCCACGTGAGAGGGGCCTCAAGCGGCTTGAGAAACGCTTCAGGACGGGCAGGATCACCAAGGACAAGCTGAACAACCGCGGCTACAACCGCTTCCTTACGATGACAGGAGACGCCTCCGTCAGGATTGACTACGACAAGGTCGCCAAGGATAAATGTCTGGACGGCTACAAGGGCTACACAACAAACAGCACGCTCACGGATGACAGGGTGATAGAGGAATATGGATACCTCTTCATGATAGAACGCGCCTTCCGCCTCTGCAAGACGGACCTTGACATCCGTCCGATGTATCATAGGCTCTTCAATAGGATTGAGGCCCACGTCTGCATATGTTTCGTGGCGTACACGATCATGCTAGAGTTGGAGCGCATCCTGAAAACTGCCGGTACTAGAATCACCTTGGACAGGGCCCGCTTCCTCGCGGAGAAAATATATCAGATTGACTACATCAATCCATACGACAACAAGCGAAAGTCAGTGCTCCTGCACACCAAAGAGGAGCCAGAAGTCACCGAGTTGCTTGACATCATCTCGGCCAACTGCTAAAATGGGTGTCCCATTGCGGAAAACAGGAAATACAAGGAGGTCGCCGAGTTGTTGAATATCTCCGAAGACAAGGTTGACAACAACATCCGTTTCGTCCGCAAAGCCCTCCAGTCCAGCCTGAAAGACTACCTCCCTGTGATTCTCCTCACCTTCATCAGTATCAAATAGATGGTTGGAAGGCAACAGAAAAACTCAATTGTTTTCTGAGAGTTAATCTACCTGAACAGCCTGTCGATGTCCTTGACGGTGTGCGGGAGGGCGAAGACGACGACTCGGTCGTAGGGCTCTATGCGGGTGGATCCGATCGCGATGTAGGATTCGCTGCCTCGGATGAGGCCGCCGATCACGGCGTCTTTCGGGAACGAGATGTCTTTCAGGGTGCCTTTCGTGATGGCACTGTTCGGGGCGACGGTATATTCAAGAACCTCCGCGTCCGTGCCGCTCATATACTTGACCAGGCGGGCCTTGCCGCTTAGGGTGAACTTGAACAGGCGGCCGGCGGTGATCAGTTTCTTGTTGATGACCGAGTCCACGCCCATCTCCTCGGCAAGGTGGATGTACTCGATGTTCTCGACCTCGGCGATGGTCCTGTCAACGCCGAATTTCTTCGCCACCACGCAGGCCAGCACATTGGCCTCGTCGTTGCCGGTCAGGGCCAGAAATGCGTCGTAGTCCTTGATCCCTTCCTCCAGAAGCAGGTCGGAGTTCCTGCCGTCACCGATGACGATGATCACATTGTCCGGCAGCCTTTCCGACAGAATCATTCCACGCTCCTTGTCCCGCTCCAGAATCTTCACGGAACTGATTTTCTGGCTGAGCCTTGCGGCGACCAGCTCGGCGATGTCCGATCCGCCGAGGATCATCACCTTGTCGATCTCTATGTTGCTCTTGCCGAGGAACTTCATCAGGAATGCCATACCTTCGCGGGTGGCTATGATGAAGACCAAGTCATTGAACATAAACTTGGTGTCGTACTTCGGCATAATGGTCTTGCCACCGCGTGAGATAGCGATCACACGGAACTGCAACTCGTCACTTGTCGCTATGGCGGCGAACTCAGCGAGCTTCATGTCCAGAAGAGGGGAGTCCTCCTCCAGCTTGAACACCTCGACCTGAAGCTTTCCACGGGCGAAATCCATCGACTCGGTCGAGGAGGAATGCTTGAGCAGATCGAAGATCTCATCGGCGGCGAGCCTCTCGGGATAGAACATCAACTCGATGCCCATCTGCTTGAACAGCAGCTTGTTCTCGGCCGAGAGAAAGTCGTTGTCGTCAATTCGGGCTGTAACTTTCTTGGCTCCGAGATTTTTGGCCAGAAGTGCGCTCACAAGATTCACATCCTGCGGCACGAAAGGCACGACGGAGATGAACAGGTCGGCGTTCTGCACGTCGGCCTCGCGCAACACCCTCAGCGAGGATGGCGCTCCTTCGATGGCGATCACGTCGGCTATCGAGCTGATGTTGGCAAGCCTCTGCGGATCATCGTCAATGACGGTTATGTCATTGGCCTCAAGACTAAGCATCTTCGCCAGATGCGAACCTACCTCGCCGGCTCCCTGAATGACGATTTTCATATCAACTTTCTTAAATATTCAAAAATTCCGTTCCCCTTGAGCATAGCAAGCGGCACGATCCACTCCGGGAAAAGCGCCGGAACATCAATCCTGCGGTGTGTGTCGGCATATTCCTGAATCGCCTTGACATCTGGCCTGACCTCCAGTCGCCGGAACTCCTTGTGCGCCTCCCAAACCGCCTTGAAGCAGTCTTTCTTGCCTGTCAGCAGATAGACAAGCGCAGAGCAGCCGTCCAAGCACATTCTTAGGAATATGGTGCCTCGGGCGCGTCTGCAAGCCTTGACGGCAGCCTTTTCCGGCGTCAGCTCCCTCAATTCCTGCAATGAATATGTCTTCGCGAGGTTGTTCTGGAGCATCAGCAGATTGTTCCGGTAGTTCAGCTTCAGTTTCCACGGGGAGTCGTTCGGCAGTGTGCCGCCTCCGAGATGCCACACAACCGACTGAGGCACAACGAATATGTTCTTTCCCTCCAACTGAAGTCTCCAGCAGAGATCAATCTCCTCCATATGGGCGAAAAACCTGTCGTCCAGCCCTACCATCTTTGAATATTCCGTCTTGCGGACCATCAGGCACGCTCCTGTGGCCCAGAAGACCTTGGCCGGAGAATCGTACTGGCCGTTGTCCTTCTCAACTCTCTTGAGAACCCTTCCGCGGCAGAACGGATAGCCGAAACGATCCAGCATTCCGCCGGCCGCTCCTGCATATTCAAAGGAGTCTTTTTCGTACCACGAATGGAGTTTCGGGGCGCAGGCGGCGCAGTCCGGGTGGCTGTCCATCCAGTCGGTGAGCGGTTTCAACCAATCTTGGGGAACCTCGATGTCAGAGTTTATGAGCACGAAATATTCAAGATCTCCGGCGTCCGGCAGCTCGCATACAGCCTTGAAGGCCCTGTTGTAGCCACCGGTGAAGCCGTAGTTCTTGTCCAGGCGGATCTGCCGCACTGTCGGGAACTTCTCGGACAGCATCTCCATCGAACCGTCCGTGGAGGCGCTGTCAGCGACAATGATATCCGTCCCGTCCGTGGCCGAGGCCAGCAGACCAGGCAGGAAACGCTCAAGATATTCCTTTGTGTTCCAGTTCAGTATGACAACCGCCGTGCGCATCTTCCTTTATTACTCTTTGTGGCAGTCGCAGTTGCCGTGGCAGCATTCGCCGTCCTTCTTGCCTTCTCCGTGGCAGCACTCGCCATCCTTGTGACCTTCGCCGTGGCAGCCGCCCTCGCCCTTGTGGCAGTGGCACTCATGCTCTTCCTGTGGGAGGAACTCGCCGTGGAGGCCTTCCTTGAGCTCTTTCTCCGTAGCTTCCCTGACGCTGACCACCTTGCCGGTGAAGTTGAGGGTCTTGCCGGCCATCGGGTGGTTGAAGTCCATCACAACGGTGTCTGGCTTGACCTCGTGAACGGTTCCCTGTACGACCTGGCCAGTGTTGCTGAGCATAGGGATGATCTGGCCTACGACGAGAAGATCCTCGCGAACTTTCCCGTCGATCTCAAAAGCGGCCTTAGGCAGCTCGAAGAGACGGCTGGCGTCGAATGTGCCGTAGCCTTCCTCCGGAGTGAGGGTGAACGCGAACTCGTCGCCAGGCTCCTTCCCCTCGACCTCGCTCTCGAATTTAGGAAGAAGCATATGTGTCCCGTGAATGTAGCCAAGCGGACGCTCCTGCGTCGCCTTGTCGGCGAGTTTTCCGTCCACAATCAGTTCGTAGGTCAGCTCGACCACATTGTTTTTCTGTACTTTCATAATGATGTCTTATTGTTAATGAATTTATTTTCTGTTTGTTATGAACTGCTGACGATTCCGCGTCACGCGCTGAAATCAACATTTCCGAACGCTAAGGTAGGAATAAGTTTTGACTTACAGAACCTCGCATCGTTTCCGGCGGCCAAAAGATTGTTCCAAAGGGTGAGGAGATTGCCGGTTATGAGCATCTCCCTTACCGGATGGACGATCTTTCCGTCCTTGAAAAGGAAGCCTTCGACTCCGAAGGAGAAGTCGCCGGTGGCTGAGTTGCTGTTGCCGCCGTTGAAGCCGGTGACAAGGATGCCTTCGCCGACTATACGCATCAGTTCCTCCTTGCTGCAGGTCGCTTCGACAGGCTCAGCGACCGATGGCGCGAAACAAGGCAAAACCACCGGTCTCGTAGCGTCCTCAACCGTAGCCTCGACCCCCATCTTCCTCGACATATAAGTATTGACGAAATATTCCTTCACAACCCCGTTCTCAACAATCGGCATCTCCGCGGTCGCAACCCCTTCAGAATCAAACAGCCTCGACCCCGTCTCCCCGACGCTCACCGGCCTGTCCCATATATTCAGCCACTCCGGAAACATCTTCTTCCCCAGCGAATCCAGCATAAACGAATTCTTCTGCTGCAATGAATATCCTCCCAGAGCGTTCAGCACAGGCGTCACAAGCCTCGATGCCACCTCGCTTTCAATGACCATCGAATATTTCCCGCTCTCGATCTTGACCGGGCCTATCTGTGACATCGCCCGCTTGAACGCTATCTCACCGCAGTCCTTGATATTCAGATCCTTGAGCATCGGTGTGGCGTCCCACCAGTAACTGCTGAACCTGTTCCCGTCCGCATCCTGCACGGTCACCTCGACCCCATATTCAAAGGAAGTCTCGGTGTGGCGGCATCTAAGTCCGTTGGAATCAAGCACAAGCGAGTCGAAGATGGAATCTGAATATTCCCCCTCCTCCGAGATGAGTCCTTCGCCACAGTGCATTTTGAATATGCTCGCGTCGATCGCCATCCTTAGTCTTTCGTCCGATGTCAGGGCCGGATAAGTCTCGTCATAAAGTCCGAGTTCCTTGCCGGTCACGGCTTTTTTCGCCGTTCTGGACGGATCCGGCAAGTCTCTGCAAGGGTCTTCCGCAAGCATCCTGACCGTTGCGATCGCCTTTTTCAGGAAATCATCCAATTCGCTTTCCACCAGCCGGTTGGTGGAGAAACTGCCAAATTTTCCGTCCACGAAAAGGCAGACGCTGATCGATCTGTCCAGACAGTGCGAGACCTTGTCAAGTTCTCCGTTAAGGGTTCCGAACAGCTCCATCAGGCTCTTGTTCAGCGTGATGCGCACCTTGTCCGCTCCAAGTGCCAGAGACTTCTCCAGACATTTCTCCGCGACGAGAATCTCCTCCGCAGTCAACATTCCGTTTATCTCTTCCATCTTATTCTCCTCCAACTGTAAGCTTGTTGATCAGCACGGTAGGGATTCCGCAGGAGACCGGGCAACTCTGTCCCTTTCCGCACGTCCAGGCCCCCTCGTCAATCTTCAGGTCATTCCCCACGGCCACAATGTCGGCCAATGCTTGCGGCCCGTTACCGATGATGTTTATGTCCTTGACCGGCTGGGTCAGCCGTCCGTTCTCGATCAGGAATCCGCTCTTGACAAAGAACGTGAAATCTCCTTCACCGATCTGAACCTCACCGTTGCTGAACTGATCCACATATATTCCTTTCTTCACGGATGCGATGATGCTTTCCTTGTCGGCCTTGCCGCTTTCCATATATGTCGCCCTCATTCTCGGGATCGGAGCGTAACGGAATGATTCCCGCCGTCCGTTGCCGGTAGGAGAGACCCCGTAGAATCCGGCGCTGATCCTGTCGTGCAGGTATGAGGTCAGAATCCCGTCCTTTACCATATATGTCTTTTGTCCCGGAACGCCCTCGTCGTCGAAATTGATGGAACCTCTATTGAACGGAATCGTGCCGTCATCCACGATCGAGATGCTTTCGTCGCAGATTTTCTGTCCCATTTTCTCTGAGAAGACTGACTGGCCTTTCCTGTTGAAATCCGCCTCGAAAGCGTGTCCCATAGCCTCGTGCTGCAATATCCCCGAAGCTCCGGCACCCATCACGACAGGCATCTGCCCGCCTTTCGGGCGTTTGGCCACGAAACGGTCGTCTATCCCCGCCTCAATGCTGTCCGCGATCTCGTCCAGAAGCGATTCCGTAAGCATCTCTGTGCCCGCTCGGTACGCCCTGGAGGTGTTCTTGCTCTCGATCTTGCCGTCCTGGCTGAACACGACTGAGGCTGACAGGATTCCCATCGGCCTTGTCTCGAATGTCAATTCTCCCAAGGAGTTGAACATCAGGATATCGCTTACTTGTCCGGAGAACGAGACGATGATCTTCACTATTCTGGAGTCTTTCGCGGCAATCTTCTCCTTCAATTTTTCCAGCCACGGGACAATCAGCGTCGCGTCGGATGATCTCCAATCATATTCATAAGAATATCTGTCCTTAGGCGCTGTGACGGTTCTGCAGCAAATCGCAGACGCTGTTCCGGTGCCGCCTTCCGCTATCTTGGAGGCCGCCAGGGCCGCCTCGGCCATCGAGCGGGAATCCGTGCTTTCGGAGTAGGCATAGCCGGTCTTGTCTCCTTTCAGAACCCTGATTCCGACACCGTAGTCGATGTGGAATCCGCCTGAGGAGACGATTTCGTCCCGCAGCAGCAGATCGTTGTAGGACGTGTTCTCGAAGAACAGGTCGCAGTAGCTTCCGCCTCCTTTCAGACCATCGGCCGCAAGCCTTTCCAATTGTGCTTCGCTGACCTGGAACAGGTTGAGATAGAAATTCTTATCCTTGTACATTCTTTAGTTTCCTTTTTTCTTCTTCCAGATGTTTTTCATATTCTTCGTTGATCGCCTGGATCTTGCTGAACTTCTCCGGCTCCCGGATTATCTTTCCGTCCTCCGACGCCTCGGCCACAATTGAGAACGGCACATTCGAGTTGTCAAGGAGAAGCCATCTGTCGCAGATCGGCATAAAGTCCCGGAAAAGATAGTGGAGTCCGACATTGTAGCGCCTCCGGATGGTCTCTTCCTTGATGTTATGCCCTCCGGTGGCCACCCTTGCTGCCACTCTTGCGACTGCAAGATCAGGAGAGTTCAGCCAAAAGTACAGAATCGTGACATAGTACCCGGCTTCCTTCGCGTCCTTTATCACCTTGAGAAGAAAACGTGTGGCGAGCGTGGTCTCGATGCAGAAATCGGCCTTCCTCTGGAGCAGGAACCTCATCTTCATCAGCATATAGCGGCTGGCGGCGACGTAGGCGCTTTCCGGATGGAACGGCGAAAGGCTTTTCGCGAACTCATCGGAGTTCACGAACTCGCTGCATTCCAGCATCCCCGGCAGAAGCGCGTAGGACGCCGTGGTCTTCCCGGAACCGTTGCAACCGGCTATGATGAAAAGTCTTGGCATATATCAATTCCCAAAGGCGGACAATCATTTGCGAATATTGCAAACTGTCGGCCACATTTATTATTATACGAATATATTCGTTATTTTGTTTTGGTCGGCTTTGGATGTGTCACACCGTAGCCGAAGAGGGAGAAGTCCCCTTTGCAAGGATCGCCGGGGAATATGTCCGCGAAGCAGTCGGTGATCTCCCGTACGGTCGTGATGTCCTTTTGCTTTCTGGATGTGAGTCCCAGTGCGACGGCCTCGTCGTAGACGTGTACGTCCAAAGGGATGAGCAGGTCGGCGGGATCCGTGTCCTTCCATATTCCCAGATCTACCTTGCCGTCATCGCGCACCATCCACCGCCTCATCATATTGATCTTCTTGTTCGGAGCCTTGAGGTCGGATTTCTGGCCGAAGATATTCGTCCTGAACTCGTCTTGGGACAGAGATTCGAGGGATGGGCTTGCCTCATAGGCGCTTTTCAGACGGGAGCATATTCCAGCCACCTCGCTCCATTTGATCGTGCGGTGGATGCTGGTGCCGTCGTCCCGCCACTTGCCGCGCATCACATATTCATAAGGCTTCCAGTCCATTTCCTCGAAAAGTCTGCCGCAGTCCCTGATGATCATCGCCCTGCGGCCCCAGGCGAAATGCGCCGCGAAGACCGCCGCGATTTCCACGTCGGCCAATGAGCATTTCCCGGCCTTGAAACGCTGCGCGAACAAGGTCGGGAAAGCTATCGGATCTTCCTGGAAGTACTGAGGGTCGTTGTAGGTCTCAGCCCACAGGATCAAAGTTAGTCTTGTCTCTTCTGTCATTTAGAAGTCATTTTTGCCGAGCCTGAAGTATTTTGTTTTAATCCTTCGTCGCCGCCTCCAGTTTCTTAAGCAGCGCGAACATCACCACACCGGCGGCGATGCAAAGTCCCATCAGAATGCTCCAGTTGGCCGTGAGGGAAACCTTTTTCCAAAGCAGTCCAGGGATGGAACTGAGGTAGTTGCCGACAGCGGTCGCCGCGAACCACAGGCCCATCATAAGACCTTTGTACTTAGGAGGCGCCACCTTCGACACGAAGGAGATACCCATCGGGCTGAGCAGAAGCTCGGCGAAAGTCAGGATCAGGTAGGTTCCGATCAGGTACATCGGCACCACTGGATCCGGAGCTACCGTGCCGTTGAGCGAAGCCGGTGAAGGCTGGCCAATGGAGGCGAAGATCATCACCAGATAGCCGCAGGCCGCCACAAGCATTCCTATTCCGATCTTCTTCGGCGCGGAAGGCTCCATTCCCTCAGGATGCTTGGCGGTCTTTTTCGCGGCGAGGGCACTGAATATGGCCATAGACACCGGTGTGAGGGCCACCACGAAGAACGGATTGAACTGTTGGAAGAGCTGTGGCTGGATCTCCAGAGGGTTAGGAAGGCCTTTGAATATGGCGTAGGCCCCGCACCAGAGGGCGGCGGTCACGGCTCCGCAGCCGATCTTGCCGGAAGCCTTCTCTGACTGGAATATTCCGAAAAGAGTATAGACTGAGGTCGCGATGAGAGCCAGCGCCCAGATGTTGAACCCGATTCTGCTCCAGCCCTCGGCAGTGCTTTGCGTGTAGTCGCGTGCGAACCAGGTCAGCGACTGGCCGTTCTGGTGGAACGCCATCCAGAAGAAGATAACCACAGCAAACACGAGGCACAGGGCCACGATACGCTCCTTGGTCTGTTTCGGAGTGAGTTCCACGTAATTGCCTCCGGAGGTCTTGGCCTGTTTGGCGTTGACGTCAGCGTGCTTGAACCAGCTCTTTGTCGCGAAATAGATCGCTATCGAGACCACGAGTGAGATGCACGCCACCGCGAATCCCATATTGTAAGAAGCAGAAAGCTTGTCGATGTAGTACGGACAGAACTGGTCGAGCCCCATTCCGGCCGCGTTTGCGTCCGGCATCATCGCCATAAGCCCGTTCAGTTGCTCGGCTCCCTCCGGAGTGATCGTGCCGGCCATCTGCTGGTGGGCCAACGCCGGAATCGCAGCCTTGTATATGAGCCCCGCCTTTGCCAGGAACTTGTTTGTGATGGCGGTGGCGGCGGCAGGAGCGAACATCGAACCGATGTTGATGGCCATATAGAACAGGCTGAACGCGCTGTCCCGTTTGGATGCGTACCGTGGATCATCGTAAAGGTTGCCGACCAGAACCTGAAGGTTCCCCTTGAATAGACCCGTTCCGACAGCGATGAGCAGCAGGGCCGCGAGCATCACGGTGACTCCAAACCCGTTGGCCGCTGTAGGGACTGCCAGTACCAGATAACCGATGAACATCACGCAGATTCCCGTGACGACGCATTTGCCGAATCCTATCTTGTCAGCGAGCCATCCTCCCACGACCGGCATGAAGTACACTGCCGCGAGGAAGATCGAGTAAACCTGGCTGGCCGTTGACTGCTCCCATCCGAACTTGGCCTGGAGGAACAGCATGAAGATGGCCAGCATCGTGTAGTAGCCGAAGCGCTCGCCCGTGTTGGCGAGGGCGAGCGCGAATAAACCTTTCGGTTGGTTTTTGAACATGCTATGTTACTTTGTTACTTTCTCAAGCCACTTGACCATGCCGAGCATCACGCCCATTGCCAGAAGGCACATGCAGAGGAACGCGCTCCAGCAGGCCCACAGAGGCATCTTGTTGTACATCAGCGGACCGATCCACAAGAAGAGGTTGCCCACCGCGGTGGCGCCGAGCCAGAGTCCCTGGCAAAGTCCGAGAAGGTGCTTCGGGGCGACCTTCGAAACGAACGAGAGACCCAGAGGAGAGATGAAGAGTTCCGCTACCGTGAGGAAGAAGTAGGTCGCGATCAGAACCCAAGGGCCGGCCTTCATCGTGGCCTGCTGGGCGACTTCCATACCTCTGAAATCGGTGGCTGAAGGGTAACCCATCACGCCTGAGAATATGGCCAGGAACAGGTAGGCCGTGGCGGCGATACCCATACCGTAGGCGATCTTGCGAGGAGTGGAGATCTGCTTGCCTCTCTTGCCGAGGGCGCCGAAGATCCACATGATGATAGGGGTCAGCACGATCACGAAGAAAGGATTGACGGCCTGCCAGATCTCCGGGGCGATCTTGTCGGTGTTGACGAAGTCACGCGCGAAGAGCGAGAGGGACTGTCCGTTCTGATGGAACGCGAGCCAGAAGAAGATCACAACGCCGAGAACCGCGAACAGGGCGTACATTCTCTGCTTGATCTCCTTTGCCATGGTTGCCTTCTCCTCGGCGGTGTAGCCGGCATTGGCGGAGGCTGCCTTCTTGGCAGGAGTAGGGAATTTCTTCTTGTTGGCAAGGAATATCACAAGAGAGATCATCATGGCCACGACGGAGGCGATGAAGGAATAGTGGATACCGGCGTTGAACACGTCCAGATAGTTCGTGCAGAAAGTGCCTACGGCCTCTCCGCCCTGGGCCAGCATCGCAGGGTCGGCGCCCGCCTTCACGGCCTCGTCCATGAAGTTCTGCGAGGTGGTGCCGTTGCTGATGAACTCATGGCAGAGTCTAGGGAGCTGTGAGTTGTAGATGAATCCGTTGACTTTCAGCCACCAGCTTCTAAGAAGAGGAGCCACGAACGGAGCCACGAGGCCTCCGATGTTGATGAACACGTAGAAGATCTGGAATCCGGAGTCACGCTTCCCCTGTGCCTCCTTGAGTGCCTCGGGACCTTGCTTGGCGGCCTCGGCCTCGAAATTGTCGTACATCTGTCCGACGATCGCCTGAAGATTGCCCTTGAACAGACCGTTGCCGAACGCGATCAGGAAGAGAGCGAAGCAGGTCAGCGGCAGCAGCCACGCCTTGTTCTCAGGTGTCGCGAGGATCGGAACGGAGAGAACCACATAGCCCAACGCCATAATGATGAGACCTTTCTGGATGGTTCCCTTGTAGTTCTGCGTGCGGTCGGCGATGATACCTCCCACGAGGCTCAGAATGTAGATTCCAGCATAGAAGAATGAGTAGATGAGTCCTCCAGTCTCGTCACTCAATCCGAACTTGGAGCAGAGGAAGAGGGTGAGGACGGCGTTCATGATGTAGTAGCCGAAGCGCTCACCCATGTTGCTTAGCGCTGCTGAAATCAGCCCTTTAGGATGTCCTTTCATACAGATGATGTTTTTACTTTAAATTTGTTTTTGTGTTATAATTATTCATTCAATTCCGTCCCCGTCCGGCAGCTTTCCCCGTAGGGGAATGTGGCCGCCACGTCATAACAGGTGACGAATATACGCAAAACTCCCCAACTCACCAAATTTATGTCGTAGGACGATTCTATGGCAATTATGTGACCATCACAGGCCGCGCATAGCCAATGTCAGGACCTGTTCGTAGCCGTATAATCAAACGGACAGTCAATGACAGCTTATCCCTCGATATTTGCCATCCCTTCTCGTACCGCTTCATACATTCTCCTCCTTTTCAGCAAGAGCTCGTAAAAGCATCATTCCTTTGGTTGTCAGAAGGTATTTCTGGCGTGGATGCCTCGGCGAATCAGGATACATCGCTCGTATGAAACCGTCGCCTATTGACGGAGAAAGATAGACTTTCAGGAAATTGTCCCGTCCTTTCAGCCCGATGCACTCCATCATCTCTTTCACGGACAACTCCTTGTCCCCTATAGTGCGGATCAGGACCTCGATGTTCGGATTTTCCGTGTGGAACTTGTCCCGTACTTGTCTCGAACTTGTCCCGAGCTTGTCCTGAACTTGTCCTGCCCCGAAATCCAAGTTCGGCTGTACGCTCCACTCTGGAGAGGGATTGATGTGGAGGTAGCGGTTCCTCATGTCCCAATGTTCGCCGAGGAGCAGGTTGCGGAAGAAGCGCTCAAGATAGACCGGGGAATAGTCGATGCCTTTCACAAGATTCTTATAGTTTGCCCGCACCAGCGCATTTCGGAAATACCAGGAATGGTCTGCGAAAAGGTCATTGTTGATGTCGAAGCCTACGGAGCGGAGGTATTGAATGGTAAAGACGGCGGTGGTGCGCGTGTTTCCTTCGCAGAATGCGTGGATTTGCCAAATCCCAGAGACAAAACCCGTCAGGTGGGCGATCATGTCTTCTCTGGAGATTCCTTTGTAGGAGAATGAGCGTTCCTGTTCGATGTCATATTCCAAGGCCTGGTGCAGATCCTCCCAGTTCAGGTAGCTGACGGACGCTCCTTCCAGCACCCATTCTTTCTTCGAGATGTCATAGTCGCGAATCCGCCCGGCGTGTTTGAATACTCCGTCAAAAATTCTTCGGTGCAGAGATATGATACCGTTCGCGCTGAAATCGAATGTTCCGGAGGACAGGATTTTAGTGATGTTTACCGAGACTTTGTCCGCTTCTTCATTGTCCGCATCTCCTGAATTATGCGTGGTCTTGGAGATATAGTATTGCTTCAGGAGTTCGCGTGCTTCATCTATGGTTATGTCGCCTTCGATGTTCCTGCGTGCTGTCTGCTGAAGGTATTCGGATGTCTTCAGCCCATCCACAGCCTGCAGTCCTATTGCGACGCGCCAAGCCTCCGCCCTGTCTTTTTGGGCGGGTTCTCCTTGCCGGATGTACTGGTTGAAGTCAAGATATGTCTGCATTATCTTTCCAATATTTCATTAAGAAGTCCTTCTGTGCTCTTTTCGATGTTCCAGATGAAAGAGAACAGGTGGTTGTATTGCGCTGTATTCATTAGTTTACTGTTATGTTCGGCACCCTAAGATGTCTCATATTAATTTTTGTGTAATTACATTATTTCTCTGGGGTTTCCAAAATAACAAAAATAGTGATTTTTTAGGAGCTTTATACAGAATATTCATGAAATCAGCTTCAATATTTGATTCTGAAACAGTCAGTGCTCCCATAACCGAAAAATTGCCTAAATTTACACCCAAAACAGAAACGCAGATGGAAATCGATGAATTGGAACGTGGCCGGCTGAGGAGCAAAGTGCTGAACTTCCTTAAGGCCAATGATATTGAATATAAGTTGTACGAGCATCCGGCATTGTGCTCGGTGGAGGAGTGTCTGGCGTATTGGGGGAATATTCCTGACGCGACGCATTGCAAGAACCTTTTTCTGCGGAACCATAAGGGGAACAGGCACTACCTTGTGAGTATGGAATGCCATAAGACGCTCGACATCCATAGCCTGGAGCATACGTTGAAGCAGGGAAAGCTGTCTTTCGCGTCGGAGGAAAGGATGGTTCGATGCCTTGATCTGCATCCTGGGTCGGTGTCGGCCTTCGGACTTATCAATGACATCGATCCGAAGGATGCGGATCCCAAGGAACTCTTCCCGAACGGTCACCGTGTCAAATATTACATTGACAGCACGTTGCGTACCGCCGACAAGATAAGTTTCCACCCTTGCGAGAACACTGCCAGCGTCGTGATCTCAGGCGCGGACTTCTTGCGTTTCCTGTCAATCTGGGGCGGCGAGGTGGAATGGTTGGAAATATGATGGGGTCCTGACCTCAATTAAATTTCATATTGACCTCCTCTTTCATTATATTTGCCTGATGTGCGACAGATTGTAGAAAGATGAAGATTTTGACGAAACTGATGCAAGGACTTCTGAGGGTGTTCTCGGCGCTTCCGCTGGGGTTCCATTACGTGTGGGCGGGCTTCTTTGCCTGGCTGCTGCGTGATGTGATGCATTACCGGCGCGATGTCGTGATGATCAACCTCTCACGCGCTTTCCCTGACAAGAAATACAAGGAACTGAAGCAAATCTCCAACGCATTCTACAGGCATTTCGGAGAGATCCTTGCCGAGACGATCTGGTTCGGCGGCTGCCGCAATCCGGAAAGGCTGCACAGGAAACGTCTGGTTGAATATACCAATCTGGACATAGTGGAGGCCGCGCTTGCCGAGAGTCCCGGAGTAGTCGTTCTGAACAGCCATTTCGGCAACTGGGAACTCACCGGAGGCTGCCTGACTTACGACTACAGGCCGGAATCAGAGCGGTCAAGGATGGATGCCAATGACATAATCGCCGTCTATAAACCTTTGAGCAGCAAGATGTGGGATGAGATAATGCGTGTCAACAGATGTGCTCCGGTGCTGCGTTACGGCTACACGGGCTATGTCAGCTCCGTGAACCTCCTGCGTTTCGCCTTGTCCCATAAGGAGGACAAGAAAATCTACATCATCCCGACAGACCAGTGCCCTTACCGGAACTCAACGGTGAACGACGTGGTCGATTTTATGCACCAGCCGACCAGGACAATGCTCGGCGGAGCGTCGATCGCCCACAAACTGCACTACAGCGTGTTCTACATGAGCCTGATCCCGGTCTCCAGAGGCCACTACGAATGGACGTTCAAGGAAATCTGCCGCGACGCCTCGACGATGACCCCTCATTCAATCATGCAGGAATATTACAGCCTGCTTCAGGTTGATTTGGAAAAACACCCGGAGAACTACCTCTGGACGCACAAAAGATGGAAATGACAAAAATTTTATGAATATGAAGAATTACCGCACAGTATCGCTTCTCTGTCTGGCCGCCGCTTTGCTGCCGGAGGGAAGAATCTCGGCCCAGGACCCCGTGGGAACCGTTTCCTACGCCCTTCCTCAGACCACCATCACGATCGAGGTGGAGGCCGTCCGTGAATATTTCTACGCAGGCCCTTACGCCAAGTACGCCCAGAAGTATCTCGGTGTGGACGCCCGTCAGTCTGACCAGACCACCTGCACGCTCAGCACGGTCCGTATGACCCCCTACATCGAGGCCGATCAGAATTTCCGCTACTATGTCAATCCTGACAAGGCCACGCAGTCATTCCTTTCGCTTACATCCCAGGGACTTATCGCTGTCAATGACGGAAGTTTCGGCGAGAGTGCCGAGTGGAGGTTCACCACCCAGTCCGGAGCTGATTTCAACGGAAAGGGCGTAAGCTCCAACCTCACGTCCGAGGCCGCCACGCTTTACCGTGGAGTCAAGGAGGACGCTTCCTACAACCGCATCGCCGTGCAGCAGAATATGGTTGTCCAGAAATCCCTTGAGCAGAGAGCCAAGGAGGCAGCCGATATGATATTCAATCTTCGTCAGAAAAGGGTTCAGATCGTCACCGGTGACACCGACGCAACTTACAGCGGCGAGGCGATGGGAGCCGCTCTGAAAGAGATCTCCGCTTTGGAGAAGGAATATATGTCTATGTTCATCGGCTACAGTGATTTCCAGACCCAGAAACTCAAATGCGATGTCGTTCCGGTAAAGGACAGAAAGTCACAAACTTACGTGGCCTTCAGAATCTCGGACACCGATGGCATCGTCTCCGCCGACAATATGTCCGGAAAGCCGTATCTTCTTGAGGTTATCCCTCAGCCGATCGGTGAGGCTTCCGGTAAGGGAGTCCAGTCGAAGACCAATGTGGCCATCTACAGGATCCCTGCCATCTGCACGGTTCGTCTTTCCGATGGTGTGACCTCGTTCCTCCAGGACAGGATTGCCATCTACCAGCTTGGAACCGAGGGCTATTTCCCTCTTTCGAAGTAGTAGGGCAAATATATTCAGTAAACATTAAGAATACATATTCACATATTAACAGAATAACGCTATGACAATTAAAGATTTGCAGCCAAAGGCCGTTTGGGAGAACTTCTACGGCCTGACAAGGGTTCCTCGTCCTTCAAAGCACGAAGGCAAGGTTCAGGACTATCTCCTTAATTGGGGAAAAGAGCACGGTGTTGACGTGAAGAAGGACGACACCGGCAACATCATATTCACAGCTCCGGCCACTCCAGGCTACGAGAACCGCAAGGGTGTGATCATGCAGGCGCACATGGACATGGTTCCGCAGAAGACCGCCGACACGAAGCACGACTTCCTCACGGATCCTATTGAGACCGAGATAGATGGGGAGTGGGTGACCGCCAAGGGAACCACCCTCGGAGCCGACAACGGAATCGGAGTCGCTCTCGCGCTTTCCGTTCTTCAGGACAAGACTTTGAAGCACGGCCCGCTTGAGGCTCTCATCACCTATGATGAGGAGACCGGCATGACCGGAGCCAACTCTCTCAAGGCCGGAATATTGAAAGGCGACATCCTTCTCAACCTCGATTCCGAGGAGGAAGGCGAGCTTTGCACTGGTTGCGCCGGTGGAGTTGACGGCACAGCTGACTTCGCCTACAGGACCTACAAGACTCCGGAAGGATTCGTGGGTTACAAGATCACCGTAAAGGGACTCAAGGGCGGACACTCAGGAATGGACATTTCCCTCTTCAGGGGCAACGCTAACAAGATCATCTGCCGTCTTCTCGAAGCCGTAATCTCTAAATATGACGTAAAGGTCGCGTCCATCACCGGTGGATCCCTCCGCAACGCCATCCCGTTCGAGGCCGAGGCCGAGATCCTCGTCCCGTCAGCGGACTCACGCAAGGTGAAGGCTCTTGTGGAGTCAAAGTTCGAGGAGTCAAAGTTCGAGTACCAGTACTCTGACCCGGACATGATTCTCCTCTATGAGAAGCAGAACGCTCCGGCTGCCCGTTACATCAGCCCTAAGGTGATCGGCAAGGCTGTCAAGGCCATCCTTGCCTGCCCTCACGGAGTCCAGAGGATGAGCGACACTCTTCCTGGCCTGACCGAGACCTCTACCAATATGGCTATCGTCCGTACCCAGAAGGGACACCTAACGGTACACTCTCTTACCCGCAGCTCGATCGACGCTGCCAAGATGTATCTCGCCGACTCGATTCGTTACGTCTTTGAGCTTGCCGGCGCGAAATATTCGACATCAGGCGCTTACAGCGGTTGGGCTCCGAAACTCGGCACTCCTATGATCAAGGTTCTGGAGGACACGTTCAAGAGCCTCTTCGGTAAGGAACTCAAGATCACGGCCACACACGGAGGACTTGAGTGCGCCATTATGGGTGCCAAGTACCCGAACTGGGAGATGGTTTCCATAGGACCTACCATCCTTTATCCTCACTCACCGGACGAGCGTGTGAACATCGCCTCTGTCGCCGAGACCTGGAAGTTCCTCGTCGCAGTGCTTGAGAATATTCCTGAAAAGTAGTTTTCCTCACTTTAGGTTGGCGGCAATAGTCATTCCGGACTCTGAGCTTGACGAAGCGCCGGATATATTCGCGGATTTTGTATGAATATTCAAATGCGATTTGACCGCTAATTTGCGAAAGTTGAGATAATTGACTATATTTGCAGTCCTTTTGGGTTGGCATACGTCCCCGAAAGGGCTGCAATTTATTTATTATTAAACAATTAAGTCAAATGTTAAAACAGTACGAGACCGTTTTCATCGCAACTCCCGTTTTGTCTGAACAACAGATGAAGGAAGCGGTTGCCAAGTACACAAAACTGATCGCCGACAATGGTGGCGAGGTAGTGTACGAGGAGGACTGGGGACTTCGTCAGCTGGCATATCCAATCCAGCACAAGACCTCAGGATTCTATTATCTTATCCAGTTCAAGGCTGAGCCAAGCTTCATCGCCACCCTTGAGACCCAGTATTTCCGTGATGAGAGGATCATCAGGTTCCTTACCGTGGCTCTTGACAAGCACGCCGAGGCTTACGCCGCGAAGAGAAGGGAGAACAGGAACAAGCCTGCCGCTCCTAAGGCAGAGGAGGCTCCGGCTGAGGCTCCGGTAGTCGCTGAAGAGAAAACAGAGGAAAACGCATAATCAAGGAGGAATGAATTATGGCACAGAATGACGCACAGAACGCAGGAATCCGCTATCTCAATCCTCCTACAGTAGAGGTTAGGAAGAAGAAGTACTGCCGTTTCAAGAAGGCAGGCATCAAGTATGTTGATTACAAGGACGCTGAGTTCCTCAAGAAGTTCCTCAACGAGCAGGGTAAGATTCTCCCTCGCCGTATCACCGGTACTTCTCTGAAGTTCCAGAGGAAAGTCGCTCAGGCAGTCAAGAGGGCTCGTTCCCTTGCTCTGCTTCCTTATGTAACTGACCTTCTTAAATAATAGGAGAGCGAGATTATGAAGATCATTTTGAAGAAAGAAGTTGCCAATCTCGGCGAGGCCGGAGATGTGGTAGAGGTAAAGTCAGGTTACGGCCGCAACTACCTTATCCCTCAGGGATTCGCTTGCGCCGCCACTCAGTCCGCTCTTAAGCAGCTTGAGGAGACAAAGCGCCAGAGGGCTCACAAAGAGGCCAAGCTTATCGCTGACGCCGAGGCTCTCGCAGCCAAGATCGAGGCCACACCTGTCAAGGTGGCCGTAAAGGTCAGCGAGTCAGGCAAGATCTACGGATCTGTCACCACCGCTCAGATCGAAGAGGCTCTCAAGGCCGCTGGTGTAGAGGTTGACAAGAAGAACATCACCCTCGGTGAGATCAAGACCGTAGGCGAGTACGAAGGCTCTGTCAAGTGCTACAAGGCTGTCAAGGCCACCGTAAAGGTAACCGTTGAGGCCGAGGCCTAATCCCAAGTTTATGTGAAGCCGATTTTGGCTGACAATATTTTAGACCGCAGATTTCCTGCGGTCTTTTTTCGTCTCTCTTTATCAACGAAATCACGTTAAAATGTTGCCACGGACCTCTTCTTAACCTTCTCGGGAAACGCTCGGGGCCCAGAAAGCGCAGTGTTGCACAAAATTGCTTCCGTCGCATTGCTTTTTATCTCTGACGGGAGCATATATATCGCAAAATGTTCTCGACGAGGTGGTACTTATCTTTGAGAAACAGTCTCGATTGACTAACAATGTGTTACAAATTATTGCTAGTCATGGCAGGAGAGCAACGTTTTGTAACTTATTTATTAATAGGTTTTTATCAATTATAGCCATGTGAGAGACGTCTCTGAGCGGTAACGATTTATGGCGTTTTTGTTGCTTAAGAGGTATTTCATGCTCTTTTCGGCAACGTTTTGTGGGTGAAGTGTTACCCAGGAGTGCGAGTTCAAAGAATGATGGCATATTCATAGATGCGAAGGGCAATGGAGGCGGAATATTCCGGCACTTGAATATTCATTAGCATATTCATTAACCTTTAGAGTAAAGGTTGGAGTTGAAAGGAAATTTTTATACATTTGTTTGGACAAACGGTCGTCATGGAATCGTTTGTCTGCTTGCTTTCCAGGCAGGCGTGACCAGGATTATTAACACGTTAATGAAGATTATTTCTTGAATATGAAAGAATATGTCATTGCCCTTGATCAGGGCACGAGCTCGTCAAGAGCCATTGTTTTCAATAAGAGGGGCGAGGCTATGGCTGTTCGCCAGAAGGAATTCACACAGCATTTCCCGAAGCCGGGGATGGTGGAGCACAATCCGATGGAAATCTGGGCCACCGAATATGCGATGATGACTGAGGCGGTCACATCGCTTGGACTTGGGGGAGCGGACATCGCCGCCATCGGAATCACCAACCAGCGCGAGACCACTATCGTGTGGGATGCCGAGACAGGAAAACCTGTTTATAATGCCATCGTGTGGCAGGATAGAAGGACTTCTGAATATTGCGACTCGCTCAAGGCCGCGGGAGTGACGGATATGATCCGCCGCAAGACCGGCCTCATCATCGACGCTTATTTCTCCGGAACGAAGATACGCTGGATCCTTGAGAATGTACCGGGAGCCCGTGAGCGTGCCGAGCAGGGAAAGCTTCGCTTCGGCACAGTGGACAGTTGGCTGGTGTGGAACCTGACCGGCGGACACGAGCACATCACGGACGTGAGCAACGCCTCCCGTACGATGCTGTTCAATATCAACACACTGGAATGGGATGAAGAACTTCTTGATCTTCTGAATATTCCCGCATCGATGATGCCGCAGGTCAAATCCTCATCGGAAGTTTATGGAGAGACTGATCTTTTAGGCGGAAACGTTCCTGTCGCGGGAATAGCCGGTGACCAGCAGGCCGCCCTGTTCGGTCAGATGTGCACCGAGCCGGGATCCGTCAAGAACACTTACGGCACAGGTTGTTTCTTGCTGATGAACACAGGTGAGAAGCCGATAATGTCTAAGAACAACCTTCTCGCCACCATCGCGTGGAAGATCGGCGACAAGGTGGACTATGCCCTTGAAGGGTCTATATTCGTTGCCGGCTCTGTCGTTCAATGGCTGCGTGACGGCCTTGGAATCATCAGGAGTTCATCTGAGGTTGAGACTCTTGCGGCCTCTGTACCGGACAATGGTGGAGTCTATATGGTGCCTGCGTTGACGGGACTTGGTGCTCCGTACTGGGATCAGTATGCTAAAGGCGGGATATTCGGAATAACCCGTGGAACCACGGCGGCTCACATCGCCAGAGCGGCTCTTGAAGGCATCGCATTCCAGACTATGGACATTGTCTCGGCTATGGAGAAGGATTCCGGAATCCATCTCGGGGAATTAAAAGTGGATGGCGGCGCGTCCCGCAACAAACTTATGATGCAGTTCCAGTCCGACATCCTTGGCGCCAAAGTCATAAGGCCTAAAGTGACCGAGACGACGGCTCTCGGTGCGGCTTACCTTGCCGGGCTGGCTGTCGGCTTCTGGGAGAGCCTTGATGACGTGAAGAAGCAATGGGAGGCAGACAGCGTCTTCACTCCTTCGATGGATGAGGAAGCCGTCAAGGCGGCCAAAGCCGGATGGGCCGACGCTATCGGACGAACATTAACCAATAAGTAGTGAATATTATGAATCCATATTTCGCCGAGTTTCTCGGCACACTTGTACTAATCCTTATGGGTGACGGAGTCTGCGCCTGCACCAGCCTTGAGAAATCCAAAGGCAAAGGAGCCGGTTGGGTAGTGATAACCTTGGCGTGGGGCTTTGCCGTGATGTGCGGAGTTTTCATCGCTGGACCATATTCAGGAGCGCATCTCAATCCGGCCGTGACAATTGGTTTGGCCGTGGCTGGCTCGTTCCCTTGGGCTTCGGTTTTAGGCTACATCATCGCGCAGATGTTAGGTGGCTTTTGCGGTGCGACCCTTGTCTGGGCATTCTACAAGGATCATTACGATGCCACTGACGATCTGGACACGAAACTCGGCACATTCTGCACGATGCCGGCCATCTACAATCCGGCGAGGAACTTCTTCTGCGAGTTCGTCGGAACCTGGCTACTGGTGTTCTGCATCCTTATGTTCTCCGTTAGTGGCAACACCTCGGAAGTCGGCCTTGGCGCAAGCGGCTCGTTCCCTGTCACAATGCTCATTATGGCGATTGGTATGTCCCTTGGAGGTGCGACAGGCTACGCGATCAATCCGGCAAGGGATCTTGCCCCGCGCATCGCCCACGCCGTTCTTCCGTTCAAGAGTCCGAAGCGCGACAGCGGCTGGAACTACAGCTGGGTTCCTGTCCTCGGCCCGATCACCGGAGCCGCGTTCGCCGCTCTGTGTTTTATCTTGATATTCTGACGTTATATGGTTGGTGAGCTTGCGGTGCACTGAGCTTGCCGAAGTGTCGAACCTACCATATAAACAGCTTCTAAACATTAGGTCATATTATGAGACAACATATTCATAAATTGTTTTGTCTGGCGGCAATGGTTATGCTCGCGTCCGCCATGGCTCCGGACGCTTCCGCGCAGCAGGCGCTTTGGAGCGGGGCGAAGGTGGTGTCCCCTCAAATCAATGAAGACAACACGGTGACTTTCAGGTACTCCGGCCCAAATGTAATAAGAGTCCAGGTGACCGGCGACTTTCTGCCGCCACAGAAAATCAGCACTCCGAACGGCGAGTTCGAGGTTCCGGGCATCGCTGAACTGACACAGAATCAGAACGGTGTCTGGGAATATACCAGCGCCCCTCTTGAGCCGGAGCTTTACAGCTACTCTTTCATAGTGAACGGCCAGCGTATGAACGACCCGTCGAATGTCTATCAGATAAGGGATGTGGCCACGGTCACGAGCATATTCATTGTCGGTGGAGGGCAGGCTGATCTTTACAAGGTGAATGACATTTCGCACGGAACGGTGTCGAAGGTTTGGTACGACAGCCCTTCCCTTGGCATGCGGCGAAGAATGACGGTCTATACTCCGGCCGGCTATGAGGAAAGCGGCAGGATCAGATACCCTGTGCTTTACCTTTTGCACGGAATGGGCGGGGACGAACAGGCGTGGATGGAGCTCGGCCGCGCCTCCCAAATCCTTGACAACCTCATCGCGCAAGGCAAGGCGAAACCGATGATCGTGGTGATGCCGAACGGCAACGCCTCGCAGGAGGCCGCCCCGGGCGAAACTTCCAACGGCCTCGTCCAGCCACAGTTCAACCTTCCGAAAACAATGGACGGCACCTACGAAACCTCCTTCCCTGAAATCATTGAATATGTTGACTCCCACTATCGTACAATCCGCAAAAAGGAGGGACGAGCGATAGCCGGACTGTCGATGGGCGGGTTCCATTCCCTCCACATCTCAAAGGAATATCCCGGCACCTTCTCGTACATAGGCCTGTTCTCCGCCGCCATATTCCCGGAAAAGAAATCACCTGTCTATGAGGACTTTGACGGCAAGCTGGCGAGACTTTTCGCCACCAAGCCATCACTTTTCTGGATCGGCATCGGGAAGGATGACTTTCTCTACCAGGCCAACTCCGACTTCCGCAAGAAACTTGATGACGCTGGTTATGAATATTCCTACGTAGAGTCCGACGGCGGCCACATCTGGCGCAACTGGCGCATCTACCTCAGCCGGTTCGTCCCGCTGCTGTTCCGATGACAAACCGGCTTGAAGTGAATCACGCCTATGGACTCAGCCATAGAAATCTGGTTGAGCCTCTATATTGCTGAAATGTAACAAACAACGAATATGAGCGCACTTTCTGTACTGTATATAGTTCTCCCGATCCTGGCGGTATCCTTTTGCCATGCGTTAGAGGTGGTGTTTACCGCCAGACGGTGGGCATCACATCATAGCGCTTCCTCGGATGAGGCGCACCAAAGTTTAGTGAATATCCTCTTCCGCCTTTCCGGAATGAATATGTCAGCGTTAGTCATTGCCTCTGTTGTTGGTTTCCTTGCTGTTCTCCTCTCAACCACCGCATTGTTCGTAGGCGGCTTATGGACCGAACGCATCTGGGCGACAATCTTTATGGCATATTCAGTGTGCGCCCTGATCAGCATTGTCCGTGCTGTGACCCTCAAAGGCTATGTCCCCGGACTTGTGACCAGCATTATCTCCGTCCCTCTCATCGCGTACGCGGCATATCCATTATCCCTCGTCTGGCCCTGGTGGGAAATGCTGCTCTTTGCCATCCTCGGTCTTTTCCTCGCTGTAGCTGGTCATTTCATCGCTCAGCGTATAGGGCGGTATTCAACCACTATTTCTGCATCACTGTGAGAAGGTCATCGTAGCTCTTAACACAGTCGTAACGGACATCGGCACCACTCAAGTTATTGAAAAGAGCTCTGGCGCAGTTTATCTTTGCCGTCTCAATCGGCCTGAGTTCCATAGTGCTCATATCCCCTTTGGTCTCTGCGATGAAGAAAACGTGCTTCACTGTTCCCTCGTTGAACGCTATCGCCCAATCGGGTGAGTAATTTCCTACCGGAGTCGGAATCTGGAAGCCACGTGGCAGTTTCGCATAGACGCAAACCTCTGTGGCCTGGTCAAGAGACCTTGCGAACTTTTTCTCATTGTTGTCGTCAGCGATGCCGTCAGTGAAGACATAGTCTTGGATGCTCTTTGTAGCCCGGTACGCTTTGCCTATGTCCTGACTGCGTTTCTCTTTTGTGAATATGTCGCTGTCATAGGTCTCCTCAAGTTTGTCGTACCTGATATGCTCCACAATGATTGTCGCTTTTTCTTCTTTGATCAGCCGGCTGACCTTGGTAATGAACTCCTCCGGATTGCCGCGGAACATCGCCAGTTTCTGGGGACTGATACTACGTAGAATCGAAGCTGCTGTCCTTCTGGTCAATGTGCTTCTCTTTGAGATTTCACCGACAAGATCATATGGAACGGTCGATGTGCTGACAGTCGTTATGCTTTTTGTCGTGGTCTGTTCTCCACCAAAACTGTCCACATCATTTTGGTCACCAATGGTCATCACATACTTTAGCTCTGAGATGAACAGATTGGAGTTGATTGAACAAACGGCGTGATCAATCAGTTCTTTACTGTCATAATGAACGGTATAGACATACTTATGGTTAATCAGTTTCCAAAGTTCCTGAAACTCTTTCTTGCCGAAATTGGCGTTGAGGGCATTGTCCGAAGTCTTTGTGCTGTAGCCATTCTCAACCATATTCACAAGTTCAACTCTCTCATCATAGATTGATTGAATAAGTTTGTGGACTTCCGCTTCCACTGGCTGAAGACCAGGGAACATCGGTTTCAATGTCTTGTCTTTCAGGTCCTCTTTGTATCTCTGTGTGATGTTGTTGTTCTCATCCACGTATCCGCATCCAAGCAGATAACCGACAATCATCATAGCATCCTGGACATTAAGAGTCTGCCGGCCTCCGTCAGCACGAGTGACAACTTTCCCTTCAAAGAATTTGATGTCAGCTTTGGTAGGCCTCTCCCGAAGAGCTTCCTTTGTCTCTTTTTGAAGTCCATCCACGAAATCCGTGTAACTCTCATTGGTGATGACTGTCAGCTTGTTAACCTCTTGGACATCCTCTCCTAGTTCTTGATAATCCATTCGGTTTCCCTGTTGGTCCACGCAGATACGCAGGCCACGACCTACCTCCTGTCTCTTGGCTATGGCTGAGTTTGCGTGACGTAGGGTACATATCTGGAACACATTCGGATTGTCCCAACCTTCGCGGAGTGCCGAATGGGAGAATATGAATCGGCAAGGTTCCTCAAAACTCAACAGTCGCTCCTTGTTCTTAAGAATTAGATCGTAGGCCGATATGTCATCGGATGTGTCGCTGCCGCGCTTCGTCTCACTGTCAATGCTGTGTCCGGTCTTTTTGTCAATGGAAAAATAGCCTCTGTGCACTTGTGATACATCGAAATGTCTTAGATAGCGTTGGTAGTCATCGTCGAATAGAGAAAGGTTATCATCCAGATAATGTGAATATTCTTCTTCGAATATATTCCATAATCGACCTTTAATCTCCGCACCTTCCTCGTTGTAGCTTTTGTAGTTAGCTACTTCATCAAGAAAGAACAATGACAATGTTTTGATCCCTTTGCCAAACAATTCTTGTTCCTTTTCAAAGTGAGAGGCTATTGTCTCACGGATCTGGACCCTTTGCATTGTTTCCTGACTGCTGTCGCCATAGACTTCTCCTTTGTGGACTGTTACACCGTTCGTGAAAGTGACCGAGTCATTGCAGGCATTGATTTCTGAAATGGTGAACCCTTCATATTCCCGAAGTGCTGACACCGCATAAAGACTGTCGTGGAGCTCGAACTTTTGGGATTCTTTCCTGATGCCGGCCGCACCCTTGATCTCCAATTCAATCTTCACTATTGGCGGCCTGTTCTTAGACAGAATAATGCTGTCAAGGTATAGGTATGAGCTTGTCCCCTTAAGATTTTTGACCTCGAAGCCTTTCACCTGGATTTTCTTGACAAGTTTCTGTTTGTAGGCATCAAGCGCGTCAAGAGCGTAGATGCAGTTATGGTTGGTCTTATGCGTAGCGGAATAATACAGTACAAACAATGGCTTGAATCTCCTCAACGCTGTCTGCGTGGCGGTGCCTTCCATCTTCTGAGGTTCGTCCATAATGATGATCGGCCTGTTGGCGGCGATCACATCAATTGGCTTCCTGCTTCCGAAATCATCTCTTTCAGAATATATGATGCGGCTTTCCTTGTTCTTTGCCCCCTCTTTCAGTGACGACGCGAATGCCTGGGTGTTGATGATCATAACATTGATGCTGGCATCGCTTGAAAAAGAGTCGAGTTGCTGAAGGTTGGAACTATTATAAATGAAATATCTTGCCTTTTTGCCATAATACTCCATAAAATGATCCTCAAGCATCTTGAAACTCTTGGCTACACCCTCTCTGATAGCGATGCTCGGCACTACGACAATGAACTTGCTCCAACCGTAACGCCTGTTCAGCTCGAACATCGTTTTGATGTAAACGTATGTCTTTCCGGTTCCGGTTTCCATTTCTATGTCAAGGCCGACTTTTCCGAGATCGTGCGATAGAGCCTTGGACAGAGGAATATTATTGGATTCCTGAATATTACGGATGTTGGCAAGCATATTCTGGTCGGACAGTTCTACGTCGGCGTTTCTGAAGCCGGCATAGTCATCTTCATAAGTGATCCTTCCGGCATCATTCTTTCCTAAATCCCTGCGGTATAAGAATCCTCCTTGTGTTGGCTGTCCGGCAAAAACCGCCACTGTGCTTTCCACGGCGTCCGTCTGGTACTGTTGTATCTTGAAGTTGAATTTCATCTTCTTTTCTGATTATTTCAATATAATCCAAATACCTCGTGTTGTCCCTTGGCGTTTTAGTACCCCAGATTCCTGCAAATCTTTAAGTATCTCTCTGGCTCTACGGTCACTAATATTTAGTCTATCAGATAATTCCTTTCTGGAAATTGATGGATTTGACTTTATGAGAAATAATAATTGACTATTCAAATCAATTTGGATCGCATTTGGATCATTTGGATCATTTGGATCACTTGACACAAGTGGATTCGCTATGAGGCTGACCCTGAACATAAAATCATCCTGTTTGAAAATAGGATTTGGCCATCCGCCTTCTTCCAATTCCCTATACATTCTGTCAATACCCTCCCCAAACTCACGAATGAATTCATATTCTTTCATAAATGAGGCAATCTTAGGATTTCGTGAGAAATGAGTTGTCCGCATATTATGCAGCTGAACTCTTCCGGGAAGGATTCCTGGGCTTTCCACCGTGAAATGATTGTCAAACAACTTTACTTGAATGTCCGTCCCGAGGATGGAATAGTCTCTATGTGCAACCGCATTCACGATTAGTTCAGTCCAACAAAATTCCGGATATTCGGGTTTTGTCACGAACAGAGCGTTTGAGGCAAGATAAGTCCTCTCTTTTATTTGCGTCTTTACATAAGCTATGGCAGATTGAGTCATTTCGAGGATCCTTCCTTTGAATGTAACGTCTTTGACAACATTCATTTCGCGGCCAACTTTCTCCTCGTTGCCATCATATCTGATAAACCGTATGTGGGCACGTTGAAAGAAACGCTGTGGATTCTTGCCGAAGAGGAGGATAGCAGCCCCACTTACTTGTTCTTTCCCATCCTTTACGATAATATAATCTCCATTTGAACGCAAAAATGATAAAGCATCTCTCTTATAACCAATCCTTTTACAATAACTTGAAACGAAGTCCAAGTCAATATCGTCAACAGTCGCACGAGGAACAGGATAATCTTCAAAGTATTGGACTCCCTTAGCCAACATTATCTGCATTCTGTCATCGAAGGACAACTTTTTTGATTTGTCACCAACCCTATAGTAAGAATCATCAGCTGTTGTTGAGTGCATAGAGGAGCTTTGCTCAACATCGAGTATCAGAATATGATTTTCTTTTCCTTCCTTGTCTGTACACGCGATTCTTTGCGGATGCACATTTATGGAAGGTATGCAATAATCAAACGGTACACGTAACAAGTCGTTAATATGGGTGCTATACCTATCTATGCCTGACACACTTCCATCGTCTTCAATACCGATAGCAATGGTTCCACCATCGGCATTGGCCATTGCAACCATAATGACTGCCAATGCTTTAGGCTCTATTCGTGCACTTTTCCTGTCAAAAGTCTGACCTTCCGGAAGAGTTCTGTAATCTTCTATTGTTTTCATAATCCGTTAAATTACAAAATTCTTCTGATGGTGTCTTTGCTGTAGGCGTTGAAAATCTGCTCGAAGTTATCAGCGACCTGGTCTGAGGAGAGAGAACTGTCGCGCATAATGAAATAGAGCGGCTTGCGTTTGGCGACTTCTGTGATCACGGTCTCGTTTACGTTCTCGTCGAAGCAGGCGATCAAGTAATCATCATTCACGCTGAACACTTCCTTACCGGCAATGGTTTTCCTCTCGATTTTTGCGGAGAGTGGAAGGTTGTACTCAAGCATCACCTGGAAGAGGAGGTCTTCCGGTGTGCGGTCAGGCTTCACGTTATCATCGAAGAGTGTGGCGGCGGAAGAATCCTCAGGAGTGTAATAGACATCCTGCATATTTGATGTGTCAAGCTTCAGGACACGGAAACCCACATCGAGGCGTGTCGGTTCGGACTCTTTGTCAAACAATCCATTCTCGGCTTTCTTGGTCGCCATCTCATCCAGAATCTTCTTCCCTGCTCTGCGGATGCGTTCCTTGCCGATTTCGCAGATAGTACCGTAACCCTGATCCTTTTTCTTGTCGCTAACTTTCTCTGGTAGTTGCACAAGAATGAATTTTCTGTCAGTACCCTTTTCTAAATTGGTTTTCATCAATGCGTGAGCTGTAGTGGCGCTTCCGGAGAAGAAATCCAGAACTATGGAATCATCCTTCAAATTGGCAAGAGTGATCAGACGTTGAAGCAGGCGAACGGGTTTAGGACCATCAAATACTCCTTTGTCTCCAAATAACGACACTACCTCTTGTGCTCCTTCTTGACTATGCCCTACATCCTTGTAAAACAGGATAGACGTAGGAGCCATCCCGTCAAATTTCAGTTCTGATAAAAAACGTTTTATGCGGGGTGTGTTGTCCCCATTAGGACCGAACCATATTCTGTTATCCTGGAGTCTCTCGAAAAATGCTTTTTTCGAGAGACTCCAGCAGCGTCCTGCTGGAGGCTCTATAATTTTTCCTGACGGGGTTGTTATAGGGTAATCGCACGCGGCATTGTATGTCTTAACAGAAATGTCACTTGACATCCACACTCCACGAGGATCATTATCCGGATTTGAATATCTGGCATTTGCTTCAGCTGTTCTGTCCAAACGGCCAATTACAAAGCTGTCAATATTCCTTGTGAACATTAAGACATAATCGTGACTGTTGGATACAAAGCGTGCATCATTCTTTGGAGAGAATGCTCTTTCCCATATCAGTTGCGCGATGAAATTTCTTTCCCCAAACACCTCATCGCAAACCTTCCGAAGATTCTCCACCTCATTGTCATCAATCGAAATGAATATAACACCGTCCTCTGTCAGCAAATCTCTGGCAACTTTCAGCCTTGGGTAGATCATATTCAGCCAATCAGTGTGGAACCTGCCGTTGCTTTCGGAGTTGACCTCGTAGTTCTGCAAGATCATATTCCCGTCTTCATCGAACATCCCACTCTTGCCCCTGAACTCACCAGATGTTTGACTGTAGTCATCCTCGTAGACAAAATCGTTGCCCGTGTTATACGGTGGATCAATGTAGATCATCTTCACTTTGCCAAGATAGTCTTCTCGAAGAATCTTGAGTACCTCAAGGTTATCACCCTCAATGTAGAGATTCCCTGTGTTATCGAAATCCACACTGCTCTCCCTGTCTGGTCGAAGAGTCATATTGGTTGGCGTATTTGCTATTCTCATAGCCTCACGCTTCCCCGGCCAAGTGAACTGATACCGCTCCTGCTGCCCCTCGACTATGCCCTTTGACAATTCTACCCTAAGTTTGTCAAAATCAATAGCGTGTTCCAGTCTGCCATTTTCCCCAATCCTCTCTGTCAGACAATTCGGAAACAACTTTCCAATTTTCCCAACATTGACATCCACGATGTCTTGTGTATGCATTTTTAATCTATCCATAGATTTTTCGATATCAAATTTACCTTAAATATAATAAAATGATTCTGTTTCAGTGTTATGTTATTTGATTTTTGATGCTCAGTTTTTTGAGGTTCTCGGGTGAAATACCGGCTATATTGCCCCCGTGGCGTCGGAGATCCGTTGTTTTTTTGGGGGGAGACTGTCTTAAAAGTATAATTACCACCTCCGAGGATTGAAAATTCGTTGTCGCCCCTGTAGTGGGGTACGGACTTTTCTGCTCTCGTCGAGACTTTTCAGACAGTCTGGGGGGGGGGAAGAGTGGCTATTCTCACCCGATAATATTCCAGAAGGGAATTTTGCTGTAGGAATGATGTCTTAGCATTGGTCGGACGTGGAACTTCAGAATGTTTTTTGTAAGTTTACGGAAAATTGTATGAGATAATGAATATCGTGCGTAAGATTTCCGTGATTGTGGCTGCCGCTATCTGCATTGCGGTCACGGCGTGCTCCGTGAAAACAGTTGAGGTTCCTTTCGATTCGAACGTAAAGGATTACACTCCGGTTGTCGTTGAAATCCTGAAGTCACACCCGAAAGGAAACGTGAGGATTCTCTTCGGCAAAGGTGTCTACCCGTTCTACCCGGAGCGGGGGGCGCGGGAGTTCCTGACGCTCTCGAACAACGACAGCGGTGACAAGCGCATAGCCTTCCTGATCAAGGACATGAGGAATGTCACGATCGAAGGCGACGGCTCCGACTTCATGTTCCACGGGTGCATGGTGCCGTTCGCCGTCAAGGGGTCGTCCAATGTCACCATCAAGGGTGTGTCGGTCGATTACGACTATCCTTGGACTTTCGAAGGGACGGTTCTCTCCAGCGATCCGGTCAGCAGAAGCTTCACTGTCAAGGTCTTCCCGGACACCAAGTACCGTATCGAAGGCGACAGGCTTTTCTTCGGAGGCTATGACTGGGAGTATCCGATGGGGGAGAGCATCCTTTTCGACCCGAAGACCCACAGGCCGTTCTTCGACACCTGCGCCTACGACCACGGCTATTGGTCCGGTGAGATGGGAGCACGGGAGATAGGTGAAGGCATCATCGAATTCACACGCCTCAGTGCGAGGGACGTTCCTCCGGTCGGAAGCGTTTGGGACGACAAAGGGCCTACAGGACTTAACAGACGTTTCCCGGCGATGGCAGTGCTGTCATCAAAGAATATAAACATAGAGGATGTCCACATCTACCGGAGCGGCGGGATGGGACTGATAGCTGAATATTCAGAGAATATCTCGGTGAAAGGTTTCTCGACGGCCGCTCACGAAGGTTCTCCGAGGATGGTCACCACTTCCGCTGACGCGACCCACTTTGTCAGCTGCAACGGAAAGATTACGATAGAGAACAGCCTGTTTGAGAGTATGCTTGACGATGCCGCGAACATCCACGGCATCTACATGCTTGTGGATTCTGTGCTGTCATCTAATACTTTACGGGCTCATTTCGGCCATTTCCAGCAGGTGGGGGACCAGTTCGCCGACGAGGGTGACGTGATCAGCTTTGTGGACAAGTCCAATCTTCGTCCGGTCGGCTCCGGCAGGATCAGGAGCATCGACAAGTCCGACCTCAAGGCCTACATCATAGAGACCGATTTCGATCTTGGCGGAGTCGCGGATCCGACGAACATAGCCCTTGAGAACATCTCCAGAGGCGCGGATGTCACGATTCGGAACTGCACCGTTCGCTACAACAGGGCCAGAAGCCTTCTGCTCTCGACCTATGGCGACGTGCTTGTGGAGGACTGTGATTTCGCCTCGCAGATGTCCGGAATCTGTGTCAGCGGCGACGCCAACTTCTGGTACGAGTCCGGAAGGACAAAGAATATCGTGATTAGAAACAACAAGTTCACGGATCTGGCCATCGGCGCGAACGGCCCGCAGGCCATCCTCCAGATCGATCCCGAGATCCCGACCAAGACAAGGGGCAACGACTTCCACTACCACAACAGCGTGACTTTCACCGGCAACATCGTGGAAACCTTTGACAGCCAGATCATCTATGCCAGAAGCGTCGGGACGCTCGACATCTCTGACAACATATTCATTGATTCAAAGTCTTATGCGCCGCTGTTCCCTGGGCAGCCCGTGATCGACGTGCAGTTCTGCGGCGATGTGACCATCAAAGGCAATGATTTCTCAAAGTGGAAGCCGGACGCTGAGATCAGCATCCACGACTGCGTCAAGGTCCTGAATGACTCCGACCTTCCTATAACAGACAAACCGAATCCTTACCGTGAGCGGAATTGGTAAGGATCCGGTTTCTATGTGATGCCCTTTCTCAAAGGCTATTTCTGAGAAGAGGCCTTGTCTTCGGGTTTGTTTTCAGAGTCCTGTGAAGCGCCTTCGCCAGTTTTCTGCGCCCCTTCCTTGTACTTGAAACGGCGGATCTTGTGCGTGGCCGTCTTCTCGAAGTCTTCCTTCATCGCCTCGACCTCGCCGATCTTGGACTGTTTGCTGACGTGCTTGTTGACAT
>ERZ1026854.353-NODE-353-length-32560-cov-21.942563_pt1 | contig 32560 bp, 30 predicted proteins | sample MGYA00380157_ERZ1026854 | MGnify/ENA primary metagenome ERZ1026854 (study PRJEB33269, sample SAMEA4719793) | human gut metagenome | biome: human-associated habitat; feature: organic feature; material: feces | place: Cameroon | collected 2013-10 ... | reverse complement strand
GCTGTCCGGAAACTGCGCAATATTTCCACTCGTCTCCGCATTGCTGTCTACATCCATTTCTGCTCCTGCGCTGTCGTCTGTATCTGCACGATCCGCCGTGCCTGCCCCGTTCCCATTTCCTCCGGGATTGCTGCACAGGCATACCACCAATATCACAAGCACTGCTGCCGCGCCGATCATGACCCAGAACGGCGGCCTGCGATAATCCAGTACATGACGGATACGATTCTTCACATGGTCTTCGCCAAAAGAAAGCAGTGCGCAGATGGAACCACCACGATAGCGTTTCCATTCGCCGCCGGAAGCCTCTTCCAACAATGTATAAGAGTAGATTTTCTTACTCTCTTCACCGAGGAGCTTCACAACTTTTTCATCGCAGGACATCTCACAGTCCATGTTCATCAGATAAAATGCCAGCCACACCAGCGGATTGAACCAGTGGACGCAGCAGATCAGCAGAGCTGCCGGTTTGAAGAGATAATCCCTGCGCTGCAAATGCACTCTCTCGTGGCACAGCACAACGTTTCTGCTCTCGGGATCTAAGCCCGAAGACAGATAGATCACCGGATGAATCAGTCCCATGACAAAGGACAGATGCCCTCCATCGATTTCACAGATCCCCGGTTCCACCTGTCTGACACCGCTGTCAGGTCGGTGAAGCCGATTACGCATACGCAAATAGGAAAAGGCATGATACCCCATAAATCCTGCCATTCCAAACAGCCATACCATTGCAATGACACGGAAACCTACCGGGCGATACAGTGTGTTTGCGACAGCTGTGCCATTTGTATCGGTAACCGATTCCTCCATGGCTGCACCACTGCTTCCGTTTTCTGCTCCTGTGATTTGCAAAGACCCGTCCGCATTGTCCCGGTTGTCAGCTAAGCAGCCACCATCTACAGCATTACCTGCTGCCTGGCTTCCATCGGCTCCGTCTGTTCCGAATGCATTCGCATCGCTTTCATCCCCGATTGCATTCGCGTCATTTACATTTTCGTTTTTTCCATTCGCTAACCCTGCTCCCGATATCTCTCCTGCCGTCCCGGCATGCAAATTTCCTGCCTGTTGCCAACTGCTCTGTCCGTTAGGATCCACATCTGGAAGCACACCATTATTACCATAGCCGTTTGCTGACTGTCCGTACATCGTCTCCGTTCCAACCGCCAGCAGCCGCTCCGGAATCAGACTGATCCCCGTCTGTGGCAGCACCGGACAGCACAAGCGCACAAATACAATTCCCCACAGCAGATAAGAACACCATTTCGGTGCTTTTTTCAACAAAAGTCTGGACAGGAGCACCAGCAATACGCAGTATCCCCCTACCAGACTTAATTTCCATACAACGTCAAATATTCTGTAGATGTTCTCACCCATAAGCCCCTCCGCTCTGCTGCACCAGCTACTGATAGTCGATAGAATATAGACTTTATAAGTACAGTCTACATTCTACCGACCTATCTGTCAAGTAAGAAATCTATTTTCCCAACATTCCGGGATACAATACATCGGATATTTCATACGCTTCTTCCAATGTCGTCGCCGGGTACAAAATATAGAATATCTGATTTTCTTCCGCCGAATTTGCGGTGGCAGAAATCATCCCTTTTTCCACACCTTGCACTGCCTCATAAATTGCTGCACACGTGCTCATATCCGGCGTCAGGATCTGTCCGGCACCTCTCCCACTTTGGAAAACGCCTTTTCTTCCCCCGTACAGAAAGAAATAATCCTGTGGCTCCTCTCCCTCTCCTGCAAAGGATATCTTCCCGTTAAAAGAACTTGCATAAATCCAGGGCAATACGCGATAAGAATACGTTCCACTGACATCTACCTGTACCTCTTCCTGCTTTCCGGACGCATTTTCCTTCAGCATCCGTATTCCTGATGCCGTAAAATCCAACGTCTTGCGGAATTCAATAAAATTCAGTAAAAGGATTATCACTGCCAATACGATCACACTAAGAAAAACCGTTACTTTTACATTAATTTTCTTCATACACACTCCCCCGTTTCCTTTCGGACCTTTCAGACATCTCTATTTTACTCTGTTTTCTCAATTTCCAGGTTCGCGGACACCGGAAAATCAATCACCACCTCTTTGTATATCTCCACATTTTCATTTTCTAAAGAAGTTGCCGTTCCCTGATAGGTAATCTTCGCGGTTCCATCCACAATTTCAACTGTGGATGACACATCCATGGGTGCTTTCAGGTCATTATGAAGCCATAGGTTTACTTCATTTGTGGCTTCCCACCAGTCTTTCATCTCCTTGTCGTAGCGGGCTGCCTGCCCAAATCTTGACTTTGGATTTATCGCATAGACTGGAAGAGAGCGATGTGATTCCTCTGTGTTTTCATTGCTATATGTGATGATTACTTCGGGATTGTTGTACAAATAAATTTCCCTAATACCCCATATACTGATTAGGATGATACATACCCCTATTATCCATAATACTTTTTTCTTCATTAGCTTTTCCCCTCTCTAAAGTCGAAAACGTATATGCTCCCGGTATGTCTGTGCGCTTGCCGAACCGCTGTCTTTTCTTGAGACATCCCAGGCCATTCGATATTCTCCCGGTTCCAGTGCTCCGTAGAGCCACTCCCAATTATAGTAGATCGAGGATTCCTCACCACCGGGGACATTATAGCCCACCATTGGAAAGCTATAATTATCCGGCGCCGTCTCTGCATCCTGCCACTCTCCGTCTACCTGCCGTTGGAGAATATAAGCCTCTCCATAGATCACCTCTGCCCCGTCATCGTCATCCTCACGTCTGATGATAAGATTAGCACCCACATTGGAAATATCCCGCAAAGTCGCCGTTACACCTGCTTCCGGATCATAAATCGTCTCCGCCTGTCCCTGCTCTTTCGGATCCCAAACGTTTTCTACCAGCTCCGGTGTTTCTTCCAAATGTAACACCTCTGCGTCCAGTTCATACTCCAGCACGCAGTCCCGGTTGATTTCCTCCATCTCTCCGGTCTCAATAGATTTCCCTGTTCCCCAGAAAGTGATCACCGTTTTTCCTTCACCTATTGTTACATCCGATGACACGGATAATGGGGAATCATACTTTTCGTTAATCCATTGAAACACTTCCCCTGTTGCATCCCGGAACTGCTGTATTTCCTCATCATAACGTACCGCATATCCCTGTCCGATATGAGATCTGCCACGAATAACGCAAAAAGGATAGGAGCGATATATATTTTCTCTCTTGTCGCAGCTAAAGGTAATCCGGATCTCCGGGTGCTCATACAGCCAGACCTCACGCCCGCACAGGATACCTGCCGTCAACAGCACAACCGCAATTAAGCTAAGAAAAAACGTCACTTTTACGTTGATTTTCTTCATACATCTTTCGTCACTCATCATGCCAAATAAAATCTCTCCTGTTATTTACTTCTTTGCAATCCACTTCCCGTTTCTATTAGAACCACGTCTTTCAACCAAACCTTCTTCTCGCATGTCTTTTATAAGTCTTTGAATTTGTTTTCTTGAAAGATCAAATCCCTCCATAAGTTTAACCTGCGTTACCTCTGGATTTTCTTCCATTTGATATAATATATCTATCTTTCTATCGGCTCCATTTTTAGCTCCTTTTTGGCTCCTTTTTGATTATATCCTAATTTTTCTTCTAAAGTTGTTTTTTTCATATATACTTCGTTTTCTTTCGACTGCTTTGTGACCATTTTCGTTGCCATTTATTCTTATTTTATTATACAGGATAACGTATCATAAGCACAATAGAGCGAGTGGAAATTTCCCATTTTCCACTCGCTCAACCCATCTCACTATAGTTTTTTCTGTTACTTCAGCGGTTCATAATAAAAATATGTCTTCGCCGGGTCTTTTCCGGAGATGTCTACGCCGGCTGCCGTCTGTCCCTGCACACCGCCTGTGGCTCCGATATAGAGGATCCGTCCATCCGGAACGATTACCGCGCAGGTTCCTTCCGTACCGCAGGGCATCTCCCAGACTTCCTGCGCTCTGGTAAATTCCGCATCTTCCAAACGGTAGGTATCAACGCCGCTGTATCCCCACAGGATAAAATCGACATCTTCACTCACACCTGCTGCCACCATATTCCACTGGTAGATCGTCCCTGTGCTCTGAGCAGCCTTCGCATTCTCCGTTACATTCCCCTGCACCGGAAGAAAACACAACCGCTCCGGGTCTACTGACACTAATGTCACAGGGGCATCCACTGCCGTGACCTCAGACATTGCCAGTGCTGCTACATAGACTTTTCCGTCTTTTCCCCGGCCCAGGGCTCCGGCACCTTGCACTGCATACGCACCGTCATCTGCCACCGTTCCAATGAGTTCTCCCTCTGCCGTATAGATCCGCATATAGCCGCCATCCTCCTGCATTCTCATTCGTGCATACAGCCTACCCTGTGCATCCGTTGCCATGCTATCCACAATATTCCACTCCCGGTCTCCTGCCGCAAAGCTGTCCAAAAGCGTTCCTTCCTGACTGATATGGTAGATCACAGGCAGCCGGCCATGTTCTGCTCCCGAAGATGCCAGTCCGCGCAATGCCGCATAGACACTTCCGTCCGGTGCTGTGCACAGGCTATATACTTCGCCGTCTTCATCGAAATCATCATAAAACTTTTCCGGGGTCCCACTGCCGTAAGTCAGATATTCCACCCGTGCTTTCCCTTCCATGGTGAACCCACCGACATACAGCCCCTGTTCTGCCGCCACAGCACACCGGATACTGAGTTCTCCCGCATAGGCAATCTGCCATTCCTGTGCTGCAGTATCTGCCCCCGGGACTACACTTGCCTCTCCTGCGTCCTGTGTCTGTTGCGATCCGCTCTCCTGTGACATATCACCCGGTAATGCACTATCTTCCGTCTTCACATATTCATAGTCGCCCGCCTCGATCTCTTCTGTGATTTTCGCCAGACTATAATCTCTCTTCTCACGGAAATCGATCAGCTCCAACAGTTCCTCCTCCGTCATTTCCTCTTCCGGCAGGAAAAATGTACTCCGCGCTGCATAGAAAGCCACGCCCTTTTTGTATTTTTCAGGACTATCAAGCATGGCAAGTTCCTTTTGGGGGAAATATCCTTCCTCCAGATAGGCCTGCCTCAGTTCTTCTAGCCTGTTTTTTTCGCCGTCCGTAAGCGGTCTGCTGTAGCTATCCGCTGCAACATCTGCCTCCTGCAACCCGGAAAAATATGTTTCCAGTTTTTCATGATTCATGCTCTCCATCCGCGCCCGGTACAATCCCGATGCCGTCACGGTAACGGAGGCCAGAAGCAGACAGGCTGCTGCCGGGATCACGATTCGTCTAAAGCCATAATGGCGTACCGTTTGATTCACTCTCTTTCCATCCGTGTTTTTGCTGTCCTTCTTCTCTGTTTCCAGTCCGTCCAAAATATTTTCCACTTTCGCATCCAGAGACTCCGGCACTGCCATCCGTTCCGCCTCCGCCATTTTTCTTATTTTTCTGTCTATAAAATCATCTCTCATATAAGCCTCTCCCTTAACTGCTCCTTCGCCCGGTACAATCTCGATTTTACGGTTCCCTGCCTGCATTCCAGTATTCTGCTGATCTCCGGGATCGTGCACCGTTCATAATAAAACAGTACGATCACATCCCGGTATCCACCATCCAGCTGCATGACAGCATCCCACAGTTCATGGTGTTCGTCATAAAATGCCGGGGACAGATTCTCTTCCCATGCCACCGCACCGGTCCGCTTATTTTGCCGATAAATCTTTTTCGCTTCATTTGCCGTGATCTGTAAGATCCAGTTTTTAAAGCTGCCCGGATCCCGCAGTGTCCTTAATTTTTCATAGGCATGCAGCACCGCTTCACTGACAGCGTCCTCCGCATCCGTACTATTATTCAGAATAGAATATGCCAGTCGGTACATATGCAGGGTATAGCCCCGCACTTCCCGCACAAATTCCTCTTTTGTCATAACTGACAAAGTAACACCTCCTTCTCTTCGCCGGCTTCATACTATATGAGTCGCCGGACGGTAAAAAGGTTCCTGTATTTTAAAAAAAGGCACCGGATGTTCCGATGCCTTTAAATCCAATATACTCTATAACTCTTTGAATTTGTATTTTCCTTTTCCATGCCCGGATACCGGTTCGATTACATCAGCCTGTACCATATTGGATATTATTTTAGAAGCGCCTGAACTTTTCAGCCCAAGCAATTCCATAACCTCTCCTCTGCCAAAAAACTGACAATCTCCGAATTTTTCATATAATACACGGATATGCATAATTGTTTTTGTTGAAAAATTCAGCGTTTTTTCAGCCAATCTTGTTTCAATGTCCACTTTTGATGTTTCAATGTCCATTTTTTGAGTTCCAATGTCCACTTTTGTATCCTTTAAAAGTCCACTGATATGCATATTTCGATTGTGCAGCTCGTTGTGTTCATTTAAAAGCATATTTCTGAGGAAGAGTTCCAAATATTCCGTTGTCTCATGAATTCCTTTTTGTAAATTCGTATAATTGGCTCTGACAAGTGCATTTCTGAAATACCATGCATTTTCCGCAAAAATGTCATTTGTTGCCAAAAAAACAAGTGTTCTCAAATATTTTATGAAAAAAACCGCTGTGGTTCTTGTGTTTCCCTCACCAAAAATGTGAATTTGCCAAAGCCTTGATACAAACAAAGCCAGATGATGAATGCTCTCTTCTATCGAAAGTCCTTTATAACTAAAAGCTTTTTCCTGCGAAAAATCATATTCCAACGTAGCACGCAGTTCTGAAGCACTCCCATATATGACCGTTGCGCCATCAAGCACCCATTCTTTCTTCGTAATATTATAATCTCTTATTTTTCCGGCATGCTTATATATTCCACGAAAAAGCTTACGATGAATAGCTATATACTCATTCGGTGAAAAGGAAAACGCCGTTTCGGAAAGGAGCTCCGCAATACGGCTGGAAACTTTATCTGCTTCTTCCGTGCGTTCATTATCTGATACACGGACAGGTCTCTCATTGTAATAGCTTTCTATAAGACTCTGTGCCTCTTTTAGCGTGATCTTACCTTCAATATTTTGAATTGCAGTGTCAATCAGATATTGCGAGGGTTTCAGACCATCTACTGCCTGAAGTCCAACCGCCGTGCTCCACACATACCCTTTTGTTGCTTTATTCGGTTCGGATTCTCTCAGATATTCTTTAAATGGGTCTTTGTCCATATTCATTTCCCCGCTATATATCACTATCTTAGTTTTCCTGCTACTATTTTTATTATATCTTAAAATAACGATAAACCAAAACATTTTTGTAGAGATTTTTGCGGAAATCAAAAATATTTTACCTGTAGATTTTTTCTTGACCCTCGAGTTAGTCTATGCTAATATAACAATTGTTATGGAGACAGATCGTAAGAAAATCACGGAAGAAAACTTAATCCGCTGCGGCAGGGAAGAATTTCTGGAAAAAGGCTACGCCGGGGCGAACCTCCGGGATATCTGCAAACGGGCCGGAGTTACTACCGGGGCTTTTTATTTCTCTTTTACGAATAAGGAGGCACTGCTGGGGGCAATTCTGGATCCCCTGATTGCCGAATATCAGAAAATGATGTATGAAATTACCAAAAGAGAACAGGAACATCCTGAGACCGCAGAGCAGAATGAACGTGAAATCATGGAATACATCTGTGCGCACAGGCAGGAATGTGAACTGGTCCTGGAGAAATGCTCCGGCAGCAAATACGAGTCCTTCCGGGATGTCGTCTTCAACAATATGTTCACGGCCTTTCAGGGCTATTACGAAAAACAACTGGGCTATGTGCCCGATAAGGAATTGTTACGAATCCTTGCATCCATGAGGTTACATGGATTTCTGGAATTGATCAAGGGAGATTATGATATGGAACACCGTCTGTTCCTGACGAAAGCCATCGGCATTCACGCCGATGCCGGAACGCAGGGTTTAATTGCATATTTCAAGAGTAAGAAGGATGCTCACCGTTAATGCGGTGGGCATTTTCTTTTATAAAAAATAACAAATATAACTTTTGTTATATTCGGAAAAGGAGATTAGTTATGAACAAAAACGTGAACTACGGAAACTGGGTACCCGAAAAAATGTTGGCGCTGTGCTATGCCGCTGCTGCCGTGCTCGGCATTGCCGCCTGCGTGACCGGACCGGTGATGCATCTTGCCATTCCGACATGGATTCTGGGCATCCTTGCCGCAATCTGCCTGATCTATGGCATCTACATGCACATCTGTCATGAATTATTTGCCTTTGGAAAAGGCAACATGATGGCAAAAGTCCATCAGCACCTCGTAGATCATCTGGAATGGGACGGCGAGGGTACGCTTCTCGACATCGGCTGTGGTGCTGCTGCCCTGACGATCCGCTGCGCTAAGGCTTTCCCCAAGGCAAAGCTCGTCGGCATGGACTACTGGGGTGCCGAGTGGAACTATGCCAAGGAGCAGTGTGAAGCCAATGCGAAAGCCGAGGGCGTTGCCGACAGGATCACCTTCCACAAAGGAGATGCCGCCCACCTGGAAGATCCTGATGAGACCTTCGATGCCGCTGTCAGCAATTTTGTCTTCCACGAAGTCCGTTCTGCCAAGGATAAACGGGATGTGGTCAGAGAAGCTCTGCGCATAGTCAAAAAGGGCGGTGCCTTCTCCTTTCAGGACATGTTCTCCCAGAAAGCACTCTACGGTGACATGGAAGAATTTGTCGAAGAGTTAAAAAAAGAAGGAATCACAGAAATTCACTACATCGGCAATCTTGAGAAGAAACTGGATTTTATCCCCGGATATGCCGCTGCTCCCTGGATGATCTCCGGCATGGGAATCCTGTACGGGCGGAAATAATCATTCCACTCGCTGAAATTCCCGCCAAAAAGCAATCGTTTCCTGCAGATCTGCTTCATCCTCAAAAAGTTCCATCTGCTTCGCCACTTCAATTGCAAAATCCACATATCCGTTTGCTCTTGAAGTGGTGATTCGGTGGGAAGTCACTACATCTTTTTCGCAGGAATGTATCGACTCTGCATCTTCTAGCAGCCCGGCATGCTCCAACACATCAACACCTGCACAGATAGCAGCGATCCGACCATTAGAATCGTGAACATTTTTCAAATATTCCCATACCTCCGGAGTATCAATCTGCGTAATATCTCCTCCCGGAATAATCAACAGTTCCACATCTCCCGGATTTACGTGATCCAACCGATCCTCTGCCTCAATCCGGTATCCTTCCGTTGCCATGACAGGATTTCCCTCCGGAGATACAAAAATCATTTCTTTTCCCGTCACCTTTAGAAAATAATTCAGAATCACAATCTCGTAAATACAGCTTGTATCATACAGTAACACCATAGTCTTCATTTGCTCAGCCCTCATATAATCATTTTCAAATAAACATTGTCATGTAAAGAGGAATATACATGATTTCATCCTGATATTTAAGATCCTTCGTATACACAATATATTTGTCCTGCATTTTCATCTGATATTTTTTCCCCAGATAATCAAAGGATTTATGTGATGTATATCCCGAAGATTTTACCTCTATCGGACAAATTTTTTTCTTTTTCACTGCAAGAAAATCAATTTCATATTTTTGTTCTTTTATTGCACCGTCTGGGAGATATTGATATTCATGAAAATACAAATCATGGCCGGCTGCCTTTAGCATCTGTGCCACAATGTTTTCCATAATCATTCCCTGATTGATTCCCAGATTATCAAATATGAGTGCTTTGTACAGATCTTCCTCTGTATCTTCTCTATTTCTCATGATCTGTGTCACGAGAAGTCCTGTATCCCCCATATAAAGCTTAAAATTGCTCCGGTCTGCAAACAATTCCAACGCTACTTCAGGCTTTGTCACATTGATACATTCATTTCCAATCATGGCTTCCGCAATAAAGCTCACCGCATCGACATAATTTTGGTATCTCGCATTTTTGTCTATCAGCGAAAACCGAAAGTGTGAATTTTTATTCTCCAACTGCTCCGGAATCGTCTTAAAGATTACTGAGGCTTTTTCTCGATTCTCTGTATCATATTTTGCCAGATCTTCCTCATACAAGCTTAATATATTTCTCTTTATAAAATCAATCTGTGCAAAAGTTTTCCCTTCCACAAAAGCATTTACAGCCTGTGGCATTCCTCCCACTACCATATAAGTGCGGAATTTCTGCATGATTTTTCTGTGAATGGCATCTCCCAGCGGTTTCCTGTGTTGAAAAGCACTCTGCATCGCTTCAAAAGTAACATTATCACCCGTTGCCCATAAATACTCTTCAAAATCCATGGGATACATTTTGATTCGGTATTCCTCCGATGGAATCAATATATCGGTAACATTCTTGCGTATGGATATCAAGGATCCTGTTTCTATATATTCATATCTGCCATCCGCCACAAGATATTTGATTGCCTGACGCGCCTGCGGAAACAGCTGTACTTCATCAAATATAATTACACAATGATCCCCCTTCAGGCTTCTTCCTTTTAGTAAAAAAAGGTTTCTGAAAAAGGTCTCCAAGTCATTCATGTTCTCCAGGAAATTGTTTTTGACATTTTTTCCTTCTTTTGCAAAATCCAATATCATATAATCATCATATTCGTTTTTAGCAAATTCTTCTACGATTGTACTTTTCCCTATTCGTCTGGCACCTTCCAGCAAAACAGCGGAAGAACCTCCGGAAAGTTCTTTCCATTGTTTTAATTTATCATATATTTTTCTTTTAAATACCATGTTTTTATATCCTCTTAATAACTTTTAACGTTTTCTACGCTCATTATTTCACGATTCGCATCTTCGATGCTCTACGCTGCTTCGCAGCTATCGTGAACAAATTCGTCGTTCGTCAATCACGCAAGCGTGTTGACTCTCTTGCACTCATTATATCACGAAAATCAAAAATGTATGTATACTATTTTCACGAAAATCAAAAATGTTTTTGTATAGTTTTTCACGAAATCCAAAAATGTTTTCACGTGGTTTTTCACGAAAATCAAAAATGTTTTTATATAAAACCATCCCGGACACTGTGTCTGTCTCACAAGCACAGTGTCCGGGATGTCAAATTTCTTCTTATATGTCCACCCTATAATGTAATATTGATCACCGGCACAGGCGCCGCCGGTACGCCTACGCCGGCAACATCTGCGGAAAATGAAGTCCCTGTCATGCCGGAGGAAACCGCTCCTGCATTCCCGGTGGGAATGACCACGTTGTCTTTCATTTTCTCCAGGTGGTTGAAAACTGCTTTCAGGTACTCCGCATCGGCCTTGACGATGTCTTTCATCTCTTTGTTGCGGTGTTTGATCTTCATCATCTTGAGGTCTGCGGGATCCATCTCCCTGTTCACAGAGACCGCAGTATCTGATATTCCATCCAGCCCCATCTCTTCCATCAGGTCACGTAAGCTATCGGACATTTCCTGCATCATCTCAGAGGTGAAATCGCTCATTTCCGACATAAAGTCTCCTGCCTGCGCATAGAATGCATCCATGCCAAGAGCAATATAGTCAGATGTATCATAGCTATTGCCTGCATACTCATATGCGGAGAGGTCCCTTGACATTTCATCCTCAGAACTTTCCGTAGACATTTCTTCCGCATTCTGCACATTTTTCGCTTCTGCATCCTGCGCATCTTTCGTTTCTTCTTCGCTGATCCAGTCTCCCTGGCAGATTCCGTCGGCGGCCTTCACCATTTCCTCTTCTTCGAGATGTTTTGCTTTCTTCTTCGCCACACGTTCCATAGCCTGTGCATGAGCGATTGCTGCGTCGATCTCTTCACTGTCACTGTCACTGTTCTGCTTCTGACACTTCAGGCGCATGATCTCTCTTCTAGCCTGCCCGGCTGCCTGCTTTGCCGCCTGGGACGTCTTGCTCCGCAGTATCTTCGACGAGATATTTTTGAACTGGTACTTCAATTTCTTCAGCGCCAGCGTCGTATTTTTCGTCTGCTGCCTCTGATTGCGCAGCGATTCACTGTAGCTTAATGTGCTGGTAACGATAGACTGTCCCCAGCTGTTCGCCGCCTGTGTCTGCGCACTTTGACTGTCTCTGGACAGCATTCTCCGGATGTCGGTGACGGAACTTTTCGTTGCAAACATACTATTGCCGCTCTTCTGCCCGAAAATACCGCTCTGACTATTTTTTGCTCCGAAGATACTCTTCTGATTGTTCTGCGTCTTCTTTCCTCCGGAAAATGCCTGCGGCAAACCGGTATTGCCGCTCCCGTAAACACCTCCGGACTTCCCCATAGAAATCATACAGCATCACCTTACCCTCTGAAGTCAAAGTTCTGGCCGACCTGCCGTTCGTCTGCGGTCTGCACACTGTCACTCCGTGTGTTGAAATTGTAGGTTTCTATCTTAGACAACAGTTCTTCTATGGAACCGGCGCTGATTGTCACCGTATCCTCTGTGCCGGCTTCCTCCTTGCTGTCTGCTACCTTATCCGACTTCTTGTCTTTTAGCCGTTCTTCCTTTTCTTTCTTAGCAGCCTTCTTCTCCGCAGCCTTTTTCTCTGTTTTCTTCTGCTCAGCCTTTTTCTCGATCCGGGCCTTCTGCTCGGCGCTGGATTTCTTCAATACAGCGAAAAATGACAGTGTTCCTCCATCATTTACCTGCATTCCAAAGCCCTTGACCTGCGCACCGGAACTCTGCAGGCTGGTCTTTAACTGTTGTATCTGTGCAGCGGCACCGCTCAGGATTCCCTCATACTGTTTGCGGAATTTCTCGTCTGTTGCCATCTGTTCGATCTTGTCCTCATCAATGAGAACAACCGTCTTATAGCCATTGGCATATTTTGCAGCATTGGCTTTTGCATTCTCCTTCTGATCTCTGCTGACCAGAATAAAATCATAATTTCCGTACCTCTTCTTCAGCTGCTCATAGTATTTCGCAGCCTTCTCCGACAGCTCCGGCTGACCGATGGTTCTGCCGTAATCCTCAGTCTTTCCTCTGGTCTGTGCCGTTTCGGACGTCTTTCCCGTACCTGTTGTGCCGGCTGTCTTATCCGGTGTTCCGAATGCCTCCGACTTCTTCGTCTTCGTACTCTTGCTGTAATCACTCTGCGCAGCATACGCACCTATGCTGCCGGTTGCTCCGATTCCCGCCATAATTATCTCCTCCTTGAAAATAAATGCCAAATCCGTTTGTTTACCGGTTCCTCTATTGAGAATATCGGACAACTTCTCCGACTTTTTTATACACACCAAAAGGAAACATGCAAAAATGTGCAAAAAAACCGCCTTTCTGCGCCTTTGTGGATCAGAAAAACGGTTTTCCTGTAAACTTTATCCTAAATTACTATTGATTCAAATGGTTGATCGTAACATGCAGCTCTCCCAACAGCTTCTTAATGTCCGCACTGGAGGTCGCCATATCTCTTGCTAACTTCTGTACTTCCGTTGCCACCACGGCAAAGCCCTTGCCCTGATCTCCGGCTCTTGCAGCCTCAATCGAAGCATTCAGTGCCAGAATCTGCTGTCTCTTGCTGTAGCCATCGATTTCCTTGGTCTTGTCCGTTGCTTCCTCGATCTGTTCCGCAGCTTTCGTAATGCCACCCTTTAGCTCACCTACCAGATTCTCGTTTTTCCTGTTGACGTAGCTGGCTCTTACGAACATGTTGATCACATCTCCCAGCAGATTTGCCGAAGCGTCGATCTGCTCCCTTGTCTTTACATTTACCTTTTTCAAGGCCTTGATATATTTATCCTCATCAATGCCAAGTTCTCTTGCTGTCTGACGGAACTTCTCCTCATCCGGATTCTCCGGCAGCACCTGTCCTCCGATAATACTGCCCAGCACGGTTCCATCCTCCAGTGTGATCGGAATACCAAAATCCACAAGTCCCGCATGGCAGGGATACACACCATGGCCTTCTCTGTCACACTGCTCGCAGCGCTTTTTCCCCTCTGCGCTTCCTCTCGTCAGATCAATACAGAACTCCGTAAAATTATAACAGTCACTGATGTATTTTCCGTCTGCACCCACAGCCACGGTTGCCAGTCCTGTGCTGCTTGCCCAGTTCTTCATGATCTGCTCAAATTTGTCCATGTCACAAAAATCCTGAATCTTCATATAACTTCCTACTTTCCCGGTTGTCTTAACCGCTGAACGCATCAAATCCGGGGGCTTTTTGTCCCGGTATTATCTTATATTTGCATAAAAAATTATACCACATTTTTCAATATTTTTCGCCCTTTTTAATATTTTTACAGATATTTTTTTCGACATTATCTGCCTGAATGCAGTATTTTGTATGGCTCTGAATAGTTAACAAAAATAAATGAAATGTAGAGCCATCTATAGTATAATTATCTGGATACAAATATTGAAGCAGATCAAGCGAAAAAGGAGGTACCGTTAATTGAGGAAAACGAAGCTATTCATAAAAATAATATGTGTTCTCATTCTGATATTATCTACAGCCCTGCTCAGTGCCTGCTCCGCCAGCACCTCCGATAGTGCAGAAAAATACATTGTCCTGATCGGCGAAGATCCTGAGATCACAGAAAAACTTTCTGACATTGATCTGCTTGTCATAGATGCGGAATATTTTTCCCAAAATGACATTGCCCGTTTAAGAGAAAATGGTGTCCGTGAAATCTACTCCTATATCAATATCGGATCGATCGAAAGCTTCCGATCCTATGATACAGACTTTGAGAAATATACTCTGGGTGCCTATGAGAATTGGCCGGAGGAAAAATGGATCGATGTCTCAGCTCCGGAATGGCAGGCATGTACAGCTTCCAGAGTAGACTCTCTGGTGCAGAAGGGTGTGGACGGCTTTTTTGTCGATAACACGGATGTATACTATAACTATCCGCAGGAATCCATCTATGACGGAATCCTTACGATTCTGGACTATATGAACCATACAGGCAGAAAGATCATGATCAACGGTGGGGACTGTTTTGTAAAAAAATATCTTACAACAGAAAAAAACGTTCTCATCGATGGGGTAAACCAGGAGAACGTTTTTACTGCGTATGATTTTTCAAAGGATGTCTATACTAAAAATGATCAAAGCACGCGTGAATACTATACTGAGTATCTGGATCTGGCTATGTCACACGGCTGTACCGCTTACACCCTGGAATACGCAACGGTTCCTGCCATCCGCAGACAGGCAGCCGCCTACGCCGGGAAGCATGGATACATCTGCTGCATTTCTGATAATATCGGATTATGTCTGGGGAGATAACATATTCCTCTCAACCGCCATCACAGAAATGTAATCATACAAGTCTCCAGATGCTTTTGTTTTGTCTGCTCATCTGCATCAGCAGCCGTGCACAGATCACAATGATAGCATAGATTGTAGCCTCCCTGACTTCTGGTATCTTCTGTCACAGCAAAATATCCTGCTTTTAATTTCACGGTCTGCCCGTTTAGAAAATGAATTTCCCTCTGCATATAATCCTCACGGCTATTATGTTCGGTAGGTACCATGGAATTATACTTTCCTGTAGTAATATAATCCATCTGAATCTCCGTAAAATAGTTCTTCAGATTCGCCTGATCTGCAGCGACCTTTGCCTTATGTATATAAGCCAGATACTGCGGTGCCAATACTCCCACCAGCACTGCCATGATAGCTATTACAATGATCAGCTCTACTAATGAAAATCCCCCGTTTCCCCTCTTTCCTGTTGATTTTTTCATGACTTTTCTCTCCATTACATTACAATACATTCCGCAGGCATCAGGCCCACTGATTTTTATCCGTCATGATTTTATCATTTCCAAAGTAAATGTCAATAAACTGTTTATTAAATTATAGGAAATTATTCCTGTACGGAACTCTTCAGATCCTCTGCCAGCAGATAAATATTATTCAGAATCTCCTTACACTTCTTCATGCTTTCCACGGTCTCTGCGGTCACACGCATTCCTTCCGTAGATGCCGCAGCCACCTCCTCACCGGTGGCTGACAGATGGGTAATATTATCCGATATCGCAGATGTGGAATTCAGAATTTCCTGTATACTCTGTTCCGCAGTATGGATATTGGCCAGCAATGTCTCCACATTCTTACCGACATCCCCAAACTGCTCTCTGGTCTGATCGATCAGGGTACTCTGACTGCTGCCAGCATTCCCCGCCTGTTTGCTCTTGCATATTGTTGTTCTGTCATAAGAAATCCCCCTTAATCTGCAGATATCATGTGTTTTGTGAATTTATGTTATCAGTATAGCACAGGCCTCCGGGAATTCCTATATTTTTTACCCATTTGGAATGAAAGACCTGCGTGGTCTTCCCAAGCAGGTCTTTCTTCCGGTCACATATTCAGTTTTATCAGTGCTTTATTATTCGCAAAGCTTGGAAAATGCATCCGCTACGAACTGAACCTTAGGTCCGATGATTACCTGAACGGAGGTCTTACCGGGTTTCATGACACCAGCTACGCCTGCAGATTTAATCACCTTATCATCCACTGCGGTAATGTCTTTTACTTCCAGTCTCAGTCTTGTGATGCAGTTGTCAATGCTTGCAATGTTGTCCTTGCCGCCGCAGCCTTCCAGAATGGTTGCTGCGATTGCTGCGAAATCATCATTTGCCAGCTCGATCTTCTTCTCTGCTTCTACATCATCATCTTCTCTACCGGGGGTCTTCAGATCCCATTTCTTGATAGCGAAGAGGAATACGAAGTAGAATACAGCAAATGCTGCGATACCCAGAGGGATGATCAGCCAGATTCTGGCTGCTGCAGGCAGGGAGGATGAGAACAGCAGATCCATCGCACCTGCGGAGAAGCTGAAGCCTGCACGGAAACCAAGAGCAACAGTGATCATGGTGAAGATGCCATACAGTGCTGCGTAGATCACATACAGTCCGGGAGCTAAGAACATGAATGCAAACTCAAAGGGCTCGGTAACGCCGCAGATGAAGGAACAGATTGCTGCGGAAGCTACCAGACCGATCGCTGCCTTTTTCTTGGCGGGCTTTGCACATTTTACCATTGCCAGAGCCGCACCGGGGATACCGAACATCATACAAGGGAAGAAGCCGGACATATACATTCCAAGGCTCCAGGATACATCAGCGCTTGTCTCACCTCTCCAGAAGTGCTGCAGATCTCCAAGTCCAATGGTATCGAACCAGAATACGTTGTTCAGTGCGTGATGTAATCCGGTAGGGATCAGCAGACGATTCAGGAAAGCATAAATACCTGCGCCGACTACATCCAGACCTACGATAGCTTCACCGAGAGCTACCAGACCGCCGAACAGTAAAGGCCATACGAACAGCAGTACAACAGATGCCAGAATAGATACCACACCTGCTACGATAGCTACGCAGCGCTTACCACTGAAGAAGGACAGCCAGTCGGGAAGCTTGGTATCCTTGAACTTGTTGTAGCACATGGAACCGATAATACCGGCAATAATACCGATAAAGGGATTCGCAATCTTATTGAATGCCAGTGTCTTGGTAGCATCCTCAGCGATGGAGGGCATAATGGTCGTAACAAATCCGGTAGACAAAAGTGTTGTGAGCATCAGCCAGGAAGCCAGCGCTGCGATGGCTCCGGTACCGTCATTTTTCTCTGACATACCGACACCTACACCGATTGCGAACAGGATCGCCATATTGTCGATCAAAGCACCACCTGCTTTTACGAGGAACAGACCGATCAGATTTGCTACACCCTGGATCTCACCACCCTGCATCGTTGCCGGGCACAACCAGTAACCAATACCCATGAGGATACCGCAGATCGGCAGAACCGCTACGGGAAGCATTAACGCTTTACCCAGTTTTTGAAGAAACTTCATACATTTCTCCTCCTTTACATTATACTAAACCGGAACAGTTCCGGTCAGTTTCATTAGTTGATACGGACGTACCGCTCTTAAGAGATCTGGAGCACGTCCTCGCCGGGAGATACCTCTCCCTCTTTCAGAATACTGATCTTATTATATTCATCGGTATTGCAGACCAGAACCGGAGTGATGATATGCAGTCCGGCTTCCTGAATCTTCTCCAGATCCGCATCCAGCAGAAGGTCGCCCTTTTTGACATGGTCTCCGGCAGCAACATGTGCCGTGAAGGGGGCTCCCTTGAGTGTCACGGTATCCAGTCCGATGTGGATCAGAAGCTCCGCTCCCTGATCCGTTGTCATGGTGATCGCATGAAGCGTATCAAATACCACGGTCACCTCTCCGTCTGCGGGAGCATATATTTTCCCCTCAGAGGGGATCACTGCAAATCCGTCTCCCAATATCTTCTCGGAAAATGTAGGATCCGGTACCTCCGTAAGAGCAACTGCCTTCCCCTTACAGGGAGATCCGATACAATTCCCTTTTCGCTTACCTTTCAAAAAATCTAACATGTGAACTCCTTTCCGTCGATATATACCGCTGCAATGTTCAGTTCCTGATCCAGGAGTACGAAATCTGCCCTCTTACCAACGGATATACTGCCCACTTCATTGAAAATGCCGATCTCCTTCGCCGGATTCTCCGTGGCACACATCACTGCCGTCTCTAACGGGATACCGACTGTTTTTACTACAAACCGCATACAATCCATCAGATTCGTCGCCGATCCGGCGATCGTGCCGTCATGCAGGGTAGCCAGATTGCCTCTGACGGTAACCGGCTGTCCTCCCAAAGTATATTCACCATCCTCCAGGCCCGTTGCACGCATACTGTCACTGATCAGGATCATGCGGTCAGCACCAAACATCGCAAATGTTGCACGGATCACTGACGGATGAATGTGTACACCATCACAGATCAGCTCCGGATGACATTTCTCTGAATCTCTCACTGCTCCGATCACGCCGGGCTCCCTGTGGTTCATCGGCGGCATTGCATTATACAAATGCGTCGCATGAGATGCTCCATGTTCAATGGCTTCCCTTGCTGTATCATAGTCGGAAGCTGTATGCGCCAGTGAAATGACCACTTCTCCTTTGGCTCTGTCGATAAATTCCATCGCTCCCGGCTCTTCCGGTGCGATATCTACCAGCTTGATCAGCCCGTTCGCTGCTTTCTGCAGCCTGCTGAAATATTCATAATCGCAGTGCATGATATTTTCCGCCGCCTGAGCACCCTTTTTCGCCGGACTGATAAAAGGTCCTTCCATATTGATGCCCACCAGGTGGGATCCACCGGAATACTCATAGCTGCCGGCATTTTTCATGACCTCCAGCAGTTCATCCTTAGGGATCGTCATGGTAGCCGGGCAGACACTTGTCACACCGACGGAGGCTTCATATGATGTGATGACATCCAGTGCTTCCTTCGTACCGTCACACATATCCGCACCCTTACAACCATGGAAATGAATATCCACCAGTCCCGGTATCAGATACATGCCTTCCGCATCCACAACAGCTTCCTCGCCTGCCGGATCCCCGGTACAGCTTACGAACCTGCCGTTCTCCACGACTGCATCTCCTCTGACAAACCGATGCTCTTCTGTATATATATTTGCATTTCTGATTCTCATGACCTATCAGCTTCCCCTTTCTTATTCAGAAAGCTTACTGAGCGCTGCTTCGTCTGCCACCAGCGTTACATCATTATGAAGCTGTAATACCGATGCCGGCACCTGCGGTGTGATGGGTCCGAAGAAAGCTTTCTGTACGATCTCCGCCTTGTCTTCGCCGCTGGCTACGATCAATATTTTCTTCGCCTGCATAATGGTCTTGATTCCCATCGTGTATGCCTGCTTCGGGACATCCTCCGCCGATGCGAAGAATCTCTTGTTGGCTTCGATCGTAGACTCTGTCAGATTCACGCAATGTACCTGCTTGTCAAAACTCTCTCCCGGTTCGTTGAAACCGATGTGCCCGTTATGACCGATTCCCAAAAGCTGCAGGTCCACACCGCCCAGTGACTGGATCAGTTCCGTATATCTACGGCATTCTTTCTCCGAATCCGGCTCCATTCCGTTTGGCAGATGTGTATTTTCCACCGGGATATTCACATGGTCAAACAGATTCTGGTGCATAAAATAGTAATAACTCTGATCGTTTTCCCGGCTCAGACCCTTATATTCATCCAGGTTCACCGTCATAACCTCAGAAAAGTCCAGGTCTCCCTTGCGGAACCATTCCACCAGCTGTTTGTACAGACCGATGGGAGTGGATCCCGTAGCCAGTCCGAGAACACAGTTCGGTTTCATGATAACCTGTGCCGATACGATATTTGCAGCCTTTCTGCTCATATCTGCATAATCTTTCGCTTTGTATATTCTCATGAATCTCTCACTCCATTTCGCATATTTTACTGCGGACATTCAGTACCATGGACGGTGCCACACTGAGTTCATCAATTCCCATCTGTACAAATCGTGTGGTCAGTGTCGTATCCGCTCCCAACTCTCCGCAGATACCGACCCATTTTCCATGCTTATGTGCTCCGTCAACAGTCATCTGTATCATACGCAGGACTGCCTCATGATGTGGATTATAGAATCTGTCCAGTCTGTTGTTCTGCCTGTCGATAGCCAGAGTATACTGTGTCAGATCATTCGTGCCGATACTAAAGAAATCTACATGCTCCGCCAGCTCCTCACTCATCATAACAGCCGCAGGAGTCTCGATCATAATTCCCTGTTCCGGAATTACGTAAGGAAGCTTTTCTTCCTCCAGCTCCTTAGCCACCTCAGCCACGATCTTCTGAATATCCAGCACTTCCTCCACGGAAATGATCATCGGATACATAATGGCCAGTGTTCCGTATTTTGCCGCCCTGAGAAGTGCTCTCAGCTGGGTCTTGAAGATCTCCGGCTGCTCCAGACAGATCCGGATCGCACGGTATCCCATGGCAGGATTATCTTCCTTGCCCAGTCCGAGGTAATCTACATTTTTATCCGCACCGATATCAAGTGTACGGATGATGACCTTTTTCCCTGCCATCATCTGCAGCACCTGACGGTAAGCATTGAACTGTTCTGTCTCATCCGGAAGCGAATCCCTTCCGAGATATAAGAATTCACTGCGGAACAGGCCGATACCCTCCGCATCATTCTCCAGTACATATGCCACATCCGATACACTGCCGATATTTGCATATACATTGACCTTGCGTCCGCTCTTTGTCACGGATTCACGTCCCTTGTAATCTGCCAGCAGGCTTCTCTGTCTCTGTTCCGTCTGCTGTGCCGCTTCTGCCTGTCGGAGCTGCTCTTCCTCCGGATCCAGGTAAAATACTGCTTCCTTGCCGTCCACAATAGCACGGGTTCCGTTATGGATTTTCTCCAGTTCCAGTGGCACCCCTATCAGTGCCGGAATATTCATCATACGTGCCAGGATCGCGGTATGGGAATTCGTTGAACCATGTACTGTGACAAAGGCAAGGATCTTGCTCTTATCCATCTGTACCGTCTCACTGGGTGTCAGATCATCTGCCACAATGATCGACGGCTCCATGGTACTCCAGTCAATCTGCTCCTCCCCGGACAGATTACGGACGAGCCGGTTGGAGATATCCCTGACATCCGCAGAACGGGCCTGCATATATTCATCATCCATGTTAGCGAACATCTCTGCAAAATTATCACCGGTCACTGCCACCGCATACTCTGCATTCACTTCTTCGTTCTGAATCATGCTGTGAATAGCATCCTGATAATCGTCATCCTCGAGCATCATCTGATGCACCTCGAAAATGGCTGCATTGACTTCTCCGACCTCCTGCAAAGCCTTCTCGTATAACTGCCCCAACTGCGTCATCGTACGTTCCTTAGCCGCATCCAGCCGTTTCAGTTCTTCCGCTGTGTTGTCGATATGGATCCTCTTAACGAGACTGTCCTTTTTCTTCAGAACACTGACAGGTCCGATCGCTGTTCCCTTATATACGGATTTTCCAATATATTTTTCCATTTTCTACCTTCCAAACTCCGTTGCGCAGGTCTTCTCCTAGAGGTTCTCGCGGAAAAACTTCTGAAGCTCTGCTGCGGCGGTATCTTCATCCGCTCCTTCTACCGTAACTTCCACGTTGTCTCCGTGCTTCACACCCATTCCCATGATCGCCATCAGCTTGCTTGCTGCAGCTGATTTCCCCTTACAGGAAAGTGTCACTGTACTCTGATACTTTTTCGCTTCCTTGGCAAGCAGTCCCGCAGGACGTGCATGCAGACCGATTTCATCCTTAATGATATAGCTGAACTGTTTCATCGGTAACATTCCTCCTTATTTTATATTTCTTGCTTTAAATATGTAGCATATTGTACATACTTTTCGTTCGTCCGGCTGATTATATATACATATTACCCATTTATTTATTGTTTGTCTACATCACTTTTGATATATTGTATATTTTTGAACATTATCGTAAAATTTTGTAAACTTTTTAATAAAAAATTTATAGAAAAAGGATGCCTGCTTATCTGGCACCCTTTCTTGGATCATTCTTCCGGTTTTGTTATTTGCTGGAGTCAGCTCCGCCTACTGTTCCTCCAGCTCCTCATAAAACCGGTAACTGTTCTTACCATTCTGTTTGACATAATACAATGCCTTATCCGCTTTTATATAATATTCTTCAAAGTTTCCTCCCTGTCTGCACATGCACAGACCGCAGGACAAGGATGCCGGTGAAGTCTCCGCCGTGACATTTTTTGCCGCACCAAAGCTGTCAAACAGCTTTCTTATCCGCATGCTCATCTCTGCTTCTGATGCCTCCGGCAGATAGAACAGGAATTCATCTCCTCCCAGCCGGCAGACCACTGCGTTCTCCATGCACTCTGTGAGCATTGCTCCTACCAGCCTGAGAGCACGGTCCCCTGCCTTATGTCCATAGACATCGTTGATCTTCTTCAGATTATCCATATCGACAAATCCCAGACAGCCATCCTGCTTCTGCATTTTCTCAAGGATCAGTGCCTCACCCTTATGACGCATGGGAAGACCAGTCAGATAATCCAGGCTTTCCCTGGCCTCTTTCTGCCTGGCCAGCTCCAGCTCGCGGATACGGTCCATTGTCTGGATCAGCGTAACGACCAGCAGGACCACCAGTCCGGTTGCGATAAAGATCCCGGACAGTGACACCACTCGATACACCGCTGTCACCTCCAGCATAACTGCGATCATGGCAGCTACCAGTCCGATCAGCGGAAGCTTGTAATGTTTCGCCGTTCCCTTGATGAGATCCCGGCAAATGGTGATAAATATTGTCAGGAACGTTCCTGCGATCACCAGATGGGACAAGAACATTGTCGAGATAAAATCTGCGATATTCAGTAACTGTAAGACCGTGCATAGTATAAAATTCACACAGGTGATACACTCTGCCACATGATAGACCTTCCGGTACCTTCCCTGCTGCACACTGTCGATATAGAACATGATCGGAACCGGGCAGATCATCACGACAAAGAAGCACATATTCGACAGAATAGAAGCATTGGGCACAAACAGCTGGCGCAGCTTCGATTCTCCCAGCATCCACACTGCTCCCAGGAGCATGCACCATCCCAGGTACTCCAGATCAAATCTCGTCTTATATATAATATCAAGCACCAGACTGATGATCAGCACGACCAGACCGGCAAACAGCATGGCGCAGGCGATCAGAGTTACCATAAAATAGCAGTGGAACATATATGCCCAGATATCTGATTCATCCCCGCAATATACCTTGTTGACAACACCGGAATACTTTTTCGTAAAGGACTGCAGTTCGATCCGAACTTCCTTTCCCGCATCCTCAGCGGATGTCTCGCAGAACACATACCGGCTGGCAGAATTTTCCCCAAAAGGCCTGGTATTCTCCGTATCATACACCGTCCTCAGTTCCCCACCGATGTAAATACGCACATTCTCCAGGGAGGATCTGATGGCGATCGTATTTTCCTTATAATCCTGTGGAAGCACTGACCGGATGACCAGAAGCTCTCCTGCAGGCACATCACACCTGCCCGGAATCCGGATCTCTTCTTCCGTTCCGTCTGCCAGCACCCGGTAAAAGGTTCCGGTATAAGTAATGCTTTCCTCCGTGACCGGTTCCCTTTCACTTGGGTAAATATATTGTCCCAAAAGGAATGCCGCAAGCAGCACACATATCACCACATAAAATAAAATTCTTTTATACCTCTGGATCGTATATTTCTCTTCTGTCAACTTTTCTACCTCATTAAATGATGATACCGGGGCAGCCCCCGCTTTTATTCCCTTATCGAGGTTCTGTCCATGATCTTTCACCCACTTATCAACAAGTTTATCACATGCAGCTGAAAAAAGTAACTATCTATTTTACCCCATAAAATGTTTATGGAAAATTCATTCGACAAATCATGCTTTCCGAACTAAAATAGGAATGCGATATGATAATTTCATGATCCTATGAAAGGAGACAACATGATATGAAGAATAAAAAATATTCCATCATTTATAGCAGCTTAACAGGTAATACCAAGGTGCTGGCTGATGCGATCCATGAAGCGTTGCCGCAGGAGGAATGTGAGTATTTCGGTGTGGCCGACACCGTGATTCCTTCCTCCGAACTGCTCTATATCGGATTTTGGACCGATAAGGGAAATGCAGATGCCAAGACCTTACAGCTATTATCACAGTTAAAGAATAAACAGATTTTTCTGTTTGGAACTGCAGGCTTTGGTGGCAGTGATATCTATTTTCGGAAAATCCTGAGTCAGGTTAAGCAGTTCATTGACGCAAGCAATGTTATCGTCGGAGAGTATATGTGTCAGGGCAGAATGCCGCAGTCTGTCCGGGAACGCTACTTGAAAATGAAGGAAGCTCCTGATCATCCGGCAAATCTTGATGTATTGATCCAGAATTTTGACTGTGCATTGGCTCACCCCGATGCCAATGACCTGGAAAAACTGAAAGAAGCCGTTATGGATCCGTCCTTCTGATAAGACCATAAAATAAGGCAGCCTCACATAGCTGAGTCTGCCTTACTCTCTTTATTTAACGTTGATGCCTCTGGTATATTGTTGCAGAAACTGTTTCTTTCCACATGGTCTTCCAAAATAATATCCCTGCAGATAATCAACCTTCATTTCTTTCATTTTCAGAAGCCATTCTTTTTCCTCGATGCCTTCTGCGCATATCCTGACGTTAATACTATGTACCATGGGGATGATATTTTTATATAATTCATAATCCCTGTCACTGTTCATCGCCTTGGCAGTAAAATCCCTATCCATTTTCACGTAACTTGGATTCATATCACGGATACAATGAAGATTCGAATATCCTGTTCCAAAATCATCGATTACAAAGGGAATCCCGTTCTTGTCCAGAGTTTTACGGAATTTACAGAACGAAGGTGTCATATCCATAAATCCGCTTTCTGTCATTTCAACACATAAGCATTCCGGCTGTAATGAATATTTTTGAATTGCATCCAGAATATCCCGCTCCACATTGCCTTGCAGGATCTGAACATAGGATACATTTACATTCATCCGGAAGTCAGGAATATATTTCTGCATTTCACAGCACATTACTGCAGCTTCGTTCAAAATATATCTTCCGGCGGGAATGATCAATCCGGTCTCTTCCAATAATGGGATAAACTCCATCGGTGAAACAAACTCCCGTCCTTCTTCCGTTATCATGGAAAAACGCATCAGTGCCTCTGCTCCAATGATCTGTTCGGACTGACAGTCCACGATCGGCTGGTAGTATACTTCAAAGCCATCATAATGGTTCACAATAGCATTACGAAGTGTTGCTATGATTCTTCCTTTTCGTAAAAAGACCTCATAGTCATCCTGGTCAAAAATATAGAATCCATTTTTACCCATGCTTTTTGCCTGTTTCAAGGCAAATTCAAACTTTTTGCGGCATTCTTCGGTTCCCTCACAAAATGTTGCTGCATCTATAACACCAATAGAAATAGAAAATATAGCTTCATAATTTTCGGCTACTATGAAATTATGAAGTTTATCTGTAATCTTTTCTTTCAGTGCCACAGCGTCTTCTGCGGAGGAAGCTTCCAGATCCACGATCACATACTGATCCGCTACCAGATGGTAAATTCTCTGCTTGTCTGAAAGGCATTCCTTCATACAGCCGGCTACGCTTTTCAGGATATAATTACCATAATCAGCTCCCCTGGAGCTATTGATCGCTCCGAAATCATCAATTCCTACATGCATAAAAAAGCCCTTGGAAATGGGTTCCTTTTGCGAACACAAGTAAGTAAGGAATTCCGGACCACCAAGCAGTCCTGTGACATTATCAGCCCTTCTCTTGTTGCCGGTCTCATTCAGACACCCGACCAGATACTCCGCATTTCCCTGCTGATCATTGATAACGATACCACGGCAGTTGATCCAGACCGGCATACCTTCTTTATCAAGCCACCTGTAATGAAGATTATGTACCTTTTCTCTTCCTTCGCATATATCCGTGAGATGCTTTGCAAGCATCTCACGGTCTTCTTCATATACTACCTTCATAACTTCATTTGCAGCATCTGTCAGAACATTTTCCGATATATTAAACCGTTTCACAGCTGACTGCGAAATCTCAAAGGTATTATTCTGCAGATCAAATATATACAAATAATCATCCATACATTCTGTAATGATCTCAAATAAGATTTCTGCTGTCTGCTCTCCAAACAGTTTAAATATATCATTAATCACAACAAGAACCTTCCTTCCGACAGCTTCACTCTATTCCTGCCATTTTTCTAGAATAGCTTAAAGATATTCACGCGTTCACGCATCTTGGCTGCTCCCTCTGCCAGATTAATACTGATCGCAGTATTCTCTTCTGAGGATGCAGCATTGCCCTGTACTACGCCGGACAGCTGTTCAATTCCCTGGCCGATCTGCTCCAAGGACTCTGCCTGGGAGTTGGCTTTCTCCATGGTGTTCTCTGCAATCTCTGCAAAGGACTCCATATCTGCAATGATCTGATTGAATGCGTCTGCTGTTGTTCTTGTAATGTTATTGCCCTTTTCGATTTCCACTAAGGTCTTATCGATCAGATCTCTTGTATTTACAGCAGATTTTGCACTGTCTGCTGCCAGCTTGCCGATCTGATCTGCCACTACTGCAAAGCCTCTTCCTGCTTCTCCTGCTCTGGCAGCTTCAATGGAAGCATTCAGGGATAACAGGTTGGTCTGGGATGCAATATCCTCGATATCTGTGATAATATTACCGATCTCCTTGGAGATTTCTGTAATGTGCTCCATCTCCGTCAGCAGATCGTTCATTTTTTCTTTTTCTTCGTTCGCTTTATTTGCAGAGGCTTTTACACGTGCAGATGCGCTCTGCGTTTCCTTCGCTGTATCTGCAGCCAGATCCACGACAGTGTCAATGGTGGCATTCAATTCCTCGATGACTCCTGCCTGCTCTGTTGCACCATCCGCCAGGGATTTTGATGCATTTTCCACCTCTGATGCATTCGATGATACCTGTTCTGCCAGATTTCTGATCTCAGTCAGGGTACTGTTAAACCGCTTCAGGATATACAGCAGTGATGTCTTCAATTCTGAGAAATCGCCCAGGAAATCCGTAATGTCATCACCATTTCTGGTCAAGTCACCCTGTGCGATTGCCTTTACCTCCACAGAGATCTCGCTGACATAATCTGCCAGAATACCCATGGCTTCTTTCAGATTCCTGATGGTATCGCCAAGCTCATCCTCAGACTCATAGGTAAGCATTTCTACATTAGACAGTTCGCCCTTGCGCAGGCTGGCAACTGCTGCCTCTATCTGTTCTACCGGCTCTGTAATGGAATTGGTAATGATCCTTCCGATCAGTGTTGTCACTACAGCAATCGCAAGACCTGCTGCCACGATCACGACAAATATGATGATGGTGCATACATTGGCCATGGTCTTGGCCCGATCTAATTCTGCCTGGAACTCATCACGCAATGAAGTTAATTTCTCAGTAAAAGACTTATATTCTTCATACACCTCTCCGGTCATCAGTTTCGCTGCTTCCTGCTGTTTACCTTCACGGCTCAACTTCAGGATTTCATCCGAAGCAGCCCTGTATTCTTCCCATGCAGCGTTTGCTACTTCGTAATCGTCCTGTCCTTCTTGAGCATCTCTGTCTGCAGACATGATTGCCTCCAGATTCGCATCGGTATCCTGGATCTGACTCTCCAGCTTCTGAATTTCTTCTTCACAAGAGGTCATAACAGCATCATCTGATTCTACCAGATGTTGATACTGTTTGATTCTATATTTTGCAGTCATTGTTTCTAATTCCTGCAGATCTTCCAATGCCGGAGACCAGACCTCCGTGATCTTCTCTATATTTGAACGGATCACTAATGTCGAGATCAGTGCCACCAACACTAAAAAGAATGTCATAACAAGCACTGTCATTCGATATAATTTTAATTTTCCTGCAACCTTTAAGTTAGCTATATGCTTTTTGATCTTTTCCATGATAGTTTTCCCTTCCTTTGTAAATTATTAATTTAACTTCTATGTACTCAAATGATTATAATATAGCACTGTTTATCGGGAAAATCTATTAAAAAAATATAAATTTTTTTCTGCTAAATATTAGTGATCCTATTGATATAAACTGGTGAAAATTAATCTATTCTATCTTACATATGATCTTTTTCGGTTATTTTGCGAATAACACGGCATGGGTTGCCGGCTGCCAGACTATACGGAGGAATATCTCTGGTCACAACACTTCCTGCTCCTATGACGCATCCCTCCCCTATGGTAACACCACCACATACAACCACGTTGGATGCCAGCCAGCAATTATCTTTTATAGTGATCGGCTTCGCATATTCAAGATTATAAAGGCTGCCATCTTCTCTTTTCCTGGCATTACGTTCCTCCGGCAATAATGGATGCATAGGAGTTGCCAATGTAACATTGGGACCGATCATCACATTATCCCCTATATGTATTTTACATACGTCTAAGCATGTGAAATTAAAATTAGCATAACTGCATTTTCCGAAGGAAGTGTGGCATCCATAATCAAAATAGACCGGGGCCTGCAAATACGGAAGTTCCTCTGTTGCCGGCAATAATTCCCGCAATATCTGATTTTGCTCCTCTTGCTGATCCTCATCTGTCAAATTATATCTTCTTGCTAATTTACGTGCATGCAAACGTAATTGTTCCAATTCGTTATCCGACGAATCATACAACTCTCCGCTTAACATTTTTTCTCTTTCCGTCATTTCTGATAGCCTCCTGATTTCGCTTTTCATAATGTTCTGTTCGCCGGTCAAGGTCTCGCATCATCTTGCTGTGATAAAGTCTTTTTTGATGTCAAGAAACGCTTTCATATCTTCCAGGATATGATACAGCATGGACCGGTTTTCAAATTCCTGTCTCGTGACCGGGAGCCGCTGCTGTTCATAATAGTGGTGCAGTGTCTCTAACTCCGACAACAGGGTTTCCACGTTATTTTGTTCTGCGAATTCATCTGCAGTCTGACGTATAAAATCTGCAAGTGCTTTCCCCTGCTCCGGTGTAGTGGTCAGACGGATGATATCTGTATATATTCTTTTCAGTATCACGCACTGTCTCGCTCTCATCTGCATATATTCGTAATAATAATCATCCTCTGTGATCAGATGATTATTCATATATCGTAATGCCTCTTTTTTCAGATTCACAAGCATTGCGTCCAGTTCATCAAAGCAGCTTCCAGTATAATCCGTCTTGTCCTCCAGTTCTATGTAGATCGCCATTCTACGGAGGATGTACACGATTTTGTCATCCACTGTTTTCTGATAATCCAACAACTGTCTTCTACCATCCGGCATATAGAGATTCCACAGTGTGCCTATCCCCGCTCCGATCACCAGGATCAGGAATTCGTTCAGAATCATGGACGGACTACAGCTCTTAGCTGAAACATAATGTGTACAGAGCACTGCAATAGGAGCAATCGCTTCCTTCATGTCTAATGCCATGCAGCTAAACAGATATGGGATCAGTACAATACCAAACGCCCACACATGATATCCGGCAAGCGGAAAGATCACTGCTGACAAGATCGTCATGATCACAAATATGATCATGCGCTTCGCTGTTATCCGCACAGTTTCCTTCTTCGTATCCTGGATCGTCAGGAGAGTGATAATTCCTGCGGCATACGCAAACTGAAGCTGCAGGGCTGCTGCAAGCAGTACGGCAGCTACGGAGCCGGTGACATATTTGATAAGTTTTATGGTTTCCTCAGTTTTTATTTTCATAAATATGGTTCCATTCTTACTATTTGAAATTCAGCACCACCTCATAGACGAAATGTCCTTACCAAGTTTCCAATAAAATTTCATCATTTATCTTCATAGAAGCTCTGATTTGGCTTTTTACTAAAATCAGTGAATATTCCGGAAATCCACCCTTTATATTCATTATCAGCTCTAATCAATTCGCTCATGGTCTTTATAAGGAATTACCTGCACAATATCATAAAACATATCTGCCTCCTAATATAACTTTCAGCCATAGATATTTTCTTTTTCATGCAATTGTACAACTGCGTCAAATTCCCATATCCTCCATTTCTTTTAACATAAATTCTTGTAATTTCTTTTTGTCTGGCAAATGTAACATATACGTTGATACAAACAGTTGATTGTCCATTCCTGAAAGCGCATATTCTACCATCTCTGAACCTTTATCTTATGAATTGGTGCGACACTGTCGCACTTTTTCCAAAATCTGGCAAATTAAATTGGTATTTCAAATTTAATATTATCTGCCATAGCTAATCTCCCCAATATATACCATAATATGAACTCTTCATATTATATAATTTAACTTAAGCAAATCCTATGTTGCATTGATTTTTAACCAATATGTCAGTTCGATAACTTCCGATTTCGCAAACTAAATTAACTGTTCATAATTGGCGAAATAACAGGTTTCCCTTCTCTATCCAATAACGGTGTCAAACCTCCGAATGATTTCTTTATAAAACGCTACCGCATCTGCCAGATCTTTATCATCGGGATGTCCTTTTGCAATTCCTCCAACCAGTTTGAACGGTCCGAAGGTATCGTATCCCTTACAGGAGAATTTACCGACAATCTTCCCCTGCTTGCTTTTTACAACTTCTTCTATTGACCGGAATGCCGCGCTGCCGCCACAGGTGCAGAGCAGAAATACATTTTTATTTGCCGGTAAATTGACAGAAGCGAAATTTAGTACTGTCTGATGAATTTTTCCATAATACACCCCGGAAGCAAAGCCGATAAAGTCGTATCCTGACAAATCTCTTTCTTTTTCCTTCGTGGCATCGATCAGATCTACCACATTTTCCCCGGCGATTGCTTCCACCACCTTTTTGGTATTTTCATGGTGCACCGATGCATAGATAATTGCTGCTTTCATGTACTCATTCTCCCTTGTGTAAACTCATATACAATACAACCAGATAGTCCAGTTCCTGATTTCCCATAGTCTTTCCCCAGCAATACCTTCTTTTACATTTTTATTTCAATTATAAAACGTCATTTAGGAAATACTATAAGTATTTCTTATGCTGTCCGGATCTTGAATGGCACTTCTATTTGCTCTTCTTTTTGTATGCAGGACGGCCTGAGGAATGCTCTCTTTTTCTAAATTCACTTGAAAATTACTGAATTAGTTCTCTGAATATGATTTATTATGTTCAATACTTAATTATACAAAAATATAACTTTTGTTTGCACAATATTTCCTTTTTAAATCTTTATATAATCCGCTAATATTATCATTTTCTGACTTATCTAACCGCATCAGATGTATGGTTAGCTTATCTCCATTTGAATACTCTTCAAATATATTTTCTTTTTCATATCCGTTGAAAATTCTTTCCAGCTTTCGATATACCTTACTTGCAACTCCAACATAATAAATACCTGTGTTATTATTATGAATAATGTATGCTCCTGGAAAATCGATAGTCTTCATGAACTTAATATCACTTTGACCACTATAAAAATCATAGGATCTCATATTATACATTTTTAAAAAAGCATCCGGTGAAACAATATCATCTGTAAATAAGCCATTACAGTAAGAAACATTATTTGATATATCTTTTACAGTTTTCTTTGTTTCTATCGTAGCATCTACTGATTTGAAAAGAAATTTGATAAATCCCATATTTTCCCCCTATACTATATAACATTATATAATAAGAATTTGTTCTTTAAAAGACTCTAATCATCGTTCGTACAACATTGGAATTATTCTGTTTGTTTACTTTTACTTTCTCTAAATGACTCTCTCCAGTTACCAAAATCAGACGAGATTACTTTACTTCTAAAACAGCAATTCAAGACTTTCTAAACAAAAATGTGGGTGGATAGCACGGTATAAGAGAAAAGGACTTTGAAAGGTATTTTATTGATAGAGTGGTATTAGAATAGCTATTTTGAAGCATAGGAAAATCCCTGTAACCCCTGATTTTATGCGGGTTTCAGTGATATATAGGTCTGTTATGCGTAAGTTTTTTTGGACAAGAAAAAACCCCAGAAACATTACATTTCTGAGGCCTTTCAGCGAGGCGCAGACCGGATTTGAACCGGTGGATACTGGTGTTGCAGACCATTGCCTTACCACTTGGCTACTGCGCCATATTTAATTAAATGACTCCAACGGGAATCGAACCCGTGTTACCGCCGTGAAAGGGCGATGTCTTA
>ERZ1026854.351-NODE-351-length-32949-cov-8.958381_pt1 | contig 32949 bp, 26 predicted proteins | sample MGYA00380157_ERZ1026854 | MGnify/ENA primary metagenome ERZ1026854 (study PRJEB33269, sample SAMEA4719793) | human gut metagenome | biome: human-associated habitat; feature: organic feature; material: feces | place: Cameroon | collected 2013-10 ... | reverse complement strand
GCAGATGAGGTGCTAAGGCTTTAGCCGGTGGTTTTTAGAGGTGACCTTAAGTTATAATTTTATTAATTTGGAGGAAGTAAAATGAGTAAAATTCGTATTGGCATCGTTGGCTACGGCAACCTCGGCAGAGGAACTGAACTTGCAATCAGACAGACCCCCGACACGGAGCTTGCCTGCGTTTTCACAAGACGTGACCCGTCAACTCTCAAAATTCTCACAGAAAATGTTCCCGTATATTCTATCAACGACCTTGAAGCACACAAGAACGACGTTGATATCCTTATTCTCTGCGGAGGCAGCGCAACAGACCTCCCCGTTCAGGGTCCAAAGCTTGCCGAAATGTTCAATACTATCGACAGCTTCGATACACACGCAAAGATCCCCGAGTACTTCGATGCAGTTGACGCTGCTGCAAAGAAGGGCGGCAACGTAAGCATCATCTCCGTGGGCTGGGATCCGGGTATGTTCTCCGTAAACAGACTTTATGCAAGCTCTATTCTCCCCGAGGGCGAAAACTATACATTCTGGGGCAAGGGCGTAAGCCAGGGTCATTCCGACGCTATCCGCCGCATCGAGGGCGTTGCCGATGCCCGTCAGTACACTATCCCCGTAGAATCCGCAGTTGAAGCTGTAAGAAGCGGCTCTAACCCAACCCTTACGACCCGTCAGAAGCATACAAGAGAATGCTTCGTAGTTGCAAAGGACGGCGCTGATAAGGCTCTTATCGAAAAGACTATCAAGGAAATGCCTAACTACTTCGCTGATTACGATACAACAGTTCACTTCATCACAGCAGAAGAAATGAAGCGCGACCACAGCGGACTTCCGCACGGCGGCTTCGTTATCCGCAGCGGCAAAACGGGCGTGAATAAGGAAACTTCACACGTTATCGAGTATTCGCTCAAGCTTGGCTCTAACCCCGAGTTCACATCGAGCATTCTCGTTGCATACGCAAGAGCAGCAGTAAGACTTTCAAGAGAGGGTCAGACAGGCGCAAGAACCGTGTTTGATATCGCACCTGCATACCTCTCCCCCAAGAGCGGCGCAGAACTCCGTAAGGAAATGCTCTAAATTGCGAAGCAAACCAGCTGGTCAAGCTGAGCACAGCTTGCGAGGGGTCAAGGGGGCGAGAAGCCGCCCTTGTCGCTCTCCGCAGAGAGCGAAACACTCTAAACTAACAGCATAACGTTAGTTGCAATAGCATAATCACTAACAAATAAAAAGGCGCAATTCACAAAAAAGGTAAAACAGAACGTGAGAAATCCGTTTCGTAAACCTAAAAAATGTGAATTGCGCCATTCTGTTTTCCTTAAACAAACTATCCTCGGCGAATAAACGTGAGGAACAAAGCGACAAACGTTTTAAGCCGACAACGTTTGAACGGCGGTGGGATATGAACATAGTTCTTTTATTTCATAAACGCCTTACGGCGCGGGACGGGAAATCCGTCACCTACAAGATTTTGGAAAACATTAGAGAATTTCATCATTTGCGTACGGACGGATATAGAATCAACCCCTACGGAATTTTGTCAAACCCGTTGATCAGCAACCGCAAAAATCCCCCAAAAAGAAAATTTCTTCTTGGGGGATTTTTTACGTCAAAATATTTAAAACAATATATAAGATCATCAAATGCGCAGGGTAAAAAGCATAGCAGAACCACTTGAACCACCGTGAATGATAGCCGCGTTCGCCATTGTAAAGCCATATCGGGATAAGTGCAAAGAGCGCAAGACTTTGCTGTGCAAGCTCAAATTCGTGTCCTGCAATCGTGAACGTGTAGTACATTCCTTTGAGCATACCGACGTTTATCACGGCAAGACATACAAACTGCGCCGCGAAGCTTTGCCACTTCCGCTCACGGAAAAAGTAAAACACAAGCACCGTCAAAACGCCTGCGCCGTAGTAATCGACCATTGCAAGCGTTCCCACAGCATAGCTCACAAGCACTGTGACCGCCGCCAGCACCCAGCCGAGAAAACGCTTTTTCAGCTTTAGCGCCTTTTCGATGAGAATTATTGTGAGCAAAGCAATGAGAAAAGTCCACAGTACATTCTGATGAAACGGATAGAACACCGTTCCGCCGTAGAAAAGGTCGAACGGAACTTCGGTTATCACTGCACATATCAGAAGCCGAAGAATGTATTTTTTCACGTTTGAGGTGTGAGAATAACCCTCCGCTATCATAAACGCGAATATCGGGAACGCAAGCCTGCCGATGCAGCTGAGCCATTCAGCCGCAGGGAAAAGCGTTGCCCAAAGGTGGTCGCAGAGCATAAAAAGCATCGCAAGGATATGGAGAGTGAACGAGCTTATACCCTTGAACTTCGTCATCGGAGAAGCTCCTCGGGGACTACCGCCGCCATTTTTTCATAAGCCTTTGCGCTCGGGTGGAGGTGGTCGCCGCTGTCATAGCCCGGGGCAAAAGCGGCAGGATTTTCGGGGTCACGGAGCGCCGCATCGAAGTCAACACAGCCGTCGATCTCGTCCGTAGTTCTTATCCAATCGTTGAACTCACAGCGAAGCTTGTCACGGAAATCAGCGTAGGTTCGCCAGCCGTAGATAGGCAGAAGCGTTCCTGCATAAACTTTGAGGTTCTGCTCACGGGCGGTCTTTATGTAGCCGCGCATACCCTCGATGAGATCCTCTGCTGTCGGGAGGTCGCTCCACGGACGGAACTTGTTCTCCATTACGCCAACGGGGTGGATAATGTCGTTGATGCCGTGCTGAATGAGAACGCCGTCTGCGCCTGCGACTTTTATCTCACGCGGAAAACGCACCGAGCCTTTCAAGCCGTAGGAATCGTAGGTGATGTTGTCATACTGACGGAGGATTCTTGTGCCGCTCGCCGCACGTCTTATAACGGAGCGGTGCGTCAGACCGAGCGCCGCCGTGCGGATAAGCAGATAATCGGGCCAGCTCTGCGCCGTGATAGAGTCGCCGAAGCAGATCAGCGCCTTGTTCTCGTCACTCGTGAGAACGTCAACGCCCGAAAGGAAATAGTATGTGTTCGTGGTTTTCGAGGTGTCCTCGGGGAGTTCCTTTTCCTGCGTACAGTCGCCGATAGCGAAGAACGCTCTCGAAAGAGGGCCTGTGATAACAACGCCCGAGCGCATCTCGGTGAAGCCTTTGAGATAGAACGAAACTGCGATATCATCACCTGCACCGACGGTGAATTCTATCTCATCGCTGTATAAGTCCTCGCCTGCGTGAAGAATAACATCGGGTCTGCCGCCGAATGTAACGGGGGTCGAGGTTTCGGGGTGGATAAGGCTTCCGCCTGCGCCGAGGGCAACGCTCACACGGTTGAGGATAACGTCCTCGCTTGAGCAGAAGTTATCGAAATGAAGGCGAATTTTATTTCCTGCAAAGGGTATGCTGACGGGATAACGAAGAGTCAGATCCTTTGCGTAGTTCTCGGGTCTGCGCTCTGCGATAGAGATAGCATTTCCCCACGCGCATACCCACTTTATGTTTTCCATAATTTTCTCCTTTAAACTGCAAAATCAAAAGCCGCATACTTTTTGTGCGGCTTTTGTCTTTATCGGTTTTGTCTTTATCAGAATAAATTGTTGCGTATTTCCTTTGATGCGTAAGCTCCTTCAAGGGTCTGTCCGGGAACATCGGGGTGAAGTCCGTCACGGAGATACTTGCCCGTGCCGCCGATGACCTCAAACTTTTCGCAGATTCCGCTGTTGTGGAAGCAGTCGATGACCTGCGCGCTCATCGCACCTGCGACCCTGCGCATAATTTCGATCTGCTTTTCGATCTTTGCATTATGCTCAGGTGTTGCGGTCTGAATCGGCGTAAGCACGAAAACTCTCGCCTGTGGATACTCTTCCATTATCGTCTGCAAGCACCAGCGCATAGCTCCTGCCTCGGTGAAAAGGTCGATATTTTCATTGTTTTCAAGCGACTTTCCCGTGAGAGCCTTGTCGGGGTCGCCAAGGTCTCCGATGAGGTCGTTCGTACCCATTGCGAATGCGAAAACATCGGGAACAGGGTGTTCGCCGCTCTTTACCTCTGCGATAAAACGCTGGATATGTACAACTGCACAGTTATTTGCACGCTTCTGCAATTCAACGAGGTCGTCCGTAGGCTCCCAGCCGTCGCTTATTCCCGCAAAATCGGGGGCATTGAAATCCTGAGTTTCAACGCTGCCCTTTTCGCAGGTCAGAACTCTCTTATACCAAACGGAGCTGCCGACCGCAACATTGTGGTGCGAAGCAAAGCCGAGATTTTTGTAAACATGATAAGACCACTGGTTGCCCTGCGTGATGCTGTCGCCGTCAACGCCGAAATGAAGTTTTGAAAAATCGATATCAAACATAGTTATAACTCCTATACTGTTAATTTTCCTAATATAATTATAGCCGAAATGCGGAAAATGTCAACTCATTTCGGCAAAACTACTCCTCGCAAATTTCAAACGGATATGCAACGTAATGCGGCTTTTCATCATTATGCCGTTCAAATATCCGCCATTGTTCATCTTCCCCGTCTGCCGAATTTGTAAAGGTCTCTATGATGCCGCCGTTCGACAGGGATATGTGCAGGTCATTATGAGCGGCAATTCGGATATTTTCTATTTTGCAGGGAAGCTCCAACAACGATCTGCATTTTGAAATGCTTTGCTTTACATCGTCCTGCTCCAAATACAATTCCGTATTTGACAGAACTATTCTGCCGTTCACTGTCACTCTGAATGGCGACTGGATATCTATTGCATACCTGTCCTCAATATTTATCCAAAGCATATCCGCCGCCGCGCCGATGTCATACACCGAACGACCTTTCAATATTTCAAGTAATGCGGAAATATTCATTTTATCCCCCAAATCTTTATTTTATCCTATACCCTTTCAAAATTTCTTTCCGTTCGTCCGTGATACGGTAGCTTTCGACAGCCTTTTGTATAGACTTGTTGTGCGTCTGTTTCGGCAGCTTTTTCGCCTTTATCACCTCAAAAGCGGCGTCATACTGCTTCGCAAATGCGGTCGCCATATACCATGCCTGCATCATTCGGATATAATATTCTTCCGAATCCACCGAAATGACAAGCTCCATCTGCCACGGTTCAAATTCTTCATCGAGGAAATGCCGCATCAACATTCCTATCGCAAAGCGAACGGTGTAGGTTTCGTCCGACTTTATCCACTTTTTTATATATTCAAGAAGCGCAGGCTTGTTTTTCTCAAAAATTTTCGGCGAAATTCCGTCGCATACCGCCCAGTTGTTTATATACGGCAGGAAGCGTTCGGTTTCCGCTATTGCTTTATCGAAGTCTTTTTCAAGCGAAATTATAAAGCCGTGGAGAGTGTTTTCCTCCTGATATTTGTGCGGAAGTGCGGAAAGGAACGCTTCGATGCACTCATCTTTCGCATATTTTTTTGCAAGCCTGCGAAGCTCGGGACTGCGAACGCCGATGAAGCTGTTTTTGTCAAGCGTCGGCACGAGCGAGGCGCTGAAATCACGGTATTTTTCGTCTTGGAGCGCCAAAAGCTCGTTTTCTATCTCGTTTATGATATCGCTCATAAATTTCTCCTCTGTTTTTGGTATAAAAATAGCATTGCTGTCAAAACTATGCTTTGAAAAGGCTTTTGCCTTATAATAAGTTACCTATTTAATGAAAGGTGGACATAACCAATGAAAAAATTTTTCAGCAAAGAAAATCTCGGCGGAAAAGGTTTTATATCCGCTTTGTGCGTTTGTATCCTTGCGGCTGGCGGTATCGGACTCTATTCCTACCGAAAGGCGGCGGACAAGCTCAATGAGGAGCTTATCGATATGAACAAGCCGAGCGTTACCGAAAAGGCTGACGGTGCGGAGCAGGCAAACGCCGAGCAGGAACAGGTCAAGAAGACCGAGAAAGCGCCCGAGGAAACCACTGCCGCCGAGCCTGCCGAAACCGAGCAGACGCAGAAAAGCAGTGCATACAATGTTTTCGTCCGTCCCGTGAACGGCGAGATCGTATGCGAATTTTCGGACGGTGAGCTCGTCAAGTCGAAAACTCTCAACGTCTGGAAAACTCACGACGGCGTTGACATCGCAGGCAAAATGGGCGAAAAGGTCAAGAGCATGACCTCGGGCACGGTAACGCAGGTCTACAACGACCCTATGCTCGGCGCGACTGTTGAAATTGACCACGGCAACGGACTTATCGGCTTTTACTCCAATCTCTCGGAGGATATCGCCGTGACTTCGGGTCAGACCGTTTCCGCAGGAACGGTCATCGGCAGCATCGGTGACACCGCCGAAAGCGAGATCGACGATGAAACGCATCTCCACTTCTCGCTCAAAAAGAACGGCGAGTGGATCGACCCTATCGCTCTTATCTCGGGTGAGGGAAGCTAAAATTTATTATAATTATTGCTATAATTATTGCCGTTTGGAACTTTCGCCAAACGGCAATTTTTTTATTCGGGTATTCTCCAATCGATAGGCTCGATGCCCCTTGAAATAAGGAACTCATTCGTCCTTGAAAAATGTCTGTTGCCGAAAAATCCGTTGTAAGCGGAAAGCGGACTTGGGTGCGGAGATTCGAGGATAAGGTGCGCAGGATTTGTTATGAGCAACTTTTTCGAGCGCGCATTTCCGCCCCAAAGTATGAAGACCATAGGTTTTTCGCGCTCGTTGAGAAGCTGTATAACTCGGTCGGTGAAAATTTCCCAGCCTTTGCCCTTATGCGAATTCGGCTGTCCCTCACGAACGGTCAGCACCGTGTTCATAAGCAAAACGCCATTCTGCGCCCACGAGATAAGCTCGCCGTGGTGCGGAGGTTCGATGCCGAGGTCACTTTTCAGCTCCTTGAAAATATTCTGGAGCGAGGGCGGCTGAGGTGTGCCTTTCTGCACGGAGAAGCAAAGTCCCTGCGCCTGACCCGGCTGGTGGTAAGGGTCTTGTCCGAGAATGACCGCTTTAACATCGCTGTAAGATGTATATTTCAGCGCGTTGAAAATGTTATACATATTCGGATAAATTCTGTAGTGCGAATACTCGCTGATAAGGAACTGTCGGAGTTTGAGGTAGTATTCCTTGTCGAATTCGCCTTTCAAAAGCTCGTCCCATTCGTTTCCTATATTGACCATTTTAATTTCCTCAACTTGTTCTTATTTGTACAAACGCTGCATCGAGAAGCGCTATCGTATCGTTCCAGCGTATATCGGACGCAGACGCGCCGAAGACTATGCACACAACATCGTGGTCGAAGCGCCTTGCGGTCGCAACAACGCAGTAGCCTGCTTCATCTGTCATACCCGTTTTCATTCCGTTCGCGTACATATAATAGCAGTCGCTGTAATCATGGATAAGCTTGTTGGAATTTTCCCATGAAGCGCCCTCGCCCGAAAGGAATGTCACATACTCGCTCGGTGTTGAAGCCGATTCGACGAGCAGAGGGAACTGCTGCGCATAAAGCGTTACTCGGAGCATATCCTTAACGGTGGTGTAGTGTTCGGCATCGTGGAAACCGTCGGGCGCGGAGAAATGGGTGTTTTCGCAGCCAAGATTTTTCAGCGTTTTATTCATTTCGTCCATAAAAAGCTTTACAGCACCGTCAGCTGAGAGGTTTTCGTCCTCGCCGAGAACACGTCCGATATTCGCCGCCGCGCAGTACGAAGCATCATTGCCCGAGGGGAGCATCATTCCGTCAACTATCATTTTAAGGTCAAGCTCGTTTCCGACACTGAGCATCGCAAGGCTCGAACCTTCGTTGACCATACTCTGCTCGTCGCCGACTTTGAAAACCATATCGTCTGTCGCATTTTTAATAGTTACGGCAGAAGTGAGAATTTTCGTTGTGCTCGCAGGGTAGCATTTTTCGTCCGCATTTTTCGCATAAAGCACCTTGTTTGCGGTCGAATCATAGACGATAGCATACTCCGAGCGAATGACCATATCTATCGGAAGCGTTTCGGGGATATCTATCTTTATTTTTCGTATATTTTCGGCAAGAGGGTCTTCGGGTTCGGCGGCTTCGGTGACCTTCTGCACCTCAACGACCTCGCCGTTTTCGTCAATGACGGTCTGCGTACCGCTCTCGTCCTGCGTTTCAAGGCATACATAGCCGTCCGTCTGAATTTCGAGCGGAACTTCGCTGTTGTTGCCTATCGTTATCAGCACGACAACTCCGACAACGAGTGCCGCAACACCGAGAAACGAACCTATCTTAGCCTGAGCCGCGCGCTGGCGGCGTTTCGCTTCGGGCGAAAGCTGCTTTTTGCGCCGCTGAGCGGAAGCTTTTTTATTATTCTTTTTATTTGACATTCTATGTACCTCAATATCGATAAAACGGAAAAACTATACAATTATATTGTACCTTAACACCGCTCATTTGTCAAGAATAAATATTGCATCAAGCAAAATTTATTAATATTTTGTTAAAACAGACTTGTGCGCTTGACTTTATCATAGAATTATAGTATAATATATAGTTGTAATATGCGGATATGGCGGAATCGGCAGACGCGCCAGATTCAGGTTCTGGTGGTAGCAATACCGTGTGTGTTCAAGTCACATTATCCGCACCAAAGAAACCCTCGCAGCTGCGTCAGTTGCGAGGGTTTTTATTGTTTTATCATATAAAAGCAAATGCACAAAAGGTCAGTAGTACGACAATTATTAACCATAAACATTATAATACTAAATACAGCTTTTGTGACATTCGATATCTTATACATTCTGCAAATAATTATATACTTCTCTGCTTTTATTCAAGCTGAGTTTATTTAAATTTCGATTCTTAATGAAATCATTAAAATTGCCTGCATTGATATTCAGTTCGGTATAAATACGATAATTGCTGATATTTTTCTGTCCTTTAAGCTTGATGATCTTTTCAATCATAAGCTCTTTGATATGATAATCATTTTCTTTCATACCTGCTTTGCATTTGTATGAATTAAAAACTTTCATATAGTTTTCCGGCAGCCTATTTGTATTACCCTTTTCCAACAATTCAGCAATATTTACATATTCCGCCTCGTCACCCACAGTTAGATATTTCATCAAAATATCAGCCTTATTGCTGTAATAACAATACATAAATAAAGGCTCTCTAAGTCTGTCATTGCCACTATATACCTCATCCATAAGCTTATGGATATTTAAAGTGTCATGCTCTGACAATGATCTGACATATTCAGTAAGAAATCCAAGCAGTGTCAGCTTTCTCATTTTTGAGCCTCCTCCCTATAATCTCTGTAATTATACTTAAAAACATTCCTTAATCTGTCATTCAGGATATTATCGTTGAAATCCTCACTGTTTATTATTTCGTCCATCTTATCCCAATCAATTGAATTAATGATCTCTGGATTCATTATATCGTGTTTATCTTTTGGTCGATCTGAAAACAGTTTTGATATTACAATATCCTCCAAAGATGCACTATAGAAATTGATTTTTCGAGTCGGAATATCGATTTTTACTCTTCTGTCGTAATAATCAGGTGCAAAATTCGTCATAAAAGCAAGTACATGATTATTTATATCATATTTTTCAAGAAAAGGATGTAGTTCTTTCGGATAATTTATTGCATCTATATCCTGTGTAGCTCTTGTTAATTTATCGATCAAAACTAACGCCCCACCTCCGACAATAACCATTTCATAATAAGTGTCATCATCGTCTAACGATAAAGAAACCTCTTCGTCAAGTTTCAAAAGGCGTTCAATGATCTCATCTTTTATTTTATTATTACCCATAAAATATCCTTTAATTAATACTATTAATTATTCTTGATTTTATTATATTATTTTCTAAGTCAATTGTCAAGCTTTTTATAAAAAAAGAGAGTTGATAAACTACCAACTCTCTTTTTTCTATTTTACGCCTTAGCTTCGACCTGCGCAGCCTTTTCTTCGCCGGGAAGAGGTTCGCCCTTGTAGAGGAGCTTGAGAACGATCGGTGTTACGATCGAGGAGCATATAATAAGCAGGATAACTGCTACGAAATACTTCTGATCCATAAGTCCTACGTTAAGTCCCTTTGATGCAACGATAAGCGCAACTTCGCCTCGTGTCATCATTCCGACGCCGACCTTTAAACTGTCTTTCCAGCTGTTCTTCGCAAGCTTTGCTGTAAGTCCGCAGCCGATGACCTTTGTTATAAGAGAAACTATAACGAAAAGTATCGAGAACACGACGAGTTCGCCCGTCATATCAGCAAACGATGTTTTAAGTCCGATATTTACAAAGAAGATAGGTCCGAAGATCATATAGGAGCTGATATCCATTTTCTGAGCAACATAATCACTGTCCTTGATGCTGGAGAGGATAATGCCTGCTGCATAAGCACCTGTGATATCTGCAATGCCGAAAAATTCTTCCGCAACAAAGGACATAAGGAGTGCAAATGCGAGTCCGAAGATCGGGATACGTCTTCTGTGCTCATACTTCTTGTTGAGCAGTTTGAAAAGCTTGTAGACAAGTATTCCGACGCCTATCGTAACAACGAAGAAAAGAAGTATCTGGATAAGCACTTTGCCGATGCTTGAATTGCCTGAGGTGTCTCCGCCCGAAAGGCTGATAACGAATGTGAGCACGATGATGCCGATAACATCATCAATAATAGCGGCGCTGAGGATAAGAGTTCCTACCTTTCCTTTCAAGTGACCAAGCTCTCGGAGCGTCTGGACGCTGATAGTTACCGATGTTGCCGTCATGATTGAGCCGATGAAGAGTGCGCGGAAGAACTCATTCGAGCCGACCTCGGGGAAACCGCCGTACATGAGCAGCGAGAACAGAACGAAGCCGCCGAGGAGCGGAACTGCAACGCCCACGCAGGCAACAGCCAATGCAAGAGGGCCTGTGCGGATAAGCTCTTTCAGGTCAGTTTCAAGTCCTGCAGAGAACATCAGCAGCACAACGCCGATCTCTGCCATCTGATTGAGAAAATCGGACGGCTGGACAATATTAAATATTGCGGGACCGATAAGAAGACCTGCGATGATCTGCCCAACGACCTGCGGCGCTTTGCATTTTTTTGCAAGGAGTCCCATAAACTCCGCCGCAAAGATAATTATCGCCAAATTCCTAAAGATTTCCATAAAATCCCCTCTTTTTTATAATTTTTAACTTTATAATTATAGTATCAGAATATTAACATAGTAATAATTATCTGTTACATTTATATTTCTGTAAGATATTCAGCTAAACTAACAACTGCCTAAAATAATTACAGCCGTCCTTTGTGAAAAATAGCGCAGGAACGCATGAAAAGCCGAAGCCGCCATTGTATTAAACGGCAGCTTCGGCTTTTATTATTTGAGTTGATCCGAATAGACTTTATAGTCGGGCATCACGGACGAAACGACCGCATAAAACCTTGGCGAATGGTTCGGTTCAATAAAGTGCGAATACTCGTGGACGAAAACGTACTTCGTACACTCTTTGGGATAGCAAATCAGCCTTGTGTTCATCACGATGAAGCCGTCCGTGACGTGGCAGCTTCCCCACCTCGACTTCATTTTACGAAGCTTTATCGGAACTTTTCCGATGCTGTACTTTTCGGTGAAAAGCTGCGATACTTCGTCATTCAGCTCTCGGAAAAGCTCAACCGTACTATTATAATAGAAATTGCGCAGAAGTATTTGTATATAATCCACGCTTTTCGTGTCAAATGTCAGTATCACAAGCTTTCCGTCCTCGGCGAAAATTCTGTCCTCTCTCCCCTGCCGAATTTCTACGGTCAGTTCTTCACCGAGAAAGCTTATTTTATCGCCGTTTTCGTATGTTCTTGCATCGTCATACTCGGTAAAATTGTATCTTCGCTCCGAGGATAATCTTTCGACCGAATTTTTGATAAAATCATACCTTGACCGCACGAAATCATCGATAAACTTTGCCGATACGCGGTTCGGGGCGGAAACGCTCACGCTTCCGTCCGCTCTTACTCGCATATTTATATTTTTGACCTTTTTTCGGGCGAGTGTGTAATCTATCACCTCGCCGCCACATTCAACGCTGCGCTTTTCGTTCATTATGAATACACCTCATCAACGGTCACGACGAGATTCAGGCGCAGGTCTTTCTCGGCAACCCGTTTTTTCAGCTCGTCAACTATTTTTTTACGTCCGTCTTCGTCAAAATTATCGCGGATAACCATATCGAAGATAGCGTTTATAACTTTATCACCATTAGTTATTCTGAAATCGTGTATCGTAATGCTTTCATCTATCTCTTTTGCCGTATCGAGGACAAGTTTTTTAAGCGCAAGAACGGTTTCGTCCTTGTCGGCAACGGGGTCCATATGGATTACGAGCATTATCCCAAGCTTTTCGATAACATCGCGCTCTATTTCGTCGATGACTTCGTGCGCATGGACGATATTGGAACTTTCGGGGACTTCAGCGTGAACGGAAGCGAATTTTCGTCCCGGACCGTAATCGTGGACGATGAGGTCGTGGATACCGCAAATTTCATTGGCTTTCAGAATTTCGTCCGTTATCTGCTGTATAAGTTCGGGCGAAGGCGTTGTGCCGAGGAGGAGTCCGATCGTTTCGCGTGTGAGGTCGAAGCCGCCGTACATAATGTAAACCGCGACGATAACACCGATATAGCCGTCGATCGAGAACGGAAGAAAATAACCTACTGCGGTCGCAACGATAACGGCTGAGGTCGAAATTACATCGTTTATACTGTCGCGCGCGGTCGCCCTCATCACGGACGAGTCTATTTTTTTGCCTATATAGGTGTAAGCGCAGTACATCCATAGCTTTACGAGCAATGAAAGTGCAAGAATTATCATCATTGGCAGGCTGAATGATATCTGTTCGGGGTGCAAGATCTTGTCAAACGATGATTTGAAAAGCTCGAAGCCGACAAGCATTATAAGAAATGCTACAATAAGAGAGGATATATATTCAAGTCTGCCGTGACCGTAAGGGTGTTCACGGTCGGGACGGCGGTTGGAAAGCTTCGCGCCGATAACTGCGACACAGCAGCTCCCCATATCGGAAAGGTTATTGAATGCGTCTGACATAATTGCGATACTTTTCATTGCCATTCCGATAAAAAGCTTCACGCCGAACAGAAAAAGGTTGCATATTCCGCCGAGTACGCCGCCAAGCACCGAATAGTTCTCGCGGACTTTTTTATCCTCGGTGTTTTCATAATTTTTCACGAATGTCTTTACCAACAGTTTTATCATGATTGTCACCCCAAAATATAAGGAAACGCTGACCAAGCAATCGGCAAATGAATGCGTTGATCAGCGTTTAAACTATTTTTTTATTTATTACTTCTTGATGCGATATCTCTTCTTAGTTCTTTCAACGAACTTTGTCCTCTTCGCGATAGGAAGAGCATCGGGTATCGCTGTGATAAGGAGAACGCCCGTATTGAAGCTTCCCGAATATCCGCCCGAGCCTGAAGCGCCGCTTCCCGATGTAACATCATCGAGGTTATCCTTGTAGATAACGAATGCGAACGGTGAACAGCTCGAAGTTGTGAACTGAACGCACCATACTCCGCCGACATCAACGATAGCGCTCGGAAGCACTTCAAGGTCGGTCGAGTTGATGAAGATATTATCGGAAACCGTGTCTTCGATGATTTCCGTTCCATCGTCCTTGAGGTGGATAACTGTGATATAGTCACGGTAATCCTTCATAACATCGGGGACAGGAACTGTGAATGTTACGTTGAATCCGTCATTCGGCTCAACTTCAACAAGTGTATTTTCGAGATAGAGTGAAATATCGAACGGGTAAACGATGAAGCTCTTCAAGCCGTTTGCATATCCGCGGAGAACTTCCTTTACGGCTCTTGTTGATTCATCATTGACGGAGAAATATGCGTCAACGGGGTCATCGAAAGCTTCATGGTTTGCTGCAGCGGAGATAAGCTCGCTGTGCGAGATGCCATAAGGCGCTGTGCCCTTGATGTTGATAGTATAGTCAACATCGGCAGCATTTCCCGAAGTCGGGATAGCGCTTACTGCGAGTGAATAGTCACCGATAACTCTTGAACCGTTCACGAACTTGTATGCTGCGACCATATAGGTGTACTTTTTACCGTTTTTAAGTCCCGTATGCTCGTATGCGCCCTTTGAAACGATGCTCAATGGCTGGAAATCACCCGTATTATCGTCATAAACATAGACGATGTAGCCGTCAACGCCCTTTGTGGTTGACCATTTGAGTGCAACTGTTCTGTTTCCCGGAGTTGCAACGAGGTCGCTCGGAGGCGGATAACTTGCGCCGATGCGGACCGTTATGGTGTTGGTCTTGCCGCTGACGATCTTCTGGTTATTGTCAAGCTTATAAGCTGTTACATAATATGACCATGTTTCGCCTTCGGTGAGTCCGCTGTGGATATAGGAATTCTTGGAAACATCTATCTCCAATGTTTTTCCGCTGTCCGAAGTACCATGAACGGTATAGCCGTCTGCACCTTTTACCTTTGTCCAGCTCAAAATAGCTGAATTTTCGTTTGTTGTTACGGTAAAGTCTATCGGAGTTGCGACAGCGCCGCCTACAACAGCGGAAACAGTAACGGACTGAACTCCGTAAACAGCAGAGCCGTTTACATTTTTATATGCAACGACATAGTAATAATATGTCTTGCCTGGGGTAAGTCCCGTGTGGAGGAACTCACTCTTTGTAACATTGAATGTTTCGGTCTTTCCGTCGCATTTTGCATAGACGATATAGCCTTCTGCACCTGCAACGTCGCTCCAGTCGAGCTTTATCTGTCTGTCGCCCGATGTTGCAACGAGGTCAACGGGCATTCCTACCGAGCCGCCGATAGTAACGGTTTCGGTATTTGAACGGTCGCCCTCGAAATACTGGACTGTACCGTCAGAAAGCACGGACGAGCGGTAAGGAACAACATAATAGCTGTAGGTCTGACCGTATTTTACATCGGTATGAGTGTACTGATTTGTAGTGATATCCTTACGGATAGTCGTGCCGTTATTTGTGATATAGAGGTAATATCCCGTGAAGTCGCCGGTTGCCTGTGTCCAAGTAAGCTTGACCGCATCGCCGTCCTGAACGGCTTTAAGGTCAGTTACTTTCATGATCGGGTTTCCGACAACTGCATAAGCCGTATTTGACTGCTCGGTTTTCTTAGGTTCGGAAAGTCCCGATACTCTCTTTGTACCTCTTACTCTAAACAGGTATATGTCACCTGCACGAAGTCCTGTAAGGACGTACTTTGTGCCTGTAATATTTTCTGTTGTGGTCGAAATAAGACTGCTGTTGCTGTCATAGCGTCTGATCTCGATCTCATAACCTGTAGCGGTATCAACCGGATCCCAAGTTACTGTGATGTTGCCGTCCGAAGTAACAGCCTTTACATTCTTAGGCGCATCGAACGGTGTTGCGATCTTGACAGTGTAGCCCTCGGGGTATGGCTCATACTCGCTCGCTGGACGCTTTACAACGTTGTACGGGTCGGAGGGGTCTGCTGTGAGGACGTATGATCTTACACGGAAAGTATAGTTGATATCGGGAGTAAGGTTATGAATAGTATAGGCGAACTTATTTGCCTGACCGTTTACTGCGACATCGGCAGCCTTCTGTGTGATCTCTCTTGCATTTACTGTGAAAGCTTCATCATAGAGCGAAGCGTAGGTATCGTTGTATTCGCCCGAGAAATTTTCATTTATATATGAAACTTCGTTGTCGATATCAGCCCATGTTACCTCAGGGTGATTAGCCTTGACCTGCGCGATAGCCTTGGATACGACATTTTTGGTAACTTCCTTGAGCGTATCGGTCTTGATGTACTGGATATCGAAGCCGACAGCCTTTGGATCGCTGCATATCCAAGAAATCTCTGCAAATTCATCACCGGGAACTACCTGAATGGTGTGAGGAGCATATAGCGTTTCCATTGCGAGCTTCTTAGAAACAACCGCAGGAGGATTGCTGTTTTTGCCGTCTGCATTCGGGTTCTTGGAGTTTACAGCTGTGAGGTAGTATGTATATTCGGTGTCATAAGCGATATTCTTATCGGTATAAGTGGAAGTTGCGCCGTTCGTGATAGTCGCAATAGTTTGTTTGCCGCTCACGGGGTCTGAACCGTACTTGAATGTACGCTCGATAACATAACCTGTAGCATTTTCAACGGGATCCCAAGTGAGAACAAAGTCAACGCCATTCTGTGTTACCGAGAAATTTTGGGGAACGGCAGTGTTCGTATAAACAGATGCGGCGTTTGCGTCAATGCTTCCGTTCGAACCTGCGCCCGGGATATGACCGGTGATGAAGTATTCGCTCTTATTTTCATACTCGGAGATTGAAGTGATATTGCTCGTTCTGTCCCATCTTGCAGGAACTATGTAATATTTGTAAGCCGTGGTAGGTTTAACTCCGCTCGCGGTAGTATCCTCATAAACCACGCTTCCATAGCCTATCTGTGAGTTTGTATCGTCAACCTTTGCGATAAGCTTGTAGGATTTATCCGTGCTTTCATATTCACTGCGGTAAACGAGGTAGCCGTAAGCATCGGTAGGTGCAGGGTTCGTATCAAGGATGACCTTTACCGTATCCTGCTGTGTATCATTATCGTGAGTGTAGATGACCTTTGTCTTGACATCAGCCATTCTTCTTGCTGAGAGATCGATCGAGTTGGAATAATGTGGGATAAAGGTTGTCTTTGAAACGTAAAGGTCATTTTTCAAAGTCGGAGTGTACTTTCCCGAAGCACCGTATGAACCCGAATAGTATCTCTGAACGTTAGCACCTGCATCATAAAGAAGCTGCTGACCGTGTGAACCGTCCTGGCTGACACTGTCCATATATCTTGAAGCAAAGGTTTCCTTTATTGGTGTAGGATTTGTTCCGTAATCTTTTACAGTATCGCTTGCGTCGAGTTCGTATGCAGTAACGAAAGTTCCCACGCCCGTTGTTCTGTTGGTATAGCCTATCCACTGCTGATTTGCGCAGAGGAAGAATTTATACTCCGCATCGGGATCGAGGTTTATAACATCGATATAATCGGTAAGTCCCGTAAAATCGGCGTTTTCTTTAAGGTATCTGCTTGTGCCTTTCCAGCTTGGAGCAGTATCGCACTGAACGAAATTTGTCTGGTTGTCCTTTGTGACAAAAGCGTAAACTTCGATACCATTGATAATACCGTCAGCCTTGCCCTTTTCACTCGCACCTGCAGGTCTGAGTTTTACAGGAAGAGCATCGCCCGTTGTACCCATAACATATTCGCTCTTGTTCCACTGGAGCTTGCAGCTTGTGGAAGTGATATCCGTGATGCCCGTTATCTTGGGCGCTTTGAATTCGTCAAACGGGATATTGATATCGTAAAGAACGCTCGCATCGCCGTCTATCGGGACGAACTTGCTGTATTTAACGGCGTTGTATTTCCAGTCTGCTTCAATAGCCGCCGACTGAATAGTCGGGAACACCGTCGGAACGAACATCATAACGAATGCGAAGCTGAGAACGACCGAAACCATTCTCGGCACGAAGCCTTTCTTCACATAAACTATATCATCTTTCCGTGTTCGGCTGTGCTTTTCGCGGCTCTTTATACCGAGAAAATTTCCGTCCTTATCGGAAAGAGCAATGTCCAGATTGCATACAATAAAATAGAAAAACTTAACAAGACCTGCTGCGGCAAGGCACGGCAGGAGCAGAAGCACGTTTTTTTCCGCAGTATCGGAAAGCTTCCTTAAAATTTTTTTACGTCTATTAAAATCAAGCATATATACCCTCCGTAAAGTAATATGTGCAAATTCCTAATTGTATAAAAGGAAGTCATTTGCATAGCGAAATGATTCCATAGATATTTATTAGATTATAACATATTATGAAAAATTTGTCCAGTACAGCAGGGTAAAAATTTGCACAAAAATACGCTTTTTATAACAGCATTTTCTTCAAACCTGCAAAACGAAGCCTGAACGCTTCGCATATAGCCGCCGCAGGGACGGAAAGCAGAAACCAAAACGCCGAAAACATCACGCATATCTGCCCGAACAGGTTGAGCGGCTGCGACGAATAGTCCCACACATTCCAGCCGAGAATCAGATTCACCACACAGCCGACCAACAGTTCGAGCGAGGTTATGACCGTGCAGCCATAGATGCATTTCGCGAGCATACCCTCATCGGGGTGCGCCGTGAAATGGCGGTACATTATCAGCAGACACACACCGCCCGTGAGGGTCATACTCCAGTGTGTAAATCCGCGGAAAAGTATCTCTATCATCGAATATATGAGTCCGCCCGACAGAAACACCGTCAGATCTTCCACAAAAGTTCCTTTTTTCATCATTTTTCGACCGCCTTTCGACAATATTTCCGACCAAAAATATTATGTCCGAAATGCGTGGGAGAAATAAGCGGAAATATTTCTGAAAAAAGGCGTTTTTTTCTTATTTTCGTGTTTCTTTCATTAAATTAACACAAATAAAGGTTATTATATAATCATTCCAAGGGAAACAGAAAAGTACCGAGGAAATATACTAATATCTGATCAACCTATAGCCGAGAATTTGTCTATAGAACGATCAGAGATCAGTATTAAACAAGATTATTTCTAAATTTCCATATTCTCCCTCTTTTCATTCTCAGCCGCGTCCCAAAAAGGCGCGGCGCAAGTTAAAACGACCTTTAGCAAGTGATATCGCTTCGCTTCACCGCAAAAACGGTAAACGGTCTTTTTATATAAATAGCCGACAGCGGAAATATTCGCACATACAATGTCGGCGGCAAAAAACAATCCAATATTTTGGTTTACATATATCCCCCGAAAAATTCCTCTTTTCAAGAAGATCAGACCGAAGAGTTCCCCCTCTCTTCGGTCTGATCTTTTATACTTTCTTTTTTTGCTTGCCCGTTGCGTTCTCGATATCTATCCTCCAGACAGCCGTTCTCGGCAGGCTCATTTTTATTGCGTTGGAGAAATCGGGCATATTTGACGGCGTGAAGCGTTCGCATATCGCTTTGAGCGCCGTTATTTTTTCCTCATCGTCCGTGACTTTGACAGCTTTTCCTCTTACAACAGCGGATTTGAAGTAGGTCGTGAACTTGTCCTCGGCACTGACAACATCTATTGCGGCAGTAAGACAGACATTCGGATTTTGGGACATTGCCTCGGCTTTTCGTCCGTTCTCGGCAGAGTGAAAATAAAGCTTCTCGCCTATCCTTACAACGGATATCGGCAGGCAGTACGGCAGACCGTCTTCGTCTATCATTGAAATTACTGCAAAGTCGGCTTTATCGAGGACTTCAAAGGCGAAGCTTTCGTCCTCTCTGCGCTCTTTTCTTCGCATAGCGGCAGCTTTTTCAACGGCATAAGGCTTTCGCACATTTTCGGCGAAGCGTTTCTCGCAAGCGCCGAACTCGGCATAGTTTTTCCGTGCTTCATTCAGTGAAACGCTGTTTGCGCCTTCCGCATAATCGGGGTCGCTCTCCTGCGTCTTGTCCTTTTCCCAGAAGCAGACGGGACAGATATCGTATTCATCGGCTGAATCCAGCGCTGCACAGCCGCAGCATTTGCATACATATTTCATACTTTCACCTCATTATAATAAATACCATTTAAAATTTAGAAAAAATCAAGCCGACAATCTCGAATATGTGGATTTCGGCGCAGATTATTTCTTTATTTTATTGGTGTTTATACTAATCTCTAATCAGAATGTGTACAAAAAATCAAGCAAAAGCTCGCATATATGGGTTTTGCGCCGATTTTTTGCCTGCACATTCATTAGAGATTAGCATTAGTATTACTGTCTTTCCCAATAGTCCAAGCCTGCGCTCGGCTTGAAAAAGGTTCGTATATAGCCGTCCGTGGAAAGGACGAGGAACTCGTTCGTTTCGGTGTCATAATAGAGGAAGTCGCCGTCATCTTTTTCGGTCTTATGCAGGATATTTTCGCCCTCGGCGTTGATGAGCTCGTTGGCGAGGTCGAGGTACTCGTCCTGCGTGATATCGCCGAACTCTGCGCCGTGCTTTTCGTAATGGCTGTCGAAAAGCTTCTCGCTGCGGAAATAATACTTCTGAACGGCTTTTTCCGTTTCGGATAGGTCTTCCTCCGATGTTTCGGGGATATCGGCGGAGGTTATTTCTTCGGAAATGATTGTATCATTCGCCGTTTCACTATCGGAAATTTCTTCGTTGGAATTTTCTCTGTCGAAAATCTTTCCGTCGGAAGTTTCGGTGTCGTCTTCGGAAACGGTTTCCGAAAGCGTTTCTGTCGGTTCTTCTTCAATGTCGATATAGCGGCTAATGTCAGTACCAACATAAGCTCCCTCTATCTCGCCGACATCATCTTCCGAGCAGCCGCAGAGCATCAGCAATGATATCATCACTGCGGCAAAAGCGGCAAGGAAATTTCTTTTTCTCATAAAGTTCTCCTTTAATACAAAAAGGCTGCCACATAAAATGCAGCAGCCTTTGCTATACTGTGAAAATTATTCAGCAGACTCGTCTGTGCCTTCTTCTTCAAGAAGTTCTCTGATAGACATGCTGATTCTCTTCTTTTCGGTATCGATCTCTGTGATCTTTGCCTTAACAACGTCGCCAACGGAAAGAACGTCCTTAACGTTAGCAACCTTCTTATTAGCGATCTGGGAGATGTGGATAAGACCGTCAATACCCGGAATGATCTGTGCGAATGCGCCGAAAGGTGTGATAGAAACAACCTTAGCTTCAACTACATCGCCAACAGAATATTCGTTAGCGAACTTGACCCAAGGATTGTCCTCGTCCTTCTTGTAGCCGAGGGAGATTCTGCCGCTTTCGCTGTCGAGTTCCTTAACGAAAACTTCGATAACATCGCCAACCTTAACAACTTCAGATGGGTGCTTGATTCTGTTCCAGCTGAGTTCGGAAATATGAACCATACCATCGATGCCGCCGAGGTCTACGAATGCGCCGTAGTTTGTGATGGACTTAACTTCGCCCTTGAACTTGTCGCCAACCTTAACGTTCTCCCAGAACTTAGCCTTTGCAGCATCCTTTTCTGCGTTGAGAACAGCCTTGATAGAGCCGACAGCCTTGAACTTCTGCTCGTTGATCTCGATGATCTTGAACTTAACAGTCTTCTTGAGAAGATTTTCAAGCTTTTCATCACGTCTTGCAGTAGCCTGAGAAGCAGGAATGAACACTCTTGTGCCCTCTGTGATAACAATTACGCCGCCCTTAACAACGTTTGTAACTGTACCTTCGAGAACTGCGTCCTCTTCCTTAGCCTTAACGAGCTTGTCGAAGCCGACCATAGCGTCAACCTTCTTCTTGGAAAGGTTAACGATACCTTCAGCATCGTTGATCTTGATAACGATAAGGTCAACTTCGTCGCCGACCTTAACTACATCGCTTACCTTGAGTGTAGGATCATCTGTAAGCTCAGACAGAGCGATATAACCTGTCTGCTTTGTGCCGATATCAACTGTTGCTTCTGTGTTGTTTACGGCAGTTATGTATCCTTTCACCCGTTGACCGGTGTATATTTTTTTGAAAGATGCGTCGAGCGCGCTGGCGAAGTCAAAATCCTCGTCATTGTTTTTGATAATTTCGCTCATGTGGTTTTGTACCTCCTTGATTATATATGCCGGGGTCGATGCTCCGGCTGTGATCCCGATGTTAAAGTTTTCACCGAGTTCACGGAGCTTTTCGGGGATATTCTCCCTTTCAAGCTCACCTGCGTCCGAAATGAGGATACAGGCTTTGCAATGCTCACGGCAGATGTCGTAGAGCTTTGCTGTGTTGGAACTGCGTTTGCCGCCTATGACTATCATAAGATCGGACTTTTCCGCAAGACGGACAGCACTCTGCTGGCGTTCTGCGGTGGCGCTGCAGATGGTATTGAACACCTCTGCTTCGGGGCATTCCGATCTGATGATACGGCAGCACTTTTCCCATATAATTATATTATACGTTGTTTGCGCAACAATTGCAACCTTTTTTTTAAAATTTTTAATTTTTTTTTGTAAAATCTCACGAAGTTCAGCATCATTACCGCAAATATAAGGCGTTTTTTGGCAATGTTTAACAATTCCCTGCACTTCATCGTGGTCTTTATCGCCGAGAATGATAATATCAAAGCCCTCGGCAGACTTTTCGGACACTATTTTATGTATCCTTGCGACGAACGGGCAAGTTCCGTCACAAACGGTAACGCCGAACGGTTTTCGCTTTTCGAGAAGCTCATAAATATCTCTGCCAACACCGTGAGAACGGATAACAACGCTTGTATTCTCAAGCGTTTCTATCTCCTCGGGCGAATTTATGACATTCACGCCTCGGCTTTTCAGCTCATTGACAACGGTCTCGTTATGGATTATCTCGCCGTAGGTCACGGATTTTCCGCCGTTTTCTATAATATTATACACGATTTTTACGGCTCTGTCAACACCAAAACAGAAACCTGCCTTATCCGCGATCTCAATTCTGTGCGGCATCGTTCTTATCCTCTATTTGTAGCGGAGCGTCGGCGGCTGTAAGCGCAGGACCTTCGACAAGTTCCGTAATTGCGCCCATTATGCGCTTTTTTACCTCTTTGAGTTCACGCGGAGAGCTGCCCTCGACGGCGAGTTCCTCGGCTTTTATCGGCTTTCCGAATTTGAGAGTGAGCTTTGAGCGGAAGTGCAGCTTTTCGCCCTCAAACACGATACCGCATGGAACGACATCTGCGCCCGACTTTGCGGCTATCATCGCAACGCCAGTTTTGCCCTTGCCGACCTTGCCATCCTTCGAGCGTGTGCCCTCAGGGAAAATAACAAGGTTTCTGCCCGAGCGGAGGATATTTATGCTGTCATCAATGACGGACATATCGCCTGCGCCGCGCGTAACGGGGAAAGCGCCGAGCTTTCGTATGAACCAGCCGAAAAGCTTATTGTGGAAAAGCTCCTCTTTCGCCATATAGGAAACGGGAAGCTTCATAGGCATTGTAAGAATAACGGGGTCGGCGTAGCTGCGGTGGTTGGAAGCCAAAACAACGGGTCTGTCCTGCGGAATATTCTCTATGCCCTCGATATGGAAATCGTAAAATATTTTGTACAGCCATTTAACGGGATATCTTACCCAAGCATACACAAACTATCAATCCTTTTCTGTAAATTACCTAATAGTATAGCACATTTCCGCTTCAAAATCAACCGTTTATGTGGATTTTCCGAATATTTCTTATAAAAAAGCCGCACAGTTTTGGGCTGTACGGTACAACATTCTGCTTCACTTGACAGAATTCGACAAATTTGTTATAAATTTAAATTGAGAGTATGTCGCCGCCGTATAATACTAATTTTTAATCAAAGTGTAGAAAAAAAAAAACGGCGCAAAAGCCATATATGCAAGCTTTTGCTTGATTTTTTGTACACTTTCAGTTTAAAAATTAGTATAAGCGTTCGGACGTATAAAATATATGGTGTTTCTCGGTGATCACGTGGGTTGTCGAGATTCGTCTTGGCAGCCGCAAATTAACAACAAAGGAGTGGTTGCCGTATGGATATTCTTACTGCAATCTACTACATAGCCGGCATTATTTACAGTGCTGTCTGTGTGTATTACACAATTAAGAACTCACATAAATAAGACAATAACCCATCTATTCGCAGTAGATGGGTTATTATGATATAATTTTTCATTAACCTACCGAGAGCGACCGTCTATGCGGCATACTCTCTTTTTCTTATTATAACACTTGAACCTGCCGTTGTCAAGCGCATTTTTACGGTTTTACGCGGCTCAATTACCAAAACATCGTACAGAATAATCAGAATGGAACTTTTTATACTAAACACCATTTAAAATTTTGAAAAAATCAAGCTGACAATCTTGGATATATGTGATTTCAGCACAGATTTTTTCCTGTATTTTATTGGTGTTTAGTATTACGGACAAATCAGCCTCCTGCAGCATAACACCGCAGTAGGCTGTTTTTTTATTCGTCTGTTTCCTCTTTTTTAGCTATTCCTTCGTGGGTTTTGTTAAATTCTTCATCGAAACTGTCGTCTTTTTCTTCATCAGTGTTGTCGATATCTTCCGTTACTTTAACTATTCCGTCTGCAATGTTAACAAGCGAACATGGCACGGTATCGTACTCCTTTAAGTAAAGCTTATAAGTTCCGTCCGTTATATCAAGGTCAATAGCGGCAGGGATCTTCAGCTGCATATTTGTGAGTGTACCCTTTTCTTCATCAATGACATTGATATCATAGATGTTATACTTTATCTCCGTGGGCAGATCTTCGCTGCCGATGTTGAGAGTTGCTGTTTCAGCAAAGCTCAGTTTTGCTGTGACGATATTGTCGGCATACTTGCTGACATCGGAAGATGAATCGAACTCGGGGTAATCAAAATAGATCTCGGGTTCGCCGTCATTGGAGATCGGGGTTTCGGAGGCAACAGCAGCTTCGTCAGGAACGATATCAAAGATGCTCGGGTCAGCACCGCCGTCCTGATATGCATGACGAAGCCAAGCAATGTCGTTAGCCTGCAGGTACAAAGCCTTTTCTCTGTTTCTGCTGTAGCTGTAAAGCGACGGCTCGTGGCTCGCCTGATCCTTATTGCCGAATGTATGGCCAAGTTCGTGTACGACTGTACTTAGCCAACGCTTATATTCAGGGCTTGTCGTATCCGAATTATATTCGCCGTATGCACTTTCGAGGTTAGGTCTGTTCAGTTCGATCTTTACACGGTCATTTTCCGTTGTACATGAGCCTACATAGCTGTCCTGGAACTCGCCGAGTATGATATAATTCTTCTGTACTGTAGGAACGACTCGGATATTCGCCGCAGGGAAAGCCGAATTCACTCTGTGGAGAGCATCATTGAGCAGATCAGCAGGCAGGCGGTTTCCGCGGTTATCCATATTGAAGCTGAAATGCCAGCCGTTGACAACGTTTCTTGTGTAATTGGCGCTACTCAACAGATAAGGATAACCGCTTTGAGTTTCGTCAGACCATCTGCCGTTTGAAATGTAAAGACCGTTGTAGGTCAGACCGCTGTTGTCATTGTCTGTGGACGTGAGAGGAACATAATATGTTTCCCCGTCCTTTTCGAGGCTCACATAGTCGGCATAGCCGTCAACATTCGTGTCTATATCATAAGACGGGTTGAAAACAGCCGTTTTGCCGTCCTTTGTATAGCCGATGACTTTGAAATCATCGGACATTTCAAATTTGACGATAGCTTCATTTTGTACAGGCTCGGGGTCAGGTTCGGGATTGGGGTCGGTTTTGGGCTCGGGGGTTACGCCCGGAACGTTGAGCTTTTCGCCGTTGAGCGTACCGTCAAGCGTTATGTTTTCGCCCGTTGTAATAGTGTAAATTGATCTTCCGTCCGAATCGGTCGGCGCTGTGAACTTTATCGAAGTTCCGTCTGTATTGACAAGTGCAATGGTATTGGTAAGTTCAAGATTGCCTGTGAGGACAATATCGCTTGCCGTTTCAAGAGTGATGCTGCCATCAACGTCGTCCTCGACTGCAAAGACGATAGTTTTGTAAGTACCTGCGCTTGGAAGAGCGAATTCGGAATTGCTCTTTAAGAATAGCTTGTAGATATTTTCGGAATTTCCGAGGTCTGAGATGCCCTTTATCGCATCTGCAAGGGTGTCGTATGTGCGGAAGTCGGAATAGGTCCGGTTTGCGCTGTCCCATACAGCCATTCTGACGTTCTTGCTTGTATCGGTTTTCGGTTCGGGAGTTACTCCGGGAACATTGACCTTTTCGCCGTTGAGCGTACCGCCAAGCACTGTTTTATCGCCTGTTGTAATAGTGTAAATTGATCTTCCATCCGAATCGGTCGGTGCTGTGAATTTTATCGTCGTTCCGTTCGTCTTGATAAATGCAATAGCATCTGTAAATTCAATGTTGCCCGTGAGGACAATATCATTTGACGTATCAAGGGTGATACCGCCGTCAACTCCGTCTTCTACTGCAAAGACGATGGTTTTGTAAGTGCCTGCGCTCGGAAGAGCGAATTCGGCATCACTCTTTAAGAATAACTTATAGATATTTTCGGAATTTCCGAGGTCTGAGATTCCCTTTATCGCATCTGCGAAGGTATCGTATGTGTGAAGATCGGAATAGGTTTGGTTTGCGCTGTCCCATACTGCCATTCTGACGTTCTTGCTCGTGTCAGGTCTTACAGCCTTTGCAACGAGGAAACTTCCCGAACGGACAGCTTCAAACTCACCGCTTTCACCGCTGATGACAACTGAGCCCTGACGGTAATTATTCGCAAGAAGAGATGCTGCTTTCACGCCGTCATTGATATCGTCGATAAGCAAAGTAACAATATGACCGTCTGTTACAGTTCCAAGCTTTACCTTTGCGGCTGCAGCGGCTTTATATTTCAATTTCACATCGCCATCTATAGTTTTTGCGCTGAAGCTTGCTTTACTGCTGAGTTCGATATAACCGTCAGAAGTTTCGTCTGCGCCAAGCTCGTTGAGGGTCGCTCTGGTATTTACGATGCACTTGCCGTTTGAAATGAATCTTCCGTTTCCGCTTATGTTGTTATACTGGCTCACACCGTCGATAACTGAAATATTTTTTGCGGAGAAAATGTAGTTTTTGCCGAGGTTTACGCTTATGGAAACTGTTTTTCCCGCAGAATTGACCTTGTTTATGACAACATCATCATCGGCATAAAGATCACCCGTGAGTGTGAGGTCAGTTTTCGTCGTAACTACAGCGGAAGTGTCAGCATTTTCAGCCATTTCGAGGATAAGCGAGCTATATGTGCCTGCCCTGGGAAGAACAAGCTGCTCGCCGCCGTTTACATATATCTTATATGAAGCAGAGTCGTTTTTGAGCCTTGCGATGTCGTTTGACGCATTTGCAAAAGAATCATAAACTCGCTCTTCGGAGGTCTGCTGAGCTGATTTTTCCCATACAGCTGTTTTTACGACCTTGTCATTATCAAGAGCCGCAAGATAGCTTCCCGAGCGAACTACAGAAAGCTCATTATGCTCCGCGATAACGGCATTATCCTTGATATAGTCGCCCGTAACAGAAGCAAGCTTTGTGCCCGAAGTGATATTATCCGCTTTGAATGTCAGCTTGCCTGCATCGGAGAAAGTAAGCTCCTTGAACTTGATATTTGCGGTGTTTATATTGTCATAAACGAACTCAACATTGCCGCTGATATTGACGTTGGAATTGAGAGCGGCCGATCTGCACTCAAATATGATGCTGTTGTTTTCCGCATCGAATGTTTCAACTGCCGCTCTGCCCGTAATGCGGCAAGTTCCGTTTGTTTTGAAAGTTCCCGTGCCGCTAAGGCTGGCGATATTGAGTTCTGTGCTGTCGATAGTCAATGTATATTTGCCGACATTGATGCTCAAAGGCTGACGTTCCTGCCTTGTGTTTACTTTGATGAGCTGAACGTTGCTGCTGAGTTCGAGATCACCCGTAAGGGTAAGACCCGACTTTAATGTTATCAGAGTTTCATCGCTTTTTCCATTGATGATGAGCTTTGAATAAGAACCTGCTCTCGGGAGTGCGGTGAGGGTGTTGTCAGCGGTCGTTACTGTAAACTCGCTGTCCTTATGATTTATTCTTGAAATATCGGTCATCGCACTTGCGAGGTCGCTGTAGATCCTGACACTGCCGTCGGGAGATTCGACCGTCTTAACGGCATTATCCGAAGCTTCGGCAACGAGGAGATTTCCCGAACGGACTGCGGAGAGTGTTCCGTCTTTGAGGATAACTGTGTTCTCCAAATACTCCTTGTCAAGCGATGCGATAGTGTCGCCCTCTTTAATGTCTTTGATATCGATCGTAAGCTGTCCCGAAACAACACCGCTGAGCTTGATATTCTTTGCGATAGACTTATCATAGGTGAAAACCGATACCTGCTCGCCGTTTGATGATGCAACGCTGACTGCTCCCGTAAATGCGGAGTTTCTGCCCTCAAATACAACATTGCTGTCAGCAATGGTAAGTGTATCGACCGTAAGCCTGCCGCTGACGGCGGCATTTATTCCGCTTAACGCAAGTCCGCCCTTGCCGCTGACATTAGCGATCTGGCTTGTTCCGTTTTCATCGGGAGAAAGTGCGGAATCCGAAAGCAGTGCGAGAGAGTATTTGCCGAGGTTCACGCTTACGGGAACGGTGGTTTCGGTCGTGTCCTCTTTTTTGCCCGTAACTTTTACCTTTTTAACAGTGATATTATCTAATTCAAGATCACCCGTAAGAGCGATATCTCCCGTGGTTCTGATCGTTACATTGCTGTCTGCTTTAAATATAATAGTATCATACTTACCTGCTGTCGGAAGAGGAAGCTTTGCGATAGGGTCGGAGAACATTTTCGGGTCGAGCTTAATAGTATAGCTGTCAGCGGAAGTTCCGTTTGCGGAGATCTCCCTGACCGCATCATCAAGGGTGAGATAGCGGCTCTTCTTGCCAGAAGTGTTATTCGTGACTTCAACAAGCTGTGAGCTGTCTTCAACAGCAACAAGCTTTCCGTTGCTCTTTACGATATCATAGTCTGCTTTTCCGTTGTTAAGAACGAGGTCATCGGAATACTTTCCCGTGATAGTGCCGATGATCATTTCCGAAACCGATTCGGGAGCATCGGAAAGCACAAGCTTTATCTTGTCCGAGCCGACTTCGACGCCGTTTTTGCCGATAACGAGAGGATACTTGTTTTTGCCCTGATCGTACACAACGATGCGGGTTCCCGAGTAATCGGAGCAAAGCTTCGCAGTATTTATCGTACCTTTTACATCGAGTGTTTCGTCCTCACCCGTAAATTCAAGTGCAGTTCTGGCAGTGAGATTGCCCTCAACATTGACATCGCCGTTGATCTTAACAGTGTCTGCATTTATCGAACCGACAGTCGTTTTGTAAAGGCTTACAGCTGCACTTGAAGAAACGGTCTTGATCTTACCCTCAACATTCAGGAGAACAAGTGCGTTTCTGCCTGCCGAAACGGTAAAATCGGACGGTTTGTTATTTTTCAGGGATTCGAGCGTGATATTATCGAAAGCCGTAGTGCCTGTGAGGGTGATACCGCCCGTAAATTTGAGAGTTCCGCTTCCCTGCCCCGTAAATCTGAGCGAAGAGAATGTTCTTGCGGCAGGCATTCTGAATGTGCCGCCGATGTTGGTATCTTCTCCGACTTCGACGGTGTAAGCAGCACCCTTATCGGTCTTGGAATTTTTCGAGATAGCGGCGAGGACATCGCTCCACTTCTCAAAATTGCCGTCTGTCACGGGCGAAGGAGTTTCGCCGTCTTCGCTTTTCGACGGGATATGTATAAGGGTGAACTGACTTGAAGATACCCTGCTGTCAGAGTCGGCTTTTGCGGGCTCACTGACGTTTTCGGACGGGAGAACGGAAGCAGTTACAGTTTCAAGCGCAAAGCTATGAGCCTCCGAAAAGCTCTCCGCACTGACACCTACCGAGAACATTGCCGTTTGGGTCAAAGTTAAAGCCGCACACACAGCTGCGGCAAGACATTTGAATTTCATATTATTATCCTTTCATTATAAATAATTGAGAATAAGGAAATATAAAGTATATTTTCAGACATTTTTCTATAATTGTGATTATATCACGAATTATTTGGGAATGCAAAAGCTTTGGTTTGTATTTTTGGTTAAAAATATAATTTGTTTAGTTGTTTAAATTGTATAGGTAGGGAGTTTATGGGAGTATTGAGCCGTTATTTTTATTAGCAAAAGCAAACCGCTCCTTAACAAATGTTGACAGCTGCGATTCTCTGTGATAAAATGAAGAAAATGATGAATGTAAATGACGATGACGGCAGAGATCAATACGGTTCCTATTCTTGATAAACTTCAAGCTGAAATTGAATATAACTTGAAAATTTACAGATCAAACGTAACAGCAATTTATAGAAATATATAATAGTATATAATCAAACACAAGATACAACTGTGATTTTTAAGGAGGTATAATGGATAAAAAGATAAAAATACTATTCGTCTGCCACGGCAATATATGCCGAAGCACAATGGCGCAGAGCGTCTTTCAGGATATGGTGAATAAGTCCGGACTTGCCGAGCGGTTTGATATTGACTCTGCCGCTACGAGCACCGAGGAGATAGGCAATCCGCCGCATCACGGCACTGCTGCCGAGCTTCGCAAACACAATATTCCCGTTGTTCTGCACCGTGCGCGGCAGCTCACCAAAGCTGACGCAGAACACTTCGACTACCTCATCGGAATGGACACTGCCAACATTCGCAATATGCGCAGAATGACGGGCGCAGATGACAAAATATACAAGCTTTTGGCGTTCGCCGACATTGGCAGGGACGTTGCTGACCCGTGGTACACGGGCGATTTCGCTGCGACCTACGCCGATGTTACGCTTGGCTGCGGAAAGCTGCTCGAAAAGCTGAAGGAGGAACTTCACTATGAACAACAGTAAAGCCACCAACTGCGAAAGCTGCGTGAACTACGTTTATGACGATGATTACGACTGCTTCACCTGCATGGCAAACCTTGACGAGGACGAAATGAGCAGATTTCTCACAGGCACGAACTACTCCTGCCCGTATTTCCGACTTGATGATGAGTACGGCGTTGTAAGACATCAGATGTGAAAAACGGCAGCTCCGATTTTTCTCATAACTGCCGCTTATAATATGAAAAAAATCTGCGCAAAAGCTCTCATAAGTAGTTTTTTGCGCAGATTTTTTGTTTATACTTTGATTTTAATGTGCTCAAAACGGCGAAACGAACGCTTCGCTTTGATCAACATTTTCTTAAATTTTTATTTTGCAAATGTTCTGATAAGTCCTATAACGAACACGAAGATGACCAGAACGGGAAGTATATATGAGAAATAACCTTTGACGAAGCCTTTGAGCTTCATACCCTTGCCCGTGTTGACTTCGTTGAGGTAATTTTCCCAGCCCCAGCCCTTTTTCGTCGTGCAGAAAAGTATTACCGAGAGCGAGCCGAGCGGCAGGATAATATTGCTTACGATAAAGTCTTCGAGGTCGAGTATCGACGTGCCCTCGCCCATTGGCTGAAAGCCGCTGAGAACATTGAAGCCGAGGCAGCACGGGATAGAAAGCACAAAGATGAGTATGCCGTTTATCGAGCAGGATTTTTTTCTGCTCCAGCCGAACTGGTCTTCGGTGCAGGCGGAAATCTCCTCGAACACTGCAAGCACGGTCGAAAGCGCCGCGAACGACATAAACACGAAGAAAAGACTTCCCCAAAGTCTGCCGAGAGGGATATTGTTGAAGATATTCGGCAGGGTGATGAAAATGAGCCTTGGACCGCTGTCAACGTCCACACCATAAGCAAAGCAGGCAGGGAAAATGATAAGTCCCGAAGATATCGCAACGAATGTATCGAGAAGTGCGACATTCACCGATTCGCTCAGCAGTGCGCGCTCCTTGCCGATATAGCTTCCGAAGATTGCCATTGCGCCCATACCGATGCTGAGCGTAAAGAACGCCTGATTCATCGCATTTACAACAATGCTTCCGATGCCGACCTTTTTCACTTCTTCAAAATTCGGCTTTAAGTAAAACGCAAGTCCCTCTCTGCCGCCTTTCATAAAGAAGCTGTTTACCGCAAGCACTACCATTATAATGATGAGTGCCGACATCATCAACTTTGTAACGCGTTCAAGTCCGTTTTTTAAGCCTATCGAGCAGACAAGCACCGCCATTCCCATAACTATGGCAAGATAAAATATCATCATCGGAGCGTTCGCAAGCACGGATTCAAAGTGTGCGCCTATCTCCGAAGAATTCAGTCCCGACAGTTCGCCGCTCGCAGTCGATACGAAGTAGCGTATCATCCAGCCTGCAACGGTCGTGTAAAACATCATCAGCAGATAACTGCCGATCAGCGCCGCTTTTCCGTGGATATGCCAGTAAGTTCCTTTCGGTTCAAGCTCCTGATACATTTTTATAGGGCTTTTCTGCGAAGCCCGTCCGAGGGCGAATTCCATTGTCATTACGGGTATTCCGAGTATCGCAAGGAAAATAAGGTAGATGACAACGAAGATGCCTCCGCCGTTCTGACCTACGATGTATGGGAATTTCCATACGTTTCCGATGCCGATAGCACAGCCTGCGCTCAAAAGAATGAACCCAAGTCTGCTTCCGAGTTTCTCCCTGCCCATTAAAACGCCCTCCGAAATTATACTATAATAATACTTGCATCAAATAGCTGAACTGCTGATTTTTCAGACACATTAACCTATATATTACTATGTATTAGTCATAAAGTCAAGTAAAAAGCAAAATTCGATAATTTTTTTGTAACATTTGTGCTTTAATGATACACTCCTTTGGTGCATTTGAGCTTCTATGCGTTACTTGGATAGCTTGATAATAGAAAAAAGGCACAAAAACAGCTTCGCCGAACCGACGAAGCTGTTCATTATATATGCTGTTTTACGCAAGTTTTATTGTGCTGTATGTATAAGCCCCTGCGAGGATAAGCAGAAGAATGTCGCCAAAGTTGAAACTGCCGTTAAAAATGCTCATTAAAAGCGAAAGCACCGAGAGAACAGTCATAACGATGCCCCATATAAATGCATTCCTGCCGCCCTTTTTGAAAAGTCCGTAAAAGCACATTGCGCCGAAGCCTATAGCCGTGAAAGCGATGCCGATGATATTTCCGAGCATTCCGAGTGCCGTTCCGCTCCTTGTCATAGAGAAAAGCGCCCAGCTCATAAAATAGCCGTGACCGAACAGCGAACGCACTCCGAGCCATATCGCCGAAAGCGCAAGAATTCCGCACAAAACCGATGAAATCTGTAAAACCTTTTTCAATTTTTGACCCCCTTATGTCAGTTTATTATATAATAGCATAAAAATTGCACTGTGTCAAATTTTGTCACGGATGTTTCTTTCAATCCGGCGTTCTGAACAGCGCTTCTGCCCTGCTCCCCTACTTATTTTGACCGATGTTTTTAATTATAAAACATCAACAAATATTTTTGCCTTATTTTTAACAAAAAAGACAAATTTTTCGGCTCACATTTATTTCAAATGTGAATTGAAAATATTAATAATCCGTGATATAATTGATAC
>ERZ1026854.346-NODE-346-length-33207-cov-4.629645_pt1 | contig 33207 bp, 28 predicted proteins | sample MGYA00380157_ERZ1026854 | MGnify/ENA primary metagenome ERZ1026854 (study PRJEB33269, sample SAMEA4719793) | human gut metagenome | biome: human-associated habitat; feature: organic feature; material: feces | place: Cameroon | collected 2013-10 ... | reverse complement strand
AAAGTCGGCATACATAAGCTCGACTATCGCGCGTCCGCCTGCCATTGCGTAACCGACGGCAGATCCGACGATTGCAGACTCGGAAATCGGAGCATTGAAGAAGCGGTGATAAGGAATTGCCTCGGTCAGACCTCTGTAAACGGCGAACGCGCCGCCCCAGTCACGGTTGTCTTCGCCATAGGCAATGAGAGTCGGATCCTCATAGAATTTGTCGAGGATCGGCTCAAAGAGACCGTCGCGGAGACCGTAAATCTTCATCTTCGGAAGAGCCTTGCCGTCGGCGTCAAACGCCCAGCGGGATTTGACCTTGAGCGATTTGAGTCTCGGATTTTCTTCCTTCGGGATGAGAACCTCGGCTTCTCTTGTCGGATCCATGCTCGGAACCTTCTTGTTTGAGAGCATAATGGAGGAGATCGCCTCCGGCTCTTTATCGAGATCCATTCTCGGCGAGAGTGTTTCATCGACGGCGAGACGGCAGATCTTTGTCATACGACGGACGATTGTCTCGTAAATTGCGTCGAGCTCGGCTTCCGTTGCAACACCGCCGAGGATGAGCTTTGTTCTGTACGCCTTGATCGGGTCTGCGTTCTTCCAGGCTTCGATCTCTTCCTGCGTTCTGTATGTGGAGGAGTCGGAGGGGGAGTGACCCGTTGTTCTGTATGTGATGACCTCCAGCATTGCGGGGCCTTCGCCACGGAGGAGGAGATCCTTCTGCCTTGTCGTTGCGTCGATGACTGCGAGCGGGTCATAACCGTTGACGGTTTCCGCGTGCATCTGATCGGGGTTTACGCCCGCGCCGACTCTCGCCGCCTGACCCCAAGCCATTGTTTCGCCCTTCGTCTGACCGCCCATTCCGTAGAAGTTGTTGAACACGTTGAAGAGTATCGGAAGTCCGCCGCCCTCGCCCCAGAGCTGTCTGATCTGGTCCATGGAGGACATGTTGAGCGCTTCGAGAACGGGACCTCTGCCGAGTGCGCCGTCGCCGGAGTTTGCTATGACGATGCCTTTTTTGTGATTGGATCTCTTATAGAGCGCCGCGCCCATTGCGATTGCCGCCGAGCCGCCGACGATAGCGTTGTTCGGGAATATACCGAAGGGAATGAAGAATGCGTGCATCGATCCGCCGAGACCGCGGTTGAAACCTGTTCTTCTTGCGAAAATTTCGGCAAGCGCACCGTAGAGAAGGAAGTCGATTGCGAGATCCTTCACGTCGCCCTTGATTTCCTCTCTGCCTTCGACAACGGAAAGAATGGAGCCGTCGAGGAAGGTTTTCATTATGTCGTAAAGCTCGGTATTGTCGAGTTTCTTTATAGAGGAAAGTCCCTTTGCAATGATTTCGCCGTGGCTTCTGTGAGAGCCGAAGGTGAAGTCGCTGTTGTCAAGGCAGTAAGCCTGACCGACGGCGGACGCCTCCTGACCGAGCGAAAGGTGAGCGGGGCCGGGGTTGTTGTATTCAACGCCGTTGTAAACGCTCTTTGTTTTGATTTCGTTGAGCATGGTTTCAAACTCGCGGATGATCGCCATGTCGCGATAAATATTGATGAGATCCTGTCTTGAATAGATTTTCTTCTCATCTTCAATTGTAAGGTTGTATTGGCAAACGGGAATATCATGGAATTTGATAAAACCGCTGTCAAAGGCTCTGTTGGGGTCTACATATTGACTCTTAGGCATAATTTCAATCTCTCTTTCCCGGTGGACTTGTTTTTCGCAATATCCCGCCACCGCAAGGATTATCGCAATATTATACTTTTGTATATTATATCATGAACATCGCTTCGCGAATAACCTCGCAAACCGTCGGGTGCGGGAATACGAACTTTTTGACATCGTCAACCCGCATTTCCTTTTCAACCATCATAGCGGCTCCGTAAATTATTTCGGAAGCGTAATTTCCGATCATATGAACACCGAGCAGACGGTTGTGTTCTTTGTCAACAATCAGCTTGACGATACCGTCTCCGCCTTCGTTTTCGGCAACGTATCTGCCGCTGTATTTCAGCGTTACGGAAGCCGTTTTTGCCTCAATGCCCTTGGCTTTCACGCTCTCGCTTGTCTCGCCGACAGAGGCAACCTCCGGATTTGTGTATATGACGGAGGGGATTGAAAGGTAGTTTACGCGTTCTTTTCCGCCGAGCATGTTCGCAACGGCAACCTCGCCCTCGCGATACGCGGTGTGCGCCAGCATAGACTTCCCGTTCACGTCGCCCGCAGCCCATATTCCCGGAACGCTTGTGCGGCAGTATTCGTCCGTCACGACCGCGCCTCTCTCCGTCAGAACGCCGACGTTTTCAAGCCCGATGCCCTGCGTGTGTGCGCGTCTGCCGATCGAAACGAGCACCTTGTCCGCTTCAACGCTTTCGGCTTTGCCGTCCTTTTCGTAAACCACTTTTCCTTCGTCGACCTTTGTCACCTTTGCGCCGAGAATGAAGTTTACGCCCTTTTTCTGATAGTTTTTGAGAAGTATTTTGGAAATTTCGCCGTCTGTCGGCCCTGCGATGTGATCCAGCATTTCAACAACGGTCACCTTTGAGCCTGCCGAGCAGAAATACGAAGCCATTTCAAGCCCGATGACGCCGCCGCCGATGACTGTCAGCCTTTCGGGGACGGTCTCCATATCGAGAATTTCGCGGTTTGTCATTGCAAAGCCGCCGGCGACGGATTCGCGCAGCCCTTCGATCGGGGGAACGAGAGCGTCCGATCCGGTGCAGATGAGAAGTCGTGCGCCTTTATACTCCTTGCCCGCCGCTTCGACCGTAAATCCTTCGGAATCTCTTCCTTTTATAATACCGAATTCGGATACGACGTCTGCTCCCGCGCTTTTGAGCTGCATTGCTATGCCGCCCGTCAGCTGTTTTACTACTTTGTTCTTTCTTCCGACGACGAATGCGTGGTCAAGGGAGGAGCCCTCGCACTTTACGCCGTATGCGTCGCCGTGCTTTGTGTAATCGAATATTTTTGCGCTGTAAAGAAGGGTTTTTGTCGGCACGCAGCCTTCGTTTAAGCATACGCCTCCGAGCGCTCTTCCTTCGAGCACGAGGGTTTTCAGTCCCTTATGAGCGGCACGCTCGGCAGCGTTATAGCCCGCGGGACCTCCGCCCAGAACGATAAGGTCATACATGTGTTTGTCCTTTCATCGGCGGCTTTTTATTTTGTGCTTTTTCCTGCCGCCGTCAGGGAAAAGCATTGTTTTATACTATTGTGTAACTCTCTCGGCAAATATCTTATACTTCCGTATAAAACATCAGATTGTCAGCAGCAGATTGAAGTTTTCAAGATTGCGGACAAGCTCCGAAAGGAATTTTGCCGCAGGTGCGCCGTCAACCGCTCTGTGGTCGATTGTCAGAGAAAGGGGAATGCACGGATAGAATACGGGTGCGCCGTCCTTTTCCTTTACTCTCTTTGTCAGCGAGCAAACGCCGAGGATTGCCGTCTGCGGCGGATTGATTACCGGCGTGAAGCTCTCGATTCCCGTCGGACCGATATTGCTTATCGTAAACGATGCGCCGCGGAGAACGTCCGGATTGGCTTTGCCGCTCTGGCAGTCGACGGCGAGCGCCTTTGCCTGCTTTGCAAGCTCGGAGAGAGTCAACCTCTGCGCGTCAAATACCGTCGGAACCATAAGACCTCTTTCCGTATCGACCGCTATGCCGAGGTGAACGCCTTCAAAATATCTCATTGTGTCGCCGCCGATGAGGTTTGCGTTGAGGGCTTTGTATTTGCCCGTCGCAAGCGTTTTCGCAACGGCGAAAAGTATCATATCGTTATATGTTATGTTGCCGATGCCCATAGCCTCGCCGCCTGCTTTGAGGCTTGCTCTGAGCGCAACGAGCGCCGAAGCATCAAAGGAGGTCGAGAGAGTGAGCTGTGCAAGCTCGGTGAGGGAGGTGTGCATTGATTTTGAAATAACCTTGCGTATCTGGGACATTTTTTCGTCCGTATAGCCGGTTTTTGCTTCGGGAGCGGCTGCCGGAACGTGGAATTCCTCCGCCTTCGTCTCCGCAAAGACGACCTTTTCGCCGCGGAGGAGCTTTTCTGCTGTCTCCGTGCTTACGGTAAGTCCTGCGTCAAGCACCTTCTGAATATCGCGCTCGATAATTCTGCCGTCGGGTCCCGTCGGGACTGCCTTTGAGACGTCTGCGTCTGTTTTTGCTGCGAGATTTCTCGCTCTCGGCGATATTTTCAGTCTGCCGCCGGCATTTGCGGTACCCGTCGCGACAGCCTCCGCCACTGCAGGCGCTTCTTCTTTCTTCTCTTCCTTTGTTGTTTCTGCGGTCGCGGTCGACCCTTCGTCCTTCTTCGGAACGAGAGCGGAAATATCCTCGCCCTCAGCGCCGATTATGCAGACGGTTTCAAGGCAGGGAACGTCATCGCCTTCTTCGGCAAAAACCTTGAGAAGTGTGCCCTCGACTGTTGCCGCCTCATCAAAGGCGGATTTGTCCGTTTCATAGGAGAAGAGCACGTCGCCGACGTTTATCTTATCGCCGACTTTCTTTTTCCATTCGGTGATAATGCAGCTTTCGACGCTCTGTCCCTGTCTCGGCATGATTACAACTGTTGCCATGTTTTTCTCCATTTCCGACGGATTTTTTGATTTTTACACCGACGGGCTTATCCGTCACAGCCCTCGGCTTTTTGTCATTCCGCAACTATTATGCGGACGCCCGAACCTGAAAATTTTTCTTTTACGGCGGGGGGAAGCTCTCTGTCGGTTATGATGGCATAAAGTCCCGCCTCCGTGCTGAACGTATAGGGAAGGTTGCGGTCGATTTTGTCGCCGTCCATAAGCATTATTACCCTGCGGGCTTTGCCTATGACGTATTTTTTCAGCTCACATTCCGCGTAATTTCCGCAGGAAAAGCCACATTCAAGGGAATAGCCGGACGGCACGACAAACGCCGTGTCGATATTTATTCCGTCTATGAATTTCATTGCCTGCATGCCCGAAACGGAAAGATTTTCGTGATTTATCATTCCGCCGACAAGATTTACTATCGGCTTTTGCTTTTTCGCAAGCTCGATTGCAACGTGCGGACCCGTCGTCGTGACGGTGAAGCGTTCGTCCGCGACCATAGAAGCCAGCCGCAGGGCAGTCGTTCCCGAGTCAATGAAAATCGACCTTCCGGTTTCGACAAACTCCGTTGCACATTCGGCAATGCGGGTCTTTTCCTCCGTCGCCTCATAGAGACGCTTTCCGAAATCGTCCTCGGCGGAGGTCGTGAGAAACTTCATCGACCTTGCGCCGCCCCTGACCTTGATAAGCTCGCCCTTTGTTTCAAGGCGGTCTATATCGCGGCGGAGCGTCATGCTTGTGACTTCCGGAAACATTTTTTCAAGCTCGCCAAGCGATACAAACGGTCTTGCGGAAAGCAGATCGCGAATGATTTCAAGCCGCTCTTTCTGGGTCATATACGTCCTCCTTTCACTGTTTGAAATCAAATGCGCGTTTATATCGGCATTCTACGATGTTAATTATATCATCTTATATGTGAATTGTCAACATAATATATGTAAATAAAGTGAATTTGTCACATGGCGTTTCCGGAGGCAAAATCGGGCGGAAACGGAGCCGTTTCGGACTTAAGAAGGACCTTTCCGAGGAGGGAAAACGGCTGAAATGCGATGTGGACAATGTGGAAAAACAATGTGTAAAAGTCGCATATACAAATGTATAAAAACAAAAAAGAGCCGTTTTTTCGCGGTTATCCACAAAAAAACGGTTCTTTTTAGGTTATTCGGCTTTCTGCTTTGCGAGCTTTTCCGCTTCGCGTTTTATCTTGCGCTGGTGACACATTTTCTTTATCGCGCCGATGGAAACCGTCAGAATAACAGCTCCCGCAGCCGCCATAATCATGTCAACGAGGGAAAAACGAAGCCGCAGCTCGATGTTATTTTCCGTCATTGCGTCCCAGCAGGATGCTGCCGAGCGTTCAACGTCCCTGATAGCCGATTTTGTCATCTTTATATCAGCCATATCCACTTGGGTTTTCTGCCTTTCGGTTTTTGCCGGAAGAAAATATCCGCCGGCAAAAATATTCTTTGCAGACGGATGATTTTTTATGTTACTTTTTTGTGCGAGCTTTTTTCATCAAAACGAAAATTCTGCCAAGCGTGAAAACCGCGGCGGCACATATCAAAGCTACTATCGTAATTACAAAAAATTTCGATTTTATAATGTTTTTTATGTTTTCGCCGAGGACGAGGGAAGCACTGCGCTCGGCATCGAGCTTTGTTATAAGCGGCGAGCTCCCGATGACCTTTCCGTCAAGCGAAAGGGTTATTTCGCCGACCTCCGTTCCGCGCCTGACGGGCGCTTTCAGCGATTCTTCGTAATATGTGACAGAGCGGGATATTTTTGTTATGTCCGTGTCCTTCGGGAGAAAAGCGAAAACGTCGTTTTTGGCGGCGACTGTTACGTAATTGCGCTGTTTTGAAAGTGTGACGGGCAGCTCGCCGACGATATCCGTCGTGCCCGATATTTTCACAAGCGCGAAATTGCCGAGCGCCCATTCGAGAAGATTTTTCGCGTCGGTATAGACGGGCATTCTGCCGTCCGAACTGTCCGTACCGCCCATAAGCACGCAGACAAATGAAAACGCTTTTTCCGAAGCGGACGTTATAACGCACCTGCCGGCGTCGTCCGTAAAGCCGACAGCCATCCCCTCCGCCTTTGAATAAAGGTATTTATCCGACGAATAGTTTGCGAGAAGCGCATTTTTCGTGTAAACGGTTCTCGCTTTGAAGGTGTCGCTTTCGGGAATTTTATATGATTTTGCATTTGCCGCCTGCATATATTGCTGATTTTTTCTTGCGTAGCAGGCGATGATTGCGGTGTCTCTTGCCGTTGTGTACGCGCCGCGGGAGTCAAGGCCCGTCGGATTTGCGTATGCTGTCGATGTTGCGCCAAGCTCGCGGGCCTTTTTGTTCATCATCGCGGTAAACGTCGTGACGCTGCCCGCTATGTCGATTGCGATTGCGTTTGCCGCGTCGCTTGCGCCGCCGACGACCATTGCATATATAAGGTCGATTGCGCGGAGCGTGTCACCCGCTTTGAGATTTATTACAACGCTGCCGTATATATTTTCAAGCGCGGCGGGCGTTATTGTCACGGGCTTTTCCTCGTTTCCCGCATAATGCTCGAAGGCGAGCACGGCGGCAAGAATCTTCGCCGAAGGGCCCGGCGCAATTCTTTCGTCTGCATTTTTGCAGAACACCGCCTCGCCGTATTCGACGTTCATGACGCAGATGTTATTTGCGCGGGCGGTGCCGTCATAATCCTTTGCCTGCGGGAATGTCATAAACGGGACGATAAGCAAAAATGCAGACAGTGCAAGAATTATCGCATGTTTTATACTTTTGTGTAATTTCATTGATTACTCCTCATCGGAAAGTAGCCGCACGGCTCTTTCCTCATCCGCCAGAATTGCGGATTTCAGCTCGTCCACCGACGAAAACTTCTTTTCGTCGCGAAGGAAGCGGCAGAGGCGGACGGGAACGGTTTTTCCGTAAAGGTCGCCCGAAAAGCCGATGATATGGGTTTCGCAGTTTACGTTCTCGGCGTGACTGATAACCGTCGGGCGGACGCCGATGTTTGCAATTGCCTTGTATTCTTTGCCGTCGGCCGTGCATTTTGCGGCGTAGACTCCGTGGCGGGGAATGACGAGGTGCGGCGGGAACACTTGATTTACCGTCGGCAAGCCGAGCGTTCTTCCGAGCCTTTGCCCCTCGCTTACGGGCAGTGAAATGCAGAATTCTCTGCCGAGAAAGTCGTTTGCCCTTTCAATATCGCCTTCTTCGAGAAACCGACGTATCGCCGAGGAGCTTATAACGGCGCCGTCGGCGCTTTTCACCGCGTCGACGGTGATTTCCTCCGCTCCGAGAGCTTTCAGCTCTTCGGAGAGCGCTGTGGGCGTTCCCGAGGCGTTTTTGCCGTAACGGAAGTTGTACCCGCAGACGGCACGGCGTACGTGACATTCATTATATAATATACGCAGCGCGAAATCCTCGGGCGAGACGTCCTTCACGTCCGGAAAGTCGCAGAGGACGGCAAGATCGATTCCGGCACCTGCGAAGAGGGACAGCCTCTGCTCTGTCGTTGTCAGCGCGGAAAAGCTCTCATCTCCCGAGCAGAGACGGGGGTGACGGCGGAACGTCCAGACGGCGCTGTGCGTGCACGTCCCCTTTTCCGTCGCCTTTTTCAGCAGAGCCGCGTGTCCTCTGTGGACGCCGTCAAAATTGCCGAGCGCACAGGAGAGGGTCATACCGTTCGTTATTTTTATTTCGTTTCCGTTTTTCAGATTTATTACGGTCATAATTCTTGCCTTTTGAAATATTGTTACATATATGATATACGATTTTCGGGCAAAAATCAATAGGCGGGGGACAATCGGAAAAATATAAAAATTTTTTTGAAAAAGGGGTTGACATTTCAAAAAATTCTGATATACTGATAACAGTAATGATTATCGTTTTCAAAAATCAAGGAGGGAAAATGGCAACCATTCAAAAGCATTCGGATAAGCGCGACGCGATTCTGGAAAACCTGCGCTCCCGAACGGATCACCCGACGGCTGACATGGTATATACAAGCATAAGGGCGGAATATCCGCAGATAAGCCTTGCGACGGTTTACAGAAACCTCGCCTCCCTTTGCGAAAACGGCGATATAATCGCTCTCGGTGCGAAGGGCAGGGAAAGATATGACGGCAACGTCTCGCCTCATAATCATTTCTTTTGCACGGTCTGCGGCGAGGTTACGGACATAATGTCCCCTGTGGAAATAACGGGACTCTGCGCCGCACAGAAGGAGACCGGCGGCAAAATTACATCGGCAAGCATAGCTTTCCGCGGAATCTGCGGAAAATGTCTTGAAAATATATCGAAAAAGAACTGAAAAATCAAAATTCAAGGAGGAATAAATCATGGCAAAATGGGTATGCAAAGTATGCGGCTACGTTCACGAGGGAGATACTCCCCCCGAAAAATGCCCTCAGTGCGGTGCACCGGCTGACAAATTCGAAAAGATGGAAGAAAACAAAAAAACCTGGGCAACGGAGCACGTTGTCGGTATCACGGAAGGCGTTTCCGAGGACATCATAAGCGACCTGCGCGCAAACTTCGCGGGCGAATGCTCCGAGGTCGGCATGTATCTTGCGATGGCGAGAGTCGCTTTCAGAGAGGGATATCCGGAAATCGGTCTTTACTGGGAAAAAGCCGCTTATGAAGAGGCTGAACACGCAGCGAAGTTCGCGGAAATCCTCGGCGAGGTTGTAACGCCTTCGACAAAGAAGAACCTCGAAATGAGAGTTGCTGCCGAGAACGGCGCAACGGCAGGCAAATATGACCTTGCGAGAAGAGCGAAAGCCGCAAATCTCGACGCCATTCATGACACTGTTCACGAAATGGCAAAGGACGAGGCTCGTCACGGCAGAGCCTTTGAAGGTCTTCTTAACAGATATTTCGGAAAATAATTCAAAAAGGCCCGCTTCGGCGGGTCTTTCTTGTTGACAGAGGGCGATATTCGCAGTCTCTCTTATCGCCTGTGTGAAAGAAAAATGATGAGAAAAAATCCCCCTCCGACCCTTGCGGGACAGAGCGGGGATTTCTTTATGCCTTTTTTCTGTTGTTATAGATATACATTGCAATGCCCGCGCCGCAGATGAAAACATAACCGATAACGCTGAAAGCGTCCGGCACGTCGCCGAAGACGAAAAAGCCGAGAATTGCGGCGAAAATTACCTGCGTATAATCATAGACCGAAATTTCCTTTGCCGGCGCACAGATATATGCCTTTGTTATTCCGATTTGCCCGATACATGCGAAAACTCCCGCCAAAATGAGATAAAGAAGCTGTTTTGCCGTCATGGGGGTGTAACCAAAAATGAGAAACGGGAGGAAAACGAGGCAGGAAAACGCGGAGAAATAAAAAATTATTCTGTTACTGTTTTCCCGGAATTCCCCGAGCTTGCGGACAAAAGTATATGCCGCGCCGGCGCCCATCCCGCCGACAAGCCCCGCGACAGCCGCGAGCAGGTTCGGATTGTCAAATCCCGGCTTTATTATCAGCAGACTGCCGATAAACGCCGCCGTGACCCCCGCCAGCTGAACAATATTCGGCTTTTCTTTCAAAAGGAAAGCAGAGAAGAGTATCGCGAAGAACGGCGATAATTTATTTAGCATGTTCGCGTCCGAAAGGTTCAGCGAGCCGAGCGCATAAAAATTGCATAGCAAGCCGACCGTTCCGAAAAAGCTCCTTCCGAGCAGAAACGGTATGCTCTTTTTTGCGGGGACGAACTTCGTTTTTTCTTTGAGCATTATTATTAAAATGAATATCAGCGCGACGAAATTTCTGAAAAACGCCTTCTGAAAAGCGGGCAGCTCACCCGATAGTTTCACAAAAAGCGACATCATTGAAAAGCCGAATGCGGCTGTGATTATATATAAAATGCCCTTTGCTTTTGAATTCATAAACCGCTTTTCCCCCTTCCGAAGCGCCTGCAATACTATTATATACAATATGAAACGCTTGTCAATTGCAAAAAACGACAAAATAAAAGCCCTGCCGCGGCAGGGTCTTTATAATATTTTTAATCTTCGGGGCAACACTCTATTTCCTCGCTTGAAAGTGTGTTGCTGATTCCGTCATTGCAGCGCGAGCAAATGCCTATTTCGCGCTCTTCCTCAACACATCTCGGATTTTTTGCATAGACCTTGTGTGTGGTGACTGTAACATACGAATATTTATAATTATGACCGAATACCGTGCAGAGGAGGTTCTGCGGAGCTACGGCATAGGGGTTGTGCTCGTCCGCAATCATTCTGACGATTTGCGCGCGTTCCTCTGCCGTAAGGGTCGTATCTTCATCGAATCTGACGGTTATGTTCTCGCCAATGTTGTATTCAAAGGCGCCCTCGTCTGCCGCATATGCAACCGTCCCGAAGGTGAAGAGCATTGCGGCGGAAACAATAATTGAAATGATTTTTCTCATGCCTGATAAATCTCCTGTTAGACAAGCTGTTAACCGACCTCTTCAAGACCTCCGAGAACCGTCATGAGCGTTGCTCTGTCCTTGCAGTTGATTCTGTATTCGAGCCCGTTATAATGGGCGTATGCCTGATAGCCGCTGTTTGTGTTCCAGATATTGAAGGTGACATCGCCGACTGTTAAATTCTCTCCTCCGGGAAATGCGCTGCTGTTTGCATAATTGAATTCTTCGCTTGCTGCGAATTTGTATATATCTTTGTTATACGTTAAGATAACCGTGCGTTTTCCGAGGCTGAATTTATATGTAGCCGAATTGAGACTTATTCCTTCGGGAAGTTCTGATGGATAGAGAAAGACGATACCCTCTTTTTTGGCAAGACTCTCTGCGCTCTCGTAGCGTCTATATACGCTGCCTTCGGGCTGGGGAGTGACGGTGACATTCCCTCTGTGCTCAAACATGGAGGAAATCTTCTCCGCAAGGTCGGGGCGGGAAATGCTTGCAATAGCCGTAAACGACATTGTCGCGGCGATGACAGCCGCAATAATCGCGACGGCGGTTCTTGCTTTTCTACCTTTCGGTGCGGGGGCGGCGTTTTCCGTTTTCAGTTTTTCCGCGGCAAACCTGTTCGCTCTGTCCTTAACACGGGCGAGTTTTTCGGAAAGCACCTCATCACTCGGGGCTTGGAACACCGCATTGCGCCTGACCTCGTCCGAAAGAGCCCGGATGACATTTTCATCTATGTCCTCTTTGGGCTTTTTACATTCGCGGTTCAGCCGCATGGCGGCATTGCGCAACAGCCGACCGTTTTCTTCGGTCCGCTCGCGCAGTTTTTCGTCTTTCATTCATTAACCTCCTTTTTTTCGGAATTTTAAGCAACATTTTGACGGTTTGAGGAGTCCTTTTGAGACCGGCTCATATATATAGTGTAAGCAAAATCCAAAAAAGGTGCACATTTTCAAAAATTTTTTCAATTTTTTTCAAAAAAGTTTTGAATTTTCTTTTTCAGGCGCCTCCAGCGCGATTTTACGGTGTTAAAATTCTCTCCCGAAAGGCGTGCAAATGAGGCGAGAGAGGTATCGTCTTCGAGGACGCAATTCAGCAGGAGCTTTTCCTGCGGGGTGAGCGTTTCCTTGAATTTTGCAAGTCTGCCGTCCGTTTTTGCACCTCTGAAATACCGGTCGCGCACGGCGCATCCCGTCAGGGCGGTGTCGACTTTATATTTTTCCATGGCTTTTCTGCGTGCCTTTTCGGAGCGGAAAAAATTTGTCGAGTTGTATTCAAGCGCCCTGACAAGCCATGCAAGAAGGGTACGCTCGCTGTGACTGTTCATCTCGTTCCATCTTGCATAAAGTCCGGAGAAGGTGTCGTCTGTCAGCTCTTCCGCGTCGTATCTGTCGTGTATGCCGAGTGAGGCGCAGTCGTTCAGGAGCAGGAAATAATACTTTTTATAAAGATCGTCGAACGATATTTCATCGTCGAGCGATATTTCATTCGTTTCATTTTCCAATGGCGCTCTCCCTCCCTTCGCAAAAAATGCAATTTTCAAGTCAAGACTGACAATATATTAGCAGAAAATACCCTTTGGGTTCAATACTTTTTGTGAAAAATGAGAAAAAAATTTTTCTTTTCGGGACATATTTTGAATATTTTTTTCGCTCTTTTAGGAAAAAAGTCGAATTTTGTCGGATAATTTTCGGAAGTGACGGCGGAGCCATGCGGGCTTTGCCATGCAAAAAGCGACCGCCCGGTTCGGGGCGGCCGCTGTGTTTACATTTTTACTTAGTGCATCTGCGCCAAGCTGTATCGCCTTTTGCAGACGCAAGAGCAGTGTGCTTTCCTTCCGAATATTGTAATCTGTCAGCGTGCGCCCGTTCTCAAGCTCTTTTTCGCCCAAAAACAGTCTTTGCGCATCGGGAGGAAAGCCCGTTTTATCCCGAATTTTCTCCTTGATACTGTCAATGCTGTCGGTCGCCTCAACCTCGAGCGTTAAAATTGCCTGACCGACAATTTTCGAGTCAATGAAAATCGCCATGGCACTTGCCGTTATCGGCACAATGCATAACACCATACAAAGGGTGAGCAGGATACTGAGTATTCGTTTCTACCTCCGTTTTCGTATATGTCGGCTCAGTTAAGCGCGGTTATTGTGATTGTGCCTTTGAAGCTTTCGAGACGGGTATTGTATGCCGACTGTTCAAACATGAAGTACAGCGTTATATCCTCGTCCGAGGCGTCGTAAATTCTGGTGAAATTAAAGGAATGTTGGTCTTTTGTCTGCGCTATTTTTTCGCCGTCACGTTTTATGCGTGTAACCTCACGGCAAAGGTCGTCGTCATAGCCGTCTGTCATCTGGATGGAGTAATTACCGCTGTTGTTGGACTCGTTTGATACCACCTGAAGAGAGCCGCTTATGGTGACGCTGTAAACATGACCTTTTTTGAGCGTAATCTTATCAAGATAAGTGGATATCAGGTCTCCGCTGTTTACCTTTTCATAGACGCTTAAAGCCGCACTGCCGTCATTGAGAAATACTCTCGGAATTCTTGTTTCTGCATAAAAATATCCGGAGCAGGCGCCGTTCTGACCGGGGTCGCCCTTATCGCCTTTGTCACCTTTATCGCCCTTTTTGCCTTTTTCACCGATGTCGCCTTTGTCTCCTTTTTCGCCTTTTTCGCCGGGGGCACCGTCTGTGCCGTCAACACCTGCGGCTTTCACTCCCGTATCGGTTTCGCCGATCCACCAGTTGCCGTTTTCTCCGATGAAGGGAGTTTTTCCGTCACTGCCGCGAAGGGAAGAGAGATCATAAAGGTTCAGCCATACTTCATCTCCCGCGTAACGCCATTGAAGCGTACTCTCGTTTACACGGAATTCGGGCGATTTGCCGTTCTTGCCGTCTGCGCCTTTCTGTCCGGAAGGACCTGTTATATCGGAAAGCGCAACGAGGTTCTGCCACTGACCACCCTCCTGACGCCACTGTATATGCGAATCGGTTTTTTTAATTTCAACACTTCTTCCGTCTGCGCCGTTTTTCCCGTTCTTTCCGTCTTTACCGTCCGCGCCATCCTTGCCGTCAACCCCGTTTTTACCGTCAAGGCCGTCTTTGCCGTCCTTGCCGCTGGTGCCGTCTTTACCGTCTGCGCCATTTTCACCCGCGGCACCTTTGAGCTCATTGAGGGAAACAAGATCGTGCCATTCGGATTCGCTTGCGTATTTCCATTGGATAGCCGTGCCGTTGTTGCGCACTTCGGGCGAATCGGCTTTGATTTTTGACGCTTTGCTCCATCCGGTTGCAAAAACAACACAGAGCACAAGAAGCACACAGCACAGTGCCGAAAGAGCCATTGCCAATAATTTTCTGCTTTTCTCCATTTTCGTTCCTCCGATCGGAAAATTTCCTGCGGCGGGCTTTACGTCCGCTCACGCGCCGCAGAGCGCAAGCGGGCGGCGGCTTTTGCCGCGATTTATTTCGTTTTGTATTTTTCGATGAACAGGGAAACGCCCTGCTTCAATACCTCCATCTGGCTTTTCATATAATATTCGTCGCCGAACATTGCAAAATGCACGCAGGCGCGGATAAAAATGAATATAAGCGGGGTGATTACGTCATAAGGAATTCCGATTTTCGGTTCGAGCAGCTTAGCATATTCCGTATAACGGCGGTCGACGCCTTCAAAGAATTTTTTGCCGCACTCTACATATTTAGGGTGCGTATAGACCTGATACATAAGGCGGTATTTTTTGCCGTGCTCCCTTGCCGTCCAATAGGGAACCTCGTCTATAAACCGCATGACGTCCTTCGGGTCTGTCGGGGCTTTTGCCATAAAATCGTCCTCGACCTTCGTCATACAATAATCGGTTGACTGGATTATAAGGTCGTCTATATCGTCAAAATATGTATATATTGCGGCTTTGGATATTCCCGCCGCCTCTGCTATTGCCGAAATGCCGACCTCGGAAAGCCCGTTTTCGGCGTAGCAATCATAGCAGACTTCCATTATATGCGCTTTCTTTTCGTTGAAAGCCGTTTCGTTTCTTGTTCTCATGTGTCCCTCCGAATAATTGACCGAACGGTCGGTTATATTATATCACATTCCGGTTGCCGAATTCAAGCCTTTGCGGAAATTTTGTAGGGATAGACAAATAAATTATGATTTACTGCACAAAACTGCCGTATACATAGAAAGTCGACCCGTTCTTGCGCCGCAAAACTTATAAATCATATGTTTTTTGCGCCGATATATGATATAATGAATCCGGACTGAAATTCGTACATAACGGAGGAAACGAAAATGGATATATGGGAAAGACTGTATCTCAAAGCAAAGGAGCAGTATGCCCCGCAGGATGTTTCGCCTTTTGTTTATGCGCATCATGTCGTTTGCGCGATAGAAAGCGAAAACGGGGAAATATTCACGGGGTTCTGCATTGAAAGTTGCAGCGGGGTCATGAATCTCTGTGCGGAGAGGGTTGCCGCGCTGAATATGTATATGACGAGCGGGCAGACCGTCATAAAAAGAATGATAGCCTTCCGCGACAAGGCTCCCTACGGCGGCGGGAGCGGTATGCCGTGCGGCGCGTGCCGCGAGTTTCTGATGCAGCTTTCCGAGAAGAACAGAAATACGGAGATAATGGTCGATTACGAAAGCAGGAAGACCGTCACCCTCGGCGAGCTTATTCCGCAATGGTGGGGCGACGAGCGGTACGGTTCGGAGAAACGATAAGCTTTTTGCGTGCGCAGTCCGTCACACTTCATAGCGGATACGGAAGAAACAGTCGACGAAAAACCGATGACGACGTAACAGGCGATATTCCGACACTTCGCGGCGTTGACGACAGCAGCGGCTTCATAAAGGATACCGAGGAAAATTCGGATGCCCCGGAGCCGACGGAGGAGCAGACCGAAAAAACGCCCGAGGGCGGATTTTTCGCGCGGCTTTTCCGCAGAAAAAACGTCATCCCGCGCGCGGGAGATAATTTCATAGATTATATTCTACCCGCTTCTTGCGCTGATACTTTTTTCGGCGGTGTTTCTCGCGTTCGGGGGAAAGCGGAGCCGCCCGACCTTCGTTTTTGACAGAACTTTTTTGTGGGTTGAGACGGAAAGTATGGAGCCTACTATTGACGGGCGTAGCTATGTTATGGTAAAAAGATATAAAGGGGAGAAAATCGGGGTCGGAGATGTCATTGCTTTTGAATGTCCCGACGAAAGCTCGCCCATATACGGAAGTCTGATTATCTATCGGGTCATTGATGTGACGGACGAGGGTTACCGCACAAAGGGCGACAACGAAAAATCGCTTGCCGACACGTGGACGTTTCGCGCGCGACGGCAATCCAGCCCGACTTTGTCAGCTGTTATGTGCGCATAAAAAAGAAGTTCGGCATAAGGGACGGTTGCGTGACGCTTGAATTTACGGAGAGCTTCGCATACGAAAATTATGAATACCTTTCCGGTGTAATATCCGAGCTTCATTCGGCGGGTTTCCTTTGCTCGCTTGACGATTTCGGCACGGGATATTCGTCATTTGCCGTGCTGAAGCTGCTGGATTTCGACGAAATAAAAATTGATAAATCGCTCCTTGACAGAAGCAGTCATCCGGAAAGGGACGCAATTCTCCTGCAAAGCATTATCGGTATGATAATCAGGCTCGGCATAAAAATAACGCAGGAGGGCGTTGAGGACATGGATGAATTTGAAATGCTTGAAAAGATGGGGTGCGACGTTATACAGGGCTATTTCTTTGCAAAGCCCATGAAATATATTGACTACTGCGAGTTTGTAAACACAAACTTTCCAAAGCCTTGAATACGGCGGTCACGGAAGGATGAACCGCGACCGCATTTATGACATTAAATAATCAAATGCACGGAGGAATTATGGAAAACGTGGAGAGAATGTCGAAAAGTCAGGTCTCGGAGGAGATAAAAACACTCTCAAAATATTTCAGCTGTGTACGCGTGCTTGACGCGTCCTCTGTTTCTGCGCCGGAGATGAGCATCGCGTCAAAGGGCAGCGAATGTGACTGTTACAGGGTGTGGGATCGCAGCGTTCCCTGCGATTACTGCGTTTCGGCGCGCGCCCTTGCGGACAGAGAAACCAAAAACAAGATAGAAACGGTCGGCGATAAGGTCTTTTCTGTGACGGCGAGATACGTCGAGATTGACGGCAAGCCCTCCGTAATAGAGATGATACGCGAGTTTGACAGCGATTTCATTGCGGAGTATTCGCGGGAAAGCTCGCGCATTCCGAAGCTTGACGACTATTACGACAAGATTTATATCGATATTCTTACAGGCTGTTACAACAGGCGCTTTTACGAGGAACGTCTGAAAAACAGTACGATAAGGGCGGGCGTCGCGTTTATGGATATCGACGATTTCAAGCTGTTCAACGATGTTTACGGTCACGCCGCGGGGGATGAGATTCTGCGTGCGGTCGTCGGTCAGCTGAGGAGCCGCATGCGCAGCGTGGACAAGCTCATAAGATACGGCGGGGACGAATTTGTCGCCGTTTTCCCGGGAATCGAGCGCGGAGCTCTTCTGGACAGACTGAACTCCATACGCGAAAAGATACCGCAGATAGAGATAAACGGGCTTTCAGCCGTCAACCTTTCGCTAAGTATCGGGGCGGTTATGGCGGAAAAGGAATCGATAAACGAAGCCGTCAACCGCGCGGACGCGCTGCTCATGTATAAAGCAAAAAAAGGAAAGAACACCGTCATAGCGGACGAAAATATTTCGGGGGCGCCGTCAAGGGAGAAGGCGAACGTGCTCATAGTCGACGATTCGGAATTCAACCGCGAGATACTCGTTTCGATTCTCGGCAACGAATTTTCGATAATCGAAGCGGGAAGCGGCGAGGAATGTATAAAGCTTCTCGAGCATTATGGCAAGAACATATCCGCTGTCCTTCTGGACGTCATCATGCCCGGGATGGGCGGATTTGAAGTGCTCTCGTATATGAACGTCCACCATATAATCGATTCCGTTCCCGTCATAATGATAACAGGGGATGAGTCCGAGCAGTCGATAAGGCGGGCATATGAGCTGGGAGTATCCGATTATATAAGCCGCCCGTTTGACGTCAAGGTCGTTTACAGGCGCGTTACAAACACAATCCAGCTTTATTCAAAACAGCGCAGACTGATAAAGCGCGTGACGGAGCAGACCGTAGAGAAAGAAAAGGACGCAAAAATCCTGACGGGAATAATCAGTCATGTTGCGGAATTCCGCAACGGCGACAACGGCAGGCACGTCATGAGTATACGTCATCTCACGCGAATGGTCCTTGAAAGGCTTGCGCTTAAAACGACGAAATATAATCTGACAATGCGCGATATCGATATGATAACGAACGCTTCCGCGCTTCACGATATCGGCAAAATCGCGATTGACGAAAAAATCATAAACAAGCCCGGGAAGCTGACGGCGGAAGAATTTGAGATTGTCAAAACGCATACGACCGTCGGCGCGGAGATGGTATGGAGCCTCCTCGAATACCGCGGCGAGCCGCTTTTGCGCTATGCTTACGATATCTGCCTTTATCATCACGAAAGGTATGACGGCTCCGGCTATCCGAAGGGACTCTCCGGCGATGATATACCGATAGCCGCGCAGGTCGTTGCAATATGCGACGTATATGACGCGCTGACGAGCAAGCGTGTTTACAAGCCCGCAATGACGCACGACGAGGCGATAAAGATAATCAGTGTGGATGAACGGGGAAAATACAATCCCGCGGTGCTTGAATGTTTCTGCGAGATGGAAGCTGAGTTGAAAGGGCTCGGCGCGTCTGAAAACTGAAAAAAGGTCACGCGATTGAACAAAAAATGGGGAGAAAACAGATGGAAATCAGAAAATTTTATGAAACGATAGGCTCCGATTACAAGGACGTTGAAAAGCGCATGGGCTCTGAAAAGCTGGTTGTGCATTTTGTCGGCAGATTCATGCAGGACAAGACCTTTGCCTCGCTTTCCGAAGCGATGGAAAAGAATGACGGCGAGGCGGCTTTCCGCGCGGCGCATACTCTCAAGGGCGTTTGCAGCAATCTCGGCTTTGACCGTCTGCGCGAGGCGTCCTCGGAGCTTACGGAGGCGCTCCGCCACGGAAGCATCGATGGAAGCGAAGCTCTCTTTGCAATCGTCAAAAAGGAATACGAGAAGGTTATCGGCGCCTGGGAAGGCTGATAATTCTTTGAAAAAAGCCGCGCGGAGGACGGAATGTCTTGCATAGCGGTGAAAACGGTGATAGAATATTTCCGGAAAGCGGATCATCCCCACGGATAAGCCCTTTAACGGAAGAGTCATCATGGAGATAAAAATGGAAAAATCAACGAAAATCAGTGCCGGTAGCACGCGGCAGTTCCGGATAGTCATTTCCGCTATTGCGGCGTTAATTGCGGTGACGCTCGGACTTTTTCTGAATTTTTACAACAATTACATAGACAAAATGCTTTATTCGGAGCGTCTGAAGCAGATGGAGGCGGTGACGGACGAGGACTTGCTCATAAGCAATATGAAGGTCGCGCTTGAAAATACGGAGGCAAGGTTGCTTTCGGCAAAGTGCGATCAGGAGGCGCTTGCGCTGCTGAAAAAAGAAACGGTCGATGTGATAATCATCGGCGGAAGACTCAGAGATAAAGATATTGCAGAGGTTATCGCGCGCTATCGCGAAGCGGCCGGCTCCGACATCATATTCTGCACGGATTATACCTGCAATGACCAGCGTCACGAAACGCTTGCAAAATGCGGAGCGGACGGCCTAATAGCCCGACCGATATTCATCTCCCGCCTTGCGTGCGCGATAAGCAGTATCCGCAGAGACAAGGCGAGCCCTGCCGATTCGGGCGATACAAAGCTTTGCGGCATGCATTTCCTCTGCGCGGAGGACAACGACCTCAACGCCGAAATCCTCACGGCGCTCCTTGAGATTCACGGCGCGACCTGCGACGTTTATCCCGACGGCGAGGAGCTTGTTCGCGCATTTGAAAACGCCCGCGAGGACGATTACGACGCGATTCTAATGGACGTTCAGATGCCGAAAATGAACGGTTTTGAGGCGACGGAGAAGATACGCGAGGGCAAAAACCCCATGGGAAAGACGATACCCATCATTGCCATGACGGCAAACGCGTTCAGCGAGGACGTCAAAGCCTGCATTGACGCGGGCATGGACGCCCATGTTGTAAAGCCGATAGATATCGCCACACTCGAACGGACGTTGCAGTCAATAAAAATGGCGAGCAATGGAAGTCTGAGGGGTACGCTCATTTGCTCGCAGGCGGCAATAACGCCGCCGACCGCCAATAATAATGACGAAAAATGAAACAAAATTCTGTTTTCCGGAGATTTTATGATCAGTAAAAAGCGTTGTTTTGCATTGATTTTAGCGGCGATATTTCTGCTTTCGCTCTGCTCGTGCACCTCGCACGAGAAGGACGATCTCCCCGAGATTACTATCGGGTATGAAAATTATCGCCCGTATATACGTACCGATGAGGACGGAAACCCGTCCGGACTCGATGTCGATCTTGCCGTTGAGGCGTGCCGACGGATGGGCTATAAAGCAGTTTTCAGAGAAATAGATTGGGACAACAGGGACAAGATACTCGAAAGCGGCTCTGTCGACTGTCTCTGGAGCTGTCTTGCGATGGACGTCCATGACGATTCATATTCATGGGCAGGACCCTACATGATGAGCAGACAGGTTGTTGCAGTGCCCTATGACAGTCCGATAAGAACCGTTTCGGATCTTGAAGGAAAGGAGATTGCCGTCAGAGAAGGGTCTAAGGCGGAGAGCATTTTTCTCGGATATGCGGGAATAGATGTGCCGTCCGTTCAAAGGGTCTACTGCCTTGACAAAACAGAGGATGCAGTCACCGCTTTGCGCAACGAATATGTCGACGCCTGCGCCGGTTATGCAGCGTCATTGAGAGAGCAGCTTGAGCTTGCCGATATTGAATACCGCTTTCTTGACGACGACCTTTCCTATGCGAAGATAGGCGTTGCCTTCAGCAAGGACAGCAAAAGCGGTTTGCGCGAAAAGCTGGAGAACGCGTTTGAAGAAATGTATAAGGACGGAACGACCGAGCGCATTCTCAAAAGCTACGGCGTTGATACGGAAAAAGCATTGAAAGGTGTTACCGGGGATGAAAACTGAAGGTCGACCGAGAAAGAAAGCACATATATCCGTTTTCGGAGTGATTGCGGTCGGTCTTGCGCTACTGCTTGTGGTGCTTGCTGTCGTCGGCCATTTTTCATTCAGAAGCGAAACGGTGAGCGCAAGGCACACGATGGAGACGCTGAAAAAACAGTGCGTCAGCTTCAATAAGCTCGTCGCCGCCGACAGGACGAAAAGCCTTTTCCGCATTTCGGATCTTCTGCGCGATGTCAGAAGAGAGATAAAAGCAAATCCGGAGAACCTGAGCGACGAATACCTTGAACAGTATGTCGACGGAACGCGTATCAGCGGGGTTGCCGTGCTTGACGAAGAGCTCCGGCTTGTTGCCTCGGGATATACGCGTCAGTTCAATACGGAAAACTGGGAAGTCATTGCCGAAGGAAGACGCTTTCAGAATATAGTGGCGTCGGAAAACAAGATACTGCTGACAAGACTGGTCATTGACGGGGAGTATTATGATATTTGTGCCATGTCGAGAACGGACGCAAGAGGCATTGTTATAGGCTTTTATAAGCAGCCTTCGGGTCTTATCCTTGATACGGAGAGCGACCTTGAAAGCCTCATCGGCGGACTTTATCTTGAAAGTCACGGGCAGTATGTGATTGCAGAGAACGGGATTGTCCGCGTCAGCAGTGACGCCGCCGCCAAAAACACATATGTTTCGGATAATCCGATTCTTGAAGCGTCCGCACACGTGGCAAACGACGGCGCTCTGCACCATGTAAATTCCGAAGGAAGGAATTATCTTGTCTGCCGTTCGGGCTGCGAGGGATTTGTTCTGTATATATATTATCCGATATCGTCCGTCTACGCATCATGGATTGTGGCGACGGGAACATTCCTTGCGGTATATTTTGTGCTGTTGTTGCTTTATTTCGTCGTGCGCAACCGCGCGCTTTACGAAAACAGCAGAAAGCTGGAGGACAGCAACGCCCATCTGACGGAGACAGTCAAAATGCTTCAAGCGCTTGAAACGATATATTTCGCGCTGTTTTATGTCGATATCAAAAACGACACCTATGAAACGATATATATTCCGTCGTGGCTTGCGGACAAGTTCGTGCGGAACGGCGTCTACACCGATCTGAAAAAGATGTTTGTCGACACGATGGTCGTTGAGGAATTCAAAGAGGAGGTCGACAGCAGAATGTCGATCGGGTTTATCCGCGAAACGCTCAACCGCGAGAAAATAACGGATGTGCGCAAGAGCTTTTATACGGACTATCAGGCACTGCGCGAAGGGAAGATTGTCTGGTGCCGCGTCAGTGCGACGACTGTTGACTATGCCGAGGACGGAAGCCCTGCCCATATTCTCGCACTTCTGCAGGACGTCGACGTTGAAAAAGCGAAGGAAGCGGAATATCAGGCGAGAATACTTAAAGAGGCGCAGGACGCAAAAATCGCAAACAATGCAAAATCCGAATTTCTGCGCCATATAAGCCACGATATACGGACTCCGATAAACGGTATCAGAGGCTATATGGAAATTGCGACTCAGCACCGGGATGACCTTGCAATTCAGAATTATTGCAGGGAAAAATCGCTGACGGCGATAAACGTTCTTCTCACGCTGGTCAACGGTCTGCTCGATATGAGCAAGCTTGAAAGCGGGAATATAACGCTTGAAGAAAAGCCCTTCAATCTCACCGCCGTTCTGGATGAGATAAATACGATTCTCAGTCTGCAGGCGGTAAATAAGGGCGTCAGATTTGAGACTCTGCGCAAGGAAGAGCTACCGGTTACGCACGTTATCGGAAGTCCGAGATACGTAAGTCAGGTGATAATGAATATGACGGGAAACGCCGTCAAATATTCAAAGCCGGACGGCTGTATAAGAGTAAACACGACGCTTGTTTCCGAAACCGAGAACACCGTCACATACGAATTCGTCTGCGCGGACAACGGCATAGGAATGAGCGAGGAATTCCAGAAGCGCATGTTTGAACCGTTCGCTCAGGAGGCGGACAACGCCCGCACGACCTTTGAGGGCGCAGGACTCGGTCTTTCGATTGTGAAAAAGCTCGTCGACGCCATGGGCGGAACGATAATCTGCAAATCGCAGAAGGGCGTCGGAACGGAATTTCACATCGTGCTGACGTTTGTAAAGGACAAAAATTACCGCGCCGAGCCGGAGAAAAAATCCGAAACAAACAAGGACGCGCTCCGCGGGATGAACGTTCTCATTGCGGAGGACAACGATCTCAATATGGAGATTGCGGAGCTTCTTCTGAAGGACTCCGGAGCAAACGTCACAAAGGCATGGAACGGCACGGAAGCTGTCGACGCTTTCAAAAAATCTGCCGTCGGCTATTATGATATCATCTTCATGGATATAATGATGCCGGAGATGAGCGGGCTTGACGCCGCGAAGGCGATACGCTCCCTTGACCGTCCGGACGCAAAGACAGTGTTCATTTCGGCGATGTCGGCGAATGCTTTTCAGGATGACGTCCGCGGCAGTCTCGAAGCGGGAATGGACGAGCACCTGTCAAAACCCGTCGAGGAGGAGAAAATTCTCTCAATCGCGGCGAAGGTCAGACGGAGAAAAGGATAAAAATCACCTTCATTTTTCCGAAAATCTATTGAAAACGCAGAATATGTGTGAAACAATGTGACCGGATAAACATCTCCGGTCACATTGTTTTTTAGATCGGAGGCCGTCTCCGGAAAACGCAGGGGCGACGATAGTCGGGCTGCCTTCGGGCAGCTTTTCAAAGGGCATCAAGTTAGCAACTGCTAACTTAACCTGCGCGCTTTCGCGTATTTACAGCGGTCTCGACGCGGAGCCCATGAGCGAAAGCTCCTCTTCCGCTCATCCCGCAGATTCATCCGTCGAGCTCTCGGACGTTCATTTTTCATATGACGGAAAGATGGATGTCATATGCGGCGTTTCGATGGAGATTGCAGCGGGACAGACGGTTGCATTCGTCGGCCCTTCGGGAGGCGGAAAATCGATGCTCGCGAGCCTTATCACGCGGCTTTCGGTGATATTTGCTTGAAAAGCGGGAAACTTCATTTCGCTCCGAGAATGAGCCTGACCTTTTCAAAGTCCCGCGGGTATGTGATTTTCATATTGCTTTCGCCGCAGTCAACAAGTCTTATCCTTTTCCAGACGGCTTCGACGAGCGACGCGTCGTCGGTCAGGGAAGAGTCGATGAGCTTTCTTTTTTCAAGGGCTTTTATATAGAGCTCCTTTGAAAAGACCTGCGGGGTCTGCGCCCGCCATACTGTCGCCCTGTCGACCGTGCCGGATATAAATCCTTCGTCATCCGCGGTTTTTACGGTGTCCGTTATCTTCACGGCGGCTATCGCAGCTTTGCAGTCATATGCCGCGGAGGCCACGGCAGATATCTGCCGCGGGTCTATCGCGCAGCGTGCGGCGTCATGTATTGCGACGAACTCCGTGCGGTTGCCCGTGTGCATTACGCCGCGCTTTGCGGATTCCGCCCTGCAATCGCCACCGCAGACGATACCGGAGGTCTTTTTCAGGGAGTATTTTTCGATATATTTGCCGTAAAAACCGTCATCGCCTTCGGCGCAGACGACAATGATTTCGTCGATAAGTTCACACTCTTCAAACGCCATGAGCGTTCTTATAACGACGGGAATTCCGTCTATGATTACAAATTGCTTCGGAATTGCGCCTTCGGCTCTTTTTCCGGAGCCGGCGGCAAGAATTACAGCTGTTGTATACGGATGTAAACCGTTTCTCATAATGAATATCTCCGATTGGCTTTATTTTTGTTGTCAGGCGTGATGCTGTATTTGGCAGGACTCCGCCGCAAGCAGTATCTCCTCCGATACCTGCTCCGCGGACAGCCCGCACAGTTTTGTTATGCTTTCAAGGTCGCCGTGCCCGACGTAATCTTCTATCGCGCGGACGACCACCTTCTTCCGGACGCCCTCCTCCGCGAGCATGTCTGAAATCTTTTCGCCGAAACCCCCAGCTTTTATTCCTTCCTCAAGGATATAAATTATTTCTGCTCCGGCGGTCAGGGCGATGATTCTTTCCTTCGGCAGGGGAAGAATCCTTTTCAGCTTTATGACGCCGGCGTTATATTTGCTTTTTACGGTTTCCGCGGCTCTGACAGCCTGCTCTGTCATGCGTCCGCACGTTATAATTACGATTTCCGCTCTCTCCGCGCCGTCCGTGTGACAGAGGGCGTTTTCCTTTATGAACGTGACGCCGCAGTTGCTCTCCGTGAATTCTCCGCCCTTCGGATAACGTATGACGGAGAGCCCGCCGTTTTTGGTTGACTCGTCAAATGCTTCGCTCAGCTCCTCATAATCGGACGGAGCATATATCACCGTTTTCGGAAGCGACGAGAAAAGCGAATAATCGAAAATGCCCTGATGGGTTATTCCGTCGCCGGGGACGAGCCCGCAACGGTCGAGCGCGAGCACGAGCGGCAGCTGTTGGATGGATATATCGTGAAAAAGTTGGTCAAAGACCCTTTGTGCGAACGTTGAATACAGAAGCAGAACGGGGCGCAGTCCGCTTACGGCGAGCCCCTCCGCAAAGGTGACGGCATGCTCCTCCGCGATTCCGACGTCGAAAAAGCGGTCGGGATAGAGCTCCGAAAAGGCTTTCAGTCCCGTCCCTTCGCACATTGCCGCCGTTATTGCGCATATGCGCGCGTCATCTTTTGCTTTTTCGCATATTATTTTGCCCATCTCGGATGAAAATGAAGAATTTTGTCTCTCCGCAACGCCGAGCGAAACGTCAAACGGCGGAACGGAATGATATCTGTCCGGGCTTTCCTCCGCCGGAGCATATCCGTATCCCTTTTTTGTATGAATATGAACTATGCACGGCTTGTGCTTTGACTTCGCCTCATTCAGAACAACGGAGAGCTTTTCAATGTCATGCCCGTCCACAGGACCGAGATATATCAGCCCCATATCCTCGAAAAGGTTGCTTTTTACAAAGCATCTCTTGAAAAAATCCTTGATTTTTTTGAAGAATTTCGCAAGCCCTTTGCCGATGAGCGGGATGCGGAGAAGAAACCTTTCGGTGTCGCGCTTGAGGGAGAAATATCCCTTGCTTGTTCTCAGGCGGGAAAGATATCTGTGCAGTCCGCCGACGTTTTCCGAAATCGACATTTCATTGTCGTTTATTACGATAACAAGGTTCAGCTCTTTGTCGGCACAGTTGTTCAGCGCCTCATAAACCATTCCGTTCGTGAGCGCTCCGTCGCCGACGATTGCAACGGTGTAACTGTCGTTTCCCGCAAGCCTGTTTGCCGTTGCTATTCCGATTGCCGCCGATACGGACGTTCCGCAGTGCCCTTCGCTTAAAACGTCGTGTTCGCTTTCAAAACGATTCGTAAATCCCGATATTCCGCCGAATTTCCGGAGCGTGCCGAAGTCTTCGTAACGTCCCGTTATGAGCTTGTGCGCATAGCATTGATGGCCGACATCGAATATCAACTTGTCGGATGGCGAGTCAAACACACGGTGAAGCGCAATTGTCGCTTCGACCATGCCGAGGTTTGATGCGAGATGACCGCCGCTTTCGGAGACGGTTTCTGTTATCCGCTTTCTTAAGTCATCCGCAAGGCTTATAAGCTCGGCATGTGACGCCGATTTAATTTTCTTTATCAGAGTGTTTTTGTTGTCCGGAATCATTTTTACCTCGGGATGATGAAAAATTTTGATTATAATGTGGCGCATAATCGCGCCGTTTGTGCTGATTACAAAAATTCTGCCGTACATATAATCTCTCTCATTATATGTACGGCATATAGGCGGAAGTTTAGTCCTCTTTCTTGAAAACGAGCATGTAATAGTAGCTTGTAAAGCCTCCCTGGTTTGAGAACTTTGCAAGACAGCCTGTGCGTTCAAAATATATGGGCATATCATACATGTTTACGAATGTCCAGCCGCCGGCAGCTTCATTTTCGATTACTTTTGCAACCGGGCTGATGATGGAATCAGGGGTGTCTGTGTCTTTGCCGGAAAGACGGCCGAGTGTCACGGTTTTATACTTTGCCATGGTTTACCTCCGAAATGTCAGTTGTTTTTATTTAACACAACTACCTGAGAGAGCGGCAGTCATATCTCAAGGGTAATCGACGCCTCCGTTCGGCGGACGGCATCTTCTCAGTCTCTTCAGTCCTTTGACAAAGCCTCTTGCGAATCCGTATTTTTTTATTGCAAGAAGCATGTAATTGGAACACGAAGGTTCAAACCTGCACGCTCCTCTGACGCTCTCCGGCGCGAGCTTCTGATAAAGAAGAACAAACAGGATAAATGTATGCTTTATAAATATGAAAGCGACCGCAATACACGCCGATACCGCCGCCCAGACGGGTATGATCCCGTCGGTCAGAACCGCCGCGACTACAATTGCGGCTATCAGAAGCGACGGAAGGACGGCACCCTTGAATACGGGTGCGAAGCCTATGTGCGGACGTTCTATATGCGGGCTTTCACAGGATGAGCTTTCGGCGAATATGTGCTTGATTGCAAGCTCTCGCGCACTCTCCTCGCTGTCGCCGTAAAAAACCGCATAGTCTGATTCGGGGACGTTGTTTTCAGTGCCGGTGCTGTCGTTTTTCATGTAAAGTCCCCTTTTCCTCGGTCGCGATTTCAAGCTGTTTTTCCGCATATTGTGTATATATGCGTTATCATTGTATCATATCTGACCGTTTGTGTCAACACTTCGGGATTAAATTTGTAAAATTATATCGCAAATCCGATATTTTCCTCAAAAGAAGTCGGACTTCCATCTGCTGCGCAAAAAGTCGAAAATAAAAAATGCCCGCCTGCGCGGGCTGTTTATTTATTGCGTTTTTTCCTCAAGTCTTGAAGCGAGCAGCTTCTTCCCGCGGACAAGCCTTTGCTTGACAGTGCTTACGTTTTCTCCGAGAATTTCGGCTGTCTGTGAGATTGTGTATTCTTCGATGAAATGAAGCTGCAGCGCGGCGCGGTATTTGTCCGGCAGGGTCTTCATGCAGTTCAGAAGGCTCCCGCTTTGCGGTTTTTCGGTTGTGCCGGCAAGACCGTCGGCTATGTCGCGCACGTCGCTGTGGCTTCCGACGACCACCTCGTGGTTTGCAAGTGCATTTCTCTTTGCGCAGACGTTCAGCGCGGTATTTTTTGTCGCGCGGAACAGATATGCCGCCGTTTTATCGGAATCGGGGTCGCCGAGCTTTTCAATGTTCTTTGCGACGGAAAGAAACGCGCTGTGCAATGCGTCTTCGGCGTCACGACTGTTATGCAGAACGGACATTGCAATTCCGTACATTCTTTTGCGGTGCTTTGCGTACAGTTTTTCGAGTTTTTCTCCGCTTATCCGATTGTCGGCTTGTTTTTCCGACTCTGTTGTCATTTTCACCTCTCGCCTGCGACGGGATCTGTATTTTTACTTTATTATACACGCTCCTGCATTATTTGTCAAATATTTTCTGTATATACTGTAATATCGTGAATTTTCGCAATTATTTTTACCATTTTGAAAAAAATTTCAGAAATTGTAACCATTTTTGATTTATAGATTGTTATATGTAACGAAAGAAAAAATCACAGCTTGTAAATGGAGAATCACAAATGACAAAGCAATGCAGAATAATTTCTCTGATCCTGGTCATGGCGGGGATTTTCACAATGCCCGGGATGGTGTTTGCCGTATCGGCGACGCTTAAAAAAGACAACGTAAGAGACGGCTCGATATGGGAACCGGATCCGGACGGACTGCTGCCGTCCGCAGACGATTACATAATTGCCGGAGACGGGGCGATATATCCCGAATCCGACAGAAAGCAGCTTCTGCTTGACGCATGCAGACGTGCGCTCAAAAGCGGCAACGTCACGGCGCACACCGGGATAATATCCGGAAAGCTCAGAATGGCAATCTCAAAAGCGACAGCCGCGGCGAGCGTTCAGAGTACGCAGGGCGGCACTTTACCGGATATGTATACCGATATGAGCAAGTATATAAAAACGGTGACCGCGCCGTATATTCTCGGCAACTCAAACGCGGGAGTGAACCTTCCTAACGGTGCGCTTTCGATATCATATCCGCTCGTCGGAATGAGCGGCGGAATGGGGCTTTCGCTTGATATTGAATACGACTCCTCCGACAGCAACACCGATACCGTCCACTGGAGCGAGAGCGCAATCATAAGGTATTACATAGTCCTTCAGGACATAATCGAATATACAAGCTCCGGCGGCGAGAGCGGGATAGACTATCACGAGCCCTTCATAATGTGGTACAGCTCGTATGAAAGCTATATCGAAGACCTGCAATTTTTCTCATCACCGGTGCCGGCAGACTTTACAGAGGGAGATTATACCTGCACACATGTGACGGTCGCTGTCGGCGACGGGTCGACAAGGGTGCCCGTCACATCGGTTGTCGGCAGAGCCGGAAACGCGATGAGAAACGGTCTCGGCGACGGATGGAAATTCAGCATACCGAATATAGAAACGTTTGAATACTATGAATTTTCAACGGAGCTTTATGACCGCTCGCACAGGATAATCACGCTTGACACAGGCGAGACCTTCAATCTCGTCGGAACCTCAATCAGGGACAGAAAGCTCAATGATATAACCTTGGAAGGCGTGAGCATTGCCGTAAATTCGTCGACGGCGACGCTCCTTCTTACAAGAAAGGACGGAACGAAATATTATTTTGACGCCGACGGGCTCTGCCTCAAAAAAGAGGACAGGTTCGGAAATGCGATATATTATACATATTCATCCTCCGGCGAAAGTGCCCGCCTGACGGAAATGCGCGACAGCTTCGGAAGAAAAATCATAATTGACTACTCATATGACAGCTCATCCGTTACGGTCACCGCGAGCGACGGAACGCGCGTTGTTATTTCCGTCGACGGGGAAAATCAGGACTATATAAAGCTCTCCTCCATAGATTACGGCGCGGGGGAAGTATACAGCTTTTCGTATTCCCGTCTTTACGGCAAGGCGAATATCGCAAATGCCGACGAGACCTTTGAGGGCGAAATCGGATATGTACTCCTTGAAAACATCACACATCCTTCGGGCGACAGCACCGTTATAGGATATACGTCCGAATCGACCAATTTCGGCGGAACGGGCACAAAGGAATATTACTTTGCGGAATCGACGAAGGACGTTATCGGCGGGGCGGACAAAAACTCCGTTTCATACAGGAGAACGGGCAATTCATATGACGCCTCGTATCATGACAGTCTCAGCGAATATTACCGTCAGCAATACGAAATAGGTAATTATTCGTTCCAGGTCAGAGTCACGACGGAGGCGGGCACCGCCGTATTCGCCTTCAACGAAAAATGTCTCTGCACCTATTATTCCTCCGGCTACATGGTTGAGGAAAAGCAATATAACGACTATAATCTCGTGAGCAAAAAGACCGTAAAGGATTACGGCTCAGCCACGGACAGTAAGGCGCTTTGCGTCATATCCTCCGAAACATACGGCTATGATGTAAAGGGAAATATGACGTCGTACGCAGCGCCGGACGGAAACACTACGTCATGTGCCTATGACAGCCGTTACAGCCTTCTCACGTCAAAGACCTATAAGCAGAACGCGGGCGTGACCGTAACCGAGACGCACACCCTTTCCGATGACGGAAAGAACGTCATCCGTGATACCGTAAGCTCCGGCGGGACGGTCGCAGGCAGGACGGACTACACCCATGACGCGCTCGGGAACGTCATTGCAAAGACGGAATATCAAAGCCTCAGCCCCGAGAAAACATCCGTCACGGTATATTCCTATGAGGATAACGTCACGCGCGGAGCGGGGATTGACCTTGACGGGCTCTTCTGCACGTCTGTTTCGGTTTCGGGAATTGTAAACGCGGACGGCGTTGCCACAGGCGCTGTAACGGAAACGTTTGCTTATGACGTCGCCGGAAGGGAAATCCGCTCGACAGACGCCCGCGGGAATTCAAAGACGACCGCTTATGACGCGCGCGGCAGGGTCGTTTCCGTTTCATATCCCGACGGCTCTGCCGAGACCTGTTCATACAGTGCAACGGGAAATACCGTCACGACTACGGGTAAATCCGGATATACGCTTGTCAGCTTTTATGATATATCCGGTCGGCTGATACGCGTCGCGGAGGGCGATACGGTTATCGAGACAAACGAATATGACGGAGCGGGCAGGCTCGTATCAAAGACAAACTGCACCTCCTCCGCATATTATTCAAAGATTGTCTATACCTATGACGCCCGCGGAAGGATCCTTTCAAAAACCGTGAAAAACAGCGCGGGGAAGGCGGTATCTGTCACAAATTACGCATATACCGTCGTTTCGATAGACGATACGCCCCTCTGCAAAACGCAGAAGACCGTTGTCGGCGATACGTATTCTCCCTCCGTCGTCACAACCGAATATACGGATAAGAGCGGAAGAACCGTGCGCGCGGGAAAAATGAACGGCGGCACGGAGATATACAGAACATACAGATATGACTTTGCCGGCAATCTCATATCCGAAACGGCGGAAAACGGCGGAGTCACGACCCGTACATATGACGTTTTCGGGCAGGTGCTGACGGTGACCGACGCGCTCGGAAGCTCCGAAGAAAATACATATTCGCCTGCGGGACTTCTGCTCTCGCACAGCGACGCCATGGGCAATATAACCCTTTACACCTATGACGCGCTCGGCCGTCTCCTGACGGAAAAAACGCTTTTTGAAGGCGCGGATTTCGCGCTCAAAAAATATTATTATGACGCCTGCGGAAACGTCACGGGAGTGAAAATATATGACGGCGCAGTGGGCGCGGGCGCCTCGACATATAAATACACGGAAACCTCATATGACGCCCTCGGCAGAGTGACAACCGTGCTGACCAAGAGCGGAAGCGACGTCCTGTCAACAGTTTCATACACATATGACCTTGCCGGCAATGTGCTGACGGAAACAACAAACGGGATGACCGTCACAAATACGTATAACCTCCGCGGGGAGCTGATATCCACAGAGGACGCGCTCGGCGGGACGGAAAGCTATACGTATGACAAAAATGGCTATATGCTGACAAAGACCGACCGTAGCGGAACTCTCTTCACCTATGCGTACAACGCCCTCGGAAAGGTCACTTCCGAAACGGCAACCAAGGCGGGAAAGACAACCCAGCGCAGAGCATATTCGTATTCGTCGACAGGCGCGGTTATAAGCGAGAGCGGCGGCGGAATAACCGTATCGCGCAGGTATGACAGCCTCGGCAGAGTCATTGAGGAAAAAGAAACCGACGGCACGGATACGACCGTAAACAATTATTCATATGACGTTTCCGGCAACCGCACCGAGCACAAGCTGACGCTGAACTACGAGGTCAGGAGCTGGAAAAGCTATACATATGACCTTCTCGGCAGGATGAAGACCGTCGGCGAAAGACCGATACTGACTGAAAAATATGATTATTCATATAAGATAATGATATTCACCATGGGCGGATATGAGGAATATGCCCGCTATTCGCTTTCATATGTCGGCGATTGCGGCGAATATTGCTCCGAATTTGACACGATGGAAGCCTTCTATTGGCATGACCATGAAAATTCCGCATGGTATGAAATATCGCTCGACCCCGAAGAGCCCCTCTGCGGAGAAATGTATATTTCTTCATCCGGCAAAATGGCGGGGTCCATCGGTTATCAGGACGGCTCGATGAGCTGCCGCGCCGAAGAAATTTCGGATCTTTCGGAGATAGACCCCGACGCGGGCACAATATATTATGTCATCGACGGGACAAACAACATCCGTTATACCGTCTTTGCGCAGAACAATTGTTATTATCTTTACCCCGGCAGCGACGGCGGATTTTCCATCCCGACCTATATCGCCGGCGGAGAAGCGGAGATTGTTGCGGAATACACCTATGACGCAAGAGGCAACATCCTGACGGAGACCAAGGAAAACGGCATAACGACGTATTATACATATAATGCGGCGGGACTGCCGAAAACCGTGATAAACAAGCGCGGGGAAACCGTCATTTCGGGATATACCTATGCGTATATGCTGGACGGCAACATAAAAAGCATAACGGAAGCGGACGGAAAAACCGTAA